>Ga0208589_1000175_pt1 | contig 30957 bp, 29 predicted proteins | sample NGESurshal092012_2_FD_184486 | JGI IMG/M metagenome (GOLD analysis project Ga0208589, IMG submission 184486) | Arctic peat soil microbial communities from Barrow, Alaska - NGEE Surface sample F53-2 shallow-092012 (SPAdes) | ecosystem: Environmental > Terrestrial > Soil > Wetlands > Peat ...
CGCAAACCGCGATGCGCGAGCCGCGCTTCGTGCCGCTGGCCACGGTTCCATTGCAGGATGGCGCGCGCGCCGCGGAAGTGCTGCGCGAGGCGCACGAAGCGGGCTTCAAGGGCGCGATGATCGGCACCCAGCCCAAGGGAAAAGGCGGCGTGCTCGACGATCCCGCGCTCCATGTATTCTGGGAAGCCGCCAATGAACTGGGATCGGTGATTTTCATTCATCCGGTGTTCGAGAGCGGCGACGACCGCGTGCACGATTACGGCATGGCCAACGCCGTGGGACGTATTACCGATACGCTGATCGCGATGTCACGGCTGATCTATGCCGGCCATGTCACCCGCTATGCGCAGGTCAAAATCGTCGCCGGAATCGGCGGCGCGGCGCTGCCTTACGTGGTCGGCCGCTTGCGCCGCAACTATTCGCTCGACAAGGACAAGCTCGGCGATCCCGACGCGGCGCTGGCCGCGATGTATTACGACACCATCGTGCAGGACCCGCGCGCGCTGCGCTATCTCGCCGATATCGTCGGCGCGGGAAAGATCATGATGGGGTCGGACATGCCGTTCCCGATCGGCGATCTCGCACCATTGAAGATCGTGGCCGAGACCAAATTCTCCGACACCGAGCGCACCGCGATCAATGGCGGCCTGGCGCGACGATTGTTCGGCCTGTGAGCGAGGTCCGCGGATGAAGCTCGATATTGGCGGTACCGAGACCATTCAGGCGCCGTTCGAAACGCTGTGGAAGGCGCTGAATGATCCCGCGGTGCTGACGCGGTGCATCCCCGGCTGCAAGGCGATGGTCGAGATCGCGCCAGATACCTACAAGGTCGAGATGCAATTGCGTGTCGCCGCGGTCGGTGGCTCGTTCGAGGGCGAGATCGCGCTCTCCGACAAGGAGCCGCCCAAGGCGTGCAGCATCAAGGTTTCCGGCGCCGGTACGCTGGGTCACGGCAATGGCAGCGCGCGCTTCGAGATTGCGCCCGAAGGCGCGGAGGCCTCGCGCCTGACCTATCAGGGTATGGGCGAAATCGGCGGCCTGGTCGCGGGCGTCGGCCAGCGCATTCTCTCTAGCGTTTCCAAGCATCTGGTCGGGCGGTTTTTCACCGCACTTCGCAAGGAATTCGAGACGCCGGTCGAAGGCGCCGCGGAATAGTTTTGGTCTGGAGGACGTCATGAAGCAGCTTTTCGCCAGTCTCGCTTGCGCCACGGCGCTGCTCTCGGCCGCGCCGGCATCGGCCCAGGCGCCGGAGCCGCTCTCCATCGTCGTCTTCAGTCCGCCTTCGCTCGGCGCGTTCCTGCCGCCGATCATCAAGGCGCAAAAGCTCGACGAGAAAAATGGCATGGCCATCAAATTCGAGGAACGCACGCCGGATGCCTATACCGCCGAATTCAACTCCGGCGAATTCCAACTCGGCGGCAGCGCATCGCTGCTGACGGTCGGCCTTGCCGATGTCCGCGGCGTCAAGGTGACGTACTTGTTCAACCTGTTCGACTTCTGGGGCGCTGTCGTGACGTCACGGCCCGAGGTCAAGACGTTGAAGGATATCGAAGGCAAGGAGCTTGCGGCTGCCAAGGGCACCACCAATTACGTGATGTTCGATTGGTTCGCCCGGCAGCTCGGCGCCGACCCCGCGAAATTCTCGGTCGTCAACACCGCGACACCCGGGCTGGTCGGCTACGCGATGGCCGATCGCGCGGCGGCCGTGCAGCTCTGGGAGCCGGCCTATACGACGCTGCTGTCGAAGAAACCCGACATGCGGACCATCGATCTCGCCATCAACGATAGCTGGATGAAATTCACCGGCAGCCGCAACATTCCTTATCTTGGCGTCGCCGCGCACGTCGATTGGGCGGAAAAGCATCAGAACCTGATCCCGAAGCTTTATGCGGCCTACAAGGAAGCCGCCGAATGGGTGACGGCGCATCCCGATGAGGCGTCTAAGCTGATCGCACCCCGAGGAACGCCGGATGACCAAAAGGCGATCGCCGATCTCATTCGCGCCAACGACCGGCTCGGCATGAACGTGAAGTGGGCGTCCGACGTTCGCAAGGAAATCAACTCGGTCTACGCCGCGGGCAAATCGATCGCCTTCCTGCCGTCCAATCCGACCGCCTCGACGATCTACCAGGCGCCGGGAAAATGAGCGACAACGCACCCCAGCCCGCGCCGCCGCGGCTCGCGGCGATGCTGCTCAGGACCGCCAAGCGGCTGGGGTCGTCGGCGCTGCCGTTTGTCGTGGTGATATTGCTCTGGCAATTCGCTTCGCTGTTCTTCCCCCGCTTCCTGTTTCCGTCATTGATCGACGTGTTCTGGCGCTGCCTCGAAATCTTCTCGACCGGGTCGATGTTCGCCGACGTGCTTTCGACGGTCTTGCGCATCCTCGCGGGGCTGGCCGGTGCCTTTACCGTCGGCGGCGCATTGGCGCTGTTGATGGTGCGCTCGAATGCCATCGACCGTTTCCTGTCGCCGATCCTGTCGCTGTTCCAGGGCATTCCTGCATTGTCATGGGTGGTGTTTGCGATCATCTGGTTTCACGGCGTCGAGTTCCGCATTTTCTTCATCATGGTGATGACGACGCTCCCGGCGTTCACCTTCCAGGTGCTCGGCGCCCTGCGCGGGATGTCGAAAGACCTGATGGAGATGGTGTTCAGCTTCCGGCCGACGCGAATGAAGCTGTTCCGGGTGATGATCGCCCCCGCAATCCTGCCGGACATCCTGACCGCGTGGAAAGTCAATCTCGGCAATGCCTCACGCGTGGTCGTGGTCGCCGAACTGGTCGGCGCCACCGGCGGCGTCGGTTACGAGCTGCTGCAGCAACAGCAGATGTTCGATATGGCGGGCGCGTTGGCCTGGACGCTGCAACTGGTGTTTTTCGTGCTGATCGTCCAGGGCCTGCTGACCTTGATCGAGAATACCGTGTTCAAGTATCGCGCCGTTTCGGAGCGCGCGATATGAGGGATACGGTCACTTCAGGCGAAGCGGCGATCCATCTCGGTCGGGTTTCAAAAGTATTCGGCAAGCCGGGCTCTGACGCCGAGTATCGCGCCGTGGACGGCCTCGATCTCGACGTTCGTCCCGGCGAGATGCTGGCGATTTTGGGAAAGACCGGCTGCGGTAAGTCGACCATCTTCAACATGATCGCCGGCCTGACCGAACCGACCAGCGGCACCGTGCGCGTCGACGGCCGCGACCCCTTCGCGGAGTTCGACTCGTTTCGCGGCAAAATGGCGATCGTGTTTCAGGGCGACCGCCTATTGCCGTGGCGTACCGCGATCCGCAATGTCGAGCTCGGTCTTGAGATGCTGGAAACGCCTGCGGCCGATCGGCAGGCCGCTGCTCAGCTCTGGCTGAGCAAGCTGGGTCTCAGTGGGCATGAACATGACTATCCGCATGCGCTGTCCGGCGGCATGCGGCAGCGCGTCTCGATCGCGCGCGCATTCGCCACCAATGCCAACATCCTGCTTTGTGACGAGCCGTTTTCGGCCCTTGATGAGTCGACTGCGGGGCGATTGCGCGCCGAATTCGTCCGGCTGGTGAAGGAGAACGGCAAGACCGCCGTGTTCATCACCCATTCGATCAGCGAAGCGCTCGAGATCGGCGACCGCATCGTGGTACTGAAACGTCCGGCGACGATCGCCTACGACGTCAGTTTCGATGCCGACACCTCGCAACAGGAGCGCGAGGCGATCCGAAGCCGGATCGGCGAAGTGCTGGCGGCGTGAGCCCGGCGCGCCGGCCGTTTACAGCCAAAGGATCTGTTTGCGGTAGCCGAGATCGTTCAGCAGCGGCTCGGCCGGCCCCTGATGGAACACGGCGCCGCGCTCGAGCGCAAAAACACGGTTGGCCAGCGCCAGCACGAGGTCGAGATTATGCTCGACGATCACGATCGAGGTGCGCTGTCGCAACCGGTCGAAAACCTCGAACAGTTCGAGGATCACGGCAGGCGCCAAGCCCTCGAACGGTTCGTCCAGCAACAGCAGCCTGACGTTTCCCGACATCGCACGCGCGACCGCCACCATCTGCTGCTCGCCGCCGGAGAGATAATCCGCGGCGACGTCCATCCGTTGTTTCAGGCGCGGGAAATATTCGAGGATCTGTTGCTCGCTCCAGACTGCGCCGTGGCTGCCGTCGGTGCTGCGTGCCAGCCGGCCGAGCGACAGGTTTTCCCGCACCGTCATGCCCGCGAACAGGCCGCGCCCTTGCGGGACGTAGCCGATGCCCATCCGCGCGATGTCAGGTGCCGAAAGGCCGGCGATAGGGCGGCCTTCATATTCGATTGTGCCCGATGCCAGTGGCACCAGCCCGGCCAGTGTCTTGAGCAATGTCGACTTGCCCGCGCCGTTACGGCCGAGCAGGGCAACGATCTCGTTCTCGCGCACGTCGAGGGTCGCGTCATGGAGGATATGGCTTTTGCCATAGAAGGTGTTGACGGCCTCGAAACGCAGGATTTGCGCAGCGTTGCCTTGCGCCGTGTCGGTGTGGCGATGCACGATTTCGGGCACGCCCTTGCCGGTGTAGATTTCCTGCACCCGCCGATCGGCGCGCACCGCCTCCGGCGATCCCGTCATCAGCACTTCGCCCTGGTTCATGACGGTGACCGTGTGCGAAAAGCCGAGCACGCGATCGATGTCGTGCTCGACGATCAATACCGGGATGTTGGCGGCCACGTTCTTGATCAGATCCGACACGCGCTCGCGTTCGGCGGCGGCAAGGCCCGCCAGCGGTTCATCGAGCAGCAGCAATTGAGGCTTCGAGCCAAGCGCGATGCCGAGGTCGACCAGCCGTTGTCCGCCATAGGACAGGTCGCCACCCTTGATGGTCTCGATACCCTCCAGCCCGAGGAATTTTATCAGTTCGGCCGTCTCGGCGTGAACGTCTGCGTAGCTGTCGATGTCGCGCCAGAGATTGAAGCGCATCGGGTGCCGCGCTTGCAGCGACAGCCGCAGATTTTCGTAGATCGAAAGGCCGCGGAACAAATTGGTGATCTGGAACGACCGCGCCAGGCCGCGATGGCAGATGCGGTCCGGTGGGGTGTGCTGGATATCGTTTCCATTAAGACGGATGGTGCCGGCGTCGGTCGGGAACAGGCCGGAGATCAGGTTGAACAGCGTGGTCTTTCCGGCGCCGTTCGGTCCGATCAGGGCATGGATCTGACCGGCGCCGATCTGGAGAGTTGCGCTCGAGACGGCGCGGATGCCGCCAAAGCTTTTCGACGCACTTTCCACCTGCAGCACGGTGCCCAAACTTTGCTTTGGCATCAGGAAGCCCGGCAAAGGCAGGCCGTCATAGATCTTGCGCTTGCTCATCGCAGCCGCTTCTTCCGGCGCGGCTCGCCAACGCTTGCTGAGCATGGCCCAGATGCCGGTCAGGCCTTCAGGCGAATACAGCACAAAGGCAACGAAGATCAGCCCGAACCACAACAGCCAGTTCGGCGTCCAGATCGAGAGCAATTCCCGGAACAGGACAAAGAACAGCGCGCCGAGTGCGGGTCCCAGTATATTGCGCATGCCGCCGATGACGACGACCGCCAGGAGTTCGCCGGAAAACGCCACCGACACGGCCTCTGCCGAGACCAGATAGTTCTGGAACGCGAGCAACCCGCCGGCGAAGCCGGTCACCACGGCTGAAATCACGAACACCGCGAGCTTGTAGCGTTCGATCGAATAGCCCTGGAAGGTGGCGCGCAACGGGTTCTCGCGAATCGCCATCAGCACATGGCCGAACGGCGAGCGCACCAGCCGCAGCAGCAGATAAAGCACGCCAAGGCCAAGCAGCGCGACGGCGATGTAATAGTTGAGCGTGCTGTCGAGATTGAACGAGCCGATGCTGCCGCGCTTCAACCCGCCGAGGCCATCCTCGCCACCGGTCACCTCGCTCCAGCGGAACGCCGTGGTGTAGGTTAGCGCGGCAAGCGCCAATGTCAGCAGTGAGAAATAGACGCCGCGCCGCCGCAGGATGATAATGCCGACCAGGGTCGAACTGATCGCGACCGCGACCATCGCCAGCAGCAGCGGCAGCCAGACTTCTCCCGGAAACCAGTGCAACTGGATCAAGCCGGCGGCATAGGCGCCAATTCCGAACCAGGTGCTGTGTCCGAACGACACGAGGCCGGTGTAACCGACGCAGAGATTGAGGCCCATCGCCGCGATCGCCAGCGTCATCACCATGGTGCCGGTGTTCAGGGAGAGGCCGAGCGCCCGCAGGGCGAACGGCAGCACGATCACGGCGAGGGTCGCAAGCAACAGCGGCCGGTATTTTGTCGCGGGCGAACCGGTCATTCGAATTTCTCGATGCGCTCGCCGAGCAGTCCGCGCGGGCGGACCAGCAGCACCCCGAACATCAGGATGTAGATCGACGCCTCACCGGCGGCGGGCGCGAAATGGATGGTGATGCCGCGCACCACGCCGACCAGCAGCGCCGATATCACCACGCCCCAAAAGCTGCCGAGGCCGCCGATCACCACCACGACAAAGGCGACCGTGATGACTTCGGCGCCCATCGCCGGATGCACGATCGTGATCGGCGCGAAGAAGGCGCCGCCGAGTGCTGCCATGCCGACGCCGAGCATCACGATCGCGGTCATGTAAGGCTGCAGCCGGATGCCGAGTGCCGCCACCATATCGGGCCGCTGGATGCCGGCGCGCACCACGCGGCCGAACGAGGTTTTATGCAGCAACAGCCAGATTCCGAGCAGCACCGCCGCGACCACGACGAGAATGAGCAGGCGATAGCGCGAGAACAGGAAGTCGCCGACGATGATCGAGCCGCGAAACTCCGGTGGGATCGAGGCGGACAGGGGCGCCGCGCCCCACAGGATACGGATCGCCTGTTCGGTCACCATCGCAAGCCCGAACGTCACCAGCAGGCTCAGGATCGGATCGGCGGTGTAGAAGCGGCGCAGGATGAATCGCTCGAACAGAATGCCGAGCATCGCTACCGCGATCGGCGAAAGCACGACCGCCGGGCCAAATCCGAGGTATTTGGTGATTTCAACAGACGCGTAGGCGCCGAGCGCGTAGAAGGCGCCGTGCGCCAGATTGACGACGCCGCCGACGCTGAAGATCAGCGACAGCCCAAGCGCGATCAGCAGATAATAGCCTCCGAGCACGAGGCCATTGACGACCTGTTCCAGCAGGAACATCGGCTGCTCTCAATTCAGCGGCGGAAGCGGCTGGACCATCATTCGGCCGCCGGCGTCTATGCGCGGGAGAAACAAGATGCGCTCCGCGTTCGGGCGCCGGATTACAGGGTGCACGGATTCTGTTCTCGCGTCGGCGCCAGAACCTCCAGCGGTTCGTTCGCATCCGGAACCGCCGCGCCCAGCGTGATAAGGTCCCATTTGTCCTTGGCCTCGCCCTTCGGCTTCACGGTGAACGGATAAGCCTCCTGCATCAGCTGATGATCCCACGATCTGAAATGCGCCTTGCGCGCTTTCAGGATGTCGAATTCGGTCTCCTTCTCGAAATAGGCGATCAGTTTGTCGGTGTCGGTGGATTTGGTCTCGTTCATCGCCTGCGCCATCATCTTGAGCGAGATGTATTCGATCCAGGCATGATTTTCCGGCGGCTTGCCGTGCTTCTTGATGAAGTTGACCACGAAGGTCTTCGAGACCGGTACGTCAAGCGTATGGTACCAGACGGTCGGCCATGTTCCGGCGAGATTGCCTTCGCCGGCGGCCCACGCATCCGCCGTGTTGAGGTTGAATCCGACGATCGGATAGGGCAGGCCGAATTCGGCATATTGCTTGATCAGGGTGGTGACCTGATTGCCGGCGAGATTGGAACATACAATGTCGGGCTTCGCCTGGCGTATCTTCAGCAGATACGGGCTGAAGTCGGTGACATCGGTCGCAATCAGTTCGTCGCCGATCAGATTGCCCTGGTTGGCGTTGAAGAACCGCTTGGCCGCGTTCAGCAGATCGTGGCCGAAAATGTAGTCGGCGGTCAGCGTGAAGAACTTCTTGTCCTTCACCATGTGGTCGCGCAACAGCGCCTTGCCGACCGCATTGACCATCACGGTGTTCGGAATATCGACATGGAAGGTGTATCTGTTGCAGTTCTTGCCGCGCAGGGCATCGGAGCGCGCGCCGATCTGCATGAACAGCCGCTTGTTGCGGTCGGCCACCTGCATGATGGTCAGCGCCGATGCCGAATTGATCTCGCCCATCAAGACCGCGACGTTATCCTGGTCCAGCATGCGCTGCGCCTTGGTTGCGGCGGTAGCGGGATTGACTGAATCTTCCGACAGGACGTCGAGCTGACGGCCCATCACGCCGCCGGACTGGTTGATTTCCTCCTCGGCCATGCGGATGCCGAGCTGGGCATAGGCGCCGAGCGCGCCGAGAAATCCGGTCAACGGCGTCAAATGACCGATTTTGATCTTGTCGGTCTGGCCGCTGACGATGGATGGAAAACCGATCGCCGAAACGCCGGCAAACCCGGCGCCGGCTTTCAACAGGGTTCGTCGGCTAAAGCGGGTCATCGTTGGTCTCCTCCCATGAGCCGGCCGGAACGCCGGCCGCGATGTCCCCCGCCAATTTCATCTATGCGACGATGTGAGAGACGCTTTTTTATTATAAGATGATCTTTCCGGAGGCGCTGGCCGCTGTCAACGCCAAATGAGCTGACACGACCTACGCCTTAAGTGGATTTCGCGACGTCCTTGGCGCCAAATTCGATCGACAGACGATTGGCCGCAGCCCGCATCACCTTGGCGTGGCCCTGCAGCGCCTGATTGGAAAGCCGCCAGATCGGTCCGGATATGCCGAGCGCGCCGATCACCTGGCCGGTGAAGTTCATCACCGGCACGGCGATGCACCGTACTTCCGGATTGAATTCGCCATCATCGAAGGCGATGCCGGTGCGCTTGATTTCGGCAATCTCCCGCGTCAGCGCCGGCACGCTGGTGATCGACTTTTCGGTCGAGGGTTTCAACTCGACACGCTCGATAAAGCGCTTCAACTGGTCGGGTCGCAGCGACGCCAGGATGATCTTGCCGAGCGCGGTGCAATGCGCCGGCCGCACCACGCCGACACGATCGGTCAGTTGAAATGCGCCGGGGCTGCTGGTGCGGGCGATCACCACCACCGCATCGCCCATGCGCACGGCGAAATGGCCGCTTTCGCCGGTGTCCCGCGACAATTCCTCCAGCAGCGGCGTCGCGACATTCACCATCTCGATTTCGTCGAGCGCGCCGGCGGCGAGCGCAAACAGCGGCCTCCCGACCCGGTAACGCTTGGAATCCTTTTCCTGGCGTAGGTAGCCCAGCGACACCATCGTCTTGGCGAGATGGAAGGTGGTGGAATTGTGCAGGCCGACCCGCTTGCTGAGGTCGGCAAGACTGATGCCCTCGCGGTGCCGTGCAACCTCTTCGAGGATCGCAAAGGCGCGGCCAAGCGACTGGACGCCGACCCGTTGCCGGTCACCGGCATCGTCGTCGATGTCGCCCTGCGGCGGCTGCACCAGCCGCGCGATGGCGGCCTTGCGCAGGATTGCGGGCTTCTCACTGGCCTTTGGTTTGGTACGGGGTTTCAAGGGATCAAGCCTCCATGCGCGGCCCTGGAACTGCGATCGAAGGGCGTGAGCGACGCGTTGACAGCATACCACGATATCAATTGACGTACAGTATTATGGGAAATAGGGTCGCCGCGCCTCACAAGACGCGGCGTGCAAGCCGCCATGGAATCGTTGGGCTGTTCAGGAGAGTGATCCGATGTCGCGCAACATGCTCAACGGTGCCCAGGTCATCGTCGATTATCTGATCCAGGAAAAAGTGCCCCAGGTGTTCGGCCTGTGCGGCCACGGCAACATCCAGTTCATCGACGCGCTGTATGAGCGATCGAGCGACATCAAGACCATCTCGGTGCATCATGAAAGCGTCGCCGGCTTCATGGCGGACGTCTATTATCGCGTCTCCGGGAGGCCGACCGCGACCTTCACCTCGTGCGGGCCGGGCTCGGCGAACCTGCCGATCTCGCTCGGCAACGCCTATCTCGATTCGGTGCCGTTCATGGCGGTGACCGGCAACGTGCCGACCAGCCAGTTCAATCGCGGCGCGTTTCAGGAATTGTATCGGCATTATCAGGCCGACTTTCCTTCCACGGTGCGCTCCTACTGCAAGAAGGTGTTCCAGCCGACGCGCGGCGAGATGGTGCCGCTGGCAGTCCGGCAGGCCTGGAAGACCATGACCACGGGACGTCCGGGCCCGGTAGTGCTGGATGTTCCCTTTGACGTGTTCATGGAATCGGCCGCCGAGGAAGCGCCGAACGCAAAAGCCTGGAACGGCAACATTTCGAGCCGCTGCGGCGCCGATCCGGAAGGCGTCGTGAAGGCGGTCGATATGCTGCTGTCAGCCGAACGGCCTGTGATGATCGTGGGGCAGGGCGTGCGCTATGGCGGCGCCGCGGAGGAGTTGCGAAAGCTGGCCGAGCGGCTGCAGATTCCGGTGGCGTCGTCGGCGAGCGGTCTCGGCGCGCTCGACTGCAATCATCCGCTGGCCCTCGGCCTCGTCGCGCGCGCCGGCCACTACCAGGCCAATCACGCCACGCGCCAGGCCGACGTGTTGCTGGCGATGGGCATGCGGTTCGACGACCGTACCTCGAGTTCATGGATCCCGGGTTATTCCTTCACCATTCCGCCGACGAAGCTCATTCATGTCGATATCGATCCGGAGGAGATCGGCCGCAACTACCCGGTCGCGCTCGGCCTGATGGCGGATGTGCGTACTTTTTTGCGGCAGATTCACGCCGAACTCGATCGCCGCGCCGACCTGACAAAAAAGGCCGACGCTCGCAAGAAATGGTTGGCGCAGATCGACACCTATCGCAAGGAATGGGACAAGTTCGTCGCGCCCGGCTTTTCCGACGACACCACGCCGATCAACCCGCAGCGGGCCGCGCTGGAGATCGACAAGGCGCTGCCGGAGGATGCGATCCTGGTCAGCGATATCGGCGTGCATCACAATTGGCTTTTGAGCTTTTGCAAGCCGAAGCGGCCGGATTCGCTGATCGGCTCGATGGGCTTTGGTCCGATGGGCTTTGGCGTCGCCGGCGTGATGGGCGCGAAATTTGCCGCGCCCGATCGGCCCTGCGTCTCCGTCTGCGGCGATGGCGCGTTCTTCATGCACGCCAATGTGCTGGGCACGGCGGTTGAATATAATCTGCCGGTGGTCTGGGTGGTCTGGAACAATTACGCCTACGCCTCGATCCGCGGCCTGCAGCGCGGCTATCTCGGCGGCCGCGAACTGGCGACCGATTTCCACGACCCCAACACCGGCGCGCGTTACAGTCCGGACTTCGCCGCGATGGCGCGCTCCTGCGGCGTCGAGGGCGTGCGGGTCGATCGGGCCGGCGATCTCGGCGAGGCCATTCGCAAGGGCATCGCCGCCAACAAGCCCTATCTGATCGACGTCGATATCGGAGCCGACATCAATCCAAGCGGCGCCGGCGTCTGGGAATTGCCTGGGCTCGGACAAAGCAAGGCCGGGATCGGCATGCGCTACGAGCCGACCTGAGCGGGCGCACCAATACGTCAGCAACAAATGGGATCGAGAGGAGAGCATGATGCTCGTAGGCAAAAAGGTCGTGGTGGTCGGAGGCTCTTCCGGAATAGGTCTGTCGACCGCTGAGCTCGCCAAACGCGAGGGCGCGGAGGTTATCATCGCGTCCCGCAATCCCGACCGCCTCAACGCGGCGGCCACGAAGCTGGGTGTCACCGCGATCGCCGCCGATGTCACCAGCGATGACAGCATCGCCAGTCTTTTCAGGAAGTGCGGCACGGTCGATCACGTCGTGCTGACCGCCGCGCAATTGCGTAGCGGTCCGTTCAAGACGGTAGCCATGGAGGACGTCCGCGCCACCATGGAGAGCAAGTTCTGGGGCGCCTGGCGGGTGGCGCGGTCGGCCGATATCCGCGCCGGCGGATCGCTCACGCTGGTCACCGGATATCTCAGCGTCCGTCCGCGGCCGAGCGCCGCGATTGTCGGCGCCGCCAACGGCGCACTCGAATCGCTGGCGCGCAGCCTGGCGCTGGAGCTTGCGCCGGTACGCGTCAACGCCGTTTCGCCGGGGATTATCGATACCCCGATCCGCGCCGCCATGCCGGAAGAGGCGCGCAAGGACATGCTGGCCAAGACCGCCGCCGCGCTGCCGGTCGGCCGCGTCGGCACCGGCGAAGACATCGCACGGCAAATCCTGGCGTTCATGACCATCGGCTTTGCGACGGGATCGATCGTCTATCTCGACGGCGGCGCGCTCATCACCTGATGCGCGCCTGATCCTTGGGCTCCCATCCGCGATTGCCTCGATGAATCCTGACTCCCAAAAACTCGTCATCGTCGGACACGGGGCCGCCGGCCTTGCCGCGGCGGTTTCGGCGGCGGAGCAGGCGCGCAGCCGCGGCTTGCGCATCGAGATCACGCTGCTGGAAAAAGCGCGCGAAGCGGATGCCGGCGGCAACACGCGTTGGAGTCCGTCCTACATGCGGATGGCCGCGCCCGACCGGCTGGCGCCGGGCTTCGAAGAAGACATGCAGCGCGCGTCCGGCGGATTGGCCGATCGGGATTATTTCCGGACGCTGGCGGAGAACGCCGCTGCGACGCTCGGATGGCTCGGGATGCAGGGTGTCAGCTTCGACACGCCGGTTTACTATCTCAGCGCCGGTCCGCCGCGCATCCAGCCGGTCGGAGGCGGTCGCGCCATCATCGACAGGCTTGCGGAAGCGGCGGCAAAATCGGCGGTAAAGCTTCGCTACGAATCCCCGGCGATCCGGTTGAGGATGGGAGAGGGTGGCGTCAGCGGTGTCGAGGTGAGATCCAGCGGCCGGGACGTCACCGTGCTCGACGCCGATGCTGTCATTCTCGCCTCCGGCGGTTTTCAGGGCGACGTGACGATGATGCGGAAGCATTTCGGGCCCGCCGCCGAGACCCTAAAACTGATCTCGCCGGGGACGCGCTTCGACACCGGTGACGGCATCCGCATGGCGATGGATCAGGGCGCGTCGATCTCCGGCGACTGGAACGGCATGCATATCGAGCCGATCGATCCGCGCAGCCAGCATTCCGCGGCGGTCGTGCTGGTTTACCCCTACGGAATTGTCGCCGATCGGGACGGACGCCGTTTCTTTGACGAAGGCGGCGGTCTGGTGCACGAGACCTGGGAAGCCTTTGCACGCGACATCCATTTCTCCCGGCCGAACAGTATCGCCTACGCGATCCTCGATAGCCGCCTGTTCGATATAATTGGATACGAGCGCGCCATCCGGTCGGACGTGGCGCCGCATCAAGCGGGGACCATCGAAGAGCTGGCGATGCTGATCGGCATTCCCGCGCGCAATCTGAAGGCCACGATCGATGCCTACAATGCCGCGGCGACCGGCGACCCCGCCAAATTCGATGCGGCGCGCAGCGATGGACTGGCGGCGGATCGCACGCTGCAACCGCCGAAATCGAACTGGGCGCGCGCCATCGTCAAGCCGCCCTACGTTGCTTATCCGCTGGTCGGCGGCATCGCTTACACATTTGGCGGCCTCGCTACCAACAGCAACGCAGAAGTGCTGAGCGAACAAGGGCCGATGCCGGGTCTTTACGCGGCGGGAGAGACCACCGGGCATTTTTACGGCACCGCACCGAACGCGGTTGCGGTGTTGCGGGCGCTGGTGTTCGGAAGGATCGCCGGCCGACAGGCGGTCGATTACCTGCAAAAACAAGCGGCACAGCCGGGAAGATAGGAGAGCAAGATGGCTTCAGAGAACAACGGCGCCTTCATCCGCAATATCGCCGAAGTGCCGTGGCGCGAATTTCCCAATCATTTCGGCGGCGCGCTGTCCAAGCCGCTGGTGATGCCCGAGACGGCCGGATCGCGTCACATCGACTATCGCATTTCGATGTACCAGCCGATGGCGCATGTCGCCCGCCACAAGCATCGGGTCCAGGAGCAGATCTACCATGTGCTGGAGGGCGAGGGGTTGATGGAGATCGCCGGCAAGAATCACGTGATGCGCAAGCACGATTTTATCTTCTTGCCGCCCGGTGTGGAGCACGCGATCTCCAATTCGGGACTGGTCGATCTGGTGTTCCTGGTGGTCACCTCACCGGTGACGGACGACGAGAAGCCGGTCTGAATCGAAAAAATTCCGCGTGGGATTTTTTCACCCCTGACATATCCGAAGGAAAGGTGCAGACTGTCGCCGCAAGCCGCAACAGAAGCCGGCGGTCAAAAAGGCGAGGAAATCGATGGCGGATTCGGACAGCCGTTTGCCGGGAGGAATGTCTTCCGCGCCAAAGCCCGGCCGGCATTCCGGTCGCGTCACGCGCCGAAGCCTGCTGACGAGCGCGGCGCTGCTGATCATGACAAGCGGCAGCCATGCCCGCGTGGTGACCAAGGTGCTACCCTGGGATCCCAACGAAGCCTATCCGGTGGTGCCGGTGAAGCCGGGCGGATTCCTGTTCTTCAACGCCGATGAGGCCGCTGTCGTCGATGCCATCGTCGATCGGCTGATTCCGACGGATGAATTGGGTCCCGGCGCCAAGGATTCCGGCGTCACGACCTTCATCGATCGCCAGTTGATGGGCCCCTACGGTGGCCATGACTGGCTTTATATGCAGGGCCCGTTTGCCGCGACCTCGCTGCCGACCCAGGGTATGCAATCGCCGCTGACGCCGCGGCAACAATACCGGATGGGATTGGCTGCGTTGCAGTCCTGCTGCAAGACGAATTTTGCGGGGCGCGGTTTTGTCCAATTGACCGCCGAAGAGCAGGACAAGTTGCTGGCGGGCATGGAGAAGGGCGATCTGACGTTGCCCGATTTCAGCAGCAAGATGCTTTTTTCGGCGATCTACGCCAATACGATGGAAGGCTACTTCGCCGATCCGATCTATGGCGGCAACCGCGACATGGCGGGCTGGAAGCTGGTTGGTTTTCCCGGCGTCCGCTACGACTATCGCGATGTGATCGACAAGCCCAATCAGGCCTACACCCTGCCGCCGGTCAGCATGCAGGGCCGTTCGGCATGGGAGGTGCGCTGATGGCCCGTCGCCTGCCGCGCAAGGACGTCGTGATCGTAGGTCTCGGCTGGACCGGATCGATCCTTGCCTATGAATTGTCGCGTACCGGTCTCGACGTCGTCGCGATCGAGCGGGGGCCGTGGCGCGATACGGCGACCGATTTCAACATCGGCACCGCGCCGGATGAACTGCGCTACGCGGTGCGCCACGATATCTTCCTGCGGCCGAAGCAGGAAACGCTGACCATGCGCAACAATCCCTCGCAGACGGCACTGCCGATCCGCAAATGGGGCAGCTTCCTGCCGGGCAACGGCGTCGGCGGCGCCGGCGTGCACTGGAACGGCCAGACCTGGCGTTTCCTGCCCGACGATTTTCGCATTCGCAGCCACATGATGCAGCGCTACGGCGACGCGATATTCCCGGAGAACCATCATATCCAGGACTGGCCGGTGAGCTACGACGAGCTCGAACCCTATTACGACAAGTTCGAATATCTCGCGGGAATCTCCGGCAAGGCCGGCAACATCAAGGGGCAGATCCAGCCGGGCGGCAATCCGTTCGAAGGCGCGCGCGATCGCGATTATCCGACACCGCCGTTGAAGCAGGGCTATGCCCAGGGCCTCTTCACCAAGGCGGCGACCGGCCTCGGCCTGCATCCGTTCCCGCGCCCGTCGGCCAATATCTCGGCCGCCTATACCAATCCCTATGGCTGCAGCATGGCGCCGTGCACCTATTGCGGCTTCTGCGAGCGTTTCGGCTGCGCCAATTATTCCAAGGCGTCGCCGCAGACCTGCGTGTTGCCGGCGCTGGTTCGCGAGCCGACCTTCGAGGCGCGCACCGAATGCGAAGTGATGAAGGTCAACCTGTCCAGCGACGGCAAGACCGCGACCGGCGTCACCTATGTCGACCGCAGTGGCGACGAATGGGAGCAGCCGGCCGATGTCGTGCTGCTATGCGCCTATGCGCTGTTCAACGTGCGGCTATTGCTGCTGTCGGGCATCGGCAAGCCGTATGACCCCGACAAGAACGAAGGCGTCGTCGGCCGCAACTATGCGTATCAGACCGGCTCCGGCTCGACGGCGTTTTTCGAGGAGGCGAAATTCAATCCGTTCGCGGCGGCCGGCTCGCTTGGCGTCGCGGCGGACGATTACAACAGCGACAATTTCGATCACGGCCCGCACGGCTTTGTCGGCGGCGCGTCGATCACATCGGCCCATACCAACGGCCGGCCTATCCAGTATCACCCGACCCCGCGCGGCACGCCGACCTGGGGCAGCCAGTGGAAGAAGGCGGTCGCTTCGACCTATCAGCGCGTCACCAGCGTCGGCGCGCAAGGCAGCGTGATGAGCTATCGCAACAACTATCTCGACCTCGATCCGACCTACAAGGATCCGCTCGGCCGCCCGCTGATGCGGATGACGTTCGATTACCAGGACAATGAACGCAAGATGGCGAACTATATGGCCGATCGCTGCGACGAGATTGCCAAGGCGATGGGCGCCAAGCAGACGCAGGTCAATCGCCTGACTGGTCCGTGGTCGGTGGTGCCCTACCAGTCGACGCACAACACCGGTGGCGCGGTGATGGGCAGCGATCCCACGACCAGCGTGTTGAACCGCTATCTGCAGACGTGGGATGTCTCGAACGTGTTCGTGATGGGCGCCTGCGCGTTCCCGCAGAATGCCGGTTACAATCCGACCGGCACGGTCGGTGCACTGACCTACTGGTCGCTCGATGGGATCCGGAAATATCTGAAATCACCCGGCCCGCTGGTGCAGCCATGAGGTTGCGCGGCGTAATCCTGTTCGCGGCGCTGGCCGTATCCGGCAGCGCGATGGCCGATCCCGATAATTACGTGATCGGCATGCGCGGCCGTGAGTTGACCACCGTCGGCGATTGCGTGGCGTGTCACACCGCGCCGGGCGGGGCGTCGTTTGCCGGCGGCCTGGCGCTGGCCACGCCGTTCGGCGTGATCATGACGCCGAACATCACGCCTGACGATGCAACCGGCATCGGCCGCTGGTCGAAGGCTGAATTTTCCCGCGCGATGCACGAGGGCAGGGGACGCAACGGCGCATACCTCTATCCGGCGTTTCCCTATCCCTATTTCAACAAGGTTAGCCGCGAAGACACCGATGCGATCTACGATTATCTGCGCACGCTGGCGCCGATCACGAACACCGTCAACCGCCGAACGCTGCCGTTTCCGTTCAGCATTCGCACGCTGATGGCCGGATGGAACACGCTGTTCTTCAAGCCGGCTCCCTTCGAACCCGATCCGCAACGCTCCGCCGAATTCAATCGCGGCGCCTACCTCGTGCAAGGGCTCGGTCATTGCGGTGCCTGCCACACCCCGCTGAACGCCTTCGGGGCCAACAAGCCCGCGCAGTTCCTGCAGGGCAACCGGATCGACGACTGGACCGCGCCGAATATCACCAACGATCCGCAGGCCGGTCTCGGCAAATGGTCGGTCGAGGAGGTGGTGCAGTATCTGAAAACCGGCCAGACCCGCAGCACCATCGCCAGCGGCCCGATGCGGGAGGTCGTCGAGGATTCGACCTCGAAAATGTCCGACGACGATTTGAAGGCGATGGCTGTCTATCTGAAGGAGCGCGGCGCGGCCGGTCGGTCGGCGCCTGCTGCGATCGCGGCGTCCGATCCGCGGATGCAGGCCGGCGCGGCGATTTTTACCGACACCTGCGGCGCATGCCATGCCCGCGACGGCACCGGTGTCGAGCATATGTTCCCGCGCCTGGCGGGCGACGCCATCATCAAGCAGGCCGATCCGACCACCTTGATACGGATCGTGCTGACCGGCGTTCGCGGCGCCGGCACCGATGCGTTTCCGACCTCGCCGGCGATGCCGTCGTTCGGTTACCGCCTCGACGACCGCCAGGTGGCCGCCGTCGTGACCTATATTCGCAACAGTTGGGGCAACGCGGCCTCGGCGGTCGAGGCGGAGACAGTCAACTCATTGCGAAGCCGAGTCGCCGGTCCGGTCGAACGTTCCGCTGCGCAGTGATATCAGGGTGATCGATGGCCGACGTGACGGCAATATTTGCGACGCTCCCGAGGCTACTCGACGCCAACTCCGAGCTGCTTCGCACTGGCCGCCTGCTGAACGTCGATTGCCTGCTGGGGCCGATCGATCTGCCTTTGCTGGTTTCCATTCGCGCGGGCTGTATTACCGAAATGCGCGCGTTGCCGAAAACAATGCCATCCTGGCGTTTCGGCTATACGGCTTCGCCGCAGGCCTGGATCGAATACTGGCGTCCTGAACCAAAACCCGGATGGCACGATCTGCTCGCGTTGACCAAGCGCGGCGAGGCGCATCTGGTCGGAGATCTGCACCCGTTCATGACGCATCTTCAATACTTCAAGGATTTGCTGGCGCTGCCGCGATCCCTGGTGTCGGGCAAACCGGCATGAGCGGGAAAATCGAGCCGATCGTCGGCCGCTACGTGCATGTCGAGATCGACGGCGTGATGCATCGGATCTATTTCGAGGAGAACGGATCGGGGATTCCACTGGTCTGCCTGCACACCGCCGGCTCCGACAACCGGCAATGGCGTCATCTATTGTGCGACGAGGAATTTTCCCGGCATTTTCGCATCATCGCTTTCGACATGCCCTGGCATGGCAAGTCAAATCCGCCGGACGGAGCCACCGACGAATACCGGCTGACCACCGCGAGCTATACCGGCGCGATCCGGGCATTTTGCGCGGCGCTGTCGCTGGACCGTCCCGTGGTGATGGGGTGCTCGATCGGCGGCCGCATCGTGCTTAATCTGGCGATCGATCACATCAGTGAGTTTCGCGCGTTGATCGGACTGGAAGCGGCGGATTTCCAGCAACCCTGGTACGATACCGAATGGTTGAACCGCCCCGATGTTCATGGCGGCGAAATTTGCGCCGCGCTGGTCTCCGGGCTGATCGCGCCGCAGAGCCCGGAGAACACGCGCCGCGAAACGCTGTGGGGCTACAAGCAGAGCGGACCCGGCGTGTTCAAGGGCGATTTGTATTTCTACCGGGTGGATGGCGATCTGCGCGGCCGGGTCGAGAAGATCGATACAACAATTTGCCCGCTGTATCTCTTGACCGGCGAATATGATTTCTCCTGCACACCGGAAGATACGCTTCGCACGGCCCGAAGCATTCCCGGCGCGCAGGTCACCATCATGGAAAAGCTCGGTCATTTTCCGATGAGCGAGAATCCAGTTCAGTTCCGGCAATATATCGCGCCAGTGCTGCAGCAGATTCGGCAGATCGGCTAAACGAACCCTACCGCTTGTCGTACTCGTCCGGCTGCATCGCCCAGGGCGATTGCTCATAGCCGTGGGCGTAATTCCGGTTGGTCTGCGCCGGATCGCGATTGAGCAGCGGTCGCATGAACATCGGATGGGTCGCGCTGCGCACCTCGTGCTCGACCGTGAACAGCGGTTTTCCATTCTCGAGATCGACGATGTCGCGGAAGCGATACTGGTACGGGTTATCCTCCTGGGAGATCAGATTGCGCTGGCCGAGCTTGCGATAGGGCCCGGAGAAATCCGTGATGTAGATCTGCACATGGTGGCCGTCATATTCCGGCTGCGGCTTGTCGGTCTCGCGGAATTGCAAATATTGATCCTTGCCCATCTGCACCCGGGCGACCTTGCCGTCGCCATTCTTCAATTCGGACGGCATCCCCATGATCTCGGGGTAGAACGCAGCAATCGCCTTGGTGGTGCCAACCGGCACGTCGAACTCGACATAGGGAATGCCGAGCGAGATGCGGCCGAAGCGCGCGGCGTCGGGTTCGTAGCAGCGCACCTTGTTGCCCCATGGACAGGTCGCCTCGACATGATCGTTGTTCTCGCGGAACGAGAAGGCGGTGTCCTTCAGCTTGGGGGCTACGGTGGCGAGCCGGCCGAGCAGCGCCTCGCGCCCGGCGATCACAATGCCGGTATGGCCACGCAAAACCTGCGCGGGTCCGTCCGGCAAATGGAACTGGTTGCGTCCGACATTGACCCACATGTTGCTGTCGGAGACCATCAGATAGGGATCGCGCGTCAATCCAAGGCCTGCGACGTAGAACAGCGTGGCCAGCCGCTGGTCCGGCACCGTGACGTTGACGTGTTCGAAGTGGATCGAATTGCCGAGGTCTTCGGCGGCGCGGTCGAATGGCTGCATGGCGGCGGTCCCGGATACGGATGATCGGTGGATCATAATGCAGTCAAACGCCTTAGGCCAACGATTAGGTGCAGCGAGTCATTGAGCCGAAGCAGGGGAGCCATGACCGGAACGGATTTGAGGTCGACAGGCCATGATCGGGCGCAATAGGATTTGAGCACCGAAGGCGCGCCGTCAGCGCGCGAACGCAGGGGCTTTGAGCCCGGAAAGAGGAAACCATGAGTGAAGATAGCCTGTTCGAACGCGGATTGAAGGTCCGCAAGGAAGTGCTTGGCGAAGACTACGTCAACAAGTCGATCGCCGGCGCTGATGAATTCACCCGCACCATGGCGGAATGGTCGACCGAGTTCTGCTGGGGCGCGTTGTGGACCCGTCCCGGCGTCGACCGCCGCTTCCGCAGCATCGTCAATCTGGCGATGATCAGCGTGCTCAACCGCCCGCACGAGTTGAAACTGCACGTCAAGGCGGCGCTGAAAAACGGGCTGACCAAGGACGAGATCAAGGAAATCTTCCTGCAAGTCGCCGTCTATGCCGGCGTTCCCGCCGGAATCGACAGTTTTCGTAACGCGCGCGAGGCCTTCAAGGAGATGGAGAACGGCTGAGAGTGGGCAGCGCTCCCCAAGCGAAACTTTGGGAGAGTTGTGTTCCCAACACCGGCGGGCGATGATGAACGCCGAAAATCAAGGGCCGGCCGGGAGCATCAAGACTCCCGGATATCGGCCGAAATGCAGGGGAGACGCCGTTATGAGCAAGGCCCGCCACGTCCTGGCGACACTGGCCGCCGCCGCGCTGTTTGCGGTGCCGGCGCTGTCGAGCGCGGAAACGATCCGGATCGGATTGCCGACCAAGACCTACTGGCCGACCACCGTGGCGGAAGCAGCCAAGGCGCAGAAGCTGTTCGAAAAGGAAGGCATCACCGCCGAACTGACCATCTACCGTGGCGGCGCGGAGACGTTCGAGGCGTTGGCCGCCGGCGCCGCCGATCTGATCCTCGACGCGCCGTCGCTGCCGGCCGTCGGGCGCAAGAAAGGCGTGATGTCGAAGGTCGTGGCCAACGGCTCGATGGGCAATTTCGGCTGGCAACTGATGGTGCTGGCGAAGTCGCCGCTCGATGTAAAGGATCTCAACGGCAAGAAGGTCGGCATTACATCCGCCGGCTCCGGTTCGGATCTGCTGGCGTTATGGACGGCGCAGGAAAGGAAGATTGATTTTACCCGCGTGCCGGTCGGCGGCGGTGGGCTTGTGCCCAATCTGCTGGCAGGCAACATCGATGCCGCCGTCGTCTATTCGCCGCTCAGCTTCCAGATCGCCAAATCGGGCGAGGCGCGGACCATCCTGGATTACGCCAAGGACGTTCCGCCCAACCTGACGTCGGGCTGGATCGTTACCGACAAGTTTGCGCAGGAAAAGCCCGAGATGGTGCAGAAGGCACTCAACGCGCTCTATGGCGGGGTCATGTACATGCGCAACAATCGCGAGGCGGCGATCAAGCTGATCGCGGATCTCTACGAGATGCCGGCCGACATCGCCGCCGCCGAATACGAAAACACCATCCTCAAGCTCGAGACCTCCGGCGATATGAGTGCGGCCAACGTGCCGGGTGCGATGCAGCTTTCGCTCGATATGGCAAAACTCGGCGGCATGAAGGATCTGGTGCCGGGAGCCGAAATCATCTCGACCCGGTTCAAGCCGGTCGCGACCAAGCCGTGAGACCTGTGCGATGACCGGCACGCTCGGGATCAAGGCGGCAAGGCTCGCCGTCGTGCTGGCCGTGTTCGCGTTATGGGAAGCCCTGGCCCGGACCGGGGCCGTGAACCCCCGTCTGTTGCCCTCGGCCTCCGACACGCTCGCGATGCTGGGCGAGTTGCTGGCGCGCGCCAGCGTGCGCAACGATCTCCTGGTGACTGCGACCGAGGTCGTGACCGCCTTCATCGTCGCGGTGCCGATCGGCGCCCTGATCGGTTTCCTGATCGCCGAGAACCGCTATTTTTCCGAAGTCGTGAAGCCGCTGCTGTTTTTCGCCTTCAGCATTCCCAAATCGATCTTTCTGCCGATGTTCATCCTGGTGTTTGGCGTCGGCTTTTCCGAGAAGGTCGGCTTCGGTTTCTTTTCCACGATCTTCATCGTCATCATGTCGACCACCACGGCGGTCGAATCCGTCAAGCTCGAGCATTTGACGGTGGCGCGCTCCTACGGCGCGACGCCTGCGCAGACCGCATTCCGCGTCTATCTGCCGAGCATGCTGCCGGTGTTGCTGGAAGCGTTGCGGATTTCGATGATCTTCAATCTCACCGGCGTTATCCTGGCCGAGATGTACGCCTCGCGCGACGGCATCGGCCACCAGATCGCGACCTGGGGCGAAAACTTCCAGATGAAGCAATTGCTGGCGGGCGTGCTGATGATCGCCGCCATTGCCATGGCCTTCAACGAACTGATCAGATCGGTGGAAACGCGATGCAGCCACTGGCGAACGTAACCTCGCTGAAGCCGGCCGCCCGTTCCGGCGCGGTGCAGCTCATCGGCGTCGGCCAGGTCTACAAGACCTCGGGCGAGGGCGTGCTCGCGGTGTCCGACGTCTCGTTCGAGGTCAGACCCGGACGGTTTGTCGTGCTGGTCGGTCCCAGCGGCTGCGGCAAATCCTCGCTCCTGATGATGATGGCGGGCCTTCGGCAACCGACCTCGGGAACGATCCTGGTGAGCGGCGCCCCGATCGACAATCCCGATCCGAACCGGGTCGGCGTCGTGTTCCAGGAGCCGAGCCTGTTTCCCTGGCTGACGGCGGAAGAGAATGTCGAATTTCCCCTGACCTTGCGCGGCGTCGCCAAAAAGGATCGCCGCGCCAAGGCGCAGGAGGCGTTGCAACTGGTCGGGCTCGACGGTTTCGGCACGCGGCACCCGCATGAACTGTCCGGCGGCATGAAGCAGCGGGTTTCGATCGCGCGCGGCCTGGTGCAGGATCCGCCGGTGCTGTTGATGGACGAGCCGTTCGCCGCGCTCGACGAGCAGACCCGCATGACCATGGGCGACGAACTGCTGCGGATCTGGGCCGCGACCGGCAAGACCATCGTGTTCGTGACCCACAGCCTGACCGAGGCGGTCTATCTCGCCGACGAAGTGATCGTGATGTCGCCGCGCCCCGGCCGCATCGTCGACCGGCTGGAAGTGGCGCTGCCGCGGCCGCGCACCTTCGAGATGCTGAGCGGCGACGTTTTCGGCGGCCTGCGCGACCGCATCTGGCGTCATATCCGCAAGTCGGCGTGAGGCCAGCGATGTCGTCGACCACGCTGCGCCGCCTCATCATCGTCTCGCTGATCGTGCTGTGGGAGGTGCTGCCGCGCGCGGGCCTTATTCCCGAATTGTTCCTGCCGTCGCTGTCTTCGACATTGAAAGCTGGCTGGACCGACGCGCCGGAATACGGCCATGCGCTGGTGGTGACGCTCTACGAGGTCGCGATCGCGATGGTGTTTGCCTGCGGCGGCGGCATCCTCGCGGGTGCGATCGTCGGCAGCCTGCCGCGGCCGCGGCTGTTGATCATGCCGATGGTGTCGAGCCTCTATGCGGTGCCGCTGGTGATCCTCTATCCGGTGTTCACCGTGTGGCTCGGGATCGGCTCGGAATCCAAGATCGCGTTTGCCTCGATCTATGGTTTCCTGCCGACGATGCTGGCGACCGCGGCCGGCATCCAGACCATCGACCCGCAACTTCTGCTCGCCGCCCGCAGCATGGGCGCGACCCTGAGCCAGCGCATCACGCGCGTGATCATTCCGGCCGCGATTCCGACCGTGCTGACGGGCCTGCGGGTCGGCGGCGCGCTGGTGATCGTCGGCGTGGTAGTGTCGGAAATGCTGATTTCGTCGGCCGGCATCGGTTATCTGATTTCGCGTTACCGCACCATTCTGCAAAGCGCGCACGTATTTGCCGGCGTGCTTTTGGTGCTGGCGCTGGCGGTCGCGTTCAACTTCCTGATCCGGCTGATCGAGCGCCGCGCCGCGGTGTGGCAGACCGGCACCCGCGCCGGGCGTGATGCGATGGCGCAGGAAATCCCCGCCGCCGCCTTGCAGCCGGCGAACCCGTAAAGGTCGTCAGCTCACTTCCTTGCGCACCGTCGCGGCGGCGTCGCTCATGGCCTTGAGTTTTCCGAACGCGACATGGCGCGGCATGTATTTCATGCCGCAATCCGGCGCCGGGATCAGCCGGTCGGCGGAGACATATTTGAGACCGTGGCGGATACGATCGGCGATCACGGCCGCGGTCTCGATCTCGAGATTGCCGAGGTCGATCACGCCGAGCAGGATTTTCTTCGAGGCCAGATCCCTGAGCACGCCGAGATCGAGTTTGGGTTGTGCCGCCTCGATCGATATCTGCTGGGCGACGGAATCGTCGAGCTCGCCGAGGAAGGAATAGCCCGACGGCTTGGTATCGCCCGGCACCACGGCGGCGTAGCCGAAGCAGACGTGCACCACCGTTGGCACCGTGATGCCCTGCAGCGCACGATTGATCGCCTTGACGGCATAGCGCTTGGCGGCGGCCGGGTCGTTGCGCACCCAGGGCTCGTCGAGCTGGATCACGTCGGCGCCGGCTTTTTGCAGCGCCAGCGCCTCGGCGTTGACGGCCGCCGCCATCGCCATCGCCAGCTCTTCGTCGTCCTTGTAGAATTCGTTCTTGGCCTGCTGGCTCATGGTGAACGGGCCGGGCAGCGTGATCTTGGCGGCATGGTCGGTGTTACGGCGCAGGAATTCCATGTCCCTGAGTTCGACCGGGCCGGTACGGCGGATCTCGCCGACCACGCGCGGCACCGGCGTCTGCTGTCCCGACCGCGCGGTGATCATGGCGGGATTGGCGGCGTCGATGCCTTCCAGTGCGGTGGCAAAGCGGTTGGAATAGCTTTCGCGTCGGATCTCGCCGTCGGTCACGATATCGATGCCGGCGCGCTCCATGTCGCGGATCGCGACGACGGTGGCGTCATCCTGCGCCTGCTCGAGATAGGCGTCGGGAATCCGCCACATCTGCGTCATGCGGGTGCGCGGCACCGATTTCGAGAGCATCTGGCGGTCGACCAGCCAATCGGGCTGCGGATAGCTTCCGACCACGGTGGTCGGCAACACATGCTTCGGTGACGCCAATGTCTTAACTCCCGGCTGGCAGGCTGATCGTGTCATCAGGCTGATGATTGTGCGGAATGTATAGATCATCCCGCCGTCCTGTAAACGCTCCGGCGTCGAGGGGCATCCATGCGAAGCCCTGCTCACTTGTGGTGAGCTGCCCACCGGTGCAATTTCGTGACCGGGCGACCGAACAGGCTGTTGTGCTTTCGCGTGGGGTCGGCCTTATCGAGAGGGATCGCGATGCCAGACATATCAGGCGTGACGCAGCGCCTTGCCCGCTTTGCCGCAACGACGCGGTGGGACGATATTCCCACAACGGTGCGGCATCAGGCCAAGCGCTCTCTGATGAATTTCTTCGCGGTGGCGCTGGCGGGCTGCCGTACCGCGCCGGTCGAAACCGCGCTGCGTTCGCTGATTGAATTTTCCGGCGGCAGGCAGGCAACGATTGTCGGACGCTGCGAGCGCGTCGACGCGCTGAGTGCCGCGTTCCTCAATGCCGCCGGCGCCAATGTCCATGATTATTGCGACACTCATGTCCGCACCGTGATTCATCCGACCGCCCCGGTGGCGCCGGCGCTGCTGGCGCTTGCGGAATTGCGGCAGGTGAGCGGGGCGGAGCTTCTGCTTGCCTTCATCCTCGGTAACGAAATTCAAGCGCGCATTGGACTGGCGATCTCGCCGAGCCATTACAACAGGGGTTGGCACATCACCTCGACCTGCGGCGTGTTCGGGGCCGCAAGTGGCGCTGGCAAGCTAATCGGCCTCGACGAACGGCAAATGGTGTGGGCGCTCGGAACCGCATCGACGCAATCTGCCGGGCTGTGCGAGTGCCTGGGCACGGCGGCAAAAAGCGTCAGCGTCGGCAATGCCGCGCGCAATGGCCTGTGGTCGGCGCTGCTGGCGGAAAAAGGTTTTGATGGGCCGCCGGAGCCACTTGCGGGCGGACAAGGCTATTTCCACGCGCTTGCGGAAACGCCCGATTTGTCGCTGCTCACCGTTGGGCTCGGCGAAAGCTGGGAGATCATGGCCACTTCCTACAAGCCGTATCCGTGCGGCTTCGTCATCCATCCCGTGCTCGATTGCGTGCTGGACTGGCGGCGCGACAATCCGGCCGCCGAGGTTTCGCGCGTGGTGGTGCGCGGCAATCCGCTGCTCGGTGTCCGCGCCGACCGGCCCGATATCTCGACGGGGCGGGAAGCCCAGGTCAGCGTGCAGCATGCGGTCGCAGCCGCATTGCTGGCCGGCCAGGCCGGCATCGCGCAATTTAGCGATGCCTGCGTGCGCGATCCCAAGGTGTTGGCGTTGCGCAGCAAGGTCGAACTGGTACGCGATCCAGCGTTCGCGACCATCGCGGCCGCGGTCGATATCACCACGACCGACGGCAAGGTGCACCCGACGTCGCAGATGGCGGCGCGCGGCAGCGACGCCAATCCGGTGAGCGACCGCGATCTCGAGCAGAAGCTGCGCAAGGCCGCCGCCGATTGGGATTTCCGGCACGATGTCGCGCCGTTGATCGACGCGATATGGACGCTCGACCGAAGTGCCGACGTCTCCGGATTGGCATCGCTGGCGGTGCCCACCCCGTCCTGATCGGGAGGCGAATTTACCGCGCCATTGAAATGAAGCGGCGGATAATCCCGTTGATGCTGGCGTGATGACGGTGGCGAACATGTGAGTGCGGTGTATCCGGCTGATCCAGCGACGCCGAGCGGCCAGGTCCGATCGCCTCGAACTGCGCCTTCTGCTCGTCGCTCAACTTTCCGTAAAAATCATTGAGCGGCGTGCGCACCATCTTGATCGCTTGCAGCATGGTGTCGAGCCGTTTGCCGACCGCTTCAAGCCGCGCGGGCGGCGTGATGGCTTCGTTGCTCTGGCACGAGGATTTCAAAAGGTCGGCCGCCTTGGCGCTGGCATCCTGCAACGATGCCAGGCTTGCGCGCTGCGCTTCGGTCGGATGGAGTCGGGATTCGATCTCGGATGCGGGCCAACTGGTCACGCCGGGTTGAGTCGCGTCGCAGGCCGGGCCGGACGAACCGCTATTGCTGTTCGCAGCATTTGTTTTCGCCGTCTCGCTGCGAGTCTGGTTCTGGCCGAGCGCATTGAGTCGCGCTTTCTGCTCGTCGCTGAGCGTGTCGTAGAATTTTTGCAGCGCAGGCTGCACGGTCTGAACCGCTGAAATCATCGCCTCGACCCGCTGTTGCATTGAGGCAAGGCGATCCGGCGCGGTGAGGGCGATTTGCGTCGGGCAGGCCGCCCGGATGTCCTGCGCGGCTTTCACCGACGCATTGCCGAGATCGTCGAGCGCTGAACGCTGCGCATCGTTCGGCTGAATGGCTTGCTGGATCTGGTCGATCGGCAGGCCAGCGATGTCGCGGCTGTCTTCACCGCACATTTGCGTCAACTGGTCCGATGCCGGAGCTGCGGTGCCTGATGGCTGTCCGGCACTTGGGCTGCCGCGTGAGCTCTGGGGCAAATAGCCCGTCAGGTCGTCGTATCCGTAAGGCGAAAACAATCCGGCATAGATGTCGTTATAGCCGTAGTCCCAAAAGCCGGGATCGTCGCCATAGCCCCACATCGTGTAATCGTACATGTCGTAATAGGCGAACGGCCAAAACAGCGGACCGACCCAGCCGTATCCGCCGTGGCGGTGCCGCCACCATCCATTGTGGCCATGGCCGTCATGCCATCCGGCGGTCGCGGCGCTCGCAACGATGTGTGCCCGCGCATTCGGGTTTCGGATCGCAGCATGGTTGTGCAGGGCGCCGGCGATCGAACGCGAGTTCAGTGCGTTACGCACCGTGCGCGACCTTACGTTTGCTCGCGGATTGGCATGGAAGCGCGGATTGGCATGGAAGGTTGCGTTTCGATTGCGGCCTGCCCGCACACCGGGATTTCGATTCGTGGTGGCCATGCGGTTGACGCCAGGGGTCGAACGGCCGCGGCGGGTAAACGAACGCTGGGCCCTGAAGCTGGGTCGGGCCGCCGACCGCATCGCGGGCCTGGCGGAGAAACGCGCGCCGCCGCCCATGCGGGCACCGCCGCCGAAATGCGGTCTGCCGCCACCACCGACATGGACGCCGCCGCCACGGCCACCTCCGAAATGACCGCCTCCGCCGCCGATATGAGCGCCACCCCCGCGACCGCCTCCGCCGGCGTGCGGTGCGCCGCCGCCGCCGCGACCTCCACGTTGCGGACCCGCGTAAGCGCTGGCGGACAAGACGGTCACAACAACGAAAACGACGAAAGCTTTGAATGTCGGCATGGCAATTTCAACCGCCTCGCACGCGAGCTGCAGGCGCAGCTCCACAGGCATCACAAGGCGGTAACTCGCGCCCGGTTTCCGGGTTCCCGGCCGGGACGGTGCCGATGGCGTGATCTTAGAAGGCAGGCACCGGCGGTGCCGTGCCTTCCGGCACGGCTGCCGATTTTAGATCAAGGCTTGCGAGTTACTCGGCGACCTCTGAAAACGCCGTTTTCGGCACCGCCGCCTCGATCGCCCTCTCTTCCGCGACGATCTTGGGCTTGCGCAGCCAGACATAAACCTGGCCCACGATCAGCACGACGCAGACGAAAAGGAAGAACGCGCTGATCGGCCGGTCGATGAAGGTCGTCAGGTCGCCTCGCGAGATCAGCAGGCTGCGGCGGAAGTTTTCCTCGAAGCGCGGTCCGAGCACGAAGCCGAGCAGGATCGGCGCCGGATGGAAATCGAGCCGCAGCAGGATATAGCCGATCACGCCGATGAAGATGGTCTCGCCGACCTGGAACATGTCGTTATTGGCGGCATAGACCCCGATGCAGATAAAGAACATCGCGCTCGGATAGAGGTAGCGATAGGGAATGCTGAGCAGCTTCACCCAGATTCCGATCATCGGCACGTTGAGAATGAGCAGGATGATATTGCCGGTCCAGAAGCTCGCGATCAGGCCCCAGAAAATATCGGCATGCTGGCTGATGAGCTGCGGTCCGGGAACGATGCCGTGAATGATCAGCGCTCCCAACAGCAGCGCCATGACGGTATCGCCGGGAATGCCCAAACTCATGGTCGGGATGAAGTCGCCCTGCACGGAAGAATGCGTGGAGGCCTCGGGACAGGCGACCCCCTCGATCGCGCCATGGCCGAAGCGCTCCGGCGTCTTGGAGATCTTCTTCTCGGTAGCATAGGACACGAACGAGGCGATGGTCGGGCCGGTGCCCGGGATCAGCGCGCAGAGGCTGCCGAGCAAGGTGCCACGGATCATCGGCCAGAACGCCAGCTTGAGGTCGGCCTTTGACGGAAACATGTCGGAGACGCCGACCTTGGCGTATTTCATATCGACGGTTTCGGTGTTGTTGACGCTGTTCATGAACTCGGCGATGCCGAACATGCCGAGCGCCAGCGCTACGATCTCGACGCCGTCGAACAGTTCCGTGATGCCGAAAGTGAAGCGCGGCTGTCCGGTCTCGATGTCCGATCCGACGATGCCGATCAGAAGGCCCAAAACCGTCATCGCGACGCCCTTGAGCGGCGATCCCTTGGCCAGCGTCGAGCCCGCGAGCAATCCGACCAGCATCAGCGAGCACACTTCGGCCGGGCCGAATTCGAGCGCCACCTTGACCAGGAACGGCGCCAGGAAAATCATCTCGGTGATGCCAAAGGAAGCGCCGACAAAGGAGGCGATGACGGTGATGCCGAGTGCTGTGCCGCCCTTACCCTGCTTGGTCAGTGGATAGCCGTCCAAACAGGTTACCGCATGGGGTGGATGGCACGGTAGATTGAGCAGGATCGAGCAGATCGCCCCGCCATATTGGGAGCCGTAATAGACCCCCGACAGCATCAGGATTGCCGGCACCGGCTGCATCCCGAAGGTCAGCGGCAGCAGGATGGAGATCGTCGCCACCGCCCCCATGCCCGGCAGCACGCCGACCAGATTGCCGACCAGCACGCCGAGGAAACAGTACATCAGATTGTGCGGCTCGAGCGCTACGCCGAAGCCGTAATAGAGGTCGGTAATGGCGGTTGAGATCACAGGTTGAATCCACGCAGTAACGGGAACGGAATGCCCAGGAAATAGTGGAACAGCACGACCCCGAACACGGTGACGCCGAACGCCAGTATCGCGGAAGATTTGTACGTGGCGGTCTTGTCTCCGAGCGCGCAGACGAAGACACAGGCGAACACGGCCGGGATCATGCCTCCGTACTCGCCCAGGATAATGAACAGGACCGGGCCGGCGAGGATGCAGAACCAGCCGAACCATTGCGGATTGTCGGGCATGAATTTGGTGTCATCGGGCTCGGATGATACCAGCGCGGTTCCGGCGATCAGCAGGCCCATGAACGCCAGCGCGACGCCCAGTATGACCGGCATGAATCCAGGCCCCATCCGGGCGAGGGTGCCGACCTTGTAGCCGCTGCCGATGACGGCCGCGCCGACGCCGAGCACAAGCATCATCGCGCCCGCGTAATAGTCGCGTTTCAGCTTAATTCTTCCCTGCAACGGCGTATCTCCGGTATCGCTTTTTTGGGGACCCTACCCGTAGTGACCGGGCCTGTCGAGATTGGCCGTATGCTGCCTTGCGCGGCAGGACGCCACATAAAACGCCCGGAATCGGCTGTATCGGTTGCCGTATTGTGCGTTACTCCGATGGCAGCGTCCGATATTCCCCGTTGGCTACGACTATGTATGTATCGGCTCGCGGAC
>Ga0208589_1000176_pt1 | contig 30884 bp, 25 predicted proteins | sample NGESurshal092012_2_FD_184486 | JGI IMG/M metagenome (GOLD analysis project Ga0208589, IMG submission 184486) | Arctic peat soil microbial communities from Barrow, Alaska - NGEE Surface sample F53-2 shallow-092012 (SPAdes) | ecosystem: Environmental > Terrestrial > Soil > Wetlands > Peat ...
ATTTCCGCAACGCTATCCTTGTCTGCTGGAAAGCGTGGTGCGCGGCACCGCGCAATCGCGCTACGACATCCTGTTTGCGTTTCCGCGTGATCGTCTGACGCTGCATGCCGACGGCCGCTTGTGCGATGGCGCGGGACAGATGCTGGGTGGGCGCTTCCTCGATGCGCTGGATGCGGCCTGGCAGGCCGGGCGATTGCCAGCGGACGACGACGGGTTGCCGTTCCATGGCGGCTGGGTCCTGCTGCTGGCTTACGAGCTGGCCGGTGAAATCGAACCGAAGCTGCACCTGCAGCTGCCTGCCACGCTGCCGGTAGCGCTGGCGCTACGCTGTCCAGCTGCGATGATCGTCGACCATGCGCACGACTGCACGATCCTGGTCGCCGAAGCCGGTCATGAAGATCTGCTCGATGAACTGGAAGCCGATCTCGCCGCATCGCCGGTAATTCCACCGTTACCTGCGCCAACAGCCTGGAAGGAGGATGCTCCCGAACGGTTTCTCGATGGCGTGGCGCGCATTCACGAGCATCTGCAGGCAGGCGACATCTTCCAGGCAAACCTGTCGCGTGCATGGCATGCGCGCTATGCGCAATCGCCAGCACCCGCATCGCTGCATGCCGTGCTGCGCCACGCCAATCCGGCACCGTTTGCCGGCATGCTGCAGCAACCGGATTGGGCTGTCGTGAGTTCCTCGCCCGAGCGGCTGGTGGAGGTGCGCCGCGGCGTGGCGCAGACCCGCCCGATTGCCGGTACCCGGGCGCGCCTGCCGGATGATGACGCCCCGGCACGCATGCGCGAGTTGAGCGCCCATCCGAAGGAACGCGCCGAGCATGTGATGTTGATCGATCTTGAACGCAACGATCTGGGCCGTGTCTGCATGCCGGGCACGATCGAGGTCGACGAGCTGATGGTGGTGGAGAGCTATGCCCACGTTCACCACATCGTCTCCAATGTGCGCGGCTGTCTGCGTGCCGAGGTGACGCCCGGCGAAGTCATCGCTGCCACGTTTCCCGGCGGTACCATCACGGGCTGTCCCAAGGTGCGCTGCATGGAAATCATCGCCGCTCTGGAAGACGCGCCGCGTGGTGCGTACACCGGTGCGCTGGGTTATCTCGATCGCAACGGTGACCTCGATTTGAACATCCTGATCCGCACCCTGACCCTGATCGGCTATGAAGTGAGTCTGCGTGCGGGTGCTGGCATCGTCGTCGATTCGGTAGCCGGATTGGAGCTGGATGAGACCCGTGCCAAGGCCCGCGGCTTGCTGCGGGCGCTGGGAGTGCCGGACTGATGGCAGCACGCATGCTGATCAATGGTGCATCGGCTGACGTGGTGTCGGCACTGGATCGTGGCTTGGCCTATGGCGATGGCCTGTTTGAAAGCATCCGTTTCGTTGCTGCCGCGGCGCCCCTGTGGCCACGGCACATGCAGCGACTTGCAGAAAGCTGCCAACGCCTGTGCATGCCGATGCCCGACACAGCGCAATTGTGGCGCGAGGCGGCGGAAGTCAGCTGCGACACGCCGCAATCGGTGGTGCGTATCACGCTGACCCGAGGCGTTGGCGAGCGTGGCTACGCGTTTTCTGCATCGTCGTTACCGACTCGCGTGGTGGCTGCCTTCGCGCCGCCGCAGGTTGCGCATGAAGCATATGTGCAAGGCATACATATGCGCGTGTGCGATATCCGGCTGGCCGAACAGCCGCTGCTCGCTGGCATGAAACACCTGAACCGGCTGGAGCAGGTGCTGGCGCGCGCCGAATGGGACGACCCGGCGATTGCCGAAGGCGTCCTGTGCGATACCCATGACCGGGTCATTTCGGCCACCATGGCGAATCTGTTCGCGCTGATCGACGGCGTACTGCTGACGCCGGCTGTGGATCGTTGCGGCGTTGCCGGGGTCGCCCGCGCCGAAGTGCTGGCGGCATATCCGCCGGCGCGCGTGGATGAGCTGACACTGGCTGGATTGCTGGGTGCCAGCGAAGTCTTTCTCAGTTCGAGCGTGCGCGGCATTCTGCCGGTACATTCGCTGGGCAAGCGGATCTATGCGCCGGGCGCCGTGACGCGCCAGCTGCAGCGACACTGGCGCAATCTGGGATTTTCGATGGAGCAGGGTGGATGAGTCGCAAACCGATGCAAGGGCGAGCGCTGATATGGCTGCTGGTACTGGTCGTGCTGCTGGCCATGGCCGGTGCGCTGGTCTATGGCTGGTACAGCTTCAACCGGTTCAGCCGTGCACCGCTGCATGTGACGACACAGGGCGCCAGCATCGACATCGCTCGCGGCAGCAGTTTCAGGGACATCGTCGGCGAACTGCAGCAGCGTGGACTGAGCACGGCCAACACGCTGTACTGGCGCCTGCTGGCCGAGCAGATGCAGGTAGCCTGCAAACTGCACGCGGGCGAGTACGCGCTCGACCCCGCCATCACGCCACGCCAGCTGCTGGCCAACATGGCGGCCGGCAAGGTGCTGCAACGTCTGTTCACCGTCGTCGATGGCTGGACTTTTGCCGACTTGCGTCAGGCGCTGGCGAAAGCCGAGCAGCTGCAGCACGACAGCACCGGACTGGACAACGCGGCGATCATGCAGAAGATCGGTGCCGGCGGCGAAGCGCCGGAAGGCCTCTTCCTGCCGGAAACCTACGCCTACGTGAAAGGCGACAGCGATCTGGATGTCCTCAAACGCGCACACGCCGCGATGGCCAGGACTCTCGACACATTGTGGCCCGCGCGCGACAAAGACTTGCCGCTTGCCACGCCGTACGACGCGCTGATCCTGGCCTCGATCGTGGAGAAGGAAACCGGCCGTGCCGATGAACGGGCACGGATCGCCGGCGTATTCGTGCGGCGGCTCGAGGATCACATGCTGCTGCAGACCGATCCTACGGTGATCTACGGCATGGGGGCCAGCTACACCGGCAACATCCACAAGGTCGACCTCGCCACCGATACGCCGTACAACACCTACACCCGCCCCGGCTTGCCGCCGACACCGATTTCGCTGCCGGGCAAACCCGCGTTGCTGGCGGTATTGCATCCAGCCGGGGGCACCGAGCTTTATTTCGTCGCCCGCGGCGATGGCGGGCACGTGTTTGCCAGCACGCTGGACGAGCAGAATCGCAACGTCGACTGTTATCAGCGGAAGCATTGTCAATGAGTGCAACGCCCATCAAAGCATCACGCGGAAGATTCATCAGCCTCGAGGGCGGCGAGGGTGCAGGCAAGAGCACCTTGCTGAGCGGATTGCGCGAGTACATCGAGCAGCACGGCATCGAGTTGGTGCAGACGCGTGAGCCCGGCGGCACAGCGCTGGGGGAAGCCGTGCGTGGCATCGTGCTTGATCCGACCCGCATGGGCGTGGCTGCCGAAACCGAGTTGCTGTTGATGTTTGCCGCGCGTGCGCAGCTGGTGCGCGAGGTGATCGCGCCGGCACTGGCGGCGGGGCGGTGGGTGCTGTGCGATCGTTTTGCGGATGCCAGCTATGCCTATCAGGGAGGCGGTCGCGGCCAGCCGGTGCAGCGTATCGCCGAACTGGAAAGCTGGGCCTGTGCCGGGGTGAAACCCGATCTGACCCTGCTGCTCGATCTGCCGGTGGCGACCGGGCGTGCGCGTGCGGCCGGCCGTGGCATTGCCGACCGCATCGAGGTCGAGGCCGATGCCTTCTTCGAGCGTGTGCGTGCGAGCTACCGCGAACGCGCCGCCGCCGAACCGGCTCGTTTCCAGGTGATCGATGCCAGCCAACCGTCATCTGCCGTGCTGCAGGCGGCGATGCGGACAATGACAAGCCTGATCGGAGAGCCGAGGCGATGACCGGATTGCCTTGGCAGGCCGAACCTTGGGCACGGCTGCAGGCGCGCCGTGAACGCGATGCGCTGCCGCATGCGCTGCTGATGTGCGGGGCGGCCGGACTCGGCAAGCGTGCATTTGCACAGCGCTTCGTGCAGGGCCTGTTGTGCCAGCAGTCGGTGGATGGCGAGGCCTGCGGACATTGCCGCAGCTGTCTGCTGTTTGCGGCAGGCACGCATCCGGATCTGATCGCGTTGAGTTTTGGCCTGCGCAAGGATGGCGTGCAACGCAGCGAGATCGTGGTCGAGCAGATCCGCGAGCTGTCGGCACGACTGGCCATGAGCAGTCAGTTCGGCGGCTGGCAGATAGCCATGATCGATCCGGCCGATGCGATGAATACGGCGGCCGCCAACGCGTTGCTGAAAACACTGGAGGAGCCGACTGCGCAGACCATGCTGATCCTGCTGGCCGATGCGCCATGGCGGCTGCCGCAGACCATCCGCAGCCGTTGTCAGCGGATCGAGTTTCATCTGCCTGCTGCATCCGAGGCGCTGGCATGGCTGCAGGCCGAGGGCGTCCGTGATGCTTCGGCTGCGCTCGACGCTGCGGGCGGCAATCCCGGCCTGGCTTGCGTCTGGGCGCGGGAAGGTGCGCTCGATCGACGCCTGGAGGTGCGCAAGGATCTGGCTGCGCTTGCAACGGGTCGCGGGCAGCCGACGGAGGTGGTCAAACGCTGGCTGGACAACGAACCGGCGCGGCGATTGTGGTTCGCCGCCCAGGCCGCTGCCGACGAAATCAGGACCAGGACCATGGCAGGCACCGGACCGCTGGCCAGTGCGCTGGACATCGAGGCACTGGGCCACTGGTATGACGCGGTCAACCGCACCCGCGAGAGTCTGCGCGGACCGTTGCGTGCGGACCTGTTGCTGCTCGAACTGCTGGCACAGTGGCGTTGATGGGCTTGGCCGCCAATCGGGTAGCCCCGGCGACTTCAGTGGCTGAAGCGCCAACTTTTTCCGCGCAGACCCGATTGCTGGTCGTGGCGCCGCATCCGGACGACGAAACCATCGCGACCGGCCTGCTGATCCAGCAGGTGCGGGCGGCAGGCGGCGAAGTAAGGATCCTGCTGCTGACCGCCGGCGACAACAATCCATGGCCGCAACGCTGGCTGGAGCACCGAGTGCGGATTCGTGGCATCGATAGGCAGCGCTGGGGGCGACGCCGTCATGCGGAAATGCTGCTGGCAATGCAACGACTCGCGGTGCCGTCATCGGCATTGCAGACTCTGGGGTGGCCGGATATGGGTATCACCGATGACCTGTTGCAGCCGGGAAGTACGGCAGTACCCATGTTGTCTGCGGCGATCAGCCAGTTTCGACCCAGCCTGATCGCCATGCCGTCGCTGGATGATCGCCATCCCGATCACGGTGCGGCGCATGTGCTGGTCCGGCTGGCGCTGGCCGGACAGACAAAACTGCCGCAACTGCTGACGTATCTGGTGCATGGCCATGCACCAGGCGTCGAATGCATCGAAATCCATGGCTCAGCCGAACAAAGCGCCAACAAACAGGCGGCGATGGCGGCACACGGCAGCCAGATGGCACTGAGCGGCAATCGCATGCGTCGTCTGACAGCTCGGCCCGAACGCTACGTTGACATGTCAGCCACGCCATCGAAGCCATCTTCGGCCTTGCCGTGGCAGCCCTCTGCATGGTTGTCGCCATGCTTGCGGCTGAGCGTGGTCAGCGCGACGGAAACACAAAGCTGGCGCTGGCGGGATGCTCCACTTCGGCGGGACAAGCATGGAACCTACCAGCTGATGCCGCAGGCGGGAGTGGAAAGCCCGCTGCGTTTCGCCAGGCTGGGATGGGATCTGCCATCGCTGTGGATTTTCGATCATTGGGGTTGGTGCGAACTCTAGGGATGCTCTGATCTATTCAACGCCTGTGCTGAATAGATCAGAGCACCCCAGGCTGTTTCAAAGCCTGGGACCGTTGCACAGGTTTTGGCGCCCTGCCTTGCATAGGTCGATCGACAGGGCTAGCTTTCGACAAAGGGGAAATAGATGATGCTGGTGCAATCACAGGGTTGTGCCATGTCTTGGTGTCATCGAAACCGGCAACGATTCCCGCCGACTCAGAGACCTCACGTTGAGGTAAAGCTGCTGATTCCATCCACTTGGCTGAGCATGTGAATGCACAATCCGGATCAGAATTCGAGGCAGATCGATCCAGCGCCGGCAGCCGCGTCTAGCGAGAACTTTTACGCGGCGCTTTCCGAGATCGGTCAGTTGCTGGCTCGCTCACTCGATCCTCCGGTGCTCTACGAGGTGGTCGTCAGGATTCTCGAACGCCGGATCGGGGCCTTGCTGGTGATGGCGGGCGAGGTGGATCACGGCACCGGATGGCTTCAAAGGATCGCCCCGGCCAGTGTTGCGCCCGGCATGGAGGACATCTACCCGGAACGCTTGCCGCTACCGGTCGCGCAGATGCCGTTCTGGCAAGGTGCGCCACAGGTGGAGACCGATATCCGCCGCGCAGCAGGCTCGGAGATGTTGCGCAAGGCTTATGCGCGGCATGGAGTCGCCTCCGTGGCCGTCGTGCCGGTCATGAAGTTTGGCGAAGTGCAGGCGGCACTGGTGGTGCGATCCTCTCACATGAGTTTCTTCGCCCCGCGCATGCTCGAGCTGCTGCAGCAGGCTTCGGCAAGCATCGGGCTCGGGCTGGAAGCGCACGAACAGCGGACACTGCTGCTGCAGTCGGTGCAGGATGAGGCTCGTCAGCGACGTGCCCTGCGTCTGCTCAGCGAGATGATCAAGGTCGTCACGCACAGCGTGGACGAACAGGTCTTGCTGACGGATGCCTGTCGCGTGGCGAAGTGCATCGGCGGCTATCAGGTTGCGTGGATCGGCCTGCTGGAGGGTGACTCCGCCCAGACACTGAGGCTGCGTGCCCACGAGGGTCTTGCCGAAGGCATCGATGCCGATTCCAGACTCATCCGGGCGGTTGCCGGGCATGCCGACGATGCCGTGGTCATCGCCATGGTGACTGGCCAGCCCCAGGTGAGGCATCCGTTGCCATCAGGTGGTCCGGACTGGCCGCCAGGCGCCGTTATGCCGGACCTGCATGCCTTGCTGGCGCTACCGTTGCGGGTAGATGGGGCGATCGTTGGCGTTTTCGCCATCGGCACGGCGGATGTCGATGCATTCAATCCGGCCGAGATTCAGGTCTTTTCGGAAATGGCGATTGAACTGGGGCTTGGTATCCAGATGCAGCGCGCGCACGCGGCGCGTCTTGCGGCAGAACAGGATCTGCGATCCAACCTGCTGCATTTCCGCGCCGTTCTGTCGAACCAGTACGCTGGTGTTCTCGTGATGTCGGAAGACAATCGCGTGAAGTTTGCCAATGAGGCTTTCTGTGCGTTGTTTGGCTTGTCTGAAACGCCGCCCGAACTGGAAAACCTGCCCGCGGATGTGATCCATGCCCGGCTGAAGCAAGCCTATGAGGACCCCGAACGGGAATGGCGCAGAATCGGGGAGATCATGGTCAAGGACGAGGCGGTCAAGGGGGACGAGGTTTCCATCAAGGAGGGGCGTATCTTTCTGCGCGATTACACGCCCATCAAGATCGATGGCATTTCACAGGGAAGGGTATGGCATCTGCGAGACATCACCGAACAGAAAATGCATGAGGCCCGGGTCGAGCGGCTGGCTTTCTACGATGTGATCACCGGGTTGCCGAATCGACGCCTGTTGTTCAAGTTGCTGGAACAGCTGCGTGCCCAGGCCGCGCAAAAGCGCTCGTTGCTGGCGATCGGCGTGCTCGACCTCGACCGCTTCAAGAACGTCAATGACACGATCGGGCATGGCGGCGGCGACCGGATACTGGCGGAAGCCTCGGCGCGGATACTGGGCATGCTGCGCGAGGCCGACGTGCTGGCCAGGATCGGTGGCGATGAATTTGCCCTGGTGATTTCCGGCCTCGACAGCCGGGAACAACTCGATGCCATCAGCCGCTGCATTCTGCAGGCGCTGCGCGTGCCGTTCAACGTGATGAGTGAACAAGTCCAACTTTCGGCCAGTGTCGGCTGGACACTTTTCCCGCTCGACGAGTCCGATGCCGAGGCGCTGGTCCGGCACGCGGATCTTGCGATGTTTTCGGCAAAGGAAGAGGGCAAGGATCGAGGGGCGATGTACGAGCCGAGCATGGAGTTGGAGCAGACCCGGTTGCAGGCGATGCGCGACTTGGTCGCCCAGGCATTGGTGCAGTCCCGCTTGCGGCTGCTGTTTCAGCCGATCGTCTACATCGACGGGTTGCCCGGTTTGCACGGGGTTGCCGGCATGGAGGCGCTGCTGCGCCTGTACGACCCGGAGCAGGGTCTGATCGAGCCGGCCAATTTCATGCATGTGCTGGACGATCCGCAGTTGGCACGTCCGATCGGTCGCTACGTGCTGGATGAGGCGTTGAAGCAATGCCAGGCATGGATGCAGGAGGGCATCTCGATTCCGGTTTCAGTGAACATCAGCACCCGTCATCTGCTGCATCCGGCATTTTTCAGCGATATTGACGCGGCGCTCGAGACCTATCCGGGAGTGATGGACGTGGGTTTCGGCATCGAGGTGACCGAAACGGGGCCCTCGCTGGATCATGCCCGCGCGAAAACCATCATCGAAGAGTGTCGCCGTCGCGGCATCCGCGTCGGCCTGGACGATTTCGGTACGGGCAGTGCGTCGCTGAGCCACATCCAGCAGCTCGACATCGAACACATCAAGCTCGACCAGAGTTTCGTGCGCGATATCCTGAATGACGAACGCAACATGGCGATTGCGGCAGGAGTGATTACCACCGCCCGCATGCTGGCCAAGTCCGTGATCGCCGAAGGGGTCGAGACTTCGGCTCAAGGGGATCTGCTGGCTTCCCTGGGATGTCACCAGTTGCAGGGATTCTGGATTTCGCGACCCATGTCGACCGAGGCGGTCCCGGCGTGGGTCACTGGCTGGGTGCCGCCTGCGTCGTGGGGGCGTCTCGTCAACGAACGTCAGTCGCTGCTGGCGGACCAGCCCGACGCTTCATGAAATCTGCGTGAAATCGGGGAAGTGCCGCGGAAGTGGTACGAGTTGATCGCAACATCTAAGATCACCTGCAGCGACCGGGCTGTCTGGACACCCGGCAGGAGCCAAGCATGAAACCTTCAGGCGCCCGGCAGGGCATCATTTCACTGAAAATCAAGGATGCAGCCTCGCTGTACAACGCGTACATGCCGTTCCTCAAGAATGGCGGACTGTTTGCGTCGACCGCACAGCACTATTCGCTCGGCGACGAAGTGGTGCTGCTGGTGACCCTGGCCGAGGAGACCGAACGGCTGTCGGTGGTCGGCAAGGTGGTCTGGATCAGCCCGCTGGGTGCGCAGGGCAACCGCTCCGCAGGCATCGGTGTCCATTTCAATGAATCAGGCGATGCCGAAGCCGCGCGCAGCCGCATCGAGAACATCCTTGCCGGCACCCTGACTTCCGAACGGCCCACCCACACCATGTGATGGCGCCGTTGCGATCCACGGATGGATCGCTCGCGAGTCGAACACCCAAGGGGTTGATTCGTCGGAACCGAATCCGGGCATGCAGCGGACTCGGCGAGTTGAAAAGGGCAGCACGGCCCTCTTCGACAACCTGTTGGTCCGCACGGTGGCGCCCGTCAAGTCTTGTCGTTGTACCCATGCGCGCTGATACAATGGCGGGATTCGCGAACCCATCTCGCGGAACATCGGGCGCTCGCGGCTTCAACGCCTGCAAGCGTGGCTGAGCGGCTCATCGTCGTGTCGGCCTGCCGAATCGAAGTCGCTGGACCGTGAGTTACTGGATCAAGTCCCCGCGGTCACTGATGCGCCTGTTGGCGCGGAGGTACGTTGCATCGTGCTTGCCGAATACTGGCCCGTTCTGTTGTTCATCGGCGTTGCCACCGGCCTCGGCTTGGTCTTGCTGGCCGTCGGCCTGCTGGCGGGGCCCAGCCGTCCCGGAGCGGAAAAGCTCGCACCGTACGAGTGCGGTTTCGAGGCATTCGAGGATGCCCGCATGCGCTTCGACGTGCGCTACTACTTGCTCGCCATCCTGTTCATCATCTTCGATCTGGAAATCGCCTTCCTGTTTCCATGGGCAGTGGTGTTTCAGCAGATCGGTATCGTCGCACTGATCGAGATGGCGCTGTTCCTGCTGTTGCTGATCATCGGTTTTGCCTACGTGTGGAAGAAGGGAGCGCTGGAATGGGAGTGATCTCTTCGCTCGATCGGGTGATGCACAATCCGCAACCGCTGAACCTGGTCGACGATATCCTGCGGCCGGCCGGCGACAACCCGATTGTCCAGCGCGGTTTTGCCACGACCAGCGTCGATGCGCTGATGAACTGGGCGCGCACCGGTTCGATGTGGCCGATGACGTTCGGTCTGGCCTGCTGTGCGGTGGAGATGATGCATGCTGGCGCGGCGCGGCTGGATCTGGATCGCTATGGGGTGATCTTCCGTCCCAGTCCGCGCCAGTCCGACGTGATGATCGTGGCCGGTACCCTGGTCAACAAGATGGCCCCGGCGCTGCGCAAGGTCTACGACCAGATGCCCGAACCGAAGTGGGTGATCTCGATGGGCAGCTGCGCGAACGGTGGTGGCTATTACCACTATTCCTATTCGGTGGTACGCGGTTGCGACCGCATCGTGCCGGTGGACATCTACGTGCCGGGCTGCCCGCCCACGGCCGAAGCGCTGATCCACGGCATCCTGCAGTTGCAGAAGAAAATCCGCCGCACCAGCACCATCGCGCGTTCGTGAGGCTCTGATATGTCCGATACACATCCGAGCTCGCTGGCCGGGCGCCTCGCTGCGCGATTTGGCGATACGCTGACCCTCAGAACGGTAGGCAGTGAAACCACCGCCGAGCTGGCTGCCGCCGATCTGATCGCGGTGGCCACGGCGTTGCGCGACGAGCAGGCGTTTCGCTTCGGCGAGTTGATCGATCTTTGCGGCATCGATTACCTCGGCTACGGCCAGACCGAGTGGGATACCAACACCGCCGATGGCGAGAGCTTCTCGCGTGGTGTGGAAGGCCAGGCGATGGGTCGCTTCGACTGGGCCGGGCGTCCGCGCGGAGCGAATGAGCCACGTCGTTTTGCCGCGGTGATTCAGCTGCTGTCGATCGAACATAACTGCCGCCTGCGTCTGCGTGTTTTCTGTGACGACGACAGCCTGCCGGTGCTGCCATCGCTGACCCTGGTTTGGGCGGGGGTGAACTGGTTCGAGCGCGAGGCGTTCGATCTGTACGGCATCATTTTCGATGGTCATCCCGATCTGCGCCGCATCCTCACCGACTACGGTTTCGTCGGCCATCCGTTCCGCAAGGACTTCCCGCTGATCGGCAACGTCGAGGTGCGTTACGACCCCGAGCAGAAGCGGGTGATCTACGAGCCCGTATCGATCGAGCCGCGCGTGCTGGTGCCGCGCACCATCCGCAACGACGCCGATCTGATGCAGGCCAAGGCCGAAGCCGCCGACCACTGGCGGGAGAATTGAGATGGCCCAGGAAATCCGCAACTACACGATGAACTTCGGCCCGCAGCATCCCGCCGCACACGGCGTGTTGCGCCTGGTGATGGAGATGGACGGCGAGACCATCGTCCGTGCCGATCCGCATATCGGCCTGCTGCACCGTGGCACCGAAAAGCTGGCCGAGTCCAAACCGTTCAACCAGTCGATCGGTTACATGGACCGTCTCGACTATGTCTCGATGATGTGCAACGAACACGCCTACGTGAAGGCCATCGAGACCCTGCTGGGGATCGAGGCGCCGGAGCGTGCGCAGTACATCCGCACCATGTTCGACGAGATCACGCGCATCCTGAACCATCTGATGTGGATCGGCTCGAACGCGCTCGACCTCGGCGCGATGGCGGTGTTCCTGTACGCGTTCCGCGAACGTGAAGAGCTGATGGACGTCTATGAGGCGGTTTCCGGCGCGCGCATGCACGCGACGTATTACCGTCCCGGTGGCGTGTATCGCGATCTGCCGGAACAGATGTCGAAGTATCGCGAGTCGCCTTGGCACAAGGGCAAGGATCTGAAGCGCATCAACAGCTGGCGCGAAGGGTCGATGCTGGATTATCTCGAGGCGTTCACCGCCGACTTCCCGTCGAAAGTGGATGAGTACGAAGATCTGCTGACGAACAACCGCATCTGGAAGCAGCGCACCGTCGGCATCGGGGTGATCTCGCCGGAACTGGCTCAGCAGTGGGGCATGACCGGCGTGATGTTGCGTGGTTCGGGCGTCGAATGGGATCTGCGCAAGAAGCAGCCGTATGCGAAGTACGCCGAGATGGATTTCGACATCCCGGTCGGTGTCGGTGGCGACTGCTACGACCGTTACCTGTGCCGCGTGGAAGAGATGCGCCAGTCGAACCGGATCATCCAGCAGTGCGTGAAATGGCTGAAGGCCAACCCCGGTCCGGTGATGCTGAAGAACTTCAAGGTAGCGCCGCCGTCGCGGGTCGAGATGAAGGAGGACATGGAAGCCCTCATCCATCACTTCAAATTGTTCACCGAAGGCTACTGCGTGCCAGCCGGCGAAACCTATGCCGTGGTCGAGGCGCCGAAAGGCGAGTTTGGCTGCTATCTGGTTTCCGACGGCGCCAACAAGCCGTTCCGCGTGCATCTGCGCGCACCGGGCTTTGCCCACCTGTCGTCCATGGACACCATCGTGCGCGGCCACATGCTCGCCGACGTGGTGGCCATGATCGGTACCTATGACCTCGTGTTCGGCGAAGTCGATCGCTGAGCCCGGAGGATAAAGCACACATGAAAGCCACCGGACATTTCGAGCAGGTCAGGAACGTCGATCCGCTCGCCGTACTCAACGACCCCACCCGTCATCACATCGACGAGTGGGTCGCCAGGTTTCCGCCGGATCGCAAGCGCTCGGCCGTGATCCAGGCGCTGTTCGCGGCGCAGGAGCAGAACCAGGGTTTCCTCACCGACGAGCTGATCGCCGCGGTGGCGAAGTATCTCGACCTGCCGACGGTGTGGGCGTACGAGGTGGCCAGTTTCTACTCGATGCTGGAGACCAGGCCGGTCGGCCGCAACAACGTGGCGATCTGCACCAATATCTCGTGCTGGCTCAACGGTGCGGAAGGACTGGTGCGCCACTGCGAGAAGAAGCTCGGTATCAAGACCGGCGAGAGCACACCGGATGGTCGCGTGTATCTGAAGCGCGAAGAGGAATGCATCGCCGCCTGCGTGTACGCGCCGGCGATGACCGTCAACGGGCATTACCACGAGCATCTCACGGCCGGGAAGCTCGACGAAATTCTGGACGGGTTGGAGTGAGGCACAGCTAATGGCAGTCGGACCCGCACCGCAGGAACACCATGTCGTCTACACCACGCTGCATTTCGACAAGCCGTGGGCGATGGACAGCTATCTCCAGGTCGACGGCTACAAGGCGTGGAAGAAGATTCTCGCCGAGAAGCCCGATCCGGCCGCGCTGATCGAGGAAGTCAAGAAGAGCAGCCTGCGCGGTCGCGGCGGCGCCGGGTTTCCGACCGGGCTGAAGTGGTCGTTCATGCCGAAAGGCACGATGCAGAAGTACATCCTGTGCAACTCGGACGAGTCCGAGCCGGGTACGGCGAAGGATCGCGACATCCTGCGCTACAACCCGCACTCGGTGATCGAGGGCATGGCGATCGCGTGCTATTGTACCGGCTCCACCGTGGCCTACAACTACCTGCGTGGCGAGTTCCACCACGAGCCGTACGAGCATTTCGAGGAGGCGTTGAAGGAAGCCTACGCCGCCGGGCTGCTCGGCAAGAACATCCAGGACACCGGGCTGGACGTGGACATCCACAGCGCGCTCGGCGCTGGCGCCTACATATGCGGTGAGGAAACCGCGTTGATGGAATCGCTGGAAGGCAAGAAGGGCCAGCCACGCTTCAAGCCGCCGTTCCCGGCCAACTTCGGCCTGTACGGCAAGCCGACCACGATCAACAACACCGAGACCTATGCCTCGGTGCCGGCAATCCTGCGCAACGGCGCCGACTGGTTCCTCAACCTCGGCAAGCCGAACAACGGCGGCCCGAAGATCTTCTCGGTGTCCGGTCACGTCGCCCGGCCGGGAAATTTCGAAGTGCGTCTGGGTACGCCGTTCAAGGATCTGCTGGCGCTGGCCGGTGGCGTACGCGAGGGTCACCAGCTCAAGGCAGTGATTCCGGGCGGCGCCTCGATGAAGGTGTTGCCGGCCGACATCATGATGGACATGACGATGGATTTCGACGCGCTGCTGAAAGCCGGATCGGGTCTGGGTTCCGGCGCGGTCATAGTGATGGACGAGACCACCTGCATGGTGAGGATGTGTCACCGCATCTCGCGCTTCTATTTCGCCGAATCGTGTGGGCAGTGCACGCCGTGCCGCGAAGGCACCGGCTGGATGTACCGCGTGCTGTCGCGCATCGTGGAAGGCAACGGTACCCAGGATGATCTGCATCGTCTCAAGGCCGTCGCCGGCCAGATCGAGGGACACACCATATGTGCATTCGGCGAAGCCGCCGCGTGGCCGGTGCAGGGTTTCCTCGCGCGTTTCTGGAACGAGTTCGAATACTTCGTGCAGCATGGCCGCTCGATGGTCGAAGACAAGCTGGCCGAAGCCAACCCTGATTCAATCCAGCGGGGAGTCGCTGCATGAGTGCGCAGCCCGTCAACAACGTCGCCCCCGACCTGGTGAATATCGAGGTCGATGGCAAGCCCACGAAGATCCGCAAGGGTGCGATGATCATCGAAGCCGCCGACGCGATCGGCGTGGCGATCCCGCGCTTCTGCTATCACCGCAAGCTGTCGATCGCCGCGAACTGCCGCATGTGCCTGGTCGACGTGGAGATGGGCGGCAAGCTGATGCCCAAGCCGCAGCCGGCCTGCGCCACGCCGGTGGCGGAAGGCATGAAGGTGACTACCCGATCCGACAAGGCGTTGAAGTTCCAGCGCGACGTGATGGAGTTCCTGCTGATCAACCATCCGCTCGATTGCCCGATCTGCGATCAGGGCGGCGAGTGCGAACTGCAGGATGTGGCGCTCGGCTACGGTCGCAGCGTGTCGCGCTACAACGAGCGCAAGCGCACTGTGGCCGACGAGAACATCGGGCCGCTGGTCGCCACCGAGATGACCCGCTGCATCCAGTGCACCCGCTGCGTGCGCTTCACCAGCGAGATCGCCGGCACCTACGAGCTGGGCGGCATGAACCGTGGCGAGAACCTGCAGATCGGCACCTACATCGGCAAGACGCTCGAAACGGAGCTGTCGGGCAACATTGTCGACGTCTGTCCGGTCGGTGCGCTCACCAACAAGCCGTTCCAGTTTCAGGCGCGCGCCTGGGAGCTGATCGCCAGGGCGTCGATCGGCTACCACGACGCGCTAGGTTCCAACCTGTGGCTGCACGCGCGCCGCGGCGAAGTGCTGCGCACGGTGCCGCGCGACAACGAAGCGATCAACGAGTGCTGGCTGTCCGATCGCGACCGCTACAGCTATCAGGGCCTGTACGCGGCCGATCGCCTCGCTGCACCGGAAGTGAAGCGCAACGGCCAGTGGCAGGCGACTACCTGGGAAGATGCGTTGCAGTTTGCCGGCGAAGCGCTGAAGAAGGCGCCGGGCAGCGAGCTGGGTATCCTGGCGCATCCTGCCACCTCGAACGAGGAAGCCGATCTGCTGATGCGTCTCGCCCGTGGTCTGGGCAGCGCCCATGTCGATCATCGGCTGCGTCAGCTCGACTTCGCCGACAACGCCGTGGCACAGCCGTTCGCGTTGCCGGTGGCCGAGATCGATCAGGTCAAGGCGGCATTGCTGATCGGCTCCGACCTGCGGCATGAAATGCCGCTGCTCAACCATCGCCTGCATCAGGCGGTGAAGAAGGATGCGAAGGTCTATACGGTCAATCCGGCCAGCTTCGACTTCAATTACAGTCTTGCCGGCGAATCGATTGTCGCGCCACAGGCGCTGGTCGATGCGCTGCTGGCGCTGGCCAAGGCCGCCGTGACGGCAGGTGCGAGCGCTCCGGCCGCGCTGGCCGATGCGATCAACGCCACGCAGAACGATCAGGGCGACAGCGATGCGATCGCTGCGCTGAAACGTGCCGTATCGGAGCAGGGCAAGGCAGCGGTGATCCTCGGCGAAGCCGGGGTGACCCATCCGCAGGCTTCGTGGCTGCGTGCGATCGCCCGTTTCATCGCCGAAGCCACCGGCGCCGGTTACAACGAGCTGCCGGTTGGCGCGAATGCAGTGGGTCTGGGCAAGCTGGGTGTCGTGCCGGGCAATGGCGGACTCGATGCGCAGGCGATGCTGGCGCAGCCGCGCAAGAGTTATGTGCTGTACGGCGTCGAGCCGCCACACGACTTCGCCGATGGCGCCGCAGCGCTGCAGGCGCTGCAGGCGGCGGAACAGGTGGTGGCGTTCAGTGCCTACGCCAGCGCAGCGCTGCGCAAGGTGGCGAATGTGATCCTGCCGATCGCCCTGCTGCCGGAGATCGACGCCACGCTGGTCAACGTCGATGGCCTGGCGCAGGGCATCAGTGCCGGCGCAAAGGCCCCAGGTCAGGCACGTCCCGGCTGGAAGGTGCTGCGTGCGCTGGGTGGCGCGTTGCAGCTGGCAGGTTTCGAATTCGATGACCTCGCCGGTCTGCGTGACGGCATCAGCGAGCGTGCGGTGACGCCGCGCAACGATCTGGCCACGCGTGCGAGCGTCAACGGCCTGACCCGTCTTGCCACCTGGCCAATCTATCGCAGCGATGCGGTGCTGCGTCGTGCCACGGCGCTGAATGCGCATCCGTTGAATCGTGCGCCAGCGGTCCGCCTGAATGCGGATGAGGCGAAGCGACTGGACCTGATCGGAAACAGCGAGGTGCGCATCGCCGGTGTGCTGTTGCCGCTGGCGATCGACACGGCCGTGCCGGATGGTACGGCGTGGATCGAGGCCGCCCAGGATCTCACCGCCACGCTGCCACCGTATGGCGCGGCCATCACCTTGAGCAAGGCATGAGCATCATGGCTGATCAACTTGTCCATCAGCTCCTGTGGCCGATCATCTACATCCTGTGCATCACGGTGCCGCTGATCATTGCCGTGGCGATGTTCGTGTACTGGGAGCGCAAGGTCATCGGCTGGATGCATGTGCGGCTAGGGCCGAGCAAGATCGGTCCGTTCGGTCTGCTGCAGGCATTCGCGGACGTGGTCAAGCTGTTGATCAAGGAAGTGATCCTGCCGACCAATGCGAACAAGTTCCTGTATTACCTGGCGCCATTGCTGACGCTGATCCCGGCGCTGGCGGCGTGGGCGGTGATTCCGTTCAGCAGCAGGATGGTGTTGTCCAACGCGAATGCCGGCGTGCTGTATCTGCTGGCAATGACGTCGCTGGGTGTGTACGGCATCATCATCGCCGGTTGGGCGTCCAACTCGCGTTACGCGCTGCTCGGCGCGATGCGCTCGGCCGCGCAGGTGATCTCCTACGAGCTGGCGATGGGCCTTTGCCTGGTCTGCGTGCTGGTGCTCGCCGGTTCGCTGAACCTTACCGACATCGTCAATGCGCAGGCGGGTCACAAGGGTCTGTTCGACTGGTTCTGGCTGCCCTTGCTGCCGGTGTTCGTGATCTATTTCATCTCCGGCGTGGCCGAGACCAACCGCGCACCGTTCGACGTGGCGGAGGGTGAATCGGAGATCGTCGCCGGTTTCCACGTGGAATATTCCGGCTCGGCCTTCGCGATCTTCTTCCTGGCCGAATACGCCAACATGATCCTGATCAGCTTCCTGGCCTCGATCCTGTTCCTGGGCGGCTGGCTCAGTCCCCTGCGGGGCTGGATCCATGCCGACGCACCGGACTGGATCAACTGGATCTGGACCGGCGGTTTCATCTGGTTGTTCATCAAGGCGTTCCTGATGAGCTTCCTGTTTCTGTGGTTCCGCGCCACGTTCCCGCGCTATCGCTATGACCAGATCATGCGGCTGGGCTGGAAGGTTTTCATACCGATTGCCATCGTGTGGGTTTTCGTGGCCGGCTGCATGAAATATTACGGCCTGGTCAGCATTGGCGTGGGGGCATAAGGGCATCCGATGAATCGCATAACCGCCTATTTCAAGAGCCTGCTGCTGGTCGAGCTGTTCCAGGGCATGGGACTGACGCTGGGTTACATGTTCAAGCCGAAGTACACCGTGCGCTATCCGATGGAGCACATTCCCAAGTCGAACCGCTTCCGTGGCCTGCACGCGCTGCGCCGCTACGCAAACGGCGAAGAGCGTTGCATCGCCTGCAAGCTGTGCGAAGCGGTGTGTCCGGCACTGGCGATAACGATCGATTCGGCGCCGCGCGAAAGCGATGGTCAGCGCCGCACCACGCGCTACGACATCGACCTGTTCAAGTGCATCTTCTGCGGCTTCTGCGAGGAGAGCTGCCCGGTCGATTCGATCGTCGAGACCAGCATCCACGAATACCACTTCGAGCATCGCGGCGAGAACGTGGTGAACAAGCAGCAGTTGCTCGCCATCGGCGATCGCTTCGAGCAGCAGATCGCCGCTGATCGCGCACAAGACGCGGCGTACCGCTGAGGCCGACGATGAATCCCCAACTGTTCCAACTCATCTGCTTCTACGCTTTCAGTTTTGTCACCGTGGTCGCCGCGCTGTCGGTGATCACCCTGAAGAATTCGGTGCATGCCGTGCTGGCGCTGGTGCTCACCTTCTTCAGCACCGCCTGCCTGTGGATGCTGGCCGACGCCGAGTTTCTTGCACTGGCGCTGATCGTGGTCTATGTCGGCGCGGTGATGGTGCTGTTCCTGTTCGTGGTGATGATGCTCGATATCGACCAGGAGAAGATGCGCGAGGGCTTCGTGAAGTTCCTGCCGGTCGGTCTGATCGTGGCGGTGGCAATGCTGGTGGAGATGCTCGGACTGATCGGCGTGCGGGCGATGCACGCGCAGGTCATGGGCGCCAATCCGGCCACTGCTGCCGGCGTGTCGAATACCGCGTGGCTGGGTCATGCGCTGTATACGCAATACCTGTTGCCGTTCGAGGTTGCCGCGCTGATCCTCACCGTGGGCGTGGTGGCCGCCGTGGCGCTGACCCTGCGCCAGCGTGGCGATATGCGTCACGAGTCGGCCAGTCAGCAGGTCAGGGTCAAGTCGCGTGACCGCATCCGTATCGTGAAGATGGCCGCCGAACGTCCCGCAGGGGAATCGCCGGCCCCGCAACAGGAGCCTCGCCCATGATCACCTTGTCGCACTACATCGTGCTCGGCGCCGTGCTGTTCTGCATCGCCGTCGCGGGCCTGTTCATCAATCGCAAGAACGTGATCGTGCTGCTGATGTCGATCGAACTGATGCTGCTGGCCGTGAACACGAACTTCGTGGCGTTCTCGCGCTTTCTCGGCGACGTCTCGGGGCAGGTGTTCGTGTTCTTCATTCTCACCGTGGCCGCGGCCGAAGCCGCCATCGGGCTGGCGATCCTGGTACTGCTGTTCCGCAATCGCGGCACGATCAATATCGCCGACATCGACAGCATGAAGGGCTGATCACATGGGTCTTTCCACCACCATCCTGTTGATCATCGCGCTGGCCCCATTGGTTGGCTGCCTGCTGGCCGGATTTCTCGGTCGTTTTCTCGGCAACGCCGGCTCGCACAGTGTCACGATCCTCGGCGTGGCGGTGTCCTGCGCGCTGTCGTTCTATGTGTTGTATCAGCTCACCCTGGGCGGCGCGCCCGAGTACAACCAGAACATCTACACCTGGTTCCAGATCGGCCATCTCAACGCCAGCATTGGCTTCCTGATCGATCGGCTGACCGCGATGATGCTGGTGGTGGTGAGCTTCGTGTCGCTGCTGGTACACGTGTATACCGTCGGCTACATGCGCGGCGACCCGGGCTACAAGCGTTTCTTCAGCTACATCTCGCTGTTCACGTTCTCGATGTTCATGCTGGTGATGAGCAACAACTTCGTGCAGCTGTTCTTCGGCTGGGAAGCGGTGGGCCTGGTGTCGTACCTGTTGATCGGTTTCTGGTACACGCGGCCGACGGCGATCTTCGCCAGCCTGAAGGCGTTTCTGGTCAATCGGGTGGGCGATTTCGGCTTCCTGCTTGGCATCGCGGCGGTCCTGTATTTTCTCGGTACGCTGGATTACGCCACGGCATTCGCGGCGGCTCCGAGCCTGGTCGGCAAGACGCTGCAGATCACCGCCCATACGCAGTGGGATGCGGCCACGGTGATCTGCATCCTGCTGTTCATCGGTGCGATGGGCAAGTCGGCGCAGGTGCCGCTGCATGTGTGGCTGCCCGATTCGATGGAAGGCCCGACGCCGATCTCCGCGCTGATCCATGCGGCCACGATGGTGACCGCCGGCATCTTCATGGTGGCGCGCATGTCGCCGCTGTTCGAGCTGTCGGAAGGCGCGCTCAGCTTCGTGCTGGTGATCGGCGCCACCACGGCGCTGTTCACCGGCCTGATTGGCATCGTGCAGAACGACATCAAGCGGGTGATTGCCTATTCCACGCTGTCGCAGCTCGGCTACATGACGGTGGCGCTTGGCGTGTCGGCATACAGCGGTGCGGTGTATCACCTGATGACCCATGCGTTCTTCAAGGCGCTGCTGTTCCTCGGCGCCGGTTCGGTGATCATCGCGATGCACCACGAGCAGGACATGCGCTACATGGGCGGCCTGCGCAAGTACATGCCGATCACCTGGATCACCATGTGGGTCGGCTCGCTGGCGCTGTGCGGCGTGCCGTTCTTTTCCGGCTTCTACTCGAAGGACTCGATCATCGAGGCGGTAGGTCTGTCGCATCGATGGGGCGCGGGCTATGCATACTTCTGCGTGATGGCCGGCGTGCTGGTGACCGGTTTGTACACGTTCCGCCAGATGTACCTGACGTTCCACGGCAAGGAGCGCTTCACGGTCGCCACGCATCATGGCCACGGCCATCATGCTGACGACCATGATGATCATGGTCAGCATGAGCCGGGCGTGCTGGAACATGCGCCGAAGGAATCGCCGTGGGTGGTGACCGTGCCGCTGGTGCTGCTGGCGATCCCGTCATTGCTGGTCGGCTATGTCACGGTCGGACCGATGCTGTTCGGCAACTGGTTCGGCAGCTCGATCCATGTGAACGAGGCGAACAACGTGCTGGCCGAACTGGGCCATGAATTCCACGGCGCCGGGGACATGGCTTTGCACGGCTTCTGGAGCTTGCCGTTTGGCCTGGTGGTGCTGGCGTTCGCGATCAACACCTACATCTATCTGTTCAACCCGGCCATGGCCGGCAAGATCAAGACGGCACTGAAGCCGTTGTGGACGATGCTCGACCGCAAGTACTGGGTCGACGATGTTTACTTCGCGGTATTTGCCCGTGGCGGCATCAAGCTGGGGCGCCTGTTCTGGAAGGCGGGCGACACGGCGGTGATCGACGACACGATGGTCAACGGCTCGGTGAACATGGTTCACCGCGTCGCTGCCATGACGCGTCGTCTGCAATCGGGTTATCTCTATCACTACGCGTTCGCGATGATTCTTGGCCTGATCCTGCTGCTTGGCGGGTACTGGCTGGTTGGTTCCGGGCTGGCCGGGCACTAAGGGAAGCAGGCACACATGTTCAATCACTTGCTCAGCCTGCTGATCTGGCTTCCCGTCGCCGGCGCGATCCCGGTGCTGCTTGCCGGCTCCGGCCGGCCCAACCTGGCGCGCTGGCTGTCGTTGCTGGTGGCGGTACTGACCTTTGTGCTCAGCCTGTTCCTGCTGGTGCAGTACCACCCTGACGCTGTCGGCATGCAGCTGAGCGAAAGCTACCTGTGGATCGCCTCCTGGGGTGTGCATTACAGCCTGGCGGTCGACGGCATCTCGGTGGCGCTGATCCTGATGACCACCTTCGTCGGCATCCTGGTGATCGCCGGCGCGTGGCAAGTCATCCAGGACAAGCCGCACCAGTACATGGCCGCGATGCTGATCCTGGAAGGTCTGTTGATCGGTGTGTTCTGCGCCACCGATGCGCTGCTGTTCTATGCGTTGTTCGAGGCGATCCTGATCCCGATGTTCATCCTGATCGGCATCTGGGGTGGGCCGCGGCGGGTGTATGCGACGCTGAAGTTCTTCATCTACACGTTCTTCGGCTCGGTCTTCATGCTGATCGCGCTGCTTTATCTGTACCAGAAAGCCGGCACGTTCGACATGGCCACGCTGGCGGCGTTGCCGCTGACGATGAAGGAGCAGAGCTGGATCTTCTTCGCGTTCCTGATCGCGTTCGCGATCAAGGTGCCGATGGTGCCGGTGCATACCTGGCTGCCGGACGCCCACGTGGAGGCGCCGACCGGTGGCTCGGTGGTGCTGGCGGCGGTGATGCTGAAGGTCGGTACTTACGGAATGCTGCGCTTCATCCTGCCGATCACGCCGGACGCGGGCGCCCACTACGCCTGGCTGGTGATCGTGCTGAGCCTGATCGCGATTGTCTACATCGGCTATGTCGCGCTGGTGCAGGAGGACATGAAGAAGCTGGTGGCGTATTCCTCGGTGGCCCACATGGGCTTCGTCACGCTGGGGATCTTCATCGCGTTCCTGCTGGTGCGCGAGCAGGGCAATACCGTCATGGCGCTGTTGGGCATGCAGGGCGCGATGGTGCAGATGATCTCGCACGGCTTCGTTTCCGGCGCGATGTTTACCTGCATCGGCGTGATGTACGACCGCATGCACACGCGCCAGATCAAGGATTACGGCGGTGTGATCAACGTGATGCCGTGGTTCGGTTTCTTCTACGTGGTGTTTGCGATGGCGAACTGCGGCCTGCCGGGCACCAGCGGGTTCGTCGGCGAGTTCATGGTGATCCTGGCCAGCTTCGCGGCGAATCCGTGGATCGCCCTGTTTGCCGCGTTCACCCTGATCATCGGTGCGGCGTACACGCTGTGGCTGGTCAAGCGCGTGCTGTGGGGCGACATCACCAATCCGCACGTGGCCGAGATGAAGGAAATCAACGGCCGCGAGACGTTCGTGCTGGTCGCCTTTGCCGCCGCGGTGCTGGCGCTCGGCGTCTGGCCGCAGCCGCTGATCCACCTGATGGGCACTTCGGTGTCGCAGCTGGTGCAGCAGCTCGCCATCCACAAGATTTAAGCAGGATCGAACATGCCGACCTTCAATGACGTCCTGATCCTGCTGCCGGAGTTCTATCTGGTGGCGGCGGTGTGCCTGCTGTTGCTGCTGGACGCGTTCATGAAACCGGAGCAGCGCCCGGTGCTGCACTGGCTTTCCATCGCCGTACTGCTGGTGACGATCTATCTGGTGATTGCCGGTCAGCCGGCGCAGGCCGTGACGGCATTCAACGGCATGTTCGTGCGCGATCAGGTGGCGGAGATCCTCAAGGTCTTTGCGCTGGGCACCACGGCGATGGTGTGTGTCTACGCGCGGCCGTATCTGATCGATCGCAAGCTGTTCATCGGCGAGTTCTATACGCTGCTGATCTTTGCCGTGCTCGGCATCATGCTGCTGGTCTCGGCCGGCAATCTGGTCTCCCTGTATCTGGGGCTGGAACTGCTTTCGCTGTCCTCGTACGCGCTGGTGGCGCTGAACCGCGATTCGCAGTTGCCCTCCGAGGCAGCGATCAAGTACTTCGTGCTGGGCGCGCTGGCCTCGGGCATGTTGCTGTATGGCATGTCGATGGTTTACGGCGCTTCCGGCATGGGCGGCACGCCGAGCCTGGACCTGGCGCACTTGCACAACGTGGCGGCGTACACCACGGCGCCGAAGCTGCTGCTGTTCGGCCTGATCTTCATGATCGTCGGCATCGGTTTCAAGCTGGGCGCCGCGCCGTTCCACATGTGGATACCCGACGTGTACCAGGGTGCGCCGACACCGATCACGGCGTTCATCGCCTCGGGCTCCAAGCTGGCTGCGTTCGGCATGGCGTACCGCCTGCTCAGTTCGGGCATGGGCGACCTGTCGCAGCATTGGCAACTGATGCTGGCGGTGCTGGCGGTGCTGTCGCTGGCGATCGGCAACCTGGTCGCGATCGTGCAGACCAACCTCAAGCGCATGCTGGCGTATTCGACCATTTCGCACATGGGTTACCTGCTGCTGGGTCTGGCTGCCGCCGGACCGGAAGGCTATGCCGCGGCGATGTTCTACGCGATCTGCTACGCGCTGATGGGCGTGGCCGCATTCGGCGTTATGCTGGCGCTGACGCGCACGGGTTTCGAATGCGAGGAGATCGCCGACCTGAAGGGACTGAATCAGAAATCGCCGTGGATGGCGTTCCTGATGCTGCTGGCGATGTTCTCGCTGGCTGGCGTGCCGCCGCTGTTCGGTTTCTGGGCCAAGGTACTGGTGCTGGAAGCGGCGATCCATGCGCACATGCTGTGGCTGGCGATCGTCGGCATCGTGTTCGCGATCATCGGCCTGTACTACTACCTGCACGTGATCAAGGTGATGTACTTCGACAAGCCGGTCGAGGGCAGCGTGCTGCAGTCGAAGCCGGATGTGTCGCTGCGCGTGGTGCTGTCGCTGAACGCGCTGTCGCTGCTGGCGCTGGGCCTGTACTGGGGTCCGCTGCTCGGCTGGTGCAGGCGCGCGTTCGGGCTGTGATGTCTTGAGTGCCGCAGCAGTCAGCGACGACACGATCGTGCGCTGACCAGCGTAGTGACGGGCTGCCGCCGAGACTTGCAAGAAACCAGCCACCCCGCTAAACTCCTCGGACTCTGATGCGGGGTGGAGCAGTCTGGCAGCTCGTCGGGCTCATAACCCGAAGGTCGCAGGTTCGAATCCTGCCCCCGCTACCAGATCTTTCTTGATGCAAGAAAGCCTCCTCGTGAGGCTTTTTTGTTGGGCGCACGGATGCGTCGCGAGTGGTTGCAGATGGCGATCACGCGCCGGATGGAGCTGCACGAGAGGAACATCGGCGAGATAGGGAAATGGGCCGTTGGAGCCCATTTTTTGTTTCTGCTGTTCTGATACAGAGTGGTCCGGTAAAGCGAGCCCATGGATACATACGCACTGACACAACGCTTCACCGAGGTACTGGCCGATCTGGGCCTGGAATGCTTGGGCGTGGAATTCACTCCGTCGCATGGGCAGAGTACGCTGCGGGTTTATCTGGACTTGCTTGACAAGAGCGGGCTTGACAAGAGCGGGCTCGACAAGGATGGCGAACGTCGCGAGGTTGGCGTCGAGGATTGCGAAACGGCCAGCCGCGAGTTGTCCGCGCTGCTCGATGTCGAGGATCCGATCCCCGGCCACTATGTGCTGGAGGTTTCCTCGCCGGGTCTCGATCGGCCGCTGTTTACCGCCGCGCAGTTTGTGAAAGCCAGCGGGCAGGAAGTGAAATTGCTGCTGAAGGCGCCGCTGGAAGGGCGTCGTCGCCTGCGTGGCAAGCTGGTTGCGGTGGAAGGCGAGCGGATTACGCTGGAAGCCGAAGGCAGGACATTCGAACTCGAGCACGCGCTGGTGGAAAGTGCGCGTGTGGTGCCGGACTGGGTGGCGCTGGGTTATGCGCCGCAGCCCAGGCGCGGTGGCAAGACGCCCGGCAAGAAGTAATTAGTGCGGCCATCCATGGCCGCGTTCCAGGTTTTGCGTTCCGGGATGAACGCAACAATTTAACCATCGGCATCCGGACGGGATGCCTACGGAGTTGCTGCAATGAGCAAAGAGCTTTTGCTGGTCGTTGATGCGGTCGCCAATGAAAAAGGCGTGCCGCGCGAAGTCATTTTCGAAGCGATGGAAGCCGCACTGGCTTCGGCCGCGAAGAAGCGCTACCCGGCCGAGGAACCCGACATCCGGGTGGCGATCGATCAGGATACCGGCGAGTATCAGACGTTCCGTCGCTGGGAAGTCATTGCGGATGATGGCGAGATGGAATCGCCGTCCTACCAGCTGCGCCTGATGGATGCGCTGGACGAACGCGAAGGCGCCGAAGTCGGCGAATACATCGAGCAGCAGGTCGAGAATGCCGAATTCGGGCGCATCGCCGCGCAGGCCGCCAAGCAGGTGATCGTGCAGCGCGTGCGCGAGGCCGAGCGCCAGCAGGTGGTCGACGCGTTCGCCGATCGCGTCGGTGAACTGGTGACCGGCATCGTCAAGCGGGTCGAGCGTGGCAACATCTACCTCGACCTGGGCAGCAACGCCGAGGCGTTCATCCCGCGTGACAAGACGATACCGCGCGAATCGGCGCGTGTCGGCGACCGCGTGCGCGGCTATCTGTACGAAGTGAAGTCCGAAGCGCGCGGCCCGCAGCTGTTCGTGTCACGCGCGGCGCCGGAATTCATGATCGAGCTGTTCAAGCTCGAAGTGCCGGAAGTCGGCCAGGGTCTGGTGGAGATCAAGGGCTGCGCCCGTGATCCGGGCGATCGCGCGAAGATCGCCGTGCTGGCGCATGACAGCCGCACCGACCCCATCGGCGCCTGCATCGGCATGCGCGGTTCGCGCGTGCAGGCGGTCTCCAACGACCTCAACGGCGAACGTGTCGACATCATCCTGTGGCACGAGAACCAGGCGCAATTCGTCATCAATGCGATGGCGCCGGCGGAAGTGCAGTCCATCATCATGGACGAGGAAAAGCATTCGATGGACATCGCGGTGGCCGAGGACAAGCTGTCCCAGGCGATCGGTCGCGGTGGCCAGAACGTGCGTCTGGCCAGCAAGCTCACCGGTTGGCAACTCAATGTGATGACCCAGGATCAGGTCACCGCCAAGAGCGAGTCCGAACAGGAGGCCGCACGCCAGCTGTTCATGGACAAGCTTGAAGTGGATCAGGAGATTGCCGTTATTCTGGTGCAGGAAGGCTTCTCCAGTGTCGAGGAAATCGCCTACGTGCCCAGCGCCGAGCTGCTGGCGGTGGAAGGTTTCGACGAGGATATCGTCGAGGAGCTGCGCGCCCGTGCCCGCGACGCGCTGCTGACCGAGGCACTGGCGGCGGAGGAGGGCGTCGAGGAGCATCAGCCGTCCGAAGAACTGCTGGCGCTGGATGGCATGGACGAAGCGACCGCCTATGCGCTGGCTGCTCGCGAAGTAAGCACGGTCGATGATCTGGCGGATCAGGCGGTGGATGACCTGATCGATATCGAAGGCATGAACGAGGAGCGCGCCGCAGCACTGATCATGGCCGCGCGTGCGCCGATGATCGAGCGACTGGAGAAAGGCGGCTAACCGCGGGCGGCAGCACCCTGGACGGGTGCGCCGGGGAAGGCTCTTGAGGAGCCTTTCACCAGGGATGGAGGTGGCGGCGCGGATAATGCCGCACAGACGATAAGGGCCGAACAGGGCCCAAGCGCGGGAACGGCGGAGCAGAGAACACGATGTCGGACGTCACGATCAAACAACTCGCCCAGGTACTGGGCATGCCGGTCGACAAGCTGCTCACGCAGCTTGGCGAAGCGGGCATGAAATTCTCCGATCAGGAGCAAGTCATCAGCAGCACCGAAAAGGTGAAGTTGCTGGGTTTTCTGCGCCGTACGCACGGCAAGGCCGAAGCCGCCGCGGAGGTCGATGACAGCGCACCGCGGCAGATCACTCTCAAGCGACGCACGGTAGGCGAGCTGAAGGTGGCCACGCCCGGTGCCCGCGGCACGACGGGTAGCGCAAAGACGGTCAACGTCGAAGTGCGCGCCAAGCGCACCTACGTCAAGCGCAGCGTGATCGCCGAGGAAGCGAACGTCGAGCCTGGGCGCGAGGATGCCGTGCGCAAGCTGCACGAATCCCAGCAGCAGCAGGAACGGGAAGAGCAGGATCGTCTCGATGCCGGGCATCGGCGCCAGGAGGAAGCGCAGCAGCGCACCCTGGATGAGCAGCAGCGGCAACATGAGAAGGCACAACGCCAGGCTGTTGCGGCCGAGCCGGTATCGGATGACAGCGAGTCCGAGGCTGCGTCGCTGGCCGATGCCGTGGCGCCGGACGCTGGCGACGACGAACAGACGGCGACCCAGCGGATGGATCAGCGCGACCTGGGCATGGTCCTGCCGCGCATCCATGAGCCGCGCAAACGCGAGAAACTGGTCAAGCCGGCACCTGCACCGGCGCCCGTGGCGGTGATCGCGCCGGTGACGCCAGCGGCTCGCCCGGCCGCGGTCAGCGGTGCGGCTGCGCCGGCGCCGTCAGCCGACGCCAATCGCAGCAAGCCCAAGCACACCCGCGAGCGCAACGACAGCGCGGGCGGCAAGGAGGAAAGGGACGGCGGCAAGCGTTTTGCCGGCGGCCAGATGCATCTGAGCGAGGCCGATCGGGCCCGCCGTTCTTCCAGCAGCAAGCGTGGCAAACCCGGTCGCAGCAATGCCCGCGAAATGTCGCGTGGCAACATCAACGCGTCGGCCGGCCCGCATGGCTTCTCGCGTCCGACCGCGCCGGTGGTGCGCGAAGTGGTGGTCGGCGATACCAACATCGTGGCCGAGCTGGCGCAGAAAATGGCGGTCAAGGGTTCCGAGGTGGTCAAGGCGCTGTTCAAGATGGGCGTGATGGCGACCATCAACCAGAGCATCGACCACGACACCGCCGTGCTGGTCGTGGAGGAGCTCGGCCATACGCCGGTGGCTGACAGCCAGAACAATGCCGAGGACACGCTGGCAGCGCATACCCAGAACGTCGAACTGGAAGGCGAGAAGACCACCCGTCCGCCGGTGGTGACGATCATGGGCCACGTCGATCACGGCAAGACCTCGCTGCTCGACTACATCCGCACCACCAAGGTCGCTTCCGGTGAAGCCGGTGGCATCACCCAGCATATCGGTGCGTATCATGTGCAGACGTCGCGTGGCGTGATCACGTTCCTGGACACCCCGGGCCATGCCGCGTTCACCTCGATGCGCGCCCGTGGCGCGCAGTCGACCGACATCGTGGTGCTGGTGGTGGCCGCCGATGACGGCGTGATGCCGCAGACGGTGGAAGCGGTGAAACATGCGCGCGCCGCCAAGGTGCCGCTGATCGTCGCGGTGAACAAGATGGACAAGGACGGCGCCAATCCGGACAACGTGAAACAGGGTCTGGTGCAATACGAAGTGGTGCCGGAAGACTGGGGCGGCGACGTCCAGTTCGTGCCGGTGTCGGCCAAGACCGGCGCGGGCGTCGAGGATCTGCTCGAGGCGATCTCGATCCAGGCCGAAGTGATGGAGCTCAAGGCCGTGGCCGATGGCCGCGCTTCCGGCGTGGTGATCGAGTCCAGTCTGGACCGTGGCCGTGGCCCGGTGGCAACCGTGCTGGTGCAGCAGGGCACGTTGAAGAAGGGCGATTTCATCGTCTGCGGCATCGAGTACGGTCGCATGCGTGCGCTGATCGACGAAACCGGCAAGCAGGTGCAGGAAGCCGGTCCATCGATTCCGGTGCAGGTGCTGGGTCTGTCCGGCGTGCCGGAAACCGGCGACGATTTCGTCTGTGTCGAAGACGAGCGGCTGGCCCGCGAGGTGGCGCAGGAGCGTGAGCTCAAGCGTCGCGAAACGCGCATGGTCAGCAAGAGCAACCGGCTCGAGGACATCATCGCGAAGATGGGTCAGGGCGTGGAGCAGCAGACGCTCAACATCCTGGTCAAGGGCGATGTGCAGGGTTCGGTCGAGGCATTGCGCGAGTCGCTGACGCAGATCGGCAACGAACGGGTTCGGGTCAACGTGGTCTCGTCCGGCGTCGGTGGCATCAACGAATCCGACGCTACACTGGCGGCGGCCTCGAAGGCGCTGGTCATCGGCTTCAACGTGCGCGCCGACGCGTCGGCGCGCAAGGTGATCGAGACCTCCGGTCTGGACGTACGTTACTTCTCGATCATCTATGACGTGATCGATCAGGTGACGCAGGCGGCAACAGGCTTGCTCGGCATGGAAGTGCGCGAGGAGATCATCGGTACCGCCGAGGTTCGCGATGTGTTCCGCAGCTCCAAGTTCGGTGCCGTGGCCGGCTGCATGGTGACCGAAGGCCTGGTCAAGCGCAGCAAGCCGATCCGCGTGCTGCGCGAGAACGTGGTGATCTTTGAAGGCGAACTGGAATCACTGCGCCGTTTCAAGGAACTGGTCGACGAAGTGCGCAACGGCATGGAGTGCGGTATCGCGGTCAAGCAGTACAACGACGTCAAGCCAGGCGACCAGATCGAGTGCTTCGAGCGCACGGAAGTGGCGCGTACGCTTTAACCTTGAGCCCCTCTCCCGTCGGGAGAGGGGTTGGGGTGAGGGTTCACGGCTTGCGTGAGATTTATGCAGGGTCGCGAACCCTCATCCGCCCCTTCGGGGCACCTGTATTCGCCACATCCTTGTGGTTCACCTGCGGCGGCTTCGCCGCACGCATCGGCTATCCTGCCGATGCGTCTCCCGAGGGGAGAAGGGAAATTGTATTTGGAGTTCTTTATGCCATCCCGTGATTTCAAACGTACCGACCGCATCGGTGCCGAGTTGCGCCGCGAGCTGGGTTTGCTGGTGCATGCGGCCGTGCGCGATCACGGGCTGCCGTCGGTCAGCGTGTCCGACGTGGAAATCACCCGCGACCTGGACTGGGCCACGGTGTGGGTGACCGCCATGCTGCCCGAGCAGGGCTTGCCGACCGTGAAGGCACTGAACGCGATCGGTCACGAGATCCGCCATTCGCTGGCGCACAGCGGGATGCGCATGCGACGGGTGCCGGAGTTGAAGTTCAAGTATGACGATTCGGTCGACAAGGGCGAGCGCATCGAGTCGCTGCTGCGCGACCAGGCGCGTGACCTGGTGCCGCCTTCGGACGACAAGCCGGCAGGCGACAAGCAGGATTGAATCGCTGACGTGCGGTATCGCTTAAAGATGAGCAGCCCTCCACAGCGCATTCATTTCCGCGACCTGCACGGCATCGTGTTGCTCGACAAGCCGATCGGGCTGAGCTCCAACCAGGCGTTGCAATCCGTGCGGCGTCTGCTGCGCGCGTCCAAGGGCGGCCATACCGGTGCGCTCGACCCGCTGGCGACCGGCCTGTTGCCGCTGTGTTTCGGCGAGGCAACCAAGCTGGCCGGGAGCCTGCTCGGCTCGCGCAAGGCGTATGTGGCCGATTGCCGGCTGGGCATCAGCACCGATTCGGCCGATTGTGAAGGCGACATCGTGCGGCAGCGCGCGGTACCGCCGCTTGATGACGCCCGTATTGAAACGGCGC
>Ga0208589_1000178_pt1 | contig 30743 bp, 24 predicted proteins | sample NGESurshal092012_2_FD_184486 | JGI IMG/M metagenome (GOLD analysis project Ga0208589, IMG submission 184486) | Arctic peat soil microbial communities from Barrow, Alaska - NGEE Surface sample F53-2 shallow-092012 (SPAdes) | ecosystem: Environmental > Terrestrial > Soil > Wetlands > Peat ...
ACGAAGCGTATTGCAGCCAAATACGCTGAGGAGGAGCAACGAAGCACGCGGCCAAAAGACACGAGCATGGCCCGCGAGACTTTTGCCACAGGCTGCTAGGCTACTTCCCCGCGCAATTTGCCGCCATCACTCCGCCTCTCAGTGTTCCCCGGCAACTTTCGCAGTCATATTGCTTCCCCTCACACGAGCTCGCCCGCTTGTCCAGCAAATCCAGAATTAAATCATCAATTCCCAGCGGCATCGTCACATGAAAAGTGGTGCCTGGAAAGTTCTTTGCCGCGTCCGCGGTTAAATGCGGGATATCCGAAGTCCAGTGCTTCCCCGGCCCTAGAAAGAATGGGCAAACTACCACGCGGCTCGCGCCCTTTTCGGCGCAACGCGCATACGCCGTCGCGATGGACGGCTCGGCGATTTCCATATGTGCCGGCTCGACGATTTCATATTTCCCGCCGAAGCGTTTGGCAAACAGCGCAGCCACCTCCTCCAGCATCTTATTACTTTCGTCACGCCGCGAGCCGTGATCGACGATGATAATTCCGGTTTTGCTCATGTCACTCCTTCTTTTCCAGCACCGCGTGCAGTTCGATTGTTGTCTTGCCGCGCTGAACCTTCAGCGTTACAGCATCACCGGGATGGCCATTCGACAAATCATCGGCGAGGTCCATCAGATTGGCCAGTGTCTTGCCATTGTATTGTAGGATCAAATCGCCGCCCTGGAGTCCTGCCTTGTCGGCGGCCGATGTGGGCCGCACGCCTTGAATGAGCACGCCGGCCGAGTCGGTCTCCGTCTGGTAGTCGGGAATCACGCCCAACGCCGCGCCGGAAAGATGATCGCTGCCGGATGATTGGCCCATCATCATCGAACTGCGATTATCCGCCGATGCGTCATACTCCTGGCGCGGCATGTTGCACAAGCCATCCAAAATGCGGTCGGCGAAATGTGCGACTTCGCTAATTCCAGCGTAATTGACCTTGTCGGAGGTATCGGTCGGGCGGTGGTAATCCGCGTGCATGCCGCTGTAGAGAAATAGGATTGGAATTTTCTTGAGGGCGAATTCCATGTGATCGCTCGGCCCCAGCCCGCCGCGGCCGCCGACGCTGGACGGCAGCGATTTCATTTTCAGCGGCTCGCCGACATCGGCGGTTTGTACCAGTGGCTCTAGCGCGTGCGCGGTGCCTTCGCCGCCGATATAAATGGTTTCATCCTTCACTCGGCCGACCATGTCCATATTGAGCATGGCGACCACCTTGCTCATATCAATCGGCGGATGATTCGCAAAATATTCCGAGCCGATCAGTCCTTCCTCTTCGGCGGTGAAGAGACAAAAGACAATCGTGCGAGGTCGAGGGTGAGCTGCCGCGTGTTGAGCGAGTTCAAGGATGGCGGCGGTTCCCGACGCATTATCATCCGCCCCGTGAAAGATCGACCCCGGCGGCCCGAACATGCCGCCGAATTTGCCGCGGCCGAGATGATCGTAATGCGCTCCCGCCACGACGATTTCATCCGCGTGCGGGCCGACGCCGGGGAGAACGCCGACAATGTTCTTAACGTGAACGGTGGTCTGTGTGATCTGCACATTACCGGAAGCGCTGACCACGCGCGTGGCCAATGAAAGCGGCCGCCCGCTGGCGTCGTGTGTGAAAGTCAGATCATTCCCAAGGATAAGCGACGCCACCTTCCGCTTGACATGAAATGCGGGCATCGCGTCCGGCGCAGGCGTGTAGCCATTGCCAAACGGAATCAACGAATCGGAAGCTTCCAGTCCCGGCGGCGTAAAGAGCAGGAGGGCCGCCGCGCCGTGATCCTGCGCCGTCTTCACTTTGTTGACCAGGCTCGCATCGTCCGACCAATCCGATCCTGCCGGCGCGAACAGACTTTTGCCCGCGTCGTTCATCGGCTCAAACCGCATGGCCAGTACGATCTTCCCCTTTACGTCGATGCCGGCGTAGTCGTCATAGTCGCGGGTTTTATTGATGATGCCATATCCCACGAACGCGACCAGGCCCTCAAACGAACCCTGCCCAGTTCGCATGAGCGGCCGGAAATCCTGATCGAGCTTGAGCGATTTGCCCGCGACGGTGAGCGCACATTCCGAGCCGGGCGAAGATTTCGCGGTGTAATCGAACGCCTGAAAATAACCGTCCAGGCCGGGCAGCGTCTTAAGCCCCGCCGCCCGGAAATGATCGGCGAGATAATCGGCGGCGAGATCAATGCCGTGCGTGCCGATGCCGCGGCCTTCAAGGGCGTCGGAGGCGAGGTAGGGGAGTGTGATGGCGGGGTCGAAGGAGAGGGTCGTGGCGGATGGTGCACCGTTTTGCGCGACCGGAGCTGCGCTGGGCGTGTTTTGACAGGCACAAACACTGAGGAGAAGTACCAGGAGAAAGACTCGTAACATTGCAGGCATTGTGGCATCTTAGGTTGGCGGTCGAGGCTTTCCAAATTGTGCTTATAGGCATCGGATCGCGGGCACAACCTTGCGATGCGATTTAGCCAATAAGAAGCCGCCGGATTGCTATCCGGCGGCTTCTTAGGCGGTATGGCGCAATTTTTCACATTCGATTCACATACCCCCGCTTGCATCCCCGCCCTCCGCACCTACCATATTCCCCAGATGGCTGATCAACCCCTGCCCGATTCTGTCGGGCAGCTCGTCGCCGCGCCGCAACTCCAAACCATGGCCAAAAAACTGGCCGCGGCAGGGGCACTCTGCGCCAGTGGTTTGTGGGGCAGCAGCGTTGCCGCCGCTCTCGCGGGGATCAACGCCGAACTCAAACGGCCTACGCTCCTCCTCTGCGGCCATCTCGATGAAGCGGATGATCTGGCCGATGATTTGGAACTTTTCACCGGCATGCGCCCGCAAGTTGTACCGGCTCTGGAACTGGCGGGGAGTCTGGGCCGGGTCAGCGAGGAACAGGTCTCCAATCGCCTGCGGCTGATCTCGCAGCTTGCGGCCGGCAACATTCCAAAGTTTCTGGTCAGTTCGATTCAGTCGATCATGCAGGCGTTTCCTTCACGCCAGCAGATTCTGCAACTGATGCTCACGCTCGCCACGGGGCAGGCGCTGGAATCTGAAAAGCTCATCGTCTGGCTCTCCGAGCGCGGCTACAACCGTCTCGACCAGGTTGAAGTTCCCGGCGATTTCGCTGTTCGCGGCGGGATCATCGACATTTACATCCCCGGCGAATTCGATCAATCCGCCGAGCAGATCGGCCTCACCGTTCGCATTGACTTCTTCGACGACCAGATCGAATCCATCCGCCGTTTCGATCTGACAACTCTTGGCTCCGGCGATAAAATGGCCGGCGTCACCATCCCTGATATCAAAGGCCAAATCCCCGACATCGGCGAGAGCGTGAGCCTCTTAAGTTATCTACCGGCGGATACAGTCGTCGCGCTGTGGGCGCCGATGGAGATCGCCGAGCAGGCGGCCAGCTATCTCGACCGCCTGCCGGAAGCGAAGGGCGTTTATCCGCTCTCGGCGATTCTGCGGCTGGTTGATAAATTCACGCGCATCGAAATGTCCCAGTTCGACCAGGCCGCTTCAGCGATTCATTCGCTCGTCGGCAAGGAAGTCGAACATGTGAAACTGCCGGTTCGATCAATCCAGAAGTTTGAGACGGAAGCAAAGAAGGCGATTGTCGAAATAGCCGAACTTTCCGCGACGCATCGCATAAGCGTTTTCTGCGAGAACGCGGGCGAAAAGCAGCGATTTTGCGAACTGTTGGAGCAATCGTCGGCGGGCTTGAGCGCGAAGATCGAGACGCCGATAGGCTATCTTCACCGCGGATTTGTTTGGGATGCGAATGGAGAAGAAGCAGACATGAGTAATTCCCCCTCCCCTGGTACTCCGGGGGAGGGCGGGGGTGGGGGCGGTGCGCCGTTGGACCAAACGGCCCCCACCCTAACCCTCCCCCGGAGCACCAAGGGAGGGGACAAGAAGAGCGCTCCCACCTCTCAGTCCTCAGTCCTCAGTCCTCAGTCCTCGTCTTCCTTCGCCTTCATCGGCCATCACGAACTCTTCCATCGCTACGAGCAACGCCGGCGGATGCAGAAGCAGATCGCCACCCGCCCGGTCGATTCTTTCCTGGACCTAAAAATCGGCGATTACGTCGTTCACGTTGCTCACGGCATTGCGCGCTTCACCGGCATTCAGACGCTCGTGAAGGACGGCCAGAGCGACGAATACCTCACGCTCCGCTTCGCCGAGAGCGCGGTGCTGCATGTGCCCGCCAATCGAATCAACCTCGTCCAGAAATACGTCGGCGGCTTTCACGGCCATCCCAAGCTCTCGCGCCTCGGCAGCGGCGTGTGGGAAAAGCAGAAGGCCAAGGTCTCCGAAGCGGTCATGGACCTGGCGGCAGAGTTGATCGAGGTGCAAGCCGCCCGCAGCGCGGAACTCGGCACGCCATATCCTCCCGATACCGATTGGCAGCGCGAATTCGAGGCTGAGTTTCCCTATGAGCCGACACAGGATCAGGTCACGTCGGCCGAGGAAATTAAGCAGGATATGTGCAAGCCGCGGCCGATGGACCGGCTGCTGTGCGGCGACGTGGGCTACGGCAAGACCGAACTCGCCATGCGCGCGGCGTTCAAGGCTGTTGAGTTTGGCAAGCAGGTGGCCGTGCTAGTGCCGACCACCGTGCTGGCCGAGCAGCATTACCGCTCGTTCCGCGAGCGAATGGCCAGTTATCCGTTTTGCATTGAATGTATCTCTCGCTTCAAAAGCCCCAAGGAGCAGAAGGATACGATCAAACGTCTGAAGGCCGGCGAGATCGACATCCTCATCGGCACGCATCGCCTCATCTCCAAGGACGTGAGTTTCCCCGATCTGGGACTGGTCGTCATCGACGAAGAGCAGCGTTTTGGCGTCACTCACAAAGAGCGGCTGAAGCAGATGCGCAAAACGGTGGACGTGTTGACGATGTCGGCAACGCCGATTCCGCGAACCCTCCATTTCAGCCTGCTGGGCTTGCGCGATATCAGCAACCTCACCACCGCCCCGCGCGATCGGCGGAGCGTGGTCACGGAAGTGATGTCGTTCGATTCCAATCGCATCAAGCAGGCTCTCCAGCGCGAGCTAACCCGCGAGGGCCAGGTCTATTTCGTACACAACCGCGTGCAGAGCATTCTCGACATGGCCGACCGAGTGCAGCAACTCGCACCCGACGCGCGGATTCTCATCGGCCACGGCCAGATGGGCGAGGGCGAACTTGAAGATGTGATGATGAAATTCATCCGCCACGAGGCGGATATTCTCGTCTGCACTACCATCATCGAGAGCGGCCTCGATATTCCCAATGCCAATACGATCTTCATCAACCAGGCCGACCGGTTCGGGCTGAGTGAACTTCATCAATTACGCGGCCGGGTGGGGCGGTACAAGAATCGCGCGTATTGTTATTTATTGTTGCCACCTGATCGACCGGTCACGCCGGTTGCGGCGAAGCGACTAAAAGCAATCGAAGAATACAGTCACCTCGGTGCCGGCTTTAAGATCGCCATGCGCGATTTGGAAATTCGCGGCACCGGCAACATATTAGGGCCGGAACAGAGCGGCCATATTGCGACAGTCGGCTATGAGATGTATTGCCAGTTGCTGGAGGAGGCGACGAGCCAGTTGAAGAATCAGCCCAAGGCGGCGCAGCCGGAGGCACATGTTGAAATCGGCCTGGGGGCGTCGATACCGAAGTCCTACATCCCGGCCGATCGCCAGCGCATGGATGTCTACCGCCGCCTGGGCCGATGTCATTCGCTGCAAGATTTGGCGGCGCTGGAAAAGGACATGAAGGACGCATTCGGCGAGCCGCCGCGAATCGCAGTTCTGTTGCTGGCCCTCACGGAACTGAAGCTGCTGGCCGGACTGTTTGGTATCGACAGCGCGATCAAGAAAGTGCCCGATGTGGTCCTGACGGTGCGAAATGCCCAGCGCGTTCAGATGGGTTTGGCCGGCGCGCCGGGGACATTGCGCGTGATTGACGAGAAAACCGTTTATCTGCGCCTTCCGCCCACCATGATGGAAGGGGATATGATTCTCATGGTGCTGCGAAATCTGCTCAAGGCTGCGTACGAGCGCGAACTCCGCGGCGAGCCGCCGCCGGCGCCACCCGCGCCAAAGGCGCCCGTGTTGCAGCGGCGGTGAGCCCCTCTTATCCCCTTCTTATTCCCCTTCTTATTCCCTCGTCCATTACTCTGGGAGAAGGCTAGAGTGAGGGTCTTTTGTATTTAGCGCCCCCGAATTTCCGCCAGCAGCATTTTCACAGGTGGAACATCGGAGGCAGGGTCGCGCCAGCGTGTGTCAATCGTCCACTGATCGAGAATCTGAATTTGCCACGCGGATGGATTCAATCGCCGCACAAATCGCGTCGCCGCCGCTTCCGGCAGGACGATGTAGATGTGCTTGTGATTTTCGATGGCGCTTTCCATCAGCGTATATTGCTGGGTCATCAGGTAGGCGTCGGAACCGTCTCCCATGAGCTTGAGGAGTTGGCTCGCGCGCTCAGCCTGCATGATGCCGGGGCCTTGATTGGCCGCCGTCGAGAGCGTGTTGATGTATTGCCGGGTAAACAAATTGTGCAAATAAATCCGCCAATCCCCGGCGATCTGAAGCGGCACGATGTTCGGCTGCTCCGTAAAGATAACCGAGCCGGTTGGGATTTTCGCGCGGACCGCATCAAGCAGAGTTTGTGAACCGATATCCTCAAACTGCAATCCTGCCGCGCGATCGTTTGCCGCCGGAACGCTCATCGCGACGGTCGCGAATACAATCAACCCCAACACCGCGGTTGAGATATTGGTCAAGTTTCTCGGAAACCAAAGTCCCGCGAGCACCAGGCCGGGCAGCACGGTCAGAACAAATCTCGCATAAGACAATCCCGGCTCATCGGTCGGCATCCAGTAATAGGACGAATAAAGCAGCAGTGTTGGCAATACCCAGCTCCAAATCACCAGAGCCATTCGCCAATTGGATTTGAACATCAGAATACCGCCGAGAACGACGGGAATTAGAAAAATGCCAAGCACATTCGACCAAATCTGGCTGGCCATGCCGCGCGCGTGGCCGATGAGCGAGTTGAATGTGAAGGCGGTGCTTTCGTGTGTGAGGGCGTAGCCGGTGAGATGACCGAAGGTGAGCCAGTTGTGCGCCAGAAGGATGAAGACTGGCAGGAGCCATGCGGCGAGAATCATTCCTCCGCCGGCCATGACAGAGCGAAACTCTTGTCCCCTCTCCCGGTTCGCCGGGAGAGGGCTAGGGTGAGGGGCATTTTCTTGTTTTGTCGCGGCTGTTGGTGTGCGCTCCGGACCCTCACCCCTGCCCTCTCCTCTTCGAGCCTGAGCCTCAGAGCCGAAGGCCGGCGTACCGGGAGAGGGGGAAATACTGCGCCGGACACTTGCCGCCGCGAAGTAAATCACCAGCAACATCGGCAGCAGCAACAATCCCTCTGTGTAGCGAATCGTAAAGTCGAAGCCAATCACCAGCCCCGCCGCAATGGCGCACCAAGTTTGCGCTTCGCGCCACCATTTGATCAAAAGCAACATTCCCCACACCGCGGCGCAAATCGCCGCCGCGTGACTATTAGGAAGATTGGCGAAAAACAGTGTGATCGGGCTGCTTGCCAATACGATCATCCCCAGCCAGGCGCGAAATGATCCAACCAGCGGGCGCAGAAATAAAAAAGTGCCCCAAACCGCAAGCGTCATTGCCGCCGGACTTATTTGATGTGCCGCCGCCAACAGGTCCGCTCGCCCCACCAGACGATAGACGACGGCATAAATCAGTGGCAGGCCCAGCGGGTATTTTAAGACCAATCGTTCCGGCGAAAACATCACCCAATGCGGCCCATAGAAGAGAAACGGGTCTGTCGGCGAGATGAATGAATGTCCTTCAGCCAACATCCGACCGCCCAAAAGGTAGCCGTTGCGATCGCCGCCGCGCGTGACGGGGACGAAGTAGACTTGCGTCGTCAGCCAGAAGCAAAGCGCGCAAACAAGAGCGAGCGCACCATACGCGCGGCGAGTGGCGGGGGGGTCATCGGGGATCAATTGATCCAGGGCGATGGGCATGACTCCATTCTGCCATAGAGGTTATGTCCATCACAAGGCGAAGAGTGTCGTGGGGCAAATGATCTTGATAGTGACGATTTACAATTCCTGAGAATTAGCCCGGCGTGAATACACGCCGGGCTTTTGTCTTATGAAAACGCGAGCAAATTGTAGCGAATGACGCATTGCTGAGTTAATCGGGCCGTAGATAATATTAAGGAGGCAGGGCCTGATGGCGGTTCGATGAGAAACGATCATGCGATCCGCATCCAATACAATCGGCCTAACATCGCGGAGTAACCATGTCTAAATCCCGACATCGCCTCGTCGCGTTGGCGTGGATATTTCTTCTCGCCTGCATCGCGGCGGTTCTGTGCATCCGGGCGACGAAGAATGCGCAAATCGCTTCCGCTCAACCGGCCACCCTGCCCGTCGGACTGGAAGGCGCAGCGCTGCTCTATTGGCAGGCGAGCGAAGCGATGACTGTTGATTCACCCAGCGAGACAGCAAAAGAATATCCAGCGTACCCACCCGATTCGGCGGACTGGCAGCAATTGGAAGCCAAGGCATGGGCCGCAAATGCTCGTGGACGGGACTTGGTGCATCAGGCGACTGGTTTCGATCACCCCAATTGGCCTGCGCAAGACGAAAAGCACATGGACTATTTGAGCCGTTTCAATCACATCGCTTGGGGCATCCACGACGCGGCACTGTATGCCGATTGGCAGGGTCATCCAAATCAAGCAATTGAAATGCTGCGTGACATACTGCACGCGAGCGATTTGCTTGCTAAGGATGGGAGCAACGCAGATGCGTGGTACCTTTCAGTTGCGGGACTAACTCGGATAAGGGCTATCAGCCGCAATTCTGGAAATTGCTCCTGGGATCAAATTGACAAGGGAGATGGATAGCAGAACGGGCCTTCCAGTCACCACCGTTCGCGCGTTGATATCTCAATTGCTGGGTCAGGCGAATTTGGAAGTTCAGGCATTATCCATCCCGGCCTTCAGGCAAACGCACGTCTTTGAATTGTTTAATCGCCAAGATGCAGAGGATGGCTTCGCCGCGATGTCTCTGGCTTGCCACATCTTCCAATTCGAAAAAGGCCGCTGGCCGCAATCGTTGGAAGAATTGATTCCGGATAGCTTGCCCCATGCCGTGATCGACCCATGGGGCGACGGAAAACAGACGCTCGGATACGTTCTAATCAAAGGCGGATTACCGGATGGCTCTGACCGCCCACTCGTCTTTTCCCGTTGCGATTCAAAAGACGGCATGTTCTTCGTGCGCGATCGACCGGATTACGATTGGAGTTGGTACGAAGAGCATGACGCTCACTTCAATCAGGTGATCAAGCAAGACGGGCAATTCCGCGACGTCGCCCGCTGGCGGCCGCCGAATCGGTTCGGCCCGGCGACGCTGCCGGTGCCGTGAAAACGTTGGAGTAACCGACGATGGATGATTATCGTTCTGCCATGCGATCTCTCCTTCGTTCTGTCGCAATCCTCCTCCTGTTAGCGACATTTGCTTCGCCCGCTCGCGCCGACAACGACATCCTCAACAAAGTCACCGTCGGCTATCAAGGCTGGTTCTCCGCCCCCGGCGACCGCTCGCCGGTAAATTCATGGGGGCACAACAACCTCGAAATGTGGCCGGATGTTCGGGAATACGCGAACATCTACCCGACCAATCTCACACTTCCCAACGGCCAGCCCGCGAAAATGTTCAGTTCCTATGACGACCAGGTTGTACAAACGCATTTCAAATGGATGAAAGAAGGCGGCATCGACAACGCCGCCTTGCAACGGTTCGCCAATGAACTCAAGCCCGGTAGCAAGATCAAAGCCCAGCGCGACGGCATGGCTATAAAAGTCATGAAAGCCGCCGAGAACACCGGCCGGAAGTTTTACATCATGTACGACACGTCCGGCTGGGGACTCGCGGGATTGAAGGAAGACTGGACCGACAGCATAGTCAATACTCTGCATCTGACATCTTCGCCCGCCTATGCAAAACAAAACGGCAAGCCGGTCGTCTGCTTCTACGGCTTCGGCTACACGCGATGGCCTGCGACTGCGCGGGCGGCGCTGGAGATGATCAACTGGTTCAAGTCCCAGGGCTGCTATGTCATCGGCTCGGTCCCCGGCCAGTGGCGCAGGGGTTCCGGCGACTCGCAGCCCAATTTCACGGATGTCTACGCCGCCTTCGACATGCTCTCCGCATGGGCCGTCGGCAGGCGAATGGATGCGGCGTACGAGCCGTGGATTCAGGGCGACCGCGATTTCTGCCGTGAACACAACATCGAATATCAGCCCTGCATCTTTCCGGGAACCTCGTTTTACATTTCAAACGGATCCACGAAGAATATCATTCCCCGCCTTCATGGCGATTGGATGTGGTTTCAGTTCGCCACGCTGCGAAAACTCGACGTAAAAACCGTTTACATCGCGATGTTTGACGAACTGAATGAAGCCACGCAGATCATGAAGACCGCCGATGATGCTTCGATGATTCCCGCCGGGAAGTGGTTTTTAGCGCTCGACGGCGATGGCGTGCATGTCTCGTCGGATTTTTATCTGCGATTGGTGAAGGATGGCGGCGACATGCTCAAGGGTGTGACGCCGTATCAGGAGAAACTTTCGACGCCATTTGTGTTGCCCAGCGGCTCATCAACGCAGCCGGTTCCATAGCTGTTTTTTCGGGTGTGGGCATAATGTGTGGCAAAAGAAGAAGAACCCCCACCCCAACCCTCCCCCTGTGTACAGGGAGAGGGGGTAAAAGGGATGGCATTGCCACAAAGGGTGGACGCGCTCGCATTTTGTGCGCCTATCATTCGGCACTATGATCTCCATCCGCAAAAGCTCCGAGCGCGGCCATTTCGATCACGGCTGGCTCGACACCTATCACACATTTTCCTTTGCCGACTATCACAACCCCGCCCACATGGGCTTTCGCTCGCTTCGCGTCATCAACGAAGACCGCGTTGCCCCCGGCGAGGGCTTCGGCAAACACCCGCACCGCGACATGGAGATCATCACCTACGTTCTTTCGGGCGAACTCGAACACCGCGACAGCCTCGGCACGGGCGAGATCATTCGTCCCGGAGAAGTTCAGTACATGGCCGCCGGAAACGGAATTTTGCATGGCGAGTTCAATCCTTCAAAGACGGAGCCGGTGCATCTCATACAGATTTGGATTCTGCCGGATCGCAAGGGAGCCGAGCCGCGTTATGAGCAGCGGCCGTTTCCGGGGATTTCAAATGCCGGGGAATTGACGCTGCTCGCATCAAAAGACGGCAGCAACGAATCGATTCCGATCAATCAGGATGCGAAACTGTATGCCGCGACACTGAAAGCTGGACAAATCGTAAAACACAAGATCGAAGCCGGACGGGCGGCGTGGATTCAGATTTTGCGCGGCAGCCTTGATTTGGATGGTGGTAAGCTTGTTGCGGGCGACGGAGCGGCGATTGAGAATCAGGCGGGATTTACCCTTTCGGCGTCGGGCGCGGCGGAAATTCTGCTGTTTGATTTGAAGTGATCCACTCGCGCGTCAGCGGCTTCATAGATCACTTTTCCCTTGTCTCGCACATCAATTAAAAACCCGTCGCCCCATTTGATGCGACGCTCAAACTCCTGCGGAGATCGAACAACCATGTCCACCGGGAAACCAAAATTAATCGCCAGCGAAATGCGAACCGCCCAATCATGAACGCGGCGGCCATTTCCGTTCATCAGGATCAGGAAATCAACGTCGGAATGCTCGCTGCGTGAACCCCACGCATGGGAACCGAAGAGATAGATTCGTTGCGGGCGAAACTTCTCCGCAATCTGGAGGGCGGCTGCCGTAATTTGGCGCATGGTTACGAGCATTGTCCGGCCGATTATACGTTGTTTGGCAAAATCGCGAAATGCGCCATTGGCACCGTCACTTCGCACACTGGCTTGACGCCCGCCCGCATTAGGAAATAATCGCCCCTACAATGAGTTCATCACCCACTCCATCCACCGGCACTCGCCCCGAAGCGGCCCCAGGCGCGGCGGCAGGTCCACCGGTTGTGCGGCAATTCGTCAACTTCGCCTTCTTCAAGCTCGACCCCGCATTCCGGCGGCTGCCCGAGGACGTGAAATCGCAGGCCCGCGCGCAGTTCGTTGAAACGATCGAGCAAAGGCCGCCGGGAATGATCTGCCTGACCTACAGCCTCGTCGGCCTCCGCCCCGATTGCGATTTTTGCCTCTGGCGCATCAGCAGCACGCCGGACGATTTCCAGACGCAGACGGCGGCCATCAACCACACCACCATGGGCGGCTATCTGACCACGCCGCATTCGCTGGTGGCGATGACCAAGCGGAGCATGTACATCGACAAGGTTGATCCGTTCCACTCCCCGGAGAGCCGCACGCACATTATTCCCGGCAAGCGAAAATTCCTTTTCATCTATCCATTCGTGAAGACGCGGCCGTGGTATCTGCTGTCGTTGGAAAAGCGGCAGGAAATCATGGACACCCACATCCGCATCGGCAACAAATATCCCAGCGTGAAGCTCAACACCACCTACAGCTTCGGCCTCGACGATCAGGATTTTGTGGTGGCGTTTGAGACGGAAGAGCCGAAGGATTTCCTCGATCTGGTGATGGAACTGCGCGAGACCGAGAGCAGCGTCTATACCCAGCGGGATACGCCGATCTTTTCGTGCGTGCAAATGTCGATGGATAAGATCGTCGGGCAGTTATTTTGAGCCAAGGCATCGCTTCCCTACGCCCACCTTCACGGAGAATACGAGGATGAAAAAACTTTGGAATGTTCCCGTCGCCCTATTGGCCGCGGGCGCAATGATTGCTGTTGAGCGGAGTTCGCCGGCGCAGGACGCCGGCGCGACCGGGACTCAGCCACCTGCCCAACCCGTTGCGCCGGCCGCCACCCAGCCCTCCGGCCCGCCGCTGTTTACCGAAGACTTTGAATCCGGCCAGATCAACAAGGATGTCTGGGATATCCGCACGAATAGTGATGCCACCTTGAAGGTGCAATCCGATCAGGTGGCCCACGGCAAGTCGGCGCTGCAGATCCATTATCCCGCGGGCAAGGCCGGGAGGTACGCCTTCATCGTGGCCACGCATCTGCCGGACGCGGTACGTCAGCATTTCTTCGGCCGCGCTTATATGTTTGCCGGACCCAATCCGCCCAACGCGCATGATGTCGCCATTCTCGCGGGCACGCCGGGCTGGCCGGTCTCCAACTTTCTGGAACTGGGACTGCATGACACGCACTTGCAGCCTTCTTTTCAGGAGAACGGCGCAGGCGTGCCGCGCGGTGAGACCGTCCCTCCGCGAACGCAAACCTATCCGGTAGGCAAGTGGTTCTGCATGGAATGGGAATTCAATGACAATCCCGATCACATGAACGTCTGGATCGACGGCAAACAAGAGGTCGACCAGACCTTCACCTACAAAACCGCCGGCAATAGCCATCTGGTGACGGGCTTCTCCGATTTCGCCTTCGGCTTCCGTGTCTGGGGCACTGGCGCGAAAACAGATTTTGACTTGTATTATGATGACATCGCCATTGGCACGTCGCGCATCGGTCCGGTTCCGTGATGGGGCGCGGCGATGCCTGCGGCGCATCATTGCCGACTCAGCCTTCATCGCTCGTGGCAGTTCCTGCAGATATGGGACATCGGGGCCAGAGGATGAGGTTCATGCGCATGTTTCTAATGAGCGCTACGAAGAAGCTTTTGGCGGAGCATTGGTGAAGAGGTAATTGCCGTCGCCCACGTTGGCTTCCTGCCGCGTGTAGCCCAGTCCGTTCATGTATTCGGTTGTTTTTTGAAGAGCGTCCGCCGGATGGTCCCAGATTTCGACCTGAATCAGGCAGCAATTGTCCACCAGGAATTGTCGTGCGCCGGCCAAAACCATTGCTTCGGCACCCTCCACGTCAATCTTGATCGCGACCTTTTCCCCCTTGAACTTGAGAATCGTGTCGAGCCGGCGGGTCTCGACATTCACCGGGCGATGCACGGGCGAGCCTGCCTTTAGAAGCGAACTGGAACTTGTGTTATACGCGAACTGGCCCTTCTTACGCTGAAGCGTGTTGACGTAAAAGGTAGCCGGTCCTTCCTCGGAGGAAAGCGCGTAGGCAAACACTTCGACTTTCTCCTGCAATTCATTGAGCCAGAGATTCGCGGCGAGCTGAGCGCGATTGCGCGGGTCGGGTTCAAAGGCAAACTGCCGCTTGATATTGGCCTGTTTTGCGAAGTAAAGCGTGTAGACGCCTATGTTGGCGCCGACGTCGATGAAATAATCGCATCCCATTACAGCGGCGCGCCGCGCCAATTCGGCCATGCCTTCAAGTTCATAAGACCCTTGGAGGAAGGTCATGGCGTCGATGTGGTTGTCGAGGTCGAGGAGCAGGCGGTTGCCGAAGCGATCGCTGTCAATCGTGACTCCGCTGATGGCCACGCGCGCCATATTCAAAAGACGGATGCGCCCGCGACTAAACGGGTACGCCCGGACAAGATTCCTCCACAGAGATCGCATCGCACGATTGTACAATACAATATAGCCATGGCCAAATGAGATCGACGCCTCATTGTTTGTAGTTAATTGTCAATCGCGCCGGCGGCGTGGACTTCGGCCACCATTCTTCGGCGCGGCAGGCTGCGCAGAATGGTGATGGCGTGATTTGCCGAATCGTCCGGCAAATCGAAACGCTCGACGGGGGGCGCCCCGACAGTAACGTACTGCCAGGTCAGGGCGTCGGGATCTGAGAAACCAGGGTTCTCGATTCCGCTGCGGTCGAACCAGCCGGCGTGGGAGATAATCAAAACTATGTCGTCGAATCGGCGCGATGCAAGCGTTCGGCGTAGGCCGTTGAGATCGGAATCGGTGAGCACGCGAAGCTGCGTCCGCGGCGGGTCGATGTCGAAATACCCGGCGGGGGCGCCCGTCTCCTGTTCGCCTGGCTGGAGTTTGTAGTAGTAGTCAAAAGGAAGCTGGGCCTCGTTGGCGACGAACACGATCAGCCGATGTTCGACTTTCGGGAAGCTCTCGACTGCGTGAGCAGCCGAACGCCAGTCTTCCTTGTTGTTTTCCAATTCGAATGCCCAGAGATTTATTGCGCAAACAAGCAATGCAACTCCCGCAATCACGGCGCCGGCCGCCGATCGCGGACGCCATGCCAGTGGGCCGGCGATAATAATCGGCGCAATCACTGTTGACGGCAAAAATGCGGCGAGCAGAAACAGGCTTCGGCCGGATTGACTGAGAATGGCAGTCGCCAGCGGAACAAATAAAGCCCCGATGACCAGCGCCAGCAGCGTTCGTCGCTCGGCGCCGCGCAGTCGGAACAACCCAAAGCCGATGCCGCCGATCAGGAATAGGGCCGCGACGCGCGGCACCGCGACCGCGACGTCATAATGCCCATTGCCGGGAAGATGGCGATCCCATGTCCAGAAGTGGCCGATCCCCACAATCCACGCGAGACAAGAGCAGGCCGCGTCGAAGTCAGGACGGGGAATCCAAAACGATTGATGTACCCGCTGAATCTGCGACGCCAGCGACGAAACCCACGGCAGATAGGCCACGCCCAGAATCGCCGCGATGACCGCTCCGTCCCGCAGGCGCGTTTTGATGGGAGTCGCGGACGGCAGGACCAAGCCGCAACTCGCGATCGCGAGGAGATAGAGCGCCATGAAATTGTTGGCATACAGCGCGGCGATTCCAACGACAATGAGCCATAGTCTCCACGTCCCGCAGGGGTGGGCAAGATGGCGCAAAAGCAAATAGAACTCCAGCGCCGTCAGGAATGCCATCAACTCGTAAGTGCGGGCCTCCTGGCAATACCAGATTTGCGGATAGGAGACGACGAAAAGCCATGTTGCGACGATGACGGCGGCGGATTTCGATAAGAGCCGCCTTGCAATGGCGGCAACGAGGGGAATCGTCAGAATTCCCAAAAATGCGGAGAGGCCGCGTAGAGCCGCTTCGCTCCGGCCGAAGATTTGTGCCCAGCCATGCAACAGCAGGTAATAAAGCGGCGGGGCAGTGTCGGCGCGAATGAGGCGGATGATTTCGCCGATGGGATGATTGATGAGCCAGGCGGTATAGCCTTCATCAAACCAGAGACTGAGCCGGCCGATGGCGGCAAAGCGAAGGATCGCGCCGACAACAATCGCCGACGCCACGCCGAGTGTTTCGAGTCGGCGTGCGGTCATTTTCGCCGGCTCCGCTGGCGAACGAGATCAAGAAGTTGTTCGCCCTCTTTTTCGCGGAATTCAATTCTCATTTGTGCGCGGAGGAATGGAACCTCGCCGCCTTTGGCTTCGGGAATCTCGCGGAGTTTGGTCCAGTCCTTTTCCGTGACGATGACGCAGGTTCCTCCCGCGCCGACGGCCTGCATGCGAAGGCTGGCCACGTCGTCAGCTGTGAAACGATGATGATCATCGAAGAAGCGACGGCCCACGCGATGCACGCCGTGTTTTTGCAGGGCGGATACAAAGCTATGGGGCTGTCCAATCCCGCAGGCGACCAGGTATGGCCGCTCTCCCAACTCGACAACTGGAATGGCCCGCCCGTCGGCGGGAGCCAGCGACGTGAGGTGATGTTCGGCGTGATAGATCGGCACATCGTAGTTTTGCGCCTTGATGTTCAATTCCAGAACGAACAGGCGTTCGGCGGAGATTTCATCGGAATGGGTGACAACAACGGCATCGGCGCGCTTCAGTCCGGAAATTGATTCACGCAGCAAGCCGCGCGGGAGAAGATGCCCCATTCCCCACGGCTCAGTGGCGCTGATGAGGACGATCTCCAGATCTCGCCGGACGCGACGGTGCTGTAATCCGTCGTCGAGGATGAACAAATCGGTGTCCGGCTGTTTTTCCAAAGCATTGGCCGCGCCGCTGACCCGGCTGGGATTCGCGACCGCGAGAATCGGCGTTCCCGAGGCGGCGATCAGCGATTGCTCATCGCTGATTCCACCGCTGGATTTGTACCCGCGGAGCAAGACCGCGGGCTTGCGCCCTTCGGCAGCCAGAGCTTGTGCCAGCCAGCAGACAATAGGCGTTTTTCCCGTTCCGCCCGTCGTGAGATTGCCTACGCTGATGACCGGTCGCGGCAGCCTGCGGCGCGGGACCACCCGGCGGTCGTAGAGCCAGTTTCGGACTTGAGTGATCACCAAAAACGGACCTTCCGCCGCGCCGAGACAGGCGCGCAGCGTGGCCGGCCACGCGCCCAGACGCCGGCCGGAGAGAATGTCGATCCAGTATTGCTCGCGCGTGCCGTTCAAATGCCCTTCCGAAGCCATGCGTCCTCGTCGGGGCCGAAAACAATCGGATCACGACTGACGCGATGGATATCAAATCGGCTCATAAGCTCCGGCAAGGTTGCTTCTTCGCCGCATTCCATCCCGCACCACCGGCCGAGCAGGGCCAACACCCGGGAAGGCGAAACGCCGAGTTGGCGGTAAAAGGACAATCGCGTATCGCCATGCCGCTTGGCCAGCCGACGACCATCGCGGCCGATGACCAGCGGGAGATGCCAGAATCGGGGCGCCTTCTCTTTCATGTCGAGGGCTTCGTAAAGCATAAGCTGCCGGGCCGCGGAGTCGAGAAGATCATCGCCGCGCACGACATCCGTGACATTCATATCGGCGTCGTCAACGACAACCGCCAGTTGATAAGCGGTTGATCCGTCCGATTTGGCGATGACAAAATCGCCCAATTTGGCGGCTTCGGGCGCCGCGGCGCTGAAACTCCGCAAGCCGGCAAATTGGTCTTCAAATGAAATCGCGCGGTCCGGCATGCGGAAACGAATGGCCGGCTCGCGGCCGGATTCAGCCCGCGCCTGGGCAACCGATGCAAAGCGATCGCGACAGACGCCCGGATATACATTTGATCCATCCTCGGCGTGGGGCGCGCTGGACGCCAATTCGGCTTCGCGGCGCGTGCAGATGCAGGGATAGGCCAGGTGCAATGCTAGCAGCCGATCTATGGCGGATTGATATAGTGCCGTGCGATGGGATTGGTAGACAGGTTCGCCGTCCCAATCAAGCCCGAGCCATGTGAGGTCATCCATGGCAAGTTTATCAGCTCCGGACTTAACGCGTGGGCCGTCGAGGTCTTCGATTCTAAGCAGGATTTTCCAGCCGTTACGACGGGCCATGAGCCAGTTGATGAGAAACGTGCGAGCGTTTCCCAGATGTAGCGCCCCGGTCGGAGAAGGGGCCAGTCGAGTCAGGCTCATATTATTGATTCTAGCGTTGGAATTCGGGAATCCCAAACGCGGGCCGATTCATTTCCGTGATTCATTCAGGTTGCATGAGGAGGGCGGACTGCTATAGTCTACTCCATCGTGCCTTGTGAATAGTGAATCATACTAATTGAAAGGAGCCTCGAATGCCTCGATTGGCGCTTGCGGGGATGAGCATTGCTCAGATTGAAAAGATTCTGACCGACCGGCGTGCGGAAGCGGCCGCGATTGGAGCCAAGAGGGCCAAGCTGGAAGCTGAACTACATGCGCTGGATGTGCGTCTGGCGAAGCTCGGCGGTAGTAATGGCTCGGTGGCGCGCAAAGGTGTCGGCCGAACGCCCAGGGCCAAGAACGCCAGAAGCCTGCCGAACGTGATTTTCGAGGTTCTTACCAAGGCCGGCAAGGCGATGCCCGTGGCCGATATTGTCGCGGCAACGCAGAAGGCGGGATACCGCAGCAACAGCCCGCAATTCCGCAACATCGTCAACCAAACGCTTATTACAAATGACCGATTCGTTGCCTCCAGCCGCGGAATATATCAGCTTAAGAAGTAGTAGCTTCTCCCTCCCTTGGCGCTCCGGAGGAGGGGATGAGATTGGAGACAGCTCTGGCTCCAGAAAATCATGTCATCGAGCCGATAACCTTATCGGACGATGCTCTACCCACTGATGATTCTCATTGCCGCGACCTGTGCGGCGGCGGTGACGGTCTTTGGGGCCGATCCGGCTTGGGCCGCGCATCGGCACGGGCTTGAATTCATCATGCTGAGCCGGCGGCTCCAATGGCCGCTGGTTGCGTTTACACTCACTGCCTGCCTCGCCATCTGCGCATTGGTCATTGCCGGACGATGGCGTGCGTGGTGGCTCATCGGTCTGCTTCCGATCCTCGGCTTATTCGTCGAGCGATACGCCATGGACCCGATGCGAATGCGGCAGGTGGCATTTGAGGCGAAGTTCGTTGCCGCGTCGGAGGCGAAGTTTGTGGCGGGCGGTGACGAGATCGTGGGCCTGACTTTCGACGGCGAGTTCTACGCCTACCCTTACAGCGAATTATATGAATTTCCCGTGGTCGCACAGGCCAAGCCCCGGCGGCGGCTGGTGGTGATCTGGTCGGCCTACGCCAATCGAGCGGTGGCGGCGGAGACCGATTGGAGTGTCCGCCCGCGCGAGCTGGAAATTGTATCTGAGCCTGCCAATGCACTTCTGGTTTACAACAATCACATCGGGCAATTCATTAACGGCGTCACGGGTTTAACGCCTGACGGACAGCGTCCATCAGGATTCCTCGCCAACATTGAAACCGTGAAGACAACCTGGGCTTCATGGAAACGCATGCACCCGGCGACTTTGGTCTTAAGCCCGCCGGAAGGCTGGGTCGTGGGCGGGCCGACGCGCCCGATCGCGCCGCGCTATCCGATACCGGGAGCGGACAAAGGCGGCGAGCAAATGGTGGCGCTGATCCAGTCACCCACTTCGCCGAGCCATCCCGTGCTGGTGAAAGATGTTGACGTAAGCACCGCCGCCGATGGTGTGGGGCTGCGGCCATTAAACTTGGTGAGCGACGGAAATCCGCTATTGGTCTTCCGCGAAGCCGACGGAATGCTCAAGGCGTTTTTACGCCAGGCGAATGGCGACCTCACGCCGCGATTTTATCCGGTGGTGGCGACGGGAAAGACGCCGGGAGTTTTGACCGAGCAGGACAGCAACAGCGGCTGGGCCAATGACGGCCGGGCGATCAGCGGGCCGCTGAAGGGCGAAAAGCTTCAGCCGTTCGTGGTGGACGATCTGGTTTACCTGAGTGTGATTAAATACTGGTATCCAAACGCGACAATTTTAACGCCAACAGCGGCGGATGTTGGCGAATTGCCCCGGCCTGTTTTGGTAAGCCCGCGAAAGGCGACGCGGTCGCGCGGCCGACGTGCGCCGGCGAGCAGGCCGCGTCAACCGCGGGGTGCGGTCGCGGTTAGAACGGCGTTTTGAATTTCATCGCGCGAAGAACGCACCAGCCGGCTCTCGCCTGGAAGACACAAAATGCCCCCAACAGCCCGCAGACGACAGCCAGCGCAATAAAAAATGGATCCTGGTTTTCTTTGGCCCAGAATAGCGCCGCCGCCCCAGCAAGGCCGAGGAACATCAGTCCAATGAGAAGTCGCGCGAATTTTCCGCGCGCGTCGATGTTGCATGTCAGTGCCATTGGCGGCATTGTAGGGCGAAATTGAGTCCGTACTCAAGACGTTGTGACATATTTTGGAAACGAAAATGCGATACGCTGTCATCATGGCGGGTGGATCGGGGACGAGGCTGTGGCCGGTGTCCCGGAATGACCAGCCCAAGCAACTGATTAAACTGGTGCAAGGCAAGAGCCTTTTGCAATTGAGCTACGAGCGTCTGCGCGGCATGTTCCAGCCGGAGGAAATCTTCGTCTGTACCGCTGAAGCGCAAGGCCCTGCGGTGCTGGAAAACCTGCCGGAACTCCCCAAAGCCAACCTCATGGGCGAGCCGCAGCCCCGCGATACCGCCAATGCCGTCGGATTTTCCGCGGCCATCCTCGCCAAGAAAGACCCCGACGCGGTCTGCGCCATCGTGACGGCCGATCATGTCATCGAACCCGCCGCGGTCTTTCAGGCCAGCTTGCGCAAGGCGTTTGAAGAAGTCGCCACCAGCCCGCAGACACTGGTGACATTCGGCATCGTCCCGTCGTTCGGGCACACCGGACTCGGCTACATTCACCGCGGCGAAGCCCTGCCGATTCCCGGCGTTTATCGCGTCCAGGCGTTCAAGGAAAAGCCGGACAAAGCCACGGCCGACCGATACGTCGAAAGCGGGCGCTACTACTGGAACAGCGGCATGTTTGTCTGGAAGTGTTCCACTGTTCTGGCGGAACTGGCGGCGCATCTGCCGGAATCGCATTCGGGCATGTTGAAGATTCAGAATGCCTGGGGCACCAAAGAGCAACATGCCGTGATCGAGTCGGTTTATCCGAAGCTGCCGCGCATCAGCATCGACTTCGCCGTGATGGAACCCGCGAGCCAGGCCAAGGGCAAGGCGCATGTCGCCGTCGTGGAGTTGCCCGTGCAGTGGCTCGACGTAGGCTCCTGGCCGGCGCTGGCGGAAACCATGACCATGGACGACCACAACAACGCCGTGGCCGCGCCGTGTTTTGTGTTCCTCGACAGCGACGACAACGTGATCATGACGCAGGAACCGCATCATCTGATCACCACCATCGGCGTCAGCGACATGATCATCGTTCACACCAAGGACGCCACGCTAGTCTGCCCGAAGAACGACGCACAGCGGGTAAAAGAATTGCTGGTAAAGGTAAAGGAAAAATTCGGGGCGAAGTACCTTTAGCGCTAATGCGCATCGCACAACACCCCCCGTTTAGTCTCCGGTTAGCCGCCGCCCTTGGGCGGAGCTTTCCCTTTCTCATCCCACAAAACCAATGAAATACCTATAACCCCAGCGATGCAAGATCAAATCAAATCCAAAACCCTGGCGGTCGATCTAGGCGCCCGGCGTGTCGGCCTGGCGCTGGGTGACGAGCGCGGAAGTCTGGCCACTCCTCTGGAAGTGCTCGAAGTTACCTCGCCTGAAAACGCCATCGAACAAGTGATGTTGGCCGCAAAACGCGAAGGGGCCGATCTCTTGGTCATCGGGGTTCCCATTAATATGGATGATTCGTTCGGCGAATCAGCCCGCCAAGCCGTGAAGTGGGGAAGGGAACTTTCGCGGCGAAGCAATTTGAACGCCGTATTCGTCGACGAACGGCTTTCCAGCTTCGCGGCCGATCAACATTTGGCCGATGAATCGCGGCAGGGCCGCAAACTCACTCGCAAGGGCAAGAAACGCCGGCAAGACGCCCTGGCCGCGGCGGATTTTTTGCAGGCGTATTTGGATGGGAGATTGAAGCCGCTGAGGTTTGATTAAGTTCGCCCAATCGTAGTACCATGCTGATTGGCCGGCATTCTTGATGCTTTCGGGGAAATACCCGCGCGAGGTGAAGATTTGACATGGGAATGTCGAATGCGTTGGGTATTGCCGCCCGTTCCGGCTTGGCCATAATGCTCCGGGCGCGACAACTCGAAAGACGAGGATTCATTTCATGGATGTGCGGAATATTTTAATGGTGATTTCGCTCGCACTGAGCGTGGTCATCGGCATGCTCGTGGCTCGCGGATCGCAGGGCGAGGTTTCCAACACTTCTTCCAGCAGCGGCCCGCCGATGATCGGGCTTTCGCTGGATACCCTTAAAGAAGCTCGCTGGATTTCCGACCGCGACCTGTTCGTCGCCCGCTGCAAAGCGCTCGGCGCGGATGTGCGCGTCGAGGCCGCCAACAGCGATGACTCGCAGCAGGCCAAGGACGTGCAGTCGCTCCTGGCCATGGGCGTGAAAGTGCTGGTCATTGTTCCGCACGACGGCGTGGCCATGTCGAGCAGCGTGCAGGAGGCCAAGCGCCGCGGCGTGAGCGTTATCGCCTACGACCGATTGGTGCCGGATTGCGATCTGGATTTGTACATCAGTTTTGACAATGTGCGCGTTGGCAGACAGCAGGCTCAGTATCTCGTCGATCATCTCCCCAACCCCGGCCATGGCAACATCGTTCGCATCTACGGCTCCAAAACCGATAACAACGCCAAGCTGTTCAAGCAGGGCCAGGATGAAGTGCTCAATCCCTACATTGATCGCGGCGACATCAAAGTTGTCTTTGAGGATTGGGCCGAGGATTGGAAGACCGAAAACGCCAAGCGGATCATGAACGCGGCGATCGCCAACCGGCTGCAATTTGACGGCGTGCTTGCCAGCAACGACGACACCGCCGGCGGCGCAATCCAAGCGCTCACGGAATCCGGCCTGGCTGGAAAGGTCGTGGTCACCGGGCAGGATGCCGATATCGGAGCCTGCCAGCGCATCGCGTCGGGCACACAGTCGATGACGGTTTACAAGCCCGTGAAGAAGCTCGCGGAACTTGGCGCCGAACTGGCGGTGAAGATGGCCGAGGGCAAGGCGATTGTCGCAACCTCCACCGTGAACAACGGCAAAGAAGATGTGCCGTCGGTGCTGCACGATACCTACGCGGTCGATAAGGCGAATCTGCTGGACACGGTCGTGAAGGATGGCTTCCACACCTACGACGAAATCTACGGCCCCTTGCCGGCGGCGGACCGCCCGCCGCGGCCGAAGTAGCCTCATCCTCGTTTCCCGGCAAATTCAAACGTGGCCAACCCAAACGAATTCATCCTCACGGCGGCGGGAATCGTCAAGCGCTTCGGCGCCGTGACGGCGCTCGGCGGAGTCGATTTCGGCCTGCGCCAGGGAGAGATTCACGCCCTCTGCGGCGAAAACGGCGCTGGAAAATCCACGCTCATTAAAATCCTCTCCGGCATCTATCCGCACGACAGTTTTGAAGGGACATTAACCATCGCAGGCGCTCCTGCCGAATTTAATGGGGTCGCCGATTCGCGTGCCGCTGGTCTGGCGGTTATTTACCAGGAACTGGCCCTCGTCGATGACATGACCGTCGCGGAAAATATTTATCTCGGCCAGGAGCCGACGAAGGCCGGGCGGATCGACTGGGCCGCCGTTTTCATCGGCGCGGCAAAGTTACTGGAACAGTTTCACATCCGCCTCGACCCCGCGGCGCAGGTTCGCAAGCTCGGCGTCGGCGAACAGCAACTGGTGGAGGTCGTCAAGGCGCTCTCCAAGGAATCGCGCATCCTGATTCTCGACGAGCCGACAGCGGCGCTCTCGGAATCGGAAGTCGCCGTGCTGCTTGAAATCCTGCGAAATCTGCGTCAGCGCGGCGTGGCGTGTGTTTACATCTCCCATAAATTAGATGAGGTATTTGCCATCGCCGACCGGATCACGGTTCTTCGTGACGGCCGCTCGGTGGCGACGATGGATGCGAAGCAGACAAACAAATCCGAAGTCATCCGTCACATGGTCGGGCGCGAGATCACACAGCTCTTTCCGCGCCGCAAGCCGCTGAAATCCGGCCAGACGCTTCTCAGCGTGCAAAATCTGAGCGTGGACGATTCCCGCGGCCGCATACGCTTGTCAGATATTTCATTCGAGGCCCGCGGCGGCGAGGTTCTCGGCATCGGCGGACTCATGGGCGCCGGGCGAAGTGAACTTCTCCTTCATCTCTTCGGCGCCTACGGCACAAGAACCGCCGGCAGAGTCAGCTTCAACGGTCGCGAACTGAATGATCCAACCCCCGGCCGCTGCATCGAGGCGGGCCTGGCCATGGTCTGCGAGGATCGCAAACGCCTGGGCCTGATCCTGGATCAATCGATTGGATTCAACTTTTCGCTGTCGAGCCTGGGGCGGCTGACGCGAATGGGTCTGGTCAACCGGCCAATGGAAGTGAAGCGAAATCAGGATATCTATCGCCGCCTCGCGGTGCGCGCAGCCGGTTTGGAATCGGTCATGACACGCCTCTCCGGCGGCAATCAGCAGAAAGTCGTGCTCGGCAAGGTCATGCTGACCGAGCCGAAAGTGGTGTTTCTGGACGAGCCGACGCGAGGGATCGATGTCGGGGCCAAGCAGGAAGTGTATGAGCTGATCAACCGCCTGACCGAAGAGGGCAAGGCGGTTGTGCTGGTCAGTAGCGAGCTGCCCGAACTGATGGGCATGAGTGACCGAATCCTAATGCTCTCCGAGGGCCGCTTCGGCGGAATGCTCGACCGCAGCGAGGCGACGCAGGAGAAATTGATGGCCGCGGCGATGGCCGGGCATCGACCCATTACGGGAAATCCCGTTACGGGAAATCCCATGACGGAAATCCCATGACGGGAAATCAGTGACAGGGAATTGAGGAAATCGTATGAGTGAGACCGCAACGCTTGAAATCAAATCACTGGCCGTCCGCGACTTCTCGCTGGCCATCGCGCTCGCCCTGATTTGGGGCTTCTTCGCCGCGATGACGCACATGAATTTCGTCAGCGCGCTGAATCTTTCCAATTTGGCCGTGGAATTGTCGATCACGGCGGTTTTGGCGCTGGGACAATTGCTGGTCATGCTTTGCGGTCAGATCGATCTCTCCATCGGCTCCGGCGTCGGCCTCATGGGCGGAATCGCGGCCGTGCTCATTACACGCGATGGCTGGGGCGCCGGGCCCGCGATGCTCGTCGCAACATTGGTGGCGCTGGTCGCCTGGCTGATCATGGGATCGCTCATCGTCTGGCAGCGCGTGCCCGCGTTCATCATCACCCTCGCCGGAATGCAAATCTTCCGCGGCTTGCACTGGTATGTCATCAATAATTCGACCGTTCCGGTTGCCGTCGGCGGCCAGACCAATCTAATGTCGCTCCTCACGACGTGGTATTTGCCGAAGGTGGCGGGGACGATTCTTGCCATCGTCGTCATTGCCCTGATGGCCGCCTCCTCGATTTCCAGCCGGCGGAGAAGACGCGAGTTCGGCTTCACGATTGAGCCGGCTTCGGTGGCGTTCGGGAAATTCTTCGTGCTGCTGCAGTTGGTGGTGATCGGTACGCTGATCTGCAATCAATATCGTGGCATCCCGCTTTCCGCTCTGATCCTCGCCGCGACGGCGCTGCTCGTGGGCCTGCTTACCGGCCACACCCGGTTCGGGCGATATCTCTACGCCATCGGCGGCAACGAGGAGGCGGCCGTCATCAGCGGCGTGCCGGTGAAACGTGTGATTATCGGCGCGTTCGGCATCATGGGCCTGTTCGTCGCCCTCGGCGGGTTTCTTCAGACCGCCTATCCCGGCAGCTCGACCACCACGATCGGCGAATCGCTCGAACTCGACGCCATCGCCGCCTGCGTCATCGGGGGCACCAGCCTCAAGGGCGGGCGCGGAACGGTGCTGGGCGTGATATTCGGCTCGCTCATCATGGCGAGTCTTAATAACGGCATGACCCTGCAGGGGCTGGCCCCGGAAGTGAAATACGTCGCGCGCGGAATTGTGCTGGCGCTCGCCGTGCTATTGGATGTAACGATGGCGAAGGAAAGCTGAATTCTCCCCCCGCAATGTTGTCGTTTCCGAGCGAGCGTCGCGCCTTTCCCCGGTTAGCCGCCGCCCTTGGGCGGCGCTTTTCCATCTCAGCTACGCACATCATTTGAAACCCCGATTACTTCTGCTGCATTGCGATATCCTGAAACTGCACCCATTCATACGGCCGGGTTTGCAGGACAAACTGAAAAACGTCTTTCAGCGGCAGTCCATTGAAACGGGCTGAGATTTGGTGAAGTGTGGCGTTGCCGCCGTTGCTCATCGAACTGGCAATATGCTCTTTGTGGTCATACCCGATGGCTATGAGTCGCATGTCAAAGTTGTTTATGGTGGATGCTGCAACGACCACGGCGTTGCCGTCGGATTCAGTTGCGGGGGCGAAGACGATCTGGCCGGGGCCGTTCATGTTGTCCATGTCCGCTTCGTCTGATGGTCGGGGCTGGATGCCCGCCATCTTCCACTCGCCGGCTGCGACGCCAATTCGAACTGAAATCGCCTTTTGGTCAGTAGGCATTACCACAGCCATCGAATGGATATCCTCGGCGCCGGCGTCACTTGAAGTAGTAACGCTCAGGCGATCTGTCTGAGGCTTCACACTCCAAGACAGCCCAACCGGCTCGCTGTTTTGATTGGTCACTCTGAACGCGATTTCTCGGGCCTGCTCGCCGCGCACCATCCACGATACCGAGAATGGATCTTTCACGAATTCGTAAGGGGCCTGAGCCAGCGGCGAGCCATCAGGCTTCCACCACGGCTTGCCGCGCGATGGATGCTCCGAGACTCCCACAAGTTCAAGCTGCACGCCGTTGGAGAGCGTAGCCTTCCAGACGCCGTTTAACGGACGCACCAAGCTGGGCCTTATCACGGAAGCAGCGCCGGCTGAATTGCGAGCGGTGTTGCGCGCCGCCAGGGCCTTCTCCTCCTCAATTTTCATTTGAATGGACAAGGCCTGTATTTGCTCTTTCATTTGCGCAACTTGCAACGTTGCTCGCCGGATTATGGCGGATGACTCGGTCGTTGCCACGTTGGAAATATTCTGATCGATTTGGCTTTTAAGACGATCAATCGCCTGGTCGAGGATTAGTTGCTGATCTTGGAAATACTGTGCTTGTGCGTGTGCAGGCATGGTCTGGGGATCGGAGTCGGCCAGCGCCGGCTGAGTCGCCGGCAGTATGACTGCGGCGACAGCGGCTTTGCTGCGCAGCATGGCCAAAGGCGGCAGAATCACGGCGAGTGCAAGACCCGCGGCGATTAACGCTCGCGTGGTGGCGGCTCTGCGATCGCGAGTTGAATCGAGTATCGCGAGCATTCTGCGCTGGAGTTTGGAACTGCGGGCCATGGCGATGCCCGCGGCGCCCGAAAATGCCGGGCCGGCAAATCCGGTCGCCACGGCGAAAAGTTCCTCGGCGTAATCTGAGGCGCGGGTGCCAAGTAATAACACCATGTCGTCGCAGGCCCGCTCGCGCTCGACGGCCAGACGGCGCACCGCCAGCCATGCGAGCGGATTGAACCAGTAAAGGGCCAGCGCTAACTCGCCGGCAAGTTGAGTCGCCGCATCCCAGCGGCGCACATGGCACAGTTCATGAGCCAGTACCACCTGGCGGCGTTGCATTGACCATTCTTCGGCCTCGGCCGGCAAAAGGACGCGAGGCCGAAGAATTCCCCAGGTCATTGGCATCGGCTTGCCGCTGCTGGAAAGTAGACGCACGCGGCGGCCGACAGGAATGCGGGCGCACAAATCTCCGAGGATTCCGCCCCAGAAATCGTCGCGCACGATTTGCGATTTCCACTCCAGCCGCCGCAGGCTGAACATTGCCATCAACACTCGAACGATCATCAACGCCGCCGCGAGGATCCAGATCACGACGATGAAGCCCGGCCAGTTGCGTCGCGTAACGGGCATTGGCGCAGAGACTGTCGCAATTGTGTCGACCGGTTCTTTCAAAGTTTCGATCACCTGCACGTCGCTGATCGACGGCAGCGCAAATGAAGTATCAGCACCCGCCCGCTGGCTGTGCCATGCCGGAAACGCGTGCCAGGAAGGCAGGCAGATCGATAGAACCGGCAACAGCAATGAAGCGCTCAGCGCGATGGACCACACCAAATGCCGCCGAGCGGCGGATGCGCGGCGCATCAGCGGCACGATCAGCGCCGCCAATAGCAATGGCAGCATCGCACGAACAGCGGCATTTTCCAGAAGCGACAAATAACCCGCGAGCGTTGCCATAAAGGCTCCCGTTATCAATCGCTAACCGCGATTGATCTGTTCCGATTCACACCCTTCACACCTTCACACTTTTCAAACCTTTCAAACCCGTCCTTAAAGACCCTGCTTCTTTGCCTTGCGAATGAGTTCTGCGATCTTCTGCAATTCTTCCTGCTTCAATTGTTCGTCCTGTCCCGCCAGATGCGCCGCCAGCGCCGCTTGCAGCGATCCGCCGAAGAAAACATCCAGCACGCGCCGGAAGGCGGATTGGCCGACCTGCTTACGCGGCCGCAGCGGCGCGAAGACAAAATGCCTGCCTTCACGGCGATGGGCGATGTGGCCTTTGACTTCCAGTATCCGCAAAAACGTACGCACCGCGGCGCGGCTGGGAACATCCGGCATGGCCGCCATCACCTGCGTGACATTGGCCGTGCCGGCGGAATAGAGAATGTCCATGATCTGGGCTTCGCGTTTGCTGAGAGGGGGAAGGTCTTTCATGTCGGTTAAAATATTAACCGATCAATTGTCGCCAGTCAAGCGAGAAATTAATTTATTAACCGATGTGCCAAGGCAATCGCCGGTGGCATTTCCCCCTCTCCCGGTCCTCTGGGAGAGTGCGGGGGTGAGGGTTCTTCCGTAGTTCAAATAAGGTTCGCTATGGGAAAAAAGCCCTCACCCTATCCCTCTCCCAGAGTACCGGGAGAAGGGACCAGCGTCGCGGCTGACCTGACCGATTTGCCCCGCGGAGGCTTACCCGCTAGATTCGCGGCTCCATGTTGCTCGCAGAAAAATCGGATTCCGTTGCTTCCCCCGTCAATTCGCTTGACGAAACGATTGAACGCGCCAGAGCCGCGCTGTTGGAATTGCAAAATCCCGACGGCCATTGGTGCGGCGAGCTTCAGGGCGACAGCATCCTTGAGTCGGAATACATCCTCATGAAGTATGTGCTGGGGCAGGAGCTTGACCCATGCCTGCCGAAGCTGGCGAACTATTTGCGGAAGCTGCAGCAGCCCAATGGCGGGTGGAATCTCTATCCGGGCGGGCCGCCGGATATGTCGGGTTCGGTGAAGGCTTACTTTGCACTCAAGCTGATGGGCGACCATGCGTCAGCGCCGCACATGCGGCGGGCCTGTGCGCTGATCCGTTCGATGGGCGGGGCGGAAAAGTGCAATTCGTTCTCGAAGTTTTACTTTGCGATTCTGGGGCAGATCAGCTTTGATGCCTGCCCGAGCATTCCGCCGGAAATTGTGTTTCTGCCGAAGTGGTCGTACTTCAATTTGTATCACATCTCGTCATGGACGCGGGCGATGATTTTGCCGCTGGCGATCGTGACCACGCTGCGGCCGTCGCGGCATGTGTCGGCGGAGATGGGGATTTCGGAATTGTATCTGGATCATCAGTCCGCCAATCGGGTGGGTCGGCCGGCGGCGGGTCCGCCGCGGAGCTGGGGGGATATTTTTCTCCGCCTCGATCAGGCGCTTAAGATTTACGACATGGCCCCGCTTCCGGGTCTGCGCGAGGCGGCGATCAAACGCGCGGAGCAGTGGATGCTGCAGCGCATGGAAGACTCCGAGGGCCTGGGCGCAATTTTTCCGTCGATGGTTTATTCGTTGATTGTGTTTCGCCTGCTGGGATATGCGGACAATCATCCGCATGTGAAACGGGCGGATGATCAATTGCGCGACTTCTTTATTGAAGAAGGGGATACGATCCGATTGCAGCCATGCCTTTCGCCGGTGTGGGATACCGGGATCGCCATGCACGCGCTGGCCGAGACGGGGTTTTCGGAAAATGAGGCGCAATCCGCCGCCGACTGGTTGCTAGGAAAGGAATGCCGCATCGCATCGGACTGGCTCAAGAATTGCCCTGGCTACGATGCGTCCGAAGGCGGCGGCTGGTATTTCGAGTACGCCAATCCGCATTACCCCGACACTGACGACACCGCGATGGCGTGCGTGGCGTTGAGTCGGTTGGGCGGAGACAGAGCGGCGGCGGCAATCGCGCGCGGACGGCGCTGGCTGCTGGCAATGCAGAACGACGACGGCGGTTGGGCGGCGTTTGACCGCACCACACCGCGGCCGATTCTTGAAAAGATTCCATTTGCCGATCACAACGCGATGCAGGACCCGAGCTGCCCGGACATCACCGGCCGAGTCCTCGAAGGGCTGGGGCATTGCGGAGCAACGATCGCCGACGCGGCCGTGCAGCGCGGGATTGCGTTTATCCGCGGCCAGCAGGATGAAAGCGGCGCATGGTGGGGGCGCTGGGGTGTGAATT
>Ga0208589_1000180_pt1 | contig 30463 bp, 30 predicted proteins | sample NGESurshal092012_2_FD_184486 | JGI IMG/M metagenome (GOLD analysis project Ga0208589, IMG submission 184486) | Arctic peat soil microbial communities from Barrow, Alaska - NGEE Surface sample F53-2 shallow-092012 (SPAdes) | ecosystem: Environmental > Terrestrial > Soil > Wetlands > Peat ...
TCCAGCGGCAACTGCTGCAGCTTCGTCGTACGTATGCGGTGTGGGGTGCGATCGTGGTGGGCTGGCCGTGGTGGTTCCTCACCGCGCCACTGCTGGTGGTGCTCACACGCGGCGCGATCATGGTCAACGCGCCGTCGGCCATCTGGATCCAGCTGACGATCGGCGCGGTCGGCCTGTTCGCGACGTGGTGGTTCTTCTATCGCTGGTCGCGGCGCCCGGAACGTGGCGAACTGGCGCGCCGGATCGATGACAGCACGACTGGTGGCAGTATTCGCCGCGCGCAGGCGGCGCTGGAGGAAATCGCCCGCTTCGAGCAGGAGTGACGTGGCCCATAGAAGATGAAGCGCGAAGAACACTGCTCCCTCTCCCCCAACGGCAAAGCCGTTGGGGGAGAGGGTTGGGGTGAGGGGGGCTTTGCTCTGGCACCACGTCGAGCAAGAGCGTCCTCACCCCAGCCCTCTCCCCCGGGCTGTGCCCGGGGGAGAGGGCGCAAGTCAACGCGCCTTCGGCTTCAGCCGCACGTAGATCTGCTTGCGCACGTGGGCGATCACTTCGCCCGAGGCGGTTTTCACTTCCGTCTCGAACCAGCGCAACACTTTTTCGCCATTGGCCGCCGCCGCACGCAGTTCGGCGACCACGCTGTCTTCCAGCCTGAAATGCGCATAGACATCTTCGCGGCCCGGTGCCACGAAGTCGATCGCGCCGGCCTTGTCCCACACGAAGTGATCGCCACCGAGCTTATGCATGATCAGCAGCATCCAGAACGGATCGGTCATCGCGAACAGGTTGCCGCCGAACTGGGTGCGCACGTAGTTGCGGTTCCACGGGCGCAGCCGCAGCACCACGCGAGCCTCGCTCCAGTCTGCACTGACCGATTGCACGCGGATGCTGTTGCACAGGAACGGCGGCCACAGGTTGAGCAGGCGACGGAAGGTGGCTGCGCGCATGGATTTCCTTGCAGGTAGAGCTTGATCGGAGCGACTTTGTAGGAGCGCACCCTGTGCGCGATGCTCTGATGTCGATCGGAGCGAAAAGCATCGCGCACAGGGTGCGCTCCTACAGCGAGGCAGCCTTCAGAACAGCAACGAGGCCATCTTGCGGCGGTAATGGCCGACCAGTTCGGCATCGTCGAGCGTGGCGAATGCGGCGAGCAGGCGTTTCTTCGCCTGACCATCGTTCCAGTCGCGGGCTTTCTGCAGGATCGTCAGGAACTGCTCGAGTCCGGCGGTGGCGTCACCCTCCAGCAGCAACCGCACGCCGAGCTGGTCGCGCGCGGCCCAGTCGTTGCCGTCGGCCTGCACGCGTTGCTGCAGTTCGGCGGTGCCGGGTGCGCCCTGCAGCGCATGCGCCAGATCCAGTTCGCTGCGCAGGCGTACCGCGCGGGCATCGATGGCGATGTTGGCCGGCAAGGCGGTCAGCGCCGCTTCGGCCGCGTCGGTCTGGCCGGCGCGCATCAACACCAGCGCCAGTTCGAGTTTCAGTTCGGCCCTGGCCGGGTCGGCGGCGACCGCCTGCTGCAGCCGGTCGATCGCCTGTTCCGGGGTTTCCGGCACGGCTTCTTCGACAGTTTCGTTGGTCGCTTCCAGCGGCTGCACATGACGCGACAGGAATTCGCGCAGCTGGCCTTCCGGCAGCGCGCCGGCGAAGCCGTCGAGCACCTGACCATCCTTCACCAGCATCACGGTCGGGATGCTCTTGATGCCGAACATGCCGGCCAGTTCCTGCTGCTTGTCGACGTCGACCTTGCCCAGCCGAAACGCGCCGTTGTATTCGGCGGCGAGCTTTTCCAGCATCGGCCCCAGCGTCTTGCACGGCTCGCACCAGGTCGCCCAGAAGTCCACCAGCACTGGAGTGGTCAGGGAAGCCTGCAACACCTCGGTTTCGAAGGTTTGCTGATCCACGTCGAAGACATGGGCGGGGGCAGCGGCGGCATCAGTCACGGGAAACTCCAGTTCGGCGGATGCCGGTTCAGATCAGGGCACGGCCCAGCATATCAAGCGGTAGGGGTGCCCTGACCTATTCAGCGCAGGCGTCACCGGTTCCGTCTGCTCGCAGCTTCGCGGTGCGCGGACGAAGGCAGGCGTCCGCCTTTCGAGGAGGCGCGCCGCGGAGATGTGTGCAGACAGAGCCCGCCCCAGCCGATTGAAAAATAATGATGGGGTGATGTCCAGAAGGCCCGCAGGCGGCAGCGCGCGGCTTGCCAAGGCAGCCAGCCTTGGCTGCGCCACGCACCACCACCTGCGAACCTTCTGGACATCATGCCGCCTGTGCTGAATAGGTCAGGGCACCCCTGGTTCAGCGCGTTCACGACAGATTTGCGAGAATCCACGGATCGCCACTCCGGGGCAAGGCATCGAGCGCATGGATCTGGCCTCACCACAAGCGCTGCTGATCTGCGAGTACTGCGACACGGTCTACCGTCGCCGCACGCTGGCGCGTGGTGAAGTCGCCCAATGTACGTGTTGCGAGGCGATACTGGAGCGTCATCACGGCCTCAGCGTGAACGCCATGCTGGCATTGGTCTTGACCGCGATGATCGTGTTCGTGCTGGCGAACATGTGGCCGATCGTGACGCTGGGCCTGAATGGTCAGTACAGCAGCACCACGCTGTGGGGCATGATCATCCAGATGTGGCAGCAGCAGGCGCAGGTCGTCTCGGTACTGGCTGCGGCCACGCTGTTCTTTTTCCCGCTGGTGAAGATGCTGTCGCTCGGCTGGTTGCTGTGGTTTGGCCGCCAGGGACGGCGCGCACCGGGCTTCGTGCCGATCATGGTGACGCTGCATTACATCGGGCCGTGGACGATGAGCGAGGTGTTCGTGCTTGGCGCGCTGGTGGCGATCGTCAAGGCCCGCGTCTATTTCGAGGTGGTGGCCGATCCGGGCATTTATGCCTATGCGGTGCTGACCCTGCTGATCACCATCTTCGCCAGCGTCGATGTGCGCCAACTGTGGGATCTCACCACGGAAGCGCCGGCATGAGCGCGCTGCCGCGTGCCACCGAGCTCGGACTGATCGGCTGCCAGGTCTGCGGACTGGTATGCCGCGACGCACCTGCTGACGGCGCATCGCGTGACGAGATGGCATGTCCGCGCTGCGGATCGGCGCTGCACCGGCGCAAGCCGGCCAGTTATGCGCGTACCTGGGCCCTGCTGATCGCCGCGTTTCTCATGTACATCCCCGCGAACGTGGTGCCGATCATGCGCACCGCCAGCTTGAACGACATCGACGACAACACCATCCTCACTGGCGTGGTCGAGCTGTGGGTCAAGGGTTCGCCGTATCTGGCGGTCATCGTGTTCACCGCCAGCATCGTGGTGCCGATGCTGAAGTTTCTGGTGATGGGCACGCTGCTGGTGAGCAGCCAGCGTGGCAGCGGCTGGGCGCAGTCGCAGCGCACAAAACTCTTTCGCCTGGTCGAGTTGATCGGCTACTGGTCGATGCTGGATGTGTTTGTGGTGTCGTTGCTGACCGCGCTGGTGCGCTTCAACCTGCTGAGCCGGGTCGAACCGCTGCCCGGCGTGATCTTTTTCGGCCTGACCGTGGTATTGACCATGCTGGCTTCGATGAGCTTTGACCCCCGGTTGATCTGGGATGGCTGGGATACCGATGACTGACGACCACAGCACTGAACAGAGTCGGCCGAACGGCGACGAGCTGCCGCGGCCGGCGATAAGGCGGCGTCGTCTCAACGCGTCGCTGGTCTGGCTGATACCGGCACTGGCCGCGCTGGTGGGCCTTTCGCTGGTGATCAACAGCTGGCTGCAGGCCGGCCCGGATATCACCATCAGTTTCCAGAATGCCGAAGGACTGGATGCCGGCAAGACGCCGGTGAAATACAAGAATGTGGTAATCGGGCGGGTCCACAAGATCCGCCTCAGTGCCGATCGCAGCCATGTGCTGGTCAGCGTGGCGCTGGAGAAAAGTGCCGAGGGCTTCGCCACCGATGGCACCCGCTACTGGGTGGTGCGGCCGCGGATCGGGCTGGGCGGCATATCGGGCATCGATACGTTGCTGTCCGGCTCGTTCATCGGCGCCGACGTGGGTGCTTCGAACACGCCCCAGGACAAGTTCAAGGGACTGGAGATACCGCCGGCGGTGAATCACGGTGCACCGGGCCGCAGCTTCATCCTGCACAGTGAAGACCTGGGTTCGCTGGATATCGGTTCGCCGGTGTACTACCGGCGCATCCAGGTCGGTCGGGTGTCGTCCTATCAGCTGGACAGTGATGGCAAGGGCGTCACGATGCAGATCTTCATCGAGGGCGTCAACGACAAGTTCGTCACGACATCCTCCCGCTTCTGGAACGCCAGCGGCGTGGATGTGTCGATCGGTGCGAACGGATTGAAGATCAACTCGCAGTCGCTGGCGACCGTGCTGGCCGGCGGCGTGGCGTTCCAGGATCTGCCTGGTGCGCATGACAATACGCCGGCGCCGGAAGGGACCGAGTACCAGCTGTTCGGCAATCAGGCCACCGCGCTGGCGCCGCCGGATGGCGAGTCGAAACACATCCTCATGCGCTTCGACCAGTCGGTGCGCGGGCTGGCGGTGGATGCGCCGGTGGATTTCTTCGGCATCAACATCGGCAGCGTGGCGTCGATTCACCTCGATTACGACGAACAGAAACAGCGCTTCCCGGTGATTGTCGAGGCGGTGGTTTATCCGCAGCGCCTCGGTGGGGCTTACGACAAGCTGGAGGCGCTGGCCAAGGCGCACGGCGAGAATCCCGACCTGTCGCAGTTGCTGGCGCGTCTGGTCGATCAGGGCCTGCGCGCCCAGGTACGCACCGGCAATCTGCTCACCGGCCAGTTGTATGTGTCTCTGGACTTCGTGCCGCACACGCCGAAGGTGGCGTTCGATCCGAACGCGAAGCCGTTGATGATACCCACGGTGGCGGGCAGCTTCGACAAGCTGCAGGAGCAGCTGGCCGAGATCGTCGACAAGCTCGACAAGATTCCGTTCGACAGCATCGGCAGGAATCTCGACCAGACCCTGGCCGGACTCAACGCCACGATCAGGCAGGTCAACGGCAAGACCTTGCCGGAGTTCAGGAGCACCTTGCAGGGCGTGCAGAAGACCATGGGCACGGCCAACGATGCGCTGTCCGGTGATTCGCCGCTGCAGCAGAACCTGGGCACCACGCTGGAGGAACTGCGACGCATGGCGCGTTCATTGCGCGTGCTGACCGACTATCTCAGCGGCCATCCGGATGCCTTGATACGCGGCCGGCGCGCGGATCCCGCGCAGACCATCGACACCCCGCAACCGCCCGTCACCGAACCGCAGCCAGGGAGCAAGCCATGACTCGTACCGGAATGCGCCTGCTTGGCCTGGGCGCCACGCTGGCCGTGGCAAGCTGCGCCTCGGCGCCGCTGCATTACTACACACTGATTTCGCCGGCTGGCGAGCCAGCCGGCGGACTGATTCCACCCGCCGGCGAGTCAGTCGTGGGCGACGTGCCGGCAAGCTCGGGCGCGCCATCGCTGCCGTTCGAGCTGCTGCCGGTCAGCGTGCCGGCACAGGTCGATCAGCCGCAGCTGGTGGTGCGTGAAGGCGGTCAGGGCGTGGCGCTGCTGAATGGCGAGCGCTGGATCGCGCCACTCGGCGACGAGGTGCGCGGCGCGCTGTCGGCCGATCTCGCGCGCGAGCTGCACAGCCAGGACGTCAGCGGCCTGTCCGGCAGCGACAAGCCGCGGTTGCGGATCAAGCTGGACCTGCATCGCTTCGATTCGCAGCCCGGCAGCTATGCATTGATCGAAGGCACCTGGAGCGTGCACGTGCTGCACGCCGCGCACGACGGGGCGCTGGCCTGCAGCAGTCGCATCAGCGAAACGGTCGGACCGGGCTACGATGCGCTGGTGCAGGGCCACCAGCGTGCCATCGGCCAGCTGGCGGCGCAGATCGCCGCGGCGGCCTACGCGTTGGGCCGCGGGCAGGTACCGGCTTGTCCGGCGTCCTGATCTGCAGACTTGGCGCCCGGCCCGCGCTCGGCTAGTCTGATCCGTTCACCGCAGCCGGCTGTCGCCGGCCTGCGCTAACCGCACCACGGCGCCGGAATCATGCAGGACATCCAAGACCCGAACTTCCCGGAACAGGGCAACGCCGCTGAACAGGGCGGCGCGGGCTACAGGCCGCAGGCGCTGGAAGCCGCCGCGCAGCAGTACTGGAACGCGCAGCACGCATATGAGGTAAAGGAGGACTCCTCCAGGCCGAAGTTCTACTGTCTGTCGATGCTGCCGTATCCATCTGGCGCGCTGCACATGGGCCACGTGCGCAACTACACCATCGGCGACGTGATCAGCCGCTATCAGCGCATGCAGGGCAAGAACGTGCTGCAGCCGATGGGCTGGGATGCATTCGGCCTGCCCGCCGAAAACGCCGCGATCAAGAACCAGACCGCGCCGGCCAAGTGGACCTACGCGAACATCGAGCACATGCGCAGCCAGCTGAAGTCGCTGGGTTATGCGATCGACTGGACGCGCGAATTCGCCACCTGCCGCCCGGACTACTACCGCTGGGAACAGCTGATGTTCACCCGCCTGCTGAAAAAGGGACTGGCTTACCGCAAGAACGCGGTGGTGAACTGGGACCCGGTCGATCAGACCGTGCTGGCCAACGAGCAGGTGGTCGATGGCCGCGGCTGGCGTTCCGGTGCGCTGGTGGAAAAGCGCGAGATCCCGCAGTGGTTTTTGAAGATCACCGATTACGCGCAGGAACTGCTGCACGGTCTGGACACGCTGCCGGGCTGGCCCGATGCGGTCAAGACCATGCAGCGCAACTGGCTGGGGCGCAGCGAAGGACTGGAAATCCACTTTGCGGTGAAGGGTGAGTCCGAGCCGCTCAGCGTGTTCACCACGCGCCCGGACACTTTGATGGGTGTGACCTTCCTGTCGATCGCCGCGGAGCATCCGCTGGCGCTGCAGGCTGCGCGGAACAACGAAAAGCTGGCTGCCTTCATCGCCGACCTGAAGCATGGTGGCGTGTCCGAGGCCGAGCTGGAGACCCAGGAAAAGCGCGGCATGGACACCGGCCTGTGCGCGATCCATCCGGTCAGCGGCGAGCCGATCCCGGTGTGGGTCGCGAACTTCGTGCTGATGGGCTACGGCACCGGCGCGGTGATGGCGGTGCCGGCACACGATCAGCGCGACTGGGAGTTCGCGCAGAAATACAGCCTGCCGATCCGCATGGTGATCGTCGACTCCTCGGTGCTGGATGCGCTGGGTCAAATCCGGCACGACCTGGCGCTGGGTGTCGGCATCGATCCCATGCGGGCGGCCCTGCGCGGGCGCGACATCAATGCGCAGGACATTTCCGCGCCGCTGCGGGTGGTCGAGGAATTCGAACGGCGCATTCTCGAGGATGCCGCATGGACGCCGCGCGGCGTGCTGGTGAATTCCGGCGAATACGACGGCATGGATTTCAACCAGGCGCTGGATGCGCTGGCCACGCGCTTCGAGCGCGACGGCAGCGGTTCGCGCCGGGTCAACTGGCGCCTGCGCGACTGGGGCGTCAGCCGCCAGCGCTACTGGGGCTGCCCGATCCCGGTGATCTACTGCCCGACCTGCGAAGCGGTGCCGGTGCCGGAAGACCAGCTGCCCGTGGTGTTGCCCGAGGACGTGGCGTTCTCTGGTGTGCAGTCGCCGATCAAGGCCGATCCGCAGTGGCGCAAGACCACCTGCCCGCAATGCGGCGGCCCGGCCGAGCGCGAGACCGACACGTTCGACACCTTCATGGAGTCGAGCTGGTACTACGCGCGCTACACCAGCCCCGGCGCGAACGCGCAGATCGACGAGCGCGCGAACTACTGGCTGCCGGTCGACCATTACGTCGGCGGCATCGAACACGCGATCATGCATCTGCTGTACTTCCGCTTCTATCACAAGCTGCTGCGCGACGCGGGCATGGTGCATTCGGACGAGCCGGCGCGGAACCTGCTGTGCCAGGGCATGGTGATCGCCGAGACGTTCTACCGCGACCAAGCCGACGGCTCGAAGGACTGGATCAACCCGGCAGCGGTCGACGTGCGGCGCGACGAGCGCGGCCGCGTCACCGGAGCGGTGCTGCGCGAGGATGGCCAGGACGTGCAGATCGGCGCCATCGAGAAGATGTCCAAATCTAAGAACAACGGCATCGATCCGCAGACGATGGTGGACAAGTACGGCGCCGACACCGTGCGCCTGTTCTCGATGTTCGCCGCGCCGCCGGAGCAGTCGCTGGAATGGAGCGAGGCCGGCGTCGAGGGCATGTCGCGCTTTCTGAAGCGTTTCTGGCGCGAAGTGACCACACACGCGGCGAATCCTGATCATCCCATGATCGTTGCTGCGACCGCAGGTCGCTCCGATTCCCTTCCCCCGCTTGCGGGGGAAGATGTCCGCAGGACAGATGAGGGGAACGCCGCAGGCGTCGTCGATCCGGCCGCGCTGGATGCGGGCCAGAAAGCGCTGCGCCGCCAGGTGCACGAGACGATCCAGAAAGTTGGCGACGACTTCGGTCGGCGCCATGCGTTCAACACCGCGATCGCTGCGCTGATGGAACTGCTGAACGCATTGAACAAGTTCGGCGACCACAGCGGGCAGGGCCGCGCCGTGCGCCACGAGGCGCTGGAAGCGATGGTGCTGCTGCTCAATCCCGTGGTGCCGCATATCAGCCACGCGCTGTGGCAGGTACTCGGCCATGCGCAAACCGTGCTGGAGGATCAGCCGTGGCCGCAGGCCGACCCGGCCGCGCTGGTGCGCGACACGCTCACCCTGGCGGTGCAGATCAACGGCAAATTGCGCGCTACCATCGAGCTGGCCGCGCATGCCTCGAAGGAGGAGGCCGAGACGGCGGCGCGCGCGCAGCCGCAGGTGATGCACTTCCTGGAAGGCTTGAGCGTGCGCAAGGTCATCGTGGTGCCCGGCAAGATCGTCAACATCGTCGCAGGATGAAATCCATGAGCTTCATGAAAGCGGGCCGTCTGTTCCAAGCTTCGCTGCTGCTGATGTCCGCGCTGGCGCTGGCCGCGTGTGGCTTCCATCTGCGCCAGAACGCGGCATTGCCGCCAGCGATGAAACGGGTGCACCTCACCGTCAGTGGCGGTGTCGGCAGCGACCTGCAGCGCGCACTGTCGCGTGCACTGCAGGTTTCCGGCGCCACCATCGAGGATGACAGCGGTCCCGGCATTGCCGAGTTGCATGTGCCGGTAGCGGCGTTCGGCACCGAGGTGCTCACCCTCGGCGGTTATTCGCAGATCTCCGAATACGCCGTGCGCTACCAGGTGCGATTCGACCTGGTCGACGCCGCGGGCAAGACGCTGGTATCCCTCCAGAACATCAACATGTCGCGTGAATACAGCTACGACGCCACCCAGACCATCGGCAACGCCTCGGAGGTGCAGGAGATCGAGAGCAGCCTGGTGGACGACATGGTGCAGGCGATCATGTTCCGCCTGCAGGCGGCCAACAAGCGCGAGCTGGCCGCATCGGCAACCGCTGCATCGACAACTGCACCAGGGTCTGCCGCATCAGTGAATACGCCTGCGACCGCATCCAGCGCGCACTGATGCCGCTCAGTCCCGGCCAATGGCAGAAGGCGCTGGCGGTTGACCGCCTGGCGCCGGTGTATCTGCTCGCCGGTGAGGAGCTGCTGATGCTGGAGGCTGCCGACGCGCTGCGCGCGCAGGCGAAGAAACTCGGTTACAGCGAACGCGAGGTGATTGACGTCACCCAGCATTTCGACTGGGACGATCTGGCGCGTGCCGCCGCTGGCATGTCGCTGTTCGCCACTCGCCGGCTGATCGACCTGCGCCTGCCCACGGGCCGTCCGGGTATCGAAGGCGCCAAGACGATCAACGCGTTCTGTGCCGACCCGCCGCCGGATGTCACGCTGCTGATCACCGCGATGGAGTGGAGCAGCAAGCACGATGGCGCGTGGAGCAGGAAGCTCGACGCCAGCGGCACGATGGTGGTGTTCAACGCGCCGCGGCCAAACGAGTGGGGCGCGTGGATCGGCGCGCGGCTCGCCTCGCGCGGACTGGCCGCCACGTCCGATGCCGTCGCGCTGCTCGCCGAGCGCGTCGAAGGCAACCTGCTCGCCGCCGCGCAGGAAATCGACAAGCTCGCCATGCTGCATGGCCAAGCGCCGGACGGCGCTGCCCAGCAGAATTTGCGCCGCATCGATGCCGCCGAGATGGAGACCCTGGTCGCCGACAGCGCCCGCTACGACGCGTTCAAGCTCACCGATGCCGCGTTCGTCGGCGACGGCGCGCGTGCGCTGCGCATTCTCGCCGGGCTGCGCTCCGAAGGCGATGAGCTGCTGGCGTTGATGGGCTGGCTGGTCAATCAACTGCAACTGGCCTTGCGCCTCGCCAACGCGCATGACCTCGCCGCACAGTTCCGCGCCGAACATCTGTGGCAGGCGCGCGAGACCCTGTTCCGCCAGGCGCTGCGCCGCGCGCCGCGCGAGCACTGGCTGCAATGCCTCGCCCGTGCCTCGCGCATCGACCGCATGGTCAAGGGCCGCGAGGCAGGCAACCCGTGGCAGGAAGCCGAGCGGCTGATCGCCGTGATCGCCGAACCGCGTGTGGCCAAGGCACTGGCATGACATTCTCCCTCTCCTGCCTGCAGGGGAGGGTCGGGGAGGGGTAAGGCTCTTGTCACAGACATCAACCAAGACGCTTGCCATCTTCGGCGGTACCTTCGATCCGGTGCACCTGGGCCATCTCAGCGTGGCATGGGAGGCCTCCGAACTGCTCGATGCCGAAGTACGAATCATGCCGGCCAGCGTGCCGCCGCATCGTGCTCCACCGGTCGCCAGCGCAGAGCAACGTGTGGCGATGCTGCGTGCCGCCTTGCAGGGACAGTCGCGCCTGACGCTGGATACGCGCGAGCTGGAACGCGCTGGCCCGTCGTACACGATCGACACCCTGATCGAGCTGCGGGCGGAGCAGCGCGAGCGCCCGCTGGTGCTGCTGATCGGCGCCGATGCATTCGCCGGCTTGTCCGGCTGGCATCGCTGGCGCGAGCTGTTCGAGGTGGCGCATATCGGGGTGTTGAGCCGGCCGGGCGTGGAGGTTGCGCTGCCCGATGAGCTGCAACACGAGATCGCTGGTCGTGGTGTCGACGAGGCCGCTGGGTTGCGTCACACAGCCGCCGGCAAAGTGATCGAACTGGCGGTCACCCCACTGGAGATTTCCGCCACCCGCATCCGCGAACTGCTCGCCAGCGGACGCGAGCCGCGCTACCTGCTGCCCGCGGGGTTGTTCGATGACTTCGGATTGTTGTCGCCGTATCGCGTCAGCAGATAATCGCGCAATGGCTGCGGATCGCCGCCAGCGACGGCAAGCGCGATGTAGCCATCGGGTCGGATCAGATAGAGCGCGTTGCGCTTGAAACCGGCACGCGGCATGTCGGCGTTCCATGCGAAGACATGCAGCGGAAGCGGGTGCTCGGCGCAGGTCGCCGTCAACTCCGCATTTGCGTCGCCGTAGACGTGCACCTGCCACGCCAACGATTCGAGCGGATCGAAATTGTCATGCTCCGCCGTCGTGCGCACCCATGGCAGCCGATCGCCGCCATGCACGGAGCCGACCCTGCCTGCGCTCAGCGCGCTGTGTCGATAGTCGATGCCGATCTGCGACATCGTGCGGAACAGGAACCGGCGCAACGGTGGCCAGCGAAACAGCAGCGGTGCGATCAGCGGAATCAGCCGGGTGCGCACCTGCCGCGCGACGGAACCCTCGCTGGTGGCCAGGGTGAATCCGCGATCCGTGGTGGCGACCAGCCGCCGGGCGAAGCGGATGCGTTCGACTTCATAGGTGTCGAGCAGGCTGTCGGTAGCGTGGTGATTCAGCACGGCGGCGAGCTTCCATGCCAGGTTCACCGCGTCGCCGATGCCGGTGTTCATGCCCTGGCCGCCGGCCGGGCTGTGGATATGCGCGGCGTCGCCCAGCAGAAATGCGCGCCCCTGCCGGAAGGATGGCGCGACCCGGTGGTGTACGCGATAGGTCGAGAACCAGTTCACCTTCACCACATTGAGTTTGAGTTGCGCGATCGCGCGCGGGCTGACGTCGCCGAAGCTCAGCTCGTCGTTCTCGCCAGCGGGCTCGTGCACGGTGCCGACCAGGCGTACATGGCCGGCTCCCTTGAGCGGAAAGACCGCGAGGAAATCGGCGTCGTCGAGATCGATATGCAATTCATGATCGGTGACCGGGCCGTCGGCATCCACGTCGGCGACATAGAAGCGCTGCGTATAGCTTCCACCCGGGAAGTTGATGCCGAGTACCTCCCGCACGATCGAGCGCGCGCCATCGCAACCGGCAAGATACATCGCGCGACAGCTTGTTTCGCTGCCATCGGGTTGTCGCAGCGTGGCGCGCACACCGTCATCGGCTTGCTCGAAGCGCAGCAGCTCGGTCTGGCGCTCCACCCTCACGCCCAGTGTCTCCAGTCGCTCGATCAGCAATCGTTCGTGGGCATCCTGCGGAAACACCAGTGCGGAGGGAAACGGGCTCAGGCCCTCGCCGATGTGCCGGAAAGGTACCCGCGCGGCCTTGCGACCCCTGACCCACAGATTGATGCCGGCCACCGTGACGCCGCCGTCGACGACCGCAGCGGCCAGACCGATCTGCCGGTAAAACTCCAGCGTGCGCGACTGCACGGCCAGCGCACGCGAGGTGGTTCCCGCTTCAGCGGTTTTGTCGATGATGCGCACAGCGATGCCGAGCCGGGTCAGCCACAGCGCCAGCACCAGCCCGGTGGGGCCGGCGCCGGCGATCAGCACCTGCGTGTCATGGGTATCAGTCGACAGAGTTGGCATGGGTCAAACCTGCTCCTGAAGAACGCCGGATCATCGCACGCCAGACACCTTCGTCGTGGAGTTGCCGGCGCCGTATCGTCGCTGCCGCCATGGACGTTACGTCACTGCCCCGACGTCGGCCTCAGCGCGTGGCGCTGTAGCGATCATCCTTGGCCTGCGCGCGGCCGAGCGCCACCAGCATGTCGAGCAGTTGCGGCAGGCGCTTCTTCCACGGGCCGCGCGCGCTGAAGCGGGCGGCGAGTTCGTCGACGGAAAGCGGCGCGGCACTGGCGGCGAGCGCTTCGGCCACTGCACGCACCTGCGCCACCGCATCCTGCGGCCACGGCAACGGTTTGCCTGTCGCGCTCGTGACGATGAGCGCAGTTTCGTCATCGCGCGCGTCCGGCAGTTCGCCCTGGCTCGGCACGGCCTGCGCCGACGGATGCTGGAACTCCGGCCGCAACCAGCGCACCAGTCCGCGTGCCTCCTCGGCCGCACGCTCGGCATTCAACGCCACCAACCGTTCCAGGATCGCCTCGTCGAACGCGCGCTTCGCCTCGCTCATGTTCGCCGCTTTGGTGGGAGCGACGTTTGTGGGAGCGACTTCAGTCGCGATGCTCTGGTTCTCCTGCATGGAATCGGGCAAGAGCATCGCGGCTGAAGCCGCTCCCACGGAAGCAGAAGCCGGCGTGTCGTTGCCCATCGCCACACGCAACAGCGGCAGCAGATCGCTCCAGCCGTAGGCATCGAGCACCGCGGCATCGATCTCGTCATGCAGTTGGCGCAGCACGGAGACCAGGCCGTGCTCGTGGATCGTGCGCTCCTTCGCACTCAGCGGCTCGTCGCTGCGCAGCTTGTCCAGCACGTTGTACATGCCGGTGAGCGTGAGGTCCGGGTGCGCCGCCTGCTGGCGCTTGCGGTGGGCGTCGAGTTGTTCGGCGAGGGTGCGGAGGTGGGTTTGTTGATCGTCGTTGGCGATCGGAAACGGGAATGGCTCGAAGCAGCGAGACTTGTTGTAGACCGGACGATCTTCTAGCGTGCCGCCGGCGGCAATAGCCCAACTGATATGTATGGTAGAGGAGAGCACTCCCAGAAAGTGGGCGTCGTCGATCGCGATACATATCAAGCGATTATCGGGCGCGATGATCGCATCGAGAAACTGAAACGCGCGGTGCTTCGCGGTTTCTACGGTGACGATATACCGCGACAGGCCGGCCAGACTCTTGCGCAACTCTTGGCGCGGTTTGCCATGAAGCCACCATAGTCGGGCATAGGCTGCGCCATCCTTGCTGTGTCCCTTTGCATCACGTTCCGGTTTCACATGTTCGAGCACGTGCTGATACACAGCGGGATAGTTCGCCCGGACCACTTCGGCGCTCAGCCCAAACAAGTCGATGACCAGCGCGTCGCGCGGCTTGTCAGTAAGATCGCGGCCATTGCGATAGGGACGAATGAGCTGCTCTATTCCTGCGATCGTGCCGAGACCCAATTTCCGGGCCTGCTCGTGGGTGACGATGAATCCTGCGCCATGCAATTTCAGTCCCGGGCAGCTGATGTCGGAGTTAGCCTGCAACGATTTTGCGGCGATCACGTTTGCACCGATGCTGAGATCGGCATGGATCACACCGCTGGAAGGGCGCAGCGTCACGGCCACTTCTTCCTGATCGCCATCGACTTCGGTCGCGACCACGTGCAGTTGCCCATCTGCGGCATCGACAGCCGCTACGGTCATCGCGATGCGCACGGCTGCTCCGTCAGCGCTGTCCACCCATGGATGATCGGGAATCGCGAATACCAGCGAGAGCGGCATGTTTTTCCCTTCTCCCGCCGGGAGAAGGTGGCGCGCAGCGACGGATGAGGGTTCGGGCGGAGCGGGGTGGTTGGCTCCGGCCGCACCCTCATCCCCAGCCCTTCTCCCGGAGGGAGAAGGGAGCAAGGCGTTCGCGTTGTCGCGCTTGCCCGGGGTGGCTGAAGGGCGCAGGGCCGCTTCGATCACGCGCCGATTGAACGTCTGGCGGATCGAGTTGGTGGTGATGAAGCCGAAGCGTTGCAATGCGCCGCGCCGGGTCAGCAGCGCGGCATGGTGCCACCAGTACATGACGAAGTCGGCGGATTCGGGCACTTCCGTCCAGGCGGCGCGCAAGGCTTCGGCGTAGCCGTCGCCGAGTGCGCGGCGGATGCTGGAGGCACCAATAAACGGCGGATTCCCCACCACGAAATCCGCTTCCGGCCAGGCCGCCTTGCGCGGATTCACATAGCGCTCCAGCGGCAAGCGCGCGCTGTCGTCGGGCACATCCTCGCCAGTGACGACGGACTGCTTCATCGTCACGCCATCCCAGCGGCTGACCGGCACGCCGCGTTCGTCGAGCACGTATTCCATGCGGTCGTACGCCAGCACGGCGTCGCGGTTTTCGATGTTGCGGAAGTCGCGGATCACCGGCTGTGGCGGGTTCACGTCGCCGCGGGTGCGGTAGTGCCATTGCAGGTAGCCGATCCACAGCACCACTTCGGCGATGGCGGCGGCGCGCGGGTTCAATTCGATGCCGAGCAGCTGATGCGGGTCGACGGTTTCGCCGCCCATCGCGTCGGCGCGCTCGCCGCCGAGCGCGAGGCCGGTCTGGCGGAAGCCGAGTTCGTCGAGCGCGTTCAGCACTTCGCCTTCGAGCCGCTTGAGATGTTCCAGCGTGACGTACAGGAAGTTGCCGCTGCCGCAGGCGGGATCGAGCACCTTGACCGTGCACAGCCGGTGGTGGAACGCACGGATGGTATTGACCGCCTCGCCAGCCTTGCCTTCGACGGCGAGCGTGAGCGCGGCGGCGTGGGCGTCGCTCCATTCGTGGCGCAGCGGCTCGATCACGGTCGGCAGCACCAGCCGTTCCACATAGGCACGCGGTGTGTAGTGCGCGCCGAGCTTGTGCCGCTCGCCGGGGTCGAGCGCGCGTTCCAGCAGGGTGCCGAAGATGGCAGGCTCGACGTGCTCCCATTTCGCTCGCGCCGCCTCGACCAGCAGCGCGATCTGCTCGCGGGTGAGCGGCAAGGTATCCGGCTGCTTGAACAGCTTGCCGTTGAAGCGCAGCACTTCGCTGGCGATGGCGCCGGAGAAGCCGCCCTTGTCCATGTCGTGCCACAGCAGGCCGAGCATGCGCATGGCCGTGTCGGGCTGGTCGGCGTACTTGATCAGCAGGTCGCGGAAGCTCTCGGGCGGCAGCAGCTTCACGTCTTCGGCGAACATGGTGAACAGGCAGCGCATCAGGAATTGCGCGACGGCTTCGGCGCGGTGACCGGCCTGTTCCAGACTCTTCGCCAGCGAGGCCAGCCGCGCGGCGATCTCGCGGGTGACACGGGCGGATTCGCGGCTGGGGTCGAGCGCCAGCGGATCGGTCCAGATCGTGCGCAGGCGCTCGCGGATGGTTTCGTCGCGCAGGTCGGCGAGCGCGATGCGATAGCTGCGCGGGTCCGGAAACGGTGTGTAGGTGGCGCCGGAGCGGCTGAACTCCGCGTACAGCTCGATGCGGTTGCCCACATCCAGCACGATCAGGAACGGCGGTCGGCCCTCGCTGGCCGGCAGCGCGCGGGCGTACTGTTCGGCCTGGCTGCGTGCGCGCAGCATCGCGTCGTCGAAGCCCTTGGTGTGCGTGGGTGCCTTGAGCTTTTTCGCTTCCAGCACGAAGCTGCCGCGCTTGTACAGGTCGATGCGCCCGGCCGAGGTGCTGCCGTCGCCATGACTGAACGTGATCGGCCGTTCGAACATGTACTGCTGCTCGGCATCCGGATGCGGCGCCTCGACGCCGAGCAGGCGGCACAGTTCCAGCGCGAAACTCTGCGCGGTGGACAGCTCCGACGCGGTGACGCCGCTCCACTTGGCGATGAAGTCGTCGGTGGCGGCGCGCTGGATCTCGGTCACGTGGGGCGTCCCTTCGGTGGTGTCAACGCAGTTGCAGCAAGCGTTCAGTCAAGACGTCATGCACGTTCCGGCGCGCGTCGAAGACGGCGACGATGTAGACACGGTCGTCAGCGGGCCGGTAGATGATGCGCCACGGCGCTTCGATGAGTTCGCGATGGCTGTCGATGCCCAGCTCGTGCAGCTCGGGCACGCGGCGGCCGCGCAAGGTTTGCGCGGAGAGCTGACTGGCACGTGCGTGCAGGCGTGCGAACACGCGCAACGCTGTCGCCGGTTGCTGTTCGGCGATGTACTCGAAGATGGCTGCAAGATCGCGTAGTGCTGGCCCTGTCCACAGCACCCGGCGCTCAGTCATCGGACTTGAGACGCGCCACCAGTTGTTTGCGCACCTTGGCGAAGACCTCGTCCTGCGGTATGAGATTGCCGCTGGCGATGTCGGCTTCACCCAAGGCGATCAGCTTCATCATGGCCAGCGATTTCTGCAGCCGCTGGTAGTCGTCGTAGCTTTGCACCACTGCACTGGCGCGGCCGTTCTGGGTCAGGATCAACGGGGTGGTGTCGCGTTCGCGCATGCGCTTGAGCAACTGGCTGGCGTCGGCCTTGAAATCGGAAAGGCTCAGGATATGTTCGCTCACGAGCAACCTCAATTCGGTCTGAATTCGGTTATCAGGATACACCCATCGGCCGGTGCGCGGTTTTACGTATTTTCAAGCTGCCCCTGCACCTCGTTGATCGAATCGCGGATGCGTTTGCTGAAGACCGAGTCATCGTGGTGGATCAGCACCAGTCGTTCGGTGGCGCGGGTCATCGCCACGTAGAGCAGGCGGGCCTCGTCGGCTTCGGTCTGGCCTGGCTTGGGCAACGAGCCGAGGCCGGGAATGATCACGAACGGAAATTCCAGGCCCTTGCTGGAGTGCATGGTGACCAGCTTGACGCTGTCCTCCACCACGAACAGCGAACTCTTGCCGTTGCCTTCGGCGAGGCGGCTGCTGATGCCGGCGCGTTGCAGGGCTTCGTGCAGCTTTTCGCCTTCCCACTGGTTGCGAAAGATCACCGCCATGTCGGAGTACGGACGGCCATGGGCATGCTCGTCGCGCAGACGTTCGATCAGCACGGTGAGCTGGGCGCCAGCGGTGTCGACGCGGATCAGTTCGGGCAGCGCGCCGCGACGGCCGGCGCTTTCCGGCGCGACCAGCGGTACGCCATCGTCGTCCTCGGTGCGCGACGTCAACAGCTCGCTGGCGAAGCCGCGGGCGACGGCAAGAATCTCCAGCGTGTTGCGGTAGTTGAGCTTGAGGATGGTGGTGCGGCCCTGCGCCTGCACGCCGAGACTCTTCCAGCTGAGCTTGCGGCGGCCAGCTTCGCCGTAGATGTTCTGCGCGTCGTCGTACAGCACCAGCAGCGAGTTCGTGCTGGGGTCGATCATCTGCACGATCAGCTTGTACCAGTCCGGTTCGAAGTCGTGGCCTTCGTCGACCAGCACGGCGCCATACTGGAAGCGCGGGATCTGGCCTTTATCCACGCCGGCGATCACCGCCGGTGGCAACGCTTCGAAGAACGCCTTGTCTTTGCCGGGCGGCAGCGGCACGTGGTAGGCCACCAGCATCTTGCGGCACCACTTGTGGAAGTTGTAGACCTGCACCTTTTCGCTGAGACCGCGCTCGCCGATCAGCTGTTCGAGCCGCGCGGCCAGCGTCTTGTTGTAGCAGAGCACCAGAATGGGTTTTCCCAGTTCGCGCGCCAGCTGCATCGCGCGGAAGCCGAGGATCATCGTCTTGCCGGAACCGGCCACGCCGTGGATGATCCGGTGTTCATCGCCGATCGAGCGCGCCAGCTGCTCCTGCTGCGCATCCATCACCTTGACCAGGTCGGGAATCTCCAGTGGCCGCACCGCCGCGTCGGTGGGACCGAACAGGCCGAACTGGCCGCTGCCCGGTTCCACCCGCAACTCGGGAAACAGATGCCAGCGCACGCGGTCGATCTGCGGCAAGGTCAGCGTCACCGGAAACACCTGCGGGAACATCGCCCACAGACGCTCCTGAAACGCTTCGGCGTCGACCGTCTCGTAGAGTTCATCGCGGCAAATCACCAGGTACTCGGGCAGCACTTCGCCCAGCGTGCCGTCGTCGAATTGCCTGCGTGTGATATTGGCCAGCACCACGCCCCAGGCCCACGGCATGATCAGCTTGCCGGCATGGCGCGAGCCCTGCGGGTGGCGCAGCGCCGGATCGCGTTCAAGCACCACGCCGATTTCCAGCGCATACGCACGCGCCTGCAGCAGCGGGTTGGCCTCCTTGACCAGGCCGCGCTCGGTGACCAGGGTGAACTGGGTGCTGTCGGCATGGCGGATGGTGTCCGGCTTCCAGTCCTTCACCTCCAGCACCAGCAGGCCGCGACGCGGGTGGAACACCACGAAATCCGGATGACGCTGCTTCAGCCCGACCGGCACGTCGTACCACAGCAGGTAGTCGTCCTCGAGCTTCTGCTCCAGCCGTTCGGAAACGCGTTTTTCGCCGCCGGTCATGCGCGGCAGGCAGCTGTTGCGGGTCGGAATGAGCGTGGCCATCCTGCTTCCAGAGAGGTTCCTGCCACCGAAAGTAGCGAAACGCGGCGGCGTGTCAACGCTCACGCATCCCGGCATCGACCGGTAGCGCCGGCATCGGGGGAATCCCGGCCAAGCCGAAGGAGTGGTACAACAGGCCACAATGGGTCATCCCGTCGAGCCGGGTCTGCGCGCGCATGCTGCCACTCCACATCGAGACGTTGTCGCTGATCACCGCCGTGCAGGCTGCGGTGCTGGCCGTGATGTTGTGGGTCGGCATCCATGGCGACGTGGGCAGGGCACGTACCAGCTTGCGCATTCGTGCGGTAGCGTTGGGGCTGGAAGCGGCCGGTTGGGGCACGCTGGTGCTGCACGTCTATCTTTCTCCCGCGGCACTGCTGCTGGGCGGCAACGCCCTCAACCTGATCGCACAGGGCATGAGCGTCATTGCACTGCGCATGCTGCTCGGCGAACCGCTGCGCTGGCGGCTGGTGCTGGCGATTGGGGTGGTCGGCTGGCTGGGCGTCGCCTGGTTCGGCCTGATGGATGTCGACTATCGCAACCGGGTGCTGTGGGGTTCCTTCGCGATTGCGCTGAATATGCTGCTGAGCATCGAGGCCCTGCGCAGTCGCTTGCAGCCTCGTGATTCGCGGGCGCGCAATCTGATGTTGCTGATCTGTGTGCTGGCGGTCGTGTTGCTGGTATGGCGCAACGGCGAGCTGTGGCTGGGCGTCAATCCACCAGACCAGATCAGCGTGCCGTCCGCCACCAATTTCCTCTACGTATTGTTCTCCGGACAGCAGCCGCTGATTGCCAGCATCGGATTTTTGCTGCTCTACAACGAGATTCTGCAGCAGGAGCTGCATACGCTGGCGCGAATCGACCCGTTGACCGGGGTGAACAATCGGCTGGCGATCGACGAAGCGACCGCGCAACTGCTGGAGCGGGCGGTCAGGCAGCGACAATCGCTGGGCGTGCTGATGCTCGATGCCGACCATTTCAAGACTGTCAACGACCGTTTCGGCCACAGCAGCGGCGACAAGGTGCTGCGGGCGCTGGTATCGCGCATTCGCGCCACCTTGCGCGAGAACGACGTGATCGGCCGTGTCGGTGGCGAGGAGTTCGTGGTGCTGTCGCCGGGGATCGATCTGCCTGCTGCACTGCTGCTGGGCGAGCGCATCCGCTTGATGGTCGAGAGCACGCCGATGCTGATCGACGACCACATTCTGCAGCTCACCGTGTCGGTCGGGGTAGCCGTGGCTGCGCCGACCGAGCGTGACGGGGCGGTGGTGCTGCAACGCGCCGACGCAGCGCTGTACGCCGCCAAGCGCGCCGGCCGCAACCGGGTGATGGCGACGGCAGCGTTCGAGGACGATGGTCTGGCGGTGTCGGCTTGATCCAGGCGCCAGCTCGCGAAGGTTCTGATACGACCTCACGCCATCGCGCGTGACGTCGATGGCCGGACTGGCGTTCAATCGTCCAGGCTGGCGTCCAGCGTGATCGTGGCCTTGAGCACCTTGGAGACCGGGCACCCTTCCTTGGTTGCCTGCGCAATCTTCGCGAACGTGGCGGCATCGGTGCCGGGCACTCTGGCCTTGCAACTGAGGTGCACTGCGGTGATCGAAAAACCGTCGCCGTCCTTGTCCAGTGTCACCGCTGCCTTGGTATCGATGCTGTTGGCAGTGAGCCCGGCGTTGCCCAGCCCGAGCGACAGCGCCATCGAATAGCAGCCGGCATGGGCGGCCGCGATCAACTCTTCCGGGTTGGTGCCGGGACCGTCCTCGAAGCGGGACTTGAAACCGTACGGCGCCTCGCGCAGCACGCCGGTTTCGGTCGAGATGCTGCCTTGACCATCCTTGATGCCGCCGGACCAGTGGGCGGACGCGGATTTCTTCATGGAATTCTCCTGCCTGGTGTGGGTGAACAAGCGGGCAGTGTGGCGAGCGATGCATGCAGAGCGCGCGAAGAGATCGGCAACCCGTTTTCACTCCCGGTTACCATCGTCAGGCCGTAAGCTGGGCACTTGCCTCGATGGGTCGGGATTCACATGCCATTCGCCATCCGTCACGATCATGTCGCGCAGCGTTTCCAGACGCAGGTGGATGGCGCTCATTGTGTACTCGACTACACCCTCGCCGCCGGCGTGATGACGATCACTCACACCGGGGTACCGGCCGAAGTGGGCGGACGCGGCATCGCATCGGCATTGGTGCAGGCGGCCATGGACGCGGCGCGTGCCGAGCGCTGGAAGGTGGTGCCGGCCTGTTCGTATGCCGCGGCATGGATTGCGCGGCATGCGGAATATCAGGATTTGTGCGCATGAAACTCCCGCTATCATGGCCACATGGCCGCACACGCTGCCGTTTGCCGGAGGCTCCCTTGTGCGATTGTGCTGACCCATCGACGGTTGTCGTGATGTTGCCGATGCGCGCGCTCACGCGGGAATACGCGTCAGCGATGTCGATGATGTGGACATGACTGCGTCGTCGAAGCAGCGCCACTGGAGGCCGTTGCGCTTCCTGAAAGCCCGGCCGCGGATGATCGTTTCCCTGGTGATTTTCATCGTCGTCAGCGCCGTGCTGAAGGCAACAGGATTGCGGCTGACCATCGCGGTGCTGTTGGGGTTTGATCTGGCTGCCCTGGTGTTTCTGGGCATCCTGGCGCGGATATTCAATCGCGCCACGCCGACGAACATGCGCAGCCAGGCGCAGGCGCAGGACACCGGGCGCTGGGGCATCCTGTGGAGCGGCATTGTGCTGTCGACGGTGGTGCTGGTGGCATTGAGCAACGAGCTGCATGCGGCCAAGAATGGCGGTGTGCTGGCGGTGGTGGTCGGCGCGCTCAGCGTGGTGCTGAGCTGGCTGTTCCTCAACACCATGTTCGCGATCCACTACGCGCACGGCTTCTACGGCGATTATGGCGACAAGCACTCCGGACTGCAGTTTCCCGACACGGCAGAGCCGGATTACTGGGATTTTACCTATTTCGCGATCGTGATCGGCATGACGTTCCAGGTCTCCGACGTGCAGATCACCAGCCGTTACCTGCGTCGTGTGGCGTTGCTGCACAGCGTGATCGCGTTTTTCTTCAACGTGTTCATCATCGCAATCACGGTGAATATCGTGGCCGGGCTGGGCTAGCCGGACTCTTTCGCTACGGCATCTTGCGGGATCGATGTAACCATCGGCCGGCGCGCATCGAATGAGGTGATGGGGTCAGCATGACTGCCTCCATCCCTTACTCCTCGAAGGACTTTTCCATGAATGCACGCCTTGCCACGTTTATTGTCGCCGCCATGATCTGCGGCTTTGCCACCACCACGGCATTCGCGCAGGACGCGATGCCCGCCAGCTCCGGCACCGCGATGTCGCACGACTCCATGAAACAGGACTCCATGAAAAAGGATTCCATGAAGCAGGATTCCATGAAGGGTGATTCGATGAAGCAGGGCTCCATGAAGCATGACTCCATGAAGCATGACTCCATGAAGCATGATTCGATGAAGCACGACTCCATGAAGCACGACTCCATGATGAAAACTCCCGCGAGCTCGACCAGCACCGGCGGCTGAGCAGCAGCCTGGAAGGCTTTCGCGGGAGCGTCGCCGATGCGAGGCTCCCGCGAGTTTGTGCGGTGGGTTTCCGGCGCTGCGGGCTTCGGTGCATACTCGTTGATCATTCCGCTGCAGGCCGTCCGGCATGGATGATTCATTCGCGCGACGTCTGGGTATCGAGCATCCGCTGATCCAGGCGCCGATGTCCGGTTCGACGCCGCCAGCTTTGGTGGCATCCGTGTCGAACGCGGGCGGCCTCGGTTCGCTTGGCGCCGGTTATCTGGAGCCGCAGGCCATCCTGGATCAGGCGGCACAAATCCGCGCACTCGGCGATCGTCCGTATGCGATCGGCCTGTTCGTGCTGCCGGACGAGTTCGAAGTCGACATGGTGGCGGTGGCGAAAGCGCGCGAACAGCTCGATGCGCTGATGGCGCGCGAGGGTCTCGAGGTGCGCACCAGCCAGCCGGCGCGCTGGGCGCCGCGTTTCTCGGATCAATTCGCTGCTTTGTGCGAGGCGCGGCCGGCGGTGGCGATGTTTGTGTTCGGCGTGATCGCACCGGCGCAGCTGCGAGCATTGAAACAGCGCGACATCTACGTGATCGGTACCGCCACCACGGTGGCCGAGGCGCGTGCCTGGGCCGAAGGCGGCGCGGATGCCGTATGCATGCAGGGTGCGGAGGCCGGTGGACATCGCGGCACGTTCCTGCACGAGGCCGAGGACGCGATGATCGGCCTGTTTGCGCTGCTGCCGCTGACGGTGCGCGCGCTGGCGGCTTGTGCACGGGATGTTCCGGTGATCGCCGCCGGCGGCATCATGGACGGCCGCGGCATGCTGGCGGCGGAAATTCTCGGTGCGGCGGCCAGCCAGCTCGGCACCGCCTTCCTCACCTGCCCGGAATGCTCGGCGGCCGCGGCGTGGAAGCAGGATCTGCCGCATGTCGAGGAACACCAGGTCACCACCATCCGCGGCTTTTCCGGCCGCGCCGCCCGTGGCTTGCGCAACCGCTTCGTCGAAGCGATGCCATCCGCGGCGCAGGGCCTGCCGTATCCGGTACTCAACGCACTCACCGCGCCATTGCGCCGCGCGGCGGCAACGGCCGGGCGCGGCGACCTGCTGTCCGAATGGTGCGGGCAGGCGGCCAGCCTGGTACGCCCGCAGCCGGCGACCGAACTGGTGGCGCGCCTGATGTACGAGTACCGGCTGGCCAAGCGGACGCTGGAGCCATGAGCTGGGAGTCTGTCGGACTTGAATCGGCCGGGCTGCAAATTCGGCTGCGCGGTCCATATTTCCGCCGATTCTTGGCCCATAGAACCACTATGAGCCGGCGAATCGTCGAAAATCTGTCCTCACGCAGCCGAGTTTTCGCCTCGACCACTCAAGTCCGATAGGCTCCTAGGTTCCGGGCTTCCCTTGACGGCGGGGGCGCTATACTGCGCCCGCCATCGCATTTTGCGACCCTGTACCGAGGCCCCGACACTTGAGCATGACTCAACGTACCAAATCGACCGTTACCACGGCCGCACTGCGCAAGCACGTCATCGACGCGCTCGAAGAATTGAAGGCCAAGGACGTTCGCGAGATCGACGTCCGCGGCAAGACCTCCATAGCCGACCTGCTGGTGATTGCCTCCGGCACCTCCGCACGCCACGTCAAATCGATTGCCGACGAAGTCACCCGCTTCGCCAAGAAGGCGGGCGTGATGCCGCTGGGCGTGGAAGGCGAGACCGAGGGCGAATGGGTGCTGGTGGATCTGGGCGACGTGATCGTCCACGTGATGTTGCCGCGCATCCGCGAGTTCTACGGACTCGAACGGCTGTGGACGGTGGGCGACCACGGGCACGATGCCGACACCGCACAGGCGGGCTGAATACACCATTCCCTTCTCCCCTGCGGGAGAAGGTGCCCGCAGGGCGGATGAGGGGTGGGTGCTCGCGTTGATTTGTATTCGGAGCACGCTTCGGTTGGCAGCAATGCGCAAGATTCCCTCCTCCCGAAGTGGGGATTCTCTTCGGTCGCAATCCTCTCCCCATGGAGAGGAGGCGAACGCGGCGCTGCGCGCGGTTTGCCTGATTGAAGCGCTGGCATGCGCGCGCGTCTGATCGCTGTCGGCGAACGCATGCCCGGCTGGGTGGCGGAAGGCTTTGCCGAATACCGCAAGCGGCTCTCGCATGAGCTGCCGCTCGAACTGGTCGAGTTGAAACCCGGCGTGCGCGGCAAGGGTCGCGATGCTGCCCGCGCGATCCAGGACGAAGGCGCCGCGATCCTTGCGGCGTTGCCACGCGACAGCCATGCGGTCGCGCTCGATGGCCGCGGCAAGGCCTGGTCCAGCGAGGAGCTGGCCGAACAGCTGGCGAAGTGGCGCATGGCCGGCCGCGATCTGGCGTTCCTGATCGGCGGCCCGGACGGCCATGCACCCGAGGTGCTGACGCGTGCCGAACAAAGCTGGTCGCTCGGTCCATTGACGTTGCCGCACATGCTGGTGCGGCTGCTACTGGCCGAGCAGTTGTATCGCGCGACCACGCTGCTGGCCGGACACCCTTATCATCGGGCCTGATTCCCTGCCGAGACGAGCCCGATGTCCTGCCAGATCGCACAAGCGACCACCCGCGACCTCGACGAACTGTCGCTGCTGTTCGACGCCTATCGCCAGTTCTATGGCCAACCGGCGGACCTCGCGCGGGCGCGCGCCTTTCTCGCCGAACGCATGGCGCAGCAGGAATCGATCATCCTGCTGGCATGCGATGCACAAGGCACGGGCGTCGGCTTCACCCAGCTGTATCCGCTGTTCTCTTCGGTGCGCATGGTGCGCACCTGGCTGTTGAATGACTTGTTCGTATCGTCGAGCGCGCGTCGCCAAGGCATCGCGGCGGCGCTGCTGAAAGCCGCTGCCGATCATGCGCGGGCGCTGGGTGCGGCCAGTCTGTCGTTGTCGACGGCGCTGGACAACGCGCCGGCGCAGGCGCTGTACGAATCGCTGGGCTGGCAACGCGAACGGAAGTTCTGCGAGTACGGGCTCACACTGTGAGCGCCGCTATGCTTGCGGCTTGTCGCTGATCCGGAATCCCCATGCTTTATCTCGCCTCGCAATCGCCGCGTCGTCGCCAGTTGCTGGAACAGCTCGGTGTGGATTTCGCCGTGCTCCATGTCGATGTGCCCGAACAGCGCGTGCCGGATGAGTCGCCGCAGGATTATGTGAGCCGGGTCGCGCGCGACAAGGCACGCGCGGGCCTGGCCAGCCTCGACCACATCGACGCTGCCATGGTGCTCGGCGCAGATACTGAAGTGGTGCTTGACGACGAGGTGTTCGGAAAGCCGCTTGACGCGGTGGATGCGGCGGCGATGCTGCACCGTTTGTCGGGCCGCACGCATGCGGTGATTTCGGCGGTGTACGTCGTCAGCGCGCGGCAGGAACGATCCGCAACAAGCATCTCGCGTGTGCGTTTCGGCACGCTGGATCAGTCGACCATCGACGCCTACGTCGGCACCGGCGAGCCGTTCGGCAAGGCCGGTGCGTATGCGATCCAGGGTCGTGGTGCGGCGTTGATCGAGCATCTTGAAGGCAGCTATTCCGGCGTGATGGGTTTACCAGTATTTGAAACTGCGCGCTTGCTGCGTAGCTTCAATGCGGTCGCTGTGTGACTCTCAGCCGAGTGGATGGGCCGCCACGAACCACGCGGCCACTGCCACTAGGTTGTTGACGCCATGCGCCAGCACAGCCGGCCAGAGCGAGCCGGAGCGCAACCGCAGCCATGCCAGCGCCAGCGCCAGCAGTGTCAGGTCAGGCAGTGCGAACGACTGCCATTGCAGGCCCGGCAGATGGATCAGCGCGAATGCCAGCGAGCTGATCGCCACCGCCCAGCCGACACGCCATCGCTGCATCAGTGCCGACAGCAGCACGCCGCGGAACAGCAACTCTTCCACCAGTGGCCCCACGCACGTCGCGACCAGCACCAGCGGAATGCGCAGCGCCGGCGCGATGGAGCCACCAAGCTGCTGGATGTCCTGACTCACCTTGTGGCCGTGCGACAGCAGATGGGTCAACAGTCCGCCCAGCACAGGAGCGGCCAGTCCCACGGCGATCGCCAGCACCAGGAACAGCGGGCGCAGCGGCAGCGTGAAACCAAGACCCGGTGGCAGTGCCAGCGACCACAGCCGTGGCCATTTCCGTTGCGCCACCAGCAAGGTCAGTGCGGCACTCACGCTCAGTGTGAGCATCATCGTGACTGCCTGCATGTCGGGTTGCGCCAGCATGCCTCGAACCTCGGCACCGAGATGCGCCATGCCTTGCTGCACATGGATGAATCCCGTCGCCATGCCGATGGCCAACGCGATCAGCGTGCCGCTCACGGCCTGCAGCACGAAATACAACGCGATCAGTGCCAATGCGGCCCACAGGCCTGGAGGGCATGCAGCTGCGTGCCTCTCGTGCAGCGTGGGAGGCGTCAAAGGGGGCATGGAAGAAGTGTCGGTGTACATGAGATCCATGGTGCAGCGTGCCTGACAGGACACGCGCGTGCCGTTTGACCCGGTAACGCGCGCTGCGTTCATGTATCGCACGCTGTCGGCATGGCGGCAGCGCAGGCAATCCCGACACGGTCGCCCATGTGGGTCGTTGAGCTGATCAGAGCATCTCCGAGGTCATCCCGGTAAGATCCTGCGAACGGACGATCACAGGGGAGTGACGATGGCCATCGATTTCGGCAGGACCGCCAGTGATTACGCGCTCCATCGCGCGGGCTTCCCGGAGGCTTTCTTCGAGCGACTGTTTGCCGATGGCAGCGTGCAGCCGGGCAACATCGTGCTGGACCTGGGTACTGGCACCGGTAGCGTCGCCCGCGGACTGGCCCGGCGCGGCTGCGAGGTCACCGGACTGGATCCTTCCGCGCCGCTGCTGGCGCAGGCTGCCGAGCTGGATCGCGTGGCGGGCGTGCAGGTGAAACAGGTGCGGGCGCGGGCCGAGAACGCGGACTTCCCGCCGGCTTCGTTCGATGTCATCAGCGCCGGCCAGTGCTGGCACTGGTTCGACCGAGCGCGAACGGCGGCGCTCTCACGCAACTGGCTTCGCCCCGGCGGACGGCTGTTGATTGCGCATTTCGATTGGCTGCCGCTGGCCGGCAACATGGTGCAGGACACCGAGCGGCTGATCCTCGCCTACAATTCCGGCTGGACCATGCACAGCGGCAGCGGTCTGTATCCGGCATGGCTGAAGGATGTGGCCGAGGCTGGCTTCGTCGACCTGCGCACGTACTCGTTCGACGTGGATGTGCCGTACAGCCACGCGGACTGGCGCGGTCGCATCCGCGCCAGCGCCGGTATCGGCGCGGCGCTGGAGCAGGCGAAGGTGCAGCGTTTCGATGCCGAGTTGGACGCGCTGCTGTCAGGCCGCCATGCGGCGGAACCTATGGCGGTGCCGCATCGGGTGTGGGTGTTGACAGCGGTTGCTCCCGGCTTGCTTGCCTGACGGCGCGGCGCGCAGAAGCTCAGCCGAGCAGCATGGCGCGGACGACGCCGATGCCGGCCATCACCAGCACGGCGGCCCAGCCGATCATCCCCAGCATGAAACCGGGACCGCGCTTGCCTTCGTCCTTGAGATAGGCCAGCGCGTACCACACCCGGCCCACCAGCCAGACCAGTCCGGCGATGCCGGCCCAGCCACTGAAACCGTAGGTTGCCGCGAGCCACAGCGTGGGCAGGAACATCACGGTGCCTTCCAGCGTGTTCATCTGCACCCGGTAAGCGCGCTCGAACGCGGGATGGCCACTGATCGCCGGCGCCTTGATGCCATGGCGGTCACGCGCGCGGCCCACCGCGAACATGGTGCCGAACAACAGCAGCACGGTGAGCAGGGTAACCAGGGCGGGCAGATGGGTCATGGTCGATCCTCAGGGAAGATCGTCTACTGTAACCGCAGCGCATGCTTGGCGTGATCCCGATCGAAGCGCTATCTTCGCCATGCGGCACGGGGACCGCAGTGCATCGCTCAACGGGGAATATATGGATTGGCAGAAAGGCGAAACCAGCGACAACGTCGAGGTCGACAGCGGTGGCGGCGGTCCACGTTTCGGTGGAGGCCGCGGCATGAGTCTGGGTGGCATCCTGATCATGGCGATCCTCGGCTGGATATTTTTCAAGAATCCGCTGGCGCTGCTGGATCAGAGCGGTGGCCAGAGCGCAGGTTCCGTGGCGCCGACCGGACAGCCGATCCAGGTCGATCCGCAGCAGAAACTCTTCGTCCAGAAAATCCTCGGCTCGACCGAGAAGACCTGGAGCGACATCTTCGCGGCGAATGGCAAGACCTACGTCGACCCCAAGCTCGAGTTGTTCAGTGGCGGCGTGAATACCGCCTGTGGCGCCGCATCGACCGCAGTCGGACCGTTCTACTGCCCGGGCGACCAGAAGGTGTATCTGGATCTGGATTTCTTCAAGGAGCTGCAGGACCGTTTCCATGCCTCGGGCGACTTTGCCCGCGCCTATGTGATCGCGCACGAAGTGGGCCATCACGTGCAGAAGCTGACCGGCGGTTCGACCAGGTGGATGCGGCGCGGCGCCAGGGCGTGCCGATGGACGGCGCCGATGGTTTGTCGGTGCGGCAGGAACTGCAGGCGGATTGCTACGCGGGCGTGTGGGCCAACCGCACCCAGCAGCGCCTGCAATGGCTGCAGCCGGGTGACGTGGAATCGGCGCTCAACGCCGCGAGCCAGATCGGTGACGATACGCTGCAGCAGGAAACGCAGGGCCGCGTCGTGCCCGACTCGTTCACCCATGGGACGTCGGCGCAACGGGTGAAGTGGTTCAAGGCCGGCATGAGCAGTGGCGACATGACCCAGTGCAACACGTTCGTCGGTGAACCCTAACGGGTTTGCTGATCGCGGAAGGCCCGCTGCATTGGCGGCCTTCAATAGTCTGGAATCTGAGTGCTGCGAATCCTGGAGTGCGCCGTTGGTCAGTTCGACAGAACACCCCTGTTTGCGTTGCGGCGCGTGTTGCGCCCATTTCCGCGTGGCCTTCCACTGGTCCGAGGCGGAAGCGTCCATGGGCGGCGTGGTGCCGCCGGAACTCACCGACAAGCTCGATCCGCACCGGCTGGTTATGCGCGGCACGCAATCCTCGCAGCCGCGCTGCGTTGCCCTGCAGGGCACGGTCGGTATGGCCGCCAGTTGCGGCATCTATGCGCAACGGCCATCGGTGTGTCGCGAGGTGGCGCCGTCATGGGAGTTCGGCGCGATCAGCCCGCAATGCGACAAGGCACGCCTCAAGCATGGATTGCCGCTGCTGAGGCCGCAGGACTGGCTTGAGCCATTCGATACAGACGCGTCGCCGCTGCCGCAGATCGCCTGATCGCTGATGCTCAGTTAGGAGCGCACCTTGTGCGCGAAGGGCCTACGGGAAATCGACCAAGAGCATCGCGCACAAGGTGCGCTCCTACCGGTGGAATGCCCGCTCAATCGAACCGATAGATATCCATCGCCAGTAGGCCAAAGTCGATACCGGCGTCGATCCGCTGCGCCTTGGCATGCGCACCGGCCGCGCCGAGCGCGAAGAACAGCGGTAGCAGATGTTCGTCGGTGGGATGCGCGCGTTCTGCGAAGGGGGCCTGTCGACGGTAGTCGAGCAGGGTGTCGGTATCGCCCGCTGCCAGCCGCTGCTCGATCCAGTCGATGAACGGTTTCACGTAGGGCGCCTGCCGCTCGGCGC
>Ga0208589_1000181_pt1 | contig 30258 bp, 24 predicted proteins | sample NGESurshal092012_2_FD_184486 | JGI IMG/M metagenome (GOLD analysis project Ga0208589, IMG submission 184486) | Arctic peat soil microbial communities from Barrow, Alaska - NGEE Surface sample F53-2 shallow-092012 (SPAdes) | ecosystem: Environmental > Terrestrial > Soil > Wetlands > Peat ...
AAGCCGCGCGGCGATGGTTGCGGATGACGCGCAACATCTCGTTGCGATTCTTCTCGTAATTGGGGAAGGCGCCGAGTTCCCTGGCCATTTCGGCGCTGGTGGCGTAGCTCTCGCCGGTGAGGATGGAGGTGAGGGCGGCGCAAATCGCGCGGCCCTTGGCGCTGTCGTAGGGGATGCCGGCCTGCATAAGCATGGCGCCGAGGTTGGCGTAGCCAAGGCCAAGCGTGCGGAATTCGTAGCTGAGGCGGGCGATGGCTTCGCTGGGGAAGCTGGCCATGAGGACGGAGATTTCCAGCACAATCGTCCAGAGCCGCGTGGAGTGCCGGAAACTCTCCACATCAAACCGGCGCGTGTCGGCGTCGAAGAAGGTCATCACGTTCAGCGACGCCAGGTTGCAGGCGGTGTCGTCGAGGAACATGTATTCCGAGCAGTTGTGAACGGTGATGCCGTTGGCGACGAACGATTGGGTGTCGCGCTCGGTGAGATCAAACACCTGCTTGCGGCCGAGGGGGATAAACTGCGAAACGCGATCCCAGTTGCCGCGTTCAAGACGCATCGCGGAAAAGCTCGCGGCGGCGGTGAGCTGGGCCAATTTGCGGCCGGGGATCAGGCCGATGTGGCGGACGAAAGACCGCAGGTTTCCCGGATCAATTCGCAGCAGATAACGGCCATTGAGGGCGTGGCGCGAGGACTGCACGCCGAAGCCGAGGAGCAAAACCTGCACATCTTCCAAGAGGGCGGAGTCGGAGTGGATCAATTCCAGCGTGCCGTTGACGACCTGGGCATCGGCCGAAAAGAGGCCGCGAAGCATATGCTTCTGAGCGGCCAGGCCCGCGGTGAAGGCTTCTTCGCTGAGATGCCTGGCGGCCGCGGAATCGCGCGCGACGTAGGCCGTGAGACGGCTGAGCAGACGGCGGCCGACCGTGGCGGTGAGAGTTCCGCCGGGTGAATCGTTGTCGATCATCGCCTCGTTCACATAGTCATCGTCGTAGGATCGCTCGTTCCAAAGCTGGGCGGCGTAGCGCACGAACGGCTCGGCCGCTTCCGCGCCCAGGCAGGCTTCGATGCGAATCGCATCGCCGCAGCCGTTGGCATCGGAAATGAACAGACCGAGCAACTGGAAGAAGCGGGGATCGCGGGGATCGCCGATCTCTTCGATCGTCGCCGGCTCGTTGGGCAGGCGGACTTCGTCGGTTGTCGTCAGGTCTTTGGCGGCAATCCAGCCGCGGCGGCGGGTCCAGATTTGGTGATCGGCGGTGCAGCGCACGCTGTAGCCGCCGGCGGTGCGAAGCTCGAAGACGTCTTTGTTGCCGGTGGGGAACGCCCCTTCGGTGGCGTGGATTTCCTGGCCGTCGAGATTAGTGATGACACGGCAGGGCAGGTGAATCATCTGATCGATGCGCCGCCAGATTCCGCCGGGCGTGAGGACGCGAGTGTCGCCGGTGACGCAGGGGTTGGAGGCGTTGATGCGGCCGCTTTGCGGGCAGGTGTGCCACTGATTAATCGTATCGTCGTATTGCACGCCGGGATCGGCACAGCGCCAGGCGGCGAAGGCGATCTGCTCCCAGAGGTCGCGGGCCTTGAGCGTCTTGGCGGGCTTTTTCTTCACGCGGAAATTCAGATCCCAATCCCCATCCTGCTCGACGGCGGCGAAGAAGCGGTTGGGGATGCGGACGGAGTTGTTGGAATTCTGACCGCTGACGGTCATGTAGGCTTCGCCGTTGAAATCGTAATCGAGCTTGAGGCCCAGCTTTTCGGCGAGGTCTTTTTCGGCCTTGCCCAAACGCTTCATGCCTTCTGCCATGGCGGCGACTTTGATCTCCTCGCGCACTTTCCAGTTGATGAACTGTTCAACATCGGGGTGATCGAGATCGAGGCAGACCATCTTGGCCGCGCGGCGGGTGGTGCCGCCGCTCTTGATGGCCCCGGCGGCACGATCGCCGATTTTGAGGAAGCTCATCAGGCCGCTGGAGCGCCCGCCGCCGCTGAGGGATTCGTTTTCGCCGCGGAGGCGGGAAAAGTTTGAGCCGGTGCCGGAGCCGTATTTGAAGAGCCGGGCCTCGCGGGTCCAGAGGTCCATGATGCCGCCTTCATTGACGAGATCGTCAGAGACGGACTGGATGAAACACGCGTGCGGCTGCGGATGAGTATAGGCATCGGAGGCCCGAACCATCTTCGCGCTCTTGGGGTCTACATAATAATGTCCCTGCGACGGCCCGGTGATGCCGTAGGCGAAATGCAGGCCGGTATTGAACCACTGCGGCGAGTTTGGCGCCACCATCTGATGGAGCAGCATGTACGCCAGCTCGTCATGAAACGCCTGCGCGTCTTCCGGCGTATCGAAGTAGCCGTGGGTTTCGCCCCAATGACGCCAGCAGCCGGCGAGTCTGCCGACGACCTGGCGCACGCTGCGTTCGGGGCCGGTGAGGGGTTTGCCGCTTTCGTCACGAAGGGGGTTGCCCTTCTCGTCGGTCTGGGGGACGCCGGCTTTGCGGAAATACTTACTGACCATGATGTCGGTGGCCAACTGCGACCAGTTTTTGGGAATTTCCGCGTCGTTCATCTCGAAGACGATGGAGCCGTCGGGATTGATGATGCGGCTGGTCCGCTTTTCGTATTCCACGGTTGAGAGCGCGTCCTGGCCGGGCTTGGTGAAGCGACGAGATACTTTCATGAAAGAACTCCCTTAACGAACGCACGCCTGCATGAGCCGGCCAATGGGCGGGCGGATGCGGAATATGAATAAATTTTAGTCCACTTTGGGCAAAGTCAGCCCAACCTGATCCTGATATTTTCCAGACTTGTCGGCGTAACTGGTGTCACAAACGCGGTCTCCCTTGAGAAAAATGAGCTGGGCGATTCCCTCATTGGCGTAAATCTTTGCCGGCAGAGGGGTTGTGTTGCTGATCTCCAGCGTGACTTTGCCGCGCCATTCCGGCTCGATCGGCGTCACATTCACAATGATCCCGCAGCGGGCGTAAGTGCTTTTGCCGACGCAGATGGCGAGGTAACCGCGCGGCATGGAAATGGTCTCGACGGTCTCGCATAGCGCGAAATTATTGGGCGGAATCAAGACGTGGTCTTTGCCTTCGACGGCGGCGTCGATGGTTACAAAAGAGCGCTCGCTGAACTGCTTGGGATCGACGATCTGGCTATTAATGTTGGTGAAGACCTTGAAGACGCTGCCGACGCGGAGGTCGTAGCCGTAGCTGCTGACCCCGTAGCTGATGCGGCCGGGCCGTTTGACGTTCTTCTCGAACGGCTCGATGCCGATCAATTCGCGGATTTGGCTGTCACAAAGAATCCCCATTACCGCTTACTCCAAAACGCACGTGGTCGACGGACTTTCACCAACGGCCGGACGTGACAAAACAGTACCCTGACGGGCATGTAAAGCTCGCTTACAGCAGTGAGACAACATTAAATGTGAGACAAGACTATACACACTACCTGTTGTGGAGGTCAACAAAAAAACTACCAAGATTTGTATCGGACATCGCTTCCTGAAATATAAAAACTTCGCCGAACGAAGGTTACGAGACTAACGAAATTCTCACAATTGGCCTAGCGAGGTTTGCACAGGGTTCAAGTTATCCACTTCGGGGTATTATTGAATGTGGAAAAGGGGAAGAACGCCCGATACAGCGTCTCTGAAGGCGGGTTGCAGACGCCGATGGTATAATCAGCTTGATTATTTTCGATGAGAGGCAAACCCATGTTGCAAATCTATCTGGAAGCCGAGGTTGAAACTCGATTAAGGGTCGAAGCCTCTCGCCGGGGACTCGCGACGGAGAGGTACCTGGAGATTCTTATCGTCGAACGCCTGGGGCTTTCGAAGTCGTTTGAATCATTAGACGATTTATTCTCTCGGTGGGAAAAAGAGGATTCGCCGTCGGACGCTGCGGATATTTCCGAGCGGGAGCGCGAATTGCAGGAGTTTAAAGACTCCATGAATCGCAATCGGCTGGAATCTGAAGGCATTGGATCGCGAAAGCCATTTCCATGAAGGTTATAGCGCTGGATTCCACGCCTTTGGGGTTGATCACGCAGCGGCCCGGAGCGGCAGAGGCCGACGCTTGCCGGGAATGGGCTTCGTCCAAGATAGCGGCAGGAATCGGCATCATTGTGCCAGAGATCGTTGATTATGAGGTTCGACGCGAACTGATCCGTGCGGGAAAAGCCGCGTCGGTTACGCGGCTCAATGATTTTGTGACCCATCCCCTTGTAACATACCTGTCGATCACGACGGACGCGATGAAGTTGGCCGCAGGTTTATGGGCGGAATCGCGCCGGAAGGGCACGCCAACGGCAAGCCCGAAATCACTCGACGTTGATGTGATTCTCTGCGCGCAAATCCTATCGGCGGGATTTGATCTCGCTGACACCGTGATCGCCACGGCAAATGTCTCACATTTGTCACTGTTCATGCCGGCAAAAATCTGGCGCGATTTATGAAATAAACCTTTCTTCTTCCGCCCGCTCAAATAGCTCTCTATCACGCAACTGGCCAATTCTCCGCTGGACGTATAAAACACCACGCCCTTGGTCAATTTCGTATTTTGATTGACGAAGCCGACCAATTGCTGCGGGACTGGAAACTGCGGCGGGGCACCTACAGATCCAAGTTCAGGGCTGGGGTATGGAGTGGTCGCCTGTTTTAGCGCCGAAAGGGACTTTTCATTGGAGCGGTCGCCCGGCACCATGTCGGATGGTCAGAATTCGGATAATCGCCTTCAATTCGTCAATGCCATAGTAGATGACAAATGGCGGAACCGGCATGGGGCGAATTGCGTTGGAGGCCCGTTTTGCCCGTCGGTGTATTTTGTACCGATGGGGAAACTGATCCAAAGAATGCGCGGCGGTGTAAAGCAAGTTCACCACTCGCGCTGCGTTCTGCGGCGAATTGAGTTTAATAAAATCAAAAATACCATCGAGATCGTCGAATGCTGTCGGAAGGATGATAACGCGGTAGATGCGGGGCATCAGTTGCCGAAATGCTTGCTGCGGAGACGGACAAATGCCTCATCCAATGGAATTCCTTCACCACGGTCGGCCCGCGCTTCGGCTCGTTCTATGGCCGCCCGAGTTTGAGCATCGAGGTCTTCAAAAGCCTCTCTTTCCAGAGTCTGAAGGGCGGCGAGGATGACATCGTCCGGCGATGCGCCGTCGGTCTCCTTCATCTTCTTCTCAAGAAGCTTTTGAGTTTGCGAACTGAGTACGACGTTCATATGCTTCATTTTATCCCAAGAAAGCATCCAAATCACGCCATTACGCGATAAAACTCTTCTTCTTCCGCCCGCTCAAATAGCTCTCCATCACGCAACTGGCCAATTCCCCGCTGGAAGTATAAAACGCCACGCCCCTGGTCAATTTCGTAAGCTGATTGACAAAGCCGACCCACTCCATGCCCCAATAGTCTTCGATTAACGCAAACGTGCTGATTCGGCAGCCCTGCCGGGTGGCCAGGACGGCTTCCTTGAGCGTGGCGACCGTGCTTCGCTCGTCAGGGGGATAGAGCAGATAGACAAAATCGCCCTCGACGTGCGCGGTGGGCTGGCCGTCGGTGATGATGAAGATCTGTTTGTTCTCGCCCTGGCGGCGCTGGAGGATTCGGCGGGCCATCTGAAGGCCCATGTGCAGGTTGGTGAAGTGCTGCGGGGCCTGGTCCAATTGTTTGAGCGGAACTTTCAGGCGTACCTGAAAGTCAAATACCGTCACCTGCTTGGGGCTGACCAGTGGAAGAGCCATCTGCGGAATCTGGGCGGCCCCGCTGTAGAAGCCGACAAAGTCGATGGAGTCCTGGTGAAAGCGGCCGTGAACCAGGGCCTGCATGGCCATCGCCACTTTTTTGGCCGCGTGGAACCGGCCGTAGCGCATCATCGAGCCGCTCATATCGAGCAACACCACCGTCGAGCAGCTTGTCGTGCCTTCCTGGAGATGAAGCTCGAAATCCTTCTCTTCAAAGCGGATGCGTTTGCCATCCTTGGGCAGGCCGTGGCGGGCGAGGGCGTTGGTCAGGGTGCGATGAAGATCAAGCTCGCTGACGGGATCGCCGAATTCGTAGGGCTTGGTTCCTTCCAGTCGCTCGCCGCTGGGGCCGGGCGCCTGTTTATCGTGGCCTTCCCGGCGGCCCTGGCGGAGATTGCTGAAGACTTCCATCAGGGCCTTGCGCTGCATTCGGCCGATGGCCTTCTGCGTGAGCCGCGGGCGGCCTTTGTCGTCCTTGTCGAGCATTCCCTCCTTGATCATTTTCTCGAGGAGTTCGGAAAATTCCTTTTTGTCGGGGTCGTTCATCATCTCCTCGATGGCGCGCATGGCCTGATCGCCGTGCTGGAGGATGAACTCGAGAAGGTTTTCGAAGCCGAACAGATCGTCTGGGGAGGGGAATTCCTCGCCGTCGAATTCGCCGTAGAAGTATTTCATGTAGGGCGGATTGTAGCGAGGTTGAGAGAAGATTTCTGCATTAATCTTATGGAGCGATCTTCGTTTGCAGCGCCGTGGATATGATTTGACCAAATTCAGCAACTCGAACCATTGCGGCGAGTTCAGCCTTTTCCATGGCTCCCAATGCTCCGTCGGCGTTCTTCTCCAACAATTCGTGCATGGGGCTATTCAATTCATCACATGGATGCGCGATGTCTGACATGAGCTTCCGCGGAAGGGACAGGGTCATGAAATCAGCAGATCCAGTCATCACTATTCTGGATTATAACCAGCCAACATCACTAGGAGAATAAAAACTTCGTCTCCTACTGATACAACGACACCAAGCTCACCCGCGGCGCCGCTGAATCGCTCAGCGTGATCTGGTTCTCACCCATCTGCACGGTCATGGCCAGAGTCACGGCCACCGTTTTGGTCTGGCCCTGCATGTTCTGGCCGGTCGTGCTGGTGAAGGCGGCGCTGGTGACGTTGGAGGCGATCACCATCGTGTTGCTGGTGCTGTTGTCCAGAAGCGTAATAGTGCTGGGATTGCTCCCTGCGCTGCTGTTGTTGTAAGTGATCGTAATGCTGTGGCCGCTGAAGTCGGTCGAAGCCGGCGTGATCGTGATGCTCGTTGCGCTGGCGGCGGTGATGGCCTGGCAGCGGCGCACTTCGGTCATCACCAAATCCAGCGCGGTGCGCGACTGCTGCACGGCCCGGAAATAGCGGTCGTTCATCTCGACGGCGCTGCCGGCGGCGGAAAAGGCCCCGGCCATCGCGGCCATCAGGCCGGCCGTGATCGATAGACTGATGAGCAGTTCACCGAGCGTGTATCCGCGGCGGCGGTTTGGTTTGGCGACGGTCATGGATATACCTCGGTGTAAGTGGTCGGACTGGCGGCGAAGGTGTAATTACTGTTGCCGCTGACGCCGGCGGGTGCGTTGCCGGTGGTGGTGACGGTAATGGTCGCCGTATTGTTGAAAATCATCTGGCTGGTGCCCATGTTCATGACGGACCCGCCATTGACGACGGCGTTGGCGTCGAAGATCAGGTTGCCGCCGATGACCGAACCCACGGCGTTGATCGACTTATTGAAGGTGATGTTGTCGCTGGGCAGAAGCAGCGCGGTGCCGGTGAGGGCCAACTCGGCGGCGGGGAAGTTGGCGCCGCTGAGGCCGCTATACGCCGTCTGCGTCATCGTGCCGCTGAAGTTGATGGTGCCGGCGGACGAGGCATTGGCCTGAACAATCGCGCCGTTGATCGTCACATTGTTATTGAAGTTGACATTCACGCCCGACTGGAGATAGAGGATGCCGTTGATCGTCAGGGCGTTGTTGAAGCTGTAGTTTCCGGCGCTCAGGATCGTGTTGGTGAGCGTGGCGGCGTTGGAACTATAGGTGCCCGTCGTGAAAGTTGAACCGCCATAACCGGCGCCGGTGCCGACGTAGGTCAGGAATGCCGAGGAATCAAACGTTGGTTTGCTGGGAACCGTCTGGGCGCCGTGAACGTGGTTGGGGAACTGGCCGCTGGCGGAAAGATATCCGGGAGCGTTGGCCACCGTGGAAACGCGCAGGCTGCCCCAGGTGACGCTTAATCGCGGCGTGGCGCTGGTCCAGTAGAAATCGCCGCCGAAGCTATTGGCCCCGTTCACATTGATCGGGGTGCCGGCGGTGATGGACATGACGCCGCCGTTGTTGCCGTTCACGGTCAGGCCGCCGTTAAGCATGATCTCGCCGTAGCTGACCAGCCCGTAGGTAAAGATCGGGTTGGCGCCGCCGCTGGCGGGAAAATCAAGCTGCAGCTTGCGCGAGACCGCGGTGATTTTAGAATTGGAATTTTGTCCCACGGCCAAAATGCGCAGCGTCATGCCGGCGGGGTTGGTGATCTTGAAGTAGGTCTGCCCGCCCTGGCTGTCGGTGCTCATCCAGGTTGGACTGCCGCTGGCCAGGCCGGGCACATAGATCGAAGTCGGAGTGCCGCTGGGCTGGGTCGTGGGATTGTTGCCGCCCATGTTAGAGGTGCTGTTGAGATTGGTCGCCAGCGCGGAGTAGACGGCGCTGAGAAGATTCGATTGCGTGGTGGTTCCCGGCAGGTTCAGTTGTGAAATCTGATAGCGGGCGAATGCCAGCCCGACTTCCGCCGCCGCCGAGGAACGATGAATGAATTGCTCGTTGTCGGCGATGCTGCTGCCCATGTTGACGGCGGAGTAGAACCCGACGGCCAGCATGGCGATGATCGACAGATACATCATGGCCAGCACGCTGGTGATGCCGCGGCGGACACGAATTGATTTTGTGCGTAAGTATTTCATAGTTGTCCGTTACTTCGCCACCACCCAGCTCGTGGTGAAAACCGGGTTGTTGTTCAGATCGATCGTGACGGTGATGCGTGACATCGGATAAGTCGCGGTGTTGTTGATGTCCGCGTTGGCGGTGATATGGCCGCTGTTGACACTGTGGACCGAGATGACCTGGGTCCAACTGGACATCCCGTTGACGGAAGTTCCCATCGCGTCGACCGGCGGATTGAAGGTCTTTCCGCTCAGCCAGGTGACATTGCCGGGCGTGGTGAGAAGTGTCGCGGTGGTATAGCCGTTGGGAATGCCCCAGTAGTCCAGCCCGCCGGGGGAGGCGGCCGTCGCCGAGAAGGGCAGGCGGTCGCACATTTCGTGAATGTTATTGGCCAGGTTGACCGCGGTCGTGAGGTTGGCGGCGTTCTGGTTGGCGCCGACGCCGCTGACGAGCATGCCCATCATGGCCACGGTTCCCAGTCCGACGATGCACGTCGTAAGGGCCGCCTCAATCAGCGTAAATCCGCCTCGTTGCCGCGGACGCGAAGTTGTGGGGGTTGTCGCATTCATCCACCTTTGACATCGAATACATGCGCGCGACAAACCAGTGGCGTGCAAACTTATTTCACCAAAGTACTCAGCTTAAAGATGGGGAGAATGATGCTCATAGCGATAAATCCGACTATGCTGCCCATGAGCACGATCATCAGCGGCTCGATCATGGCGGTGACGCCCTTAATGACGGCCGTCAATTCCTTGGAATAGAAAATGCTCACCTCGTCGAGCACCTCGCCGAGTTTACCGGACTCTTCGCCGGCGTGGATCATCTGCACCACCGCGCGCGGCAAAAGCGTGCTTTTTTGCAGCGGCGCATGGATTTTCTTGCCCTGTTTCACGGCGGAATACACCGCGCGCCACATGTTGCGATAGAGGGCGTTGCCGCTCACGTCGGCGGTGATGGCAATGGTGTCCAGCATGGGAACGCCGGCGTTGATGAGCTGGCCCATGGTGTGCAGGCTGCGGCTGATGTAGAGCGCGCGGAACATTTTCTTGAACAATGGCACCGTCAGCTTCAGCCGGTCAAATGCGTAGCGGCCGCCGTCGGTCTTGAGTAGCATCATCGTTCCCCAGATGGCGGCGATGAGAAGCCCCAGCGGGATGTACCAGAAATGCACCATGAAATCGGAGAGAGCCAGCAATCCCTTGGTGGGCAGCGGCAGGGCTTTCTCCTTGCCTTTGAAAATGACCATGAATCGCGGCAGAACGAACGTCAGCAGGAAGATGGTGGTGCCGACGGCCATGGTGCCGATGATGCCGGGATAAATCATGGCGCCGACCACCATGCCGCGTGTTTCGATCTGCTGGGTGAGATAGCCGGCGATGCGATCCAACATGCGGCTGAATCCGCCGCTCATTTCCGACGCCTTTACCATGCTCACATACAGCCGCGAAAAGCATTTGGGATAGCGGGCCAGCGACTCGGAAAACTGCTTGCCGCTCTCCACGTCCTGCTTCATCTGTTCGAGCATCTTCTTGAATTTCGGATTGGTCGCCTGGTCGGCGATGCCTTCGATGGCGGCGCGGATGCTGATGCCGGCGCGGATCATCACCGCGAGTTGGCTGGTGAAATTACGGATGTCCTTGGCGCTGGGGCCGAATTGAACGTTGAGCGTGATGGTGCGTTTGGCTTTGGTGTTGCCGGCGGGGACGAGCTGGAGAATGAAGCCGCGCTCGCGCAATTGCGTGCTGGCCGCGGTCAGCGAGACCGCGTTGAGGATGCCCTGCGTCACAGCGCCGACAGGGCTTTTAATTTCGTATCGATATGCGGGCATCGTCTTTCCTGAAATCCAAATTCAAATACGATTTAGCCACCGATGAACACAGATACACACAGATGAGAATTTGAAATTTGAAATTTGAAATTTCCAATTGCTCATCTATTGTTCCCGAATGATCTGTGTCCATTTGTGTTCATCAGTGGCTACAATTCCCATCCGTGGCTTAATTATGCCACCAGCGCACGTTCCAATTTCTCCGGATGGGCCGCCAGAGCCAGCGCGTCTTCCTTGGCGATGTATCCATTCACATAAAGCTGCTTGATCGAGCTGTCGAGGGTTTGCATGCCCACGGCGCGGCTGGTCTCAATGACGTTGGGAAGTTCAAACACGCGGTTTTCTCGTATGCAATTTCGCACGGCCGGCGTACACAACATCACTTCCACGGCGGGTACCATGCCCGGCTGGTCCTTGCGCTTCACCAGCGTCTGGCTGACGACGGCCGCCAGCGTGTTGGCCAGCATCGAGCGAATCTGGTTCTGCTGGTTTTCGGGGTAGATGTCGATGATACGCTCGATGGTCTGCGAGGCGTTGACGGTGTGCAGCGTGCTGAAGACCAGATGCCCGGTTTCGGCCGCGGTGATGGCGGCGCTGGTGGTCTCCAGGTCGCGCATTTCGCCGACGAGAATAACGTCGGGATCCTGTCGCAGGGCGTGGCGCAGGCCGCTGGCGAAATCCGGCACGTCGCTGCCGACCTCGCGCTGCTCGATGCACGATTTGGAACTGCATAGCGCATATTCGATCGGGTCTTCCAGCGTGATGATGTGATCGCTCTCACGGCGGTTGATGGCGTCAACCATCGAGGCCAGCGTTGTGCTCTTGCCGCTGCCGGTCGGACCTGTCACCAGAATTAATCCGCGTGGCAGGTAGGTGAGTTTGGTCACAATTTCGGGCAGAAACAGCAATTCCAGCGGGCGGACATTGTCGTTGATGGTTCGGATGGAGAGCGCCACGGTGGTGCGCTGATAGTGTGCGTTGACGCGGAAGCGGCCGACGCCGCTGATGGAATAACTGAAGTCGGCGTCCCGGTGTTTCTGGAAATCAACCCAGCGGCCCTCGCCCATCATCAGGCGCGCGAACTTGGCCGACGTCTCGGCATTCACTTCGGGAAACTGGCTGGGGGCCACCACCGTATGAATGCGAAAGAGAGGCGGCGCGCCGGCGTTGATGTGAACGTCGGAGGCCTTCGATGCGACTGCTTGTTTGAGAATGTCTTGAATCATGCCGTGTTCTCCGTGACGCGAATGACTTCATCGACCGTGGTCAGACCCTTGATGGCCTTCTGGAATCCATCGTCGCGCAGCGTGACCAGTCCGCGCTCGCGGCAAAGTTTGCGAAGCTGTGTCACGTCAGGGTTGGCCGTCACCTGATCGCGCAGCCAGTCGTCCATCACCATCAGTTCGTAGATTCCGAGGCGTCCGAGATAGCCCGTTTTGCGGCACTTGTCGCAGCCGGAGCCTTGATACATCGTCTGGGCGCCGAAGCCCTGGAGCGTGATGAACTCGCGCATCTGCTCGGAGGGATGCGCCTCCACCTTGCAATGCGGGCAGATCTTTCGCACCAGGCGCTGGGCCAGAATTGCATTGACGGCGGCGGCGATCAGATACGCCTCCACGCCGATGTTAATCAGCCGCGTCACCGAGGCCGGCGCGTCGTTGGTGTGCAATGTGCTGAGAACCAGATGGCCCGTGAGCGCGGCCTGCACGGCGATCTGCGCCGTATCGACGTCGCGGATTTCACCGAGCATCACCACGTCCGGGTCCTGGCGAAGCAGGCTGCGCAGCGCGGCGGCGAATGTCATGCCGATCTTGTCGTGTACCTGCACCTGGCTGGCGGTGCTGAGCTGATATTCGATCGGGTCTTCGACGGTGCTGATATTCAGGCGGTTGCCGTCCATGCAGCGCAGGGAGGAATAAAGCGTTGTGGTCTTGCCGCTGCCGGTCGGGCCGGTGACGAGCAAAATGCCGTGGGGCTGGTCGATCTGGCGTTTCCAGATCGTCATGACGTCTTCGCTGAAGCCGAGGTCTTCCAGCGCGACATTGATCGAGCGGTTGTCCAGAATACGCAGCACGCACTTCTCGCCGAACGCGCACGGCAGCGTGCTCAGTCGCAAATCCACCTTGCGGTTGTGAACGACCGCGCGAATGCGCCCGTCCTGCGGGAGGCGGCGTTCGGCGATGTCGAGGTTGGCCATGATCTTCAAACGCGAGACCACCGCCGCATGCATCCCCTTCGGCGGGTTCATTGACTCAAACAACACGCCGTCGATGCGGTAGCGGATTTTGAGTTCCTTTTCTTTCGGCTCGATGTGAATATCGCTGGCCCCCTGCTTGATCGCGTCGAAGATGAGGTAATTGACGAACCGGATGTTCGGCGATTCGCTGCCGATCTTGGCAAGATCGGTGACATCCTCCTGCACCGTCTGAACCACCAGCACGTCATCTTCGGCGACGTCCTGGATCATCTTGTCCACTTCCATGTGGACGGTTTCGCTGGTCATTTGCTCAACAACGCGGTTGATATCCGCCGGCGTGACCACCACTACGTTCACATCGCAATGCAGTTTTCGCCGCACTTCATCGAGCAGGAAGACGTTGTTCGGATCGGCCATGCCGACCACCAGGATTTTCTCCTCGTGGCGCAGCGGCAATACCAGACGGCGGCGGATGTAATCTGGGGGAAGCAGGGCGAACGCGTTGGCATCCACCTGGTCTTTTTGCGGAGTTTCAAAGGGAATTCCCAGCGTCTCGGCCAGCGCGGCAAGAATCTGCGCCTCACTGGCCGCATTCATCGTCAGAAGAATCTGGGCGATGCTCTTGCCGGGCGTCTGGGCGGCAACCGCCTGGGCTTGCGTGAGTTGTTCGGCGTTGATCTGGCCGCGCTGCAGCAGGAGCTGCTCGACGGGTGTGCGCGTCTTCGTCTCCGGCGGCTGCCAGAGCGAATCGAATTCGCCGCCATCGACAATCTCCTCCGGAATCTCCGGAGCGAGCGTCGCTGCCGTCTGAGCTGCTGATCTCCTTCCGAACATCTCTTCTTCTCCACCTTCCCGGTTCGCACCGGTGCAATCGCCTGGCTAATTTAATTTCGGCGGCGACATCGTGATCTGGAACCGCGCGTCGCCGATGCGAACCCACACGCCCTGCGGCTGGATCTTCTCCACCGTGAACGTGTCGCCGCTCTGTCCTTCGGCGTAGGTTCTGCCGTTGATCATGCAAATGCTCCGCATGCCGAGCGCGATGGACTGAAGCTTGAGCGTTGCCGCGACCGCCGCGGCCTTCTGCCGGTTGTCCTCTTCCTGGCGCTTCTCGGCGTCATCGGAAAGCGGCGCCGCCACGGGGGCGGCTTTCACATGCGGGGAAACAAACGGATTGGTCTTCAGCCCGTCGAGCGGAACCTGGTGCGCCGCCGGATAGGTATCAAACTTTGTCTCGATCTTTTCCGTGTCGCGCAGCATCTTTTGCAGGCTTTGAACCTGGGAGCCGTTGTTGAGGAAATTGGTGATCGTCGTGTCGGCTTGCGCCGTCTGCGGACTCATGAGGGTGGCCTGGCCGCCGGCCTTGAGGACCATCAGGTAAGTCGCGCCGCCGACCAGCGCCAGCAGGCCGAACATCACAAGGCCGCCGGAGTTCAGGAAGGCGCGCTTCTTGCCGCCGTCGGACGATTCCTCGATCGGCTGCTCCTCGCCGGAGCCTTCGCCGCTGGAGCCGTCGGAGCCGTCCTGATCCTGCAATAATGAATCTTCTTTGCTCATGATCGTCTATGCCCCCTTGGGTCTAATTGGCCGAAGCGCTGGCGCCCGACTGCGCGTCGGGAGCGAAATAAATGCTCAGCGTCAGATCGGCGGTCATCTGTCCTTCGTGATCGTTAATCTTGGTCAGTTTCATCTGTGTCACGCGCGTCAGGCGCGGCAGCTTTTCGAGGTCGAGAAGAAACTGGTAAAAGCCCTCGAAGTTTCCGGAAACGACCAGCTCAATCGGCTCTTCGCTATAGTTGGCGGTGGTTTCCGAGCGGGCGGGCTTCACCGTTTTGGTGACCAATCCCGCCGACTGGCTGATCTGCGAAACCTGCTGCAGGATGGTGTCCACCTCGCGCTGCTGCGGCAGCTTGCTGTCGAAGAATTTGATCGCCTTCTCCAGCTCGTCGATCTTGCGGTTCAGGTCCTTGATGCCGGCGGTCGCGGTATGCACATCGCTGAGCGAGCGCTGCTTGGAGAGCGTGTCGGCCTGCACGGTCTGCCGCTTGGCGTTGGCCTTGGAAAAGATGAGAAAGTACGCGCTGCCCAGCACGCCGATCATCACCATGAAAAAGAGGATTTCGCGAACTCCGAGTTTCATAACAAACATCCTTCCAGGTGCGGCCTGGCTACTTCGTGGTCTCCACGGCAGCCGTTGAATTGTTCGACGGCGAATGGTTTCCCAGACTGTCCGCATCAACCTTGGGATCGAGACTCATTTCAACTTCGAACCGGCGCAGCTTCTGATCGTCCTGGGCGAACTCGTCGCTGATAATCAGATTCACATCCTTGAAAATCTTCACGCGGCTGAGGCGCCGTATGAACTCCGCGACCTGCACGTCGTTACCGGCAATGCCCTTCATTTTCAGCGACACGTCATAGGCGATCGGTTCCGGGGGAGGAGCGGACTGGTCCTTCTTCGTTGGATCGGGCGGCGGAGGCGCGGCCGTTTTTCGCTGGCTGCTCATGTTCAAATCAATCAATGACACTCCCGCCGGCAGGCAATTGGTCGCCTCGGCCAGGATGATGCTCCGCGGCACCTTTTCCAGAAGGCTGGCCGCGAGTTCGGCCTGGCGGGCCATGCGCTGCTGCTTGTTTTCCATCTGCTGAACTTCTTCGATCTGCCGCGCCGCCTCGGAATACTGCTGTTCAATGGCGGAATGTTCCGCGTCGCTGCGCTGGTCCATTTTTTCCGTCAGGCTGAACGCCGAGCAGATCGCCACCATCACAATGCCCGTCAGCACGGCACAGATCACGTTGGTGCGGCGCTGCGCCTTGCGTTCGAGATAATCGTCGGGCAGAAAACTGAGTTGGTCAGGCGCGTCCATTGGCACTCCCGTTGGTACTACGTGTTTCGGTTCCCGCCGCCGCGGTGGCATGCGCTTTCGGCGGGCCCATGCTCAGGCCGATGGCAACCGCCCATGCCGGTTGCGGCAGCCGGCGGTCGATCCCGCTTTCCAATCCAACGTCACATCGCTTGCTCATCCGGCATAGCGGATCGCCCACCTGGGCAGGCAATCCCAGGCCCTTGGCGATTTCCTGGCACAGCCCGCGCTGGCGCGACTCACCGCCGACAAACACGAGCCGATCCACCGGCTTGCCGGGGAAAGTGGCGTCGTAATAGCGGCGGCAAAGTTCCAATTCCCCCACGAGTTTGCTCACCAGGGGAGCCACCGCCTGCTCGACCTGCACGCGCTGTGTGTCCACTTCAGGAGCGCCCGGGGCGATCATGGTTCGTTCGGAGGCGGCCTGCGCTTCGGCGGCGGTACACAGCCGGAACCGCAGGGATCGCGCGTCGTCGTTGCTGATTTTCAATGCGTCCGCGACGGCGGACGTGAAATGATCGCCGCCGATTTCGATGGCCCGGGCGAACAAAACCTGCCGGCCGCGCGAAAGAATCGCGCGCGATCCGACGGCCCCGATGTCCACGAAGAAGTAAGTCGTCCCAGAATCCGCGGCGCGGCGGTAAACCTGCGTGAAACAGTCGAGCAGCGCCAGCGGCTCAATATTCATGCCCGCCACGTCCAACCGCGCCTTTTTGGCGGCGGCGAGAAGATCGTCAACGATCTGTCTCTCGGCGGCGAGAAGTATGATTTCCTGTCGCGGCTCCTGATCGACATATACATCGCCGGCGATCAGATGCCGAAGCAACGCGTGCGACGGATCAATCGGCAGCTTGCCGCGGGCTTCCCACGGGAGGCTCTTTTTGAGGTCGGCCTCGTCCATTTTGGGGAAGCGCATGTGCTGAATAAACATGGCGGCGGCGGGAAGGCCGAGAACCGCGGTGCGTCCGCGAAACTTGCCGCTGACAAGGAGATCGCGAATGGCTTGCGTGAAGAATGCGGCTCTGGCCGCGGAATCGGAACGGATATCACTGGGCACATCCGCGCTGGCCGCGGCGGTGAGACGCCAGTCGTTCTCTTCCCAATGGACTTGGGCCAGGCGCAGACAATCGGTGCCGAAATCGATGCCGATTGGGCTGCTCCGCGGACCGAACCAGTTTTGTACAAAGCCGAGCATGGATTCTCCCGGAACATATCGGTTGGATCAGGGGGCCGGGTAAGTTGCCCAGTCAGCGCAGATTGACGGAAAGGGAAATGGGTTATGGGACGAAGGGAGTTCGCATGACGGCCCAGAACTGGCTATACTCATGCCATGGGCGCTACTCATGTAACCGTCGCGGTAAGCAATCCGGCCGATTCAAGCCGGCGTTGGGAAGCTCTTTTCCTTGTGGACACCGGCGCGACTGACTGTATGGCCCCGGGTAAGGAATTGCGTGCAATCGGCATCGAGCCGGAAGGCAAGCGGACCTACGAATTGGCCAACGGCAGTGAAATCGTTGTGGAAATCGGAGTCGCAAGAGTCGAATTCATGGGGGAAGTGGTTGGAGCGACGATTATTTTTGCAGATGATAATGTGGAGCCGATTCTTGGGGTGACAGCGTTGGAGTCCGTGGGCATTGAAGTCGATCCGCGAAACCAGCGACTTAAGCGACTGCCGGCGGTTCGGTTGAAGCAGATATTGAGCCAAGCCTGATTCATTTCATGGATTGCATGGCGGCCGTTCAGGGTTTCGATCCCCCCGTAAACACCGTCTTCTCCTCCACAAAACAAATCGGATTGCCAAACGGATCCCTGGCGTAAAAACTCCGCTCGCCCCATGGCTGAACCTTCACTTGCGCATCGATCTCCCGGCAATCCAGACCCTTGGCGCGCTCAAATATCGCGTCGAGATCGGCCACGACAAAATAAATGTGATCCGGGTTCGGCTTCGCGTCAAAGGGATCACCATCGCGGCGCGGATCGAAACAGGCAAGAATCACGCCGCCGCAGTCGAAATAATGCCGGCCAGAACTGACGCGCTCGCCCCGCTGGGCAAACAGCGCGCCATAAAACCCGGCGGCTTGGTCGATATCGCTCACTTGTACAATGACGCGATAAATTCTGGCCATGGCCTCAATCGTACCTGATACTATACATAGACATGAGGCGCGACATGCCCAACCAGACCGTCGGATCGTTTCTCTTTGAATACCTGCACAATCAGGGCATCGGCCACGCATTCGGAATCCCCGGCGACTTCGCACTGCCCACGTTTCGGTGGCTGGAAAAATCGCCCATCAAGCTCCTGACCATGGCCCATGAGCCGGGCGTCGGGTTTGCCGCCGACGGATATGCGCGCATCAATGGCCTGGGTTTGGCGGTCGTCACCTACTGCGTCGGCGGGCTGAACATGCTCAATGCCATCGCCTGCGCGTATGCGGAAAAAAGCCCGGTGATCGTGATATCCGGCGGGCCTTCGCCGGGGGATCGCAGGCACGATCCACTCCTGCATCACAAAGTCCGCACGTTCGACACCCAGCGGCGGATTTATGACGAAGTGACCTGCGCGTCGGCGGTTTTGCTCGATCCGGAAACCGCGGCCGAAGAGATCATTCGCGTCGTCAGCGCCGTGAAGGCGCAATGCCGGCCGGGATATATCGAAGTGCCGTTTGATGTGGTGGATATGCCGATTCGGCGGCGGCCGATTCGTGCGCTGCCGCCGCCGGAAAGTGACGAAGAAAACCTGCAAGCGGCGGTGGCGGAAGCCGCCGCGATGATGGCTAAGTCAAAACGCCCGGTGATCGTGGCGGATATTGAACTGCATCGCCACGGCCTGACCGATATGGCTCTGGCCATCGCCCGCAAATTTAATATTCCCATCGCGGCCACGCTCCTGAGCAAGAGCCTCATCAGCGAAACCAATCCCCTCTACATCGGCGTGTACAGCGGCAGCTTGTCCGAGCCGGTGTGTCAGGCCTATGTCGAAAAGAGCGACTGCGTCATCCTCCTGGGCGCATTTCTCACCGACGTATTCATGGGGATGAAAACGCCCAAGCTGGATCGGCCGAAGACAATCCTGGCCAACACCGAAAAGCTGCACATCGGGCTGCATTCTTATGAAAATGTCTTGCTTGCCGATTTTCTTTCGCGCCTCAAAGCGCGGAAGATCGCCCGCAAGCGGTTCGTCAATCCGTATCGGCAGGTGCGGCTGGTGCCGCTGGCGGCGCGCGAGCGAAACGTCGCGCTCAGTTCCGAATCGTTTTTCCGCATATTGGGATTGACGATGGTGCGTGACGCCGTGCTGGTCTGCGATGTCGGCGACGCGGTGATCGGCGCCATCGGCTTGCGAACCACGCATCGCAGCGATTTTCTGGCTGATGCGTATTACCTGTCGATGGGATTCGCCATTCCCGCGGCCGTCGGCGCGATGGCGGCTCGTCCGAACAATCGCGTATATGCGATTGTCGGCGACGGCGCGTTTCAGATGACCGGCATGGAGCTTTCGACCTGCGCGAAATACGGAATGCACCCCATCGTCTGCCTGCTCAACAACGACGGCTATGGCACTCAGCGAAAAATTATTGATGGCCCGTTCAATAACATCCATCCATGGCAATACACGAAGATCACCGAAGTGCTGAATTACGGACATTCAGTGCGGGTGAAGACCAACGGCGAACTTGAAGCCGCGCTGACACGGGCGGCGGAAGTAAACGAACTGACTCTGATCGAAGTCATGATCCCGCGCGATGATTGCAGTAGGCCGCTGCGAAGGATGGCCGAGGCGCTGGCGGATTTGCGCGATGGGAAGAAGCGAAAGTGATTCGCCCACTTGTTGGGCGATGGGATGCGACTCTGCATACCTTACATGGCGGACTCGATTTTTCAGGTGTACTATCGAGGTAATGACTGTTGCCTTTGAGATACCGCCGCGTGCTCCTCGATTTGGACATGAAATCCGATTTCTGGCTTTGCTTGTCGTCTGCGGGCTGCTTTGCGGATGCGGCAGTTCCACCCCGCCGGTCGGCGAGTGGTTCGGGCCGACCGTTCCCGCAGTGGTGACGATCGAACATTTACCCAAACTCGACGCCGCCGCCGTACAGGCACATACCCTGCATTACAACATTTATTCAACGATCGGCGACGACGGCGAGGTGAATCGCATCGCTCAACTGATGGAAGGCTCGTTTGCCGCCTATCGCACGCTTGATCCCGACATCGCCCCAACTCACACCCCCATGGAATGCTACGTCTTCGGCAACCATGCGCAATGGGCGGAGTTTACCCGCGAGAAGACCGGCGCTTCGGCTTCCATTTACCTTCAGATCAATCGCGGCGGCTACACCATCGGCGACTGGTACGTTTCCTATTATCTGGGCGAAAATTCAACCCTCTCCGTCGCGGCCCATGAGGGCTGGCACCAATACGCCTTCCGGCACTTTAAGGGGCGCTTGCCGCCGTTCATGGACGAAGGCTTCGCGACCTTGTTTGAAGGCGTGAAATTCCGCAACGGCCTGCCGCGATACAACCTGTCGATCAACCAGAACCGGGCCATCGCCCTGCGGCGGGCGATCGAAAAAAACCAGCTCTTCCCATTGGAGCAGGTTGTCGGCATGCACGCAGGCCAGGTGGTCAGTAAGCCCGGCGATGAAATCGAGGCGTTCTATGCCCAGGCGTGGGGATTCGCCCGTTATCTCTGGGACGCCGACGGCGCCCGGTATCGACCGGCGATGCGCCAAATCCTCAGCGACACCGCGGCCGGCACGGTTTACGATCCGACCTACACGCTGCGAAGCCGCATACGGCCGTGGAACCCGGCGTGCGTCAAGCCGATGCTGGAACATTATTTGGGAATGCCGTTTGCACAGATTGATCAGGACTACAACGCCTTCATCCGGCATGTGGCGGATGATGAACTGCCGTCGGAATCGGATGAGCCGTAGCGGCGGCGGAGGCCGCCGCAGTTTTCAGTTTTCAGTTTTCAGTTTTCAGCTAAGAGCTAAGAGCTAAGAGCAAAACTACTCCACCGCTCAAGATTTTTAGCCAGATCGGCCAGGGTACTGCCGGTTCGCCACGCGCGGGGGTGGATGGAGGCAGGATAGACTGGCGTAGCCGTCAACGTCGGGTTCGAGCCGGTGAGAGGGCGGTTACAGCGCGTAATGGGACGGGGCTATGCCGTAGGCAGAGCTTGATCCGAATGCCTTCGAACGGCGTCAGACTCGCGAGCCGCGCCGGTGGTTTTTAGCCACAGATACACACAGATGCACACGGATAATTCAATTCAATTCAATTAGAATTTTCCGAGATTTATCTGTGTGAATCTGTGTTCATCTGTGGCTATATTCGGATTGTCCTCGTTCTGTCGCGTGGCGGCCTTAAGGTAGTTCCAAAGGCTGCCGGGCCTGCGAGTTTGCGGCTGTGCCGGTTTATTTTCGCCGGCTGGAGCCTGAGATTCGCGGGCTGCAATAGAACCGGTGCTCTGCCAGGCGAAGCTGGCATCAACTCGATCCACCGCAATGGCTTGATCGCTATTCAAAGCGAAGAGCCGGGGACGCCGTGTCGATTCTGGCCGTCCATGGTGGTGATACGCACCGGCCGGAGGAAATGCCGCGGATTTTTAGCCACAGATGAAAATGCAGATGAACACGGATAAATGCAAATCCAAAGAATTTGATTTCAATCAGTGCGAAACTGTGTTCATCTGTGGCAAAAACTCTTCCGTGAAGCAGCGGCTGGGGACTTTCAGCCGGTCGGGCTGAAACGTTCAGGCGACTCCATGGGCATTATAACAAATGCCGTACAGGTTGCAAGAGAAATGTAATCAGATTATTTTTGATGTTGTTGTAACATCAATCACATAAAGTTGCTATGGCATAACATAAATTGTGGAATGTGTTTGGGAAGGGGTTTTTGCGTTCAGCTTCTAATGAGGGTGCGGCGCGGTTCGTCTGCCATTTTGGGGCGCTTTTGTAGCGTTTGGGAAGTCGTTCAGAGCATTTCACACATGGTTTGGAGCATTTTTGAGGCATTTCGGCGATTTGGAGCCGGTTTGGCGGCTCTTAATCGCGAGCCGGAGATTTTGTTACCAAATGCTTCGCCCGTCGGTTATATTAGGGACGGTGTTTGTAATGTTCATTTAGAGCTTGGGCGGGACGGAGTTGGGGATGCAAAATCAAAAATCTATGGCAGGGTCGGTGCGCCGAGGTCGGCGCGTTTCGCGAGTTGCGCAAGCCGTGGAGTGCGAGTCGCTGGAACTTCGGCGGCTGCTGAGCACGGTTTATGTCGATCTCAATTCCGCCGGGCCGACGCATGATGGGACGTCGTGGGCGACGGCGTTTACGGATTTGCAGCCGGTGCTGCAGGCGGCGGTGAGCGGGGAGACGATTGATGTGGCGCAGGGGACGTATTATCCGACGAGCGGAATAAATCGGGCGGCGACTTTTCAATTGGTTAGCGGCGTGGAGATTGACGGCGGGTTTGCCGGGGTGGCGAATCCGACGGCGGCGAGAAATGTATCTGCGTACCCGACGATTTTGTCCGGCGATATCGGCATTGCCGGCAGTGTCACCGACAACAGTTATCATATCGTCAACTCCAACGGCGTAACTGCCGCGGCCATACTCGACGGATTCACGATAACCAGAGGTTATGCCAACGGCGGCGGCACAAATCAGTCCAACGGCGGCGGACTTCTCAATCTCGGTAGTCCAACCATCCGCAATTGCTCCTTCACCGGCAATATTGCGACAGACGGCGGCGGGATTTACAGCAGCGCATCCTCATCCACATTTACGAATTGCGTCTTCGCTGCCAATTCCGCCAGTCAGGAGGGCGGTGGCGTATTCATTGCCACATCTTCGCCCAACTTTGACAACTGTACGTTTAACGCCAATATGGCTTCGACCGGCGGCGCGGTGGGCGGCGGCGCAAAATTGAATAACTGCATACTTTGGGGAGATTTCGCGTCTTCCTTCGGGAATGAATTCTACGATTCCATCTCCTCCACTGTCACCTACGGTGATATTGATGGGAGTTACACCGGTACGCACAATATCAACGTCGACCCGCTATTTCTCCATGCGGCGGGCGGGAATCTCGCGCTCCAGCCCACATCGCCGTGCATCAATGCCGGCAACAGCGCCGCCGTTCCTGCCGGCATCACGACCGATCTGGCCGGCAATCCGCGCATTGCCGACGGCAGTGTTGACATGGGCGCGTACGAAGTTCAGGGGGCACTTGCTCCATTCTTCAAGACACTGAATCACGCGACTTTTGAGAACTCAATCGCCGACAGCTTCACAATCGCAACTGTCGGCTTTCCGGTCGCTGCACTAAGTGTGTCCGGCAGCCTGCCCGCCGGCGTCACGTTCAACGACAACGGCGACGGCACCGCGACGATTTCCGGCACTCCATCCGGTGTTCAAACCTACAACCTGGCTATTACCGCGAGCAACGGCGTTTCCCCGAGCGTTACGCAGTCGTTCACTCTTGTGGTAGCTGCTCCATTGCAGCCGGCATTTACCAGCGCTGCCATCGCCCAATTCAATGCCAATGCACAAAACAGCTTCACGATCGCCACCACCGCTGTGCCATCGCCCGTGTTGACGATCAGCGGCGGAAATCTTCCACAGGGCGTGGGTTTCATGGATAACGGCGACGGCACTGCAACAGTCTCCGGCGTCCCCCCGTTTGCCTCGATTGGCTTCACATTCAGTCTTATCTGGAAAGCAGCCAATGGAGTTGGTTCCAACGCAACACAATCCTTCTCGTTAACGATCGTCGGCACCCAATATGTCGACTCCAATGCGCCCGGTCCGATCCAAAATGGATTGTCTTGGGCGACGGCGTATAAGAGCCTTCAGTCGGTGCTGCCAAACGCGGCGATTGGCACGACCATCGACGTGGCGCAGGGGATCTATTATCCGACGATGGTCACGGATCGAACGGCGACGTTCCAACTCAAGAACGGCGTCGAGATCGACGGCGGATTTGCCGGGGCGGCGAATCCGGCGGCGGCGCGCAATATCGCCGCATATCCAACAATTCTGTCAGGGGACATTGGCGTCAAAGGCAACATCGCGGACGACAGTTACCACGTCGTCACGGGCAGCGGCGTTAATTCAACGGCGATTCTCGATGGATTTACTGTCACTGGCGGCAACGCCAACGGCACCCTGGCCACTTACCAGGATTCCGGCGGCGGCTTGGTTTTCACAAGCAGCAGCGGTAGTCCGGTTGTCCGCAATTGCGTGTTCTCTGCAAATGCCGCCACTGGAACCCAAAATATTGGCCACGGCGGCGGCGCAGTCGGAATTTTTGGCAGTGCGTCGCCATCCTTCGCCAATTGCACCTTCATCAACAATTCCGCCACAGGTCGCGGCGGCGGAATTGTGATCTATCAGGCGACGGCGACTATCACTGGTTGCGTGTTCGTCAGAAACTCCAGCACTTCGCAGGCACTTGGCGGCGGTATTTACATCTTGCTTTCAACTGCCACTTTGAGCGGCTGTTCGTTCGACGGGAATTTCGGAGGGGCGATCTACAACGATATTAGCGGCCAATTCGCTATCACCAATTGTGTATTTGTGGGTAACTCAGGCGCTAACGGAGGGGCGATTTATTACAGTACCTCCAGCAATTTCCCGAGCACACTTACGAATTGTACATTCGCGGGTAACTTCGGGGTTTCCGGCAACGCAATTTATGATTCCAATGGCGTTTACCCTGCGATTAGGAATTGCATTTTCTGGGATGGTGGCGGCCTTGGTGGTGAACTCCGCGTTGTAAACCCGAACTCTCAAAAAGCGGTCAGCTACAGCGATGTCGAAGGCGGCTTTACCGGGACGGGCAACATCAACTCCGATCCTCATTTCCTTCGCAATCCCAGCCCGGGCCCTGACGGCGTTTGGGGAACAGTCGACGATGACTACGGCAATCTTGCCATTCAACCAGACTCACCAGTCGTTGACGCCGGGAACAATGCCGCGGTGCCCGCAGGCATTACGACGGATTTTGCCGGCAACAGCCGGTTTCAAGACGTGCCGACCAGCCCACACATCGGCCTTGGTACCGTGCCGATTGTCGACATGGGAGCGTATGAGGCGGCGGGCATCCTGAGCGCCGATGCGGGTGGGCCGTACATCGCGGTGGCGGGCCAAACGGTGGCGCTGCGCGGCGTGGGAGCGAGCAATATCGCGGGGCCATTACAGTATGCGTGGGATTTCAGCGGCAGCGGGCTATTCAACGACGCCACGGGAGCCAATCCAACATTCTCCACTGCGGGTTATGCCGCGGGAACGAGCATCACGGTCTCACTGCGTGTGACGGATGCGGGATCGAACAGTGTTATTGCGATGGCCACGATCATTATCAAGGCGCCCCTTCTCTATGTTGACACAGGTGCTACCGGCACCGGAGACGGGTCTAGCTGGGCGAACGCCTATACCAATCTCCAGACAGCGATGGCGGGCGCGGCGGTGTTGGAGGCCAACTCGCCGGCGATGCCGGTTCAGATTGAGGTTGCTCAGGGCGTGTATTATCCGTCGGCGAACGCATTGAGGGGGGCTACGTTTAACTTGCTGGACGACGTGGAGATTGACGGCGGATTTTTAGGAGCAGCCAATCCGACAGCGGCGCGGAACATCAGCGCCTATCCAACGATTTTGTCCGGCGACATCGGCGTGAAGGGATATCTTTATGATAACAGCGCTACCGTTGTGATGGCTTCCGGAGTCGACGGCACGGCAATCCTTGACGGGGTCACGATCACTGGCGGATATGGCGGAACGAAAGTGAATGGTACCTTTACGGGCGGGGCTGGAATTCTTGACGTTTCCGCGAATCCCACCATTCGCAATTGCACAATTACGGGCAACACGTCCGCGGTTTTTAGCGACGGCGGCGGAATGTTTAACTATTCTTCTTCACCCAGCCTCACAAATTGCATATTTAGCGGAAACCTCGGATCGTTTGGGGGTGGCGTTTTCGACAACTTCCATTCTTCGCCCACATTCACCAACTGCATTCTGGTGGGGAACCTTTCCGCCATGGGTCCAGGCGGTGGAATGGTGAATTTTGCAAATTGTTCGCCGACATTGATCAATTGCACGTTCGCCTCGAACTCGACAACAGGTTCTGGCGACAGCGGCGGCGCGCTCTGCGACGAGAGTGTCTCGGATCCAACTTTGACCAACTGTATTTTCTGGGGGGATTTTGCCACCGTCTCCGGCGAGATTTTTTCAGATTCAAGCAGTACGCAAATGATCAGCAATAGCGACATTCAAGGGGGCTTCACTGGCTCGGGCAATATTACTTTCAATCCTGATTTCAATCGTAATCCAAATCCCGGCCCCGACGGCGTCTGGACTACATCTGACGACGACTACGGCAACCTCCAACTTCAGCCCGGCTCGCCCTGCATCAACGCCGGTTCCAACGCGGCCGTGCCGGCGGGCATAACCACCGACATCGCCGGCAGTCCGCGCATCACCTTCGGCACAGTGGACATCGGGGCATATGAATATCAAGGAATCGCATGGACCGGCAACGGCGACGAACACAGCTTTAGCGACGGCAATAACTGGGCCGGCGGTGTCGTGCCGGGGGCGCACGACATCGTGAGCATTCCCGCTGGCGCTTCGGTGGAGGTGACCGGGACAGGATCGACGGTTGCGCTCGGCGGCGTGTTCATGACAACCGGCGCGCTGTTTGATTTGGGGAATAACCCGCTGACCATTAATTTCACCGGCTCCGATCCGGTCTCAACGCTTCGCGGCTATCTGCATTCGGCTTGCAACAACGGCGACTGGACCGGCGCCACCGGCCTGACCAGCAGCGCCGTTGAAGCTCAAGTAGCCGCCAACAAAGGTACGACCAAGGGCCTCTGGTCCATCGGCTATGCCGATGGAAATCTCGACGGGGCCGTTGGCGGCGCAGCGTTAAATCAAATCATCATCAGCCCGCAACTGGTGGCCGATGGCAATGAAGACGGCAAAGTCGATTTCAATGATCTATTAGCCCTGGCGCAGAATATTGGATCGCCGGCCGCGGATTGGGTTCACAGCGATTTCAATTTTGATGGCGTCGTGGATATGAATGATTTGCTCCTGCTGGCCCAGAACACCAACAAGACTAATGGCAATACGCCGCTGGCGGGGGAGTTGCCGGCGGATTCAACCATCAAGGCTACCATTGCCGTCAATCCGCTCTTTTCTTCCGTGCCGATCATGGGATCGTCGGCGGCTTTGCAAGCCGTTACAGATGACGTGCTGAAACGGCGCGATCAGGATGTAATGTGAGATGCGGCGTCTGGAAGCCGGTGGCAAAAGTCTCGTGGCACATGTTCGTGGATGTTGGCCGCGTGCTTCGTGGCTCCTCCTCAGCGGATTTGGCTGCAATAGGATTCGTCGTCGCGTCTCGCCCGCGGCCAACATCCAGTTCGCCCCGCTTCAGGGGCCTGACCGCGCGGGACTTTTGCCACAGGCTGCTGGCGGCTCGACCATTCCCAAGAGTTACTCCCGCTTCGCCCCCGCCGGCAGCAGCGCCCCCGCCACCTTCACGCGAATGCTGTACAGCGACCCTTGATTCGCCGCCCCGCGGGGATTGGCCGCGATGAAAAGCGTCTGGTTGTCCTTGCCGCCGAAGCAGAGATTTGTCGTGCCGGTCTTGAGAGAATTCTTGGTGTCGATGGTTCCCAGATAGCTGCCGTCGGGATTGAAAATCTCCACGCCGTCTGAGGAACTGGTCCAGATTCGCCCGGCGGCATCGACCCGGAAGCCGTCGGCGTAGCCGGATTTCAACTTCACAAACGGCTTGGCCGGCCCGCACGTGCCGTCGGCGTTCACATCGCAGACGTTAATCGCCCCGCGGTTGGTGACATACATTTTCGTCTCATCGGGCGAAAAACAGAGGCCGTTGGGGTTGATGCCTTTAACGGCGATGGTGACTCCATGCGTTTTGGCGTCGATGCGGAAAATGTAGTCGCCGTCCAAAACCTTTTCCTTGGCGTTGGGCGTATAGAGCGGCGGGTCGGAAAAATAGACCGAGCCGTCGCTCTTCACGATGATGTCGTTGGGCGAGGTGAAATGCTTGTCCATGTAATTGTCGGCCAGGACGGTGATGGAGCCGTCCTTCTCGGTTCGCGTAATGCGGCGGCTGGATTGTTCGGTGGAGACCAGCCGCCCTTCGGCGTCGCGGGTGTTGCCGTTGGAGGCATTGCTGGGCGAGCGGAATTTCACAAACCCGCCGGCCGCGGACCATTTCCACATATCCTGAGCGTGAGCGTCGGAGAGAATTAAGTAGCCGTCATCTCCGCCGAGCCACACCGGGCCTTCCGCCCAGGAAAGGCCGGTGCCGAGCTTCACCCATTGGGCCGCGGGATCGACCAGTTCGCTGGGGGCGGGCTGTGTCGCGGGGGCCGGCGTATTCGGCGCGGGCGTTTGCGCGCGGGTCACGCTGCCGATGAATGTCATTAGAATTAAGACCGCAATGGAATGCCTCATAGGTTCGTCCTTCCGCCTGAGCCGGGAAACTTCGATTTGGAAACTTTTCGACATCTAACTGCCGTTAAGAGATTACAACGCCTTGCCCCGAATTAAAATCGGCGAAATGACTTTTCCACAGCCATGAACTCTCGACGCATCGGTCTGGGACCTGCCATGTCGCAATGGCGATGATATCGGACCAACCGGCCCGGATTTTGTCACAAACCCCGATTCCGCCGCGACTATCCGGTGAACCCGCCGCCGCGGAAACGACCTGTCCTTTCCGGATGGCGGCAACCCAGGCTCTGCGCCGAGGAAATCCCCATGTCCATTCCGACGAAATTCCTGCCCATCTTGTGCGATCCCATGAGCGGGGGGCCGCTCGAATATCGCGAGGATCATCTGTTCAACGCGGCAAAGCAAAAACGATATGCGATCGTCGATTCGATCCCCATCCTGCTGGAAGAGTCAGACCTCGGCCCGCAGAATCTGAAGATCCAGAAAATGTATCGCTGGATGGCACGGGGCTTTAATCTTGCGGATCGCGTTGGAAACGTGCTGACGAATAATTCAATCGTCAAACTTCGGCGGCAGCTCGCCGAAGGGTTGTCGCTGAAGCCCGGAGATCGATGCCTGTACACTTCGATTGGCACCGGCCTGGACCTGCCTTATCTGGCCGAGCGCGTGGCGTTGGAAGAGGTCGAGCTGATCGGCCTCGATCTCTCCATGGACATGCTCAAACAATGCAAAAAGAAAATCCGCCCGTATGAGCGGAGTTCCCCGCTCGTGCAGGCCAATGCCGAGCGGCTGCCATTTTGCGATCGCGCGTTCGACGTCGTCTTTCACGTTGGCGGAATTAATCTATTTGATCAGCCGGCGCAGGCGGTGAAGGAAATGGCCCGCGTGGCAAAGCCGGGCGCGTTGGTGCTGTTCGCCGATGAGTCGAAGGAAGTGGTCAGAGAGCAGTACAAGAAAACAAATCCGTTCACCCGTGCCGCCTGCCGTGACATCTCCGCCGAATTTGATCCGCGAAGCTGGATTCCCAATGGCGTTGCGGATTCCGTCTATGAGAAGGTTTGGAATGGGAAGGGATATTTCCTTTCGTTTAGAAATCCCGGATAAGAATTGCATGAGTAGACATCGCGGAGCTTGCAGTTTTGTGTTGTCTCGAACAAATTGAATTCCATGACATTTATCCGCAGCCGCCGACGCGCGGCTCTGGCCGCTGTATATATCGCCGCCGCTGTGGGATTCTGGTTAATCGCAGAAAAACACCTCAGCGCGGCCTCGACGCCGGATGTTCCCCAAACCCGCCCGACTTCGCTCGTCAATTCCGTCGGCATGAAGCTCGCCCTCATCAGCCCCGGCGAATTTCAAATGGGCTCGCCGGACGACGAACCCGGCCGTTTCCCAGATGAGACGCAGCACAGGGTACGCATCAGCAAACCATTTTCTCTCGGCGTTTACGAAGTAACCCAAAAGCAATTCGCCGCCGTGATGGGAACCAATCCGAGCGAAGCCAAAGGCGATGATCTGCCGGTGGATAATATTTCATGGAATGACGCGATGGCGTTTTGCAAAAAGCTGAGCGACAAGGAAGGCAAAACCTATCGCCTCCCCACCGAGGCGGAATGGGAATACGCCTGCCGGGCCGGGACGATGGGGCCTTACGCCGGAGACGGAAAACTCGACGATATGGGCTGGTATGGCGGCAATTCCCATGACAGAACCCAGCCCGTCGGGACGCGGCAGGCCAATGCGTGGGGCCTGTACGACATGCACGGAAATGTATGGGAATGGTGTGCCGACTGGTATGGCGAATATCCAACCGACGACGCCGCCGATCCCACTCCAGACCCAACCGGCCCGGAAACCGGCAAAGCCCGTGTCCTTCGCGGCGGCGCCTGGGATTACGACGGGCCGGATTGCTGCCGTTCCGCGGATCGCTACTGGAAACCGCCGGGATATCATGCGAGCAACACGGGCTTCCGTGTGGCCACGGACTGACCGGTATTGGTTTCGGTTTTGGATCAAGAGCGATCGGGCGCGCCGCCCAAGGGCGGCGGCTAAATGGGGGGCGTGCCCATAATTTGTGGCACGATGGTTATAATGCCGTCCAGCCCTTAACCAGGAGGCCATGATGGACAAGGAAGTCCTCAAGCGGCAGTTGACC
>Ga0208589_1000183_pt1 | contig 30200 bp, 31 predicted proteins | sample NGESurshal092012_2_FD_184486 | JGI IMG/M metagenome (GOLD analysis project Ga0208589, IMG submission 184486) | Arctic peat soil microbial communities from Barrow, Alaska - NGEE Surface sample F53-2 shallow-092012 (SPAdes) | ecosystem: Environmental > Terrestrial > Soil > Wetlands > Peat ...
GGGTGCGCTCCGGAATGACCCTCAAGATCGCGGGGCCTTGCGTCAAGGAAACATCACAATCATCCACAGCGCACCCACAGGAGAAAACCGCAGGGCGCCGTCATTGCGAGCGAAGCGAAGCAATCCAGGAACTCCGATTCCGGAGCCTCTGGATTGCTTCGTCGCGGAGTTTATCATCGGGCTCGCCGAAGGCGAGACCCGTTGGCTCCTCGCAATGACGAACCGAATCAATGCCCGGGTTGGGCCTTCTTCATCGCCGCCAGTTGTTCCGGGCTGGCCGTTCCCTGATAGGTGGACTTCCAGGTCTCGTAGGGCATGCCATAGACGGCCTCGCGGCTCTCGTCCTTGCTGACGGCCAAGCCCTTGGCGTCGGCTTCCTCTTTCATCCAGTTCGACAGGCAATTGCGGCAGAAGCCCGCGAGATTCATCAGGTCGATGTTCTGGACGTCATGGCGCGCACGCAGATGTTCCACCAGCCGGCGGAACACCGCGGCTTCAAGCTCCGTTCTGGTTTTGTCGTCGATCGCCATCTCGCACTCCGTGGCCGCATCTCTTCGTTTCGTGACTGGAATATCGGACATTAAATGGGCGTTGCCCCAGATTTTGCCATATCGCGGCGCAAACAGGATAGGAATAACAGAGATTTCAGACGCCGATTGCCCTAAAACAGTGCCTGCATTGTTGACAGCCAAGCCCGGCTCACGCGAAATCGTCAAAGAATTGATATAGCTTGGCTAAATGATCCGCAAAGCTCCCCATCGCAGCCGCTCTTTATCCGCTCGTCTGACCGCCGGTCTGCTGCCGGCGCTGGTGCTTGCGATGATGTGCCTGTGGAACAATCCGGCCGCCGCGGACTTCCGTCTCTGCAACAACACCTCGAGCCGCGTGGGCATAGCGCTTGGCTACAAGGATGCCGAGGGCTGGACCACCGAGGGATGGTGGAACGTATCGTCGCGCAGTTGTGAGACCCTGCTGAAGGGCACGCTGGTCGCGCGGTATTATTACATCTACGCGCTCGACTATGATCGCGGCGGTGAATGGTCTGGACAAGCCTTCATGTGCTCGCGCGACAAGGAATTCACCATCAAGGGGACCGACAATTGCCTGGCGCGCGGTTTCGACCGCACCGGCTTTTTCGAGGTCGACACCGGCGAGCAGCGAGCGTGGACCGTGCAACTGACCGAATCAAGCGAACAGCAGCCTGGCCAGAAGGTGCCGGGACTTCCGGGAATGGTTGACCCGAACAGGCCGGGCGGAATTCCGGGCATATCCACCGCGCCAGGCAAGGGCCCCGCGCTGCCGCCGGCCGGAGCGCCTCCGGCTGCGGTTGCTCCGCCACCCCCAGCGGCGCCTGCAAGCAAGCCATGAGACGTTTGCGCCGCATCAAGATCCTGGCAACGCTTGGCCCTGCTTCCTCCGACAGCACCATGATCCGGCGGCTGTTCGAAGCCGGCGCCGACGTGTTCCGGATCAACATGAGCCATACCTCGCACGACAAGATGCGCGAGCTGGTCAAGACCATTCGCAATGTCGAATCCAGTTATGGCCGGCCGATCGGCATCCTGGTCGATCTGCAAGGGCCGAAGCTGCGGCTGGGTTCGTTCGCGGAAGGCGCGGTGCAGTTGCAGAACGGCCAGAGCTTCACGCTCGATTCCGACAAGACGCCCGGCGACAACAGCCGGGTCCAGTTGCCGCACCCGGAAATCCTCGCCGCGTTAAAACCCGGTCACGCGCTGCTGCTCGATGACGGCAAGGTACGGCTGATCGCCGAGGATACGACGCCCGAGCGCGCCGTCACCCGCGTCGTGATCGGCGGCAAGATGTCCGACCGCAAGGGCGTCAGCCTGCCCGACACCGACCTGCCGGTCTCGGCGATGACGCCAAAGGACCGTGCCGATCTGGAAGCAGCTTTGGTGACCGGCGTCGACTGGATCGCGCTTTCCTTCGTGCAACGCGCCGAGGACGTGATCGAAGCCAAGAAGCTGATCCGTGGCCGCGCCGCCGTGATGGCCAAGATCGAAAAGCCGCAGGCGATCGACCGTCTCCCCGAAATCCTCGAGGCTTCCGACGCGCTGATGGTGGCGCGCGGCGATCTCGGCGTGGAGCTGCCGCTGGAGCGTGTACCTAGTCTCCAAAAACAGATGACGCGGCTGGCGCGCCGCGCCGGCAAGCCGGTGGTGGTCGCAACCCAGATGCTGGAATCGATGATCCAGAGCCCGGTGCCGACCCGCGCCGAAGTCTCCGACGTCGCCACCGCGGTCTATGAGGGCGCCGACGCGATCATGCTGTCGGCGGAATCGGCGGCCGGCAAATTCCCGGTCGAAGCGGTCTCCACCATGAATCGCATCGGCGAGGAAGTGGAGCGCGACCCGACCTATCGTGGCGTGCTCAACGCGCAGCGCGCCGAACCGGAGCCCACCGTCGGCGACGCGATTGCGGATGCGGCGCGGCAGATTGCCGAGACGCTGGATCTTTCCGCGATCATCTGCTGGACCAGTTCGGGATCGACCGCGTTGCGCGTCGCGCGCGAACGGCCGAAGCCGCCGGTGGTCGCGATCACGCCCAATCTCGCCACCGGACGCCGGTTATCGGCGGTCTGGGGCGTGCATTGTGTGGTGGCGGAAGACGCGCAGAATCTGGACGACATGGTGGATCGCGCCGGCAGCATCGCTTTCCGGGATGGTTTCGCCAAGGCGGGACAGCGCGTCATTATCGTCGCCGGCGTGCCGCTCGGCGCGCCCGGCACCACCAACATGGTGCGCATCGCCTCGGTCGGCCCGAGCGGCGATGCGGACATGTGAACAGGACGGGCGCTGCTTCAGAGCAGCGTCGCCTCCAGCGTGATCTTGGTATTGAGCAGCTTGGAGACCGGACAGCCGGCCTTGGCTTTGCCGGTCAGGTCGTCGAATTTGGCCTTGTCAGCGCCCGGAATCTTTGCCTTCAGGGTCAGATGCACCGAGGTGATGGCAAAGCCGTCGGCCACTTTCTCCAGCGTCACGTCGGCCCTGGTTTCCATCTGCTCCGCCGTGAGCTTGGCTTCGCCGAGGATCAGCGACAGCGCCATGGTGAAGCAGGCGGCGTGGGCGGCACCGATCAGTTCTTCCGGATTGGAGCCCGGCTTGCCTTCAAAACGGCTGGCGAAGCCATAGGGATAATCATTCAGCGCGCCGCTCTTGGTCGAGATCGCACCCTTGCCGTCCTTGATACCGCCCTGCCATTTGGCTGATCCTGATGTCGTCGACATTTATCGCTCCTTCAAAATGTTGGGTTACCGCTCGCGAGGCGGACTGGCACCTTAACGCGCGAGATGCGTCAAAGCGATGTCGCGGCGGCTATTGATAATAACGCCTGAGCCGCTTCTTTGTTACGCCCCAACCAGCGCCTTTGCCGGTAGCACCGCCTGCACCACGAGGCCGCGGGCGCGGGCGTCCATCACGCCGACGGCACGTAACGCCAACAGCGTGACGGTCTGCACGGAATCGCGCAGCTTTGCGGAGTCTTCCATATTGTCCGGCGCCAACGGCCCAACCAGCGATTCATGCAACGCGCCGAGCAACGCGGTCGCGGCCAGTGCGGTGTCCTGCGCCGGCAGATGTCCGGCGCGGACCGCGGCTTCGATCCTGGTTGCGATCTCGCCGGCGATTTCGCGGCGACTGGCGAGCCGCGAGGCGGTGACGTCGACATCCACGGGTTCGGCCAGGATGCCCCAGGCGAGCTTGCGCTGTGACAACACATGCACCGCAACGGTCGTGACGGCGGCGGCCAGCGCCGAGGATGGCCCGGGCGCGGCGTCGGCGGCGCGGCGGATCGCGGCCAGTTCGTCGCGCGAGACGTCGGCGATCAATTCCGAAATGAGGTCCGCCTTGGAAGGAAAATAGCGGTAGACCGTGCCCGCGGCGACATTGGCCCGGATCGCGACCGGCGCGATCTGCACCGCCGCCATGCCGCCGTCCGCCGCAGCCTGCCGCGCTGCCGCCAGGATGGCGCTGCGCCGCGCCGCAAGCCGCTTTACCACCTGATGGGTTCGCCGATACACCATCGCGCTTCTCGTCCCTCACGCGCAGCGAAAGGAGCCATATCGGTCCCGGCCGGCAGCGCGCGTCTCATTGCTTTTGGCGATCTGGAATAAACCGCTTCGAAGAACTGAACAACTATTCAGGGGGGATGACAAGGTCATTCACTGCGGCTTCCGGTAGATTTTGCAGAGCGCAGGTTCTCCCGGCGACAGCGGCTGCTATCGACCGGACGCGCGATACGCGCCTGCCATCGCAGCGCGCCAGACGCGAGGCTTCAGAAAGATTTGCAGACCGTGGACCATGCCCGCAAGATCGCCCCGTCCCAGACCTCGTATCCGGCTATGTCGGGGTATTGCCATCAACGGTATGCCGCGCCGGCTATCCGCCATGAACAGACGAGGACGCAGCTTTGCAACTAGAGAGATTGGTTCACCGATACCAGGGCGTGAGCCGTCTCGGCGTTAGTTCGGCAGAAGAAGCCACTCGCGGCAATCGATCCAAGCGCAACGGCAGCCCCCGCAATGACGTCTATTGCGTAATGTGCCCCGCAGACCGGCGTAGTGGATATTATGGCCAGATTAAGCGCGGCTATCGGCCAACGAATGGATTTCATCGGCCAGAGGGCCCATCCGTACAGGATCGCGGCCGCAGTGTGAAAGCTGGGAAATGCTATGAGGCCTTCAAGGTTATCCAGGCGAATGATCTTCAGGCCGCCAGAGCGCAAGGCGTCGAGAGTCCGCGCCGGGGTGTAAACGTCAATGGGCAGTGCCGCGTATTGAGCCGGCGTGAGATCGAAATACACAAACGCGCCAACTGCGGGCACGAAAACAAAAATTGCGACCGTCGAGATCAATGCAATTCCGTAGGCTGCGACAAAGCGCTGAAGATGCTCCATCCGGTTCGTCATGATGAGGAAAAGGGGAGTAATTGCCAGCTGTGGCAACATTGATAGATAGATAAAATTCGAGAGATGGACTTTCCAGGCGCTGTCGGTGAAAAACCTCAGATAACTCGTCCGGTCAAATCCCAGCCAGCGATCGATGGCGAGCAATTCCGCGTCTCGATAGGGCATCGCCGTCACCGTAGCGGCGTAGCTGCAAAGTAACCCAAACAGCATGATGAGCAGAAGTTGAGCCACCGCGACAAGCGCCTGGCTTAAGCGCTCGTCACGACGAATGCTTCGATAGAAAAATGTTATGGCAGCGTAAGCTGCGGCCAGCAGCAGAAGGGTCGGGTTGCTCTTGAAATCGACACTCAAGCCGGATGCAGCAACCGATATCCCCGCAGCAAGCATGACCAGCAAGGTTCCCCACCACAGGGTGCGTGCGTTGCGTCGAACGGCAATAGAGTCAGAAGAGATTGAAGGCATTCATAACTCGACAGTTCGGTTCTCTAGTGGAGCGTCACGCTTCTCTGTCCCGTTGCACTGATCGTTGGCTGGGCGAGGTGCACGGCGCCTGGCTGGCGCAGATGAATGGTAGCGATGCCATCGTCATAGACTTTTCGCCAGCCGTCGAGATGGTCGAGCAACTTTGCCGCGGCACTTTGCGTACGCAGCAGTGTCGCCTCGATTTTATAGTCATTCAGCATGGTGAAAAATTGATCCGGATCGATCAACTCGCTCGCGCGGTGTTGGTCGACCACAAATTTCTCGCCGAATAATTCGGTGCGACCGTCGATGAAAGTCGGCACATCGTGGGCGATCAGATAGCCGCCGAAATCATAATCGTTGAAAATGCGGCTGAGATGAAGGCGCTTTAATTCGGTGACCGCGGCGACGGGCGAGTTCCGGTCGGCCGGCGCATAATATCCGAATGAGACCGCCAGCAACGTCGTCGCGCAAATCCCCAGCGCGGCGGCGGCATAGAGCAGCGTTGGCCGCCGCGATTCGCCGGCATCCTCTGGACCACCGATCTGCCGTGCCAGCGGCGCGGCAAGAACGATTGGTCCCACCAGGGCCAACACCTCAAGATTTCGTGTGGCGCTCAACGCCATGTGCAGCAAGCCAAGCAGCAGCGCGATCCGCAGCGGCGGCAGCACGATGCCGCGCCACAGCGCGAGCCCCAGCACACCCAGCAGGCTTATTTCGAAAGTACCCAGGCGACCGAAGCTGACCGGATGCCATTCGGTGATCAGCGGCAGCGCTTCGCCGAGGCTAAGAATCTTTCCCGATGCCAGGAGCGCATTCCAACCGTATGGCGTGATGCAGCTCGCCGCCAGCGCGGCACAAGCAAAGCCTGTCCAGCGCCACGCCAAGGCTTTGCGTGCCGCGGATTCTTTCCGCCACACTCCATCCAGTGCGATCGGGGCAATCAGCACCAGTCCGAACACGAATCCGCCGTGCAGATTAGCCCACAGCGTCATCAGCGGCAGTAACCAAGGCGACGGCGCCTCGCCGCGATCCGCGGCAGCGATCAAGCCGCCTACCCAAGCCACCAGCACCGGCAGCGCCAGCACATGCGGTCGCGCCAACAGATGCGCCGACGCCAATAATAGCGCTCCGGCCACGATTATCATGGTGGCAGCCGGCGTCAGCCGAGCACTGAGAAATTTGGCCAGCAGCGCAAAAGCCGCCGCGATCGCGCCAGCCGCCAGCACCACCGGCCCGCTCCAGCCGGCGACCGCGTAGGCCTTGGCGTAGAGTAATTGCGCCAACCATTGCGTCGAGATCCAGGGTTGGCCGCGCATAGTGAAGGAATAGATGTCGGTTTCGGGCACCGCGCGGTGGTCGATGATCCACTGCCCGACCGTGATCTGCCATAGGGTGTCTGGATCGCCGAGCAGCTTATTGCCGGCGAACAGCAGCAGAAAATAGACCGCCACGGCGACCGCAAGCGGCAACACGCTGCGGACGGAAACGGGCGCTTCGGCGGTCCCTGTGACCGTCATCGTCATCTGCCGCAGTGCTCCATCCGAAAACGCCGGTGATGCAACTAAAGCGGGATACAACTACAACCGGCGTTAATTCTCGGTAAATGTTACGGTCGCAAATGGGATCTCCCGCAGAATTTTACCGCGTCAAATGCAGGCTTGATTTAGCGGTCAGAACGCACGCCCATGCCGTCCGGAAAAACGATACGTCGATGACGAACAGTACAACGCAAACGTTGAACAGGGGCGCCTGAATGGCGTCTTGGTCGGACGGACCGTGACCAAGGCGGACATTGACGCAACCATGCGAGGTCCTTTGGCGCGCGTCTGCTCATCTGGCCGAAGCACTCCCTCAAGCAACAGGCCGGTCGGTTTGAGGAAATCTCGGGCTTGAGGGCCGTTTCAGCGGCATTTCCGTAACAAAGGGCCAGGAAGGCACGCCCCCAGCCGCCGAACGGCGGAAGCCCGGGACCGGATCATCAGGGCAACCATTTCAAGAGCGTGTTTTCTGGACCTCCTGGTCGGGGTCGGGCGAAAACTCAATTCCCGGTCTGCAACTCGCCGAACCGGTCCCAGCTCCGGCCGTTGAAGCGCATGAACTGCATCTGGTCGACCGGCACATGATCGGTCGGGCTGGTGTTGACCGTGATGCCCGGCAGCAGCATGGGCAACGCGAGCTCCTTGATGGCGTAGGCCTGTTTCAGGATGTTCCCGGTCGACAGATCGTCGCCGCAGGCTTTCAGCACCGCTTCGAGCACCATCGCGCTGTTATAGGCGTTGACGTAATTGGTGTCGTGCTGGTCCGACTCCGGGACGTATTTGGTCATGAACTCCCGCCATTGCCTGACGCCGGCATCGTCCTTCCAGGCGGGATCGTCGGGGTCCTTGACATAGGCGGTGGACATGATCCCGGTCGAGGCCTCGAGCCCTGCCGGCTGCATGACCGTCGAAATCCAGACCGCGGTGTTGGACAGGAAAATCATCGGCCGCCAGCCGATCTCGAACGATTTGCGGATCGCTTGCGCGGCGAATTTCGGCGTCGCCGCGATCACGAACACGTCGGCGTTGGAAGCTTTCAGCTTGACGATCTGCGAGTCGATGGTCGGGTCCGACACTTCATAGGTCGCGGAAGTGACGACGGAATCGTATTTGTCGCCGAGCACGTCCTTCAGGCCGAGCAGATAATCGCGGCCGTAATCGTCGTTCTGCGAGATCACGGCGAATTTGGCGTTGGGGTTCTTCGCCAGCGCGTAACGGGCATAGAGCCGCGCTTCGTAGCGAAACGGCGCCTGCACGCCGACGGTGGCCTGCGGATATTGCGCGATGTCGGCGAATTTCGAGGCGCCGGACGCCAGGAACAATTGCGGGATGTTCTTGCTCTGCAGATATTTGGCGATCGCGGTATTCTGCGCGGTGCCGATCGAGGAGAAGATCAGCGCGACCTCGTCGCTTTCGACCAGGCGACGGGTCTGCTCCACCGCCTTCGGCGGCGCATAGCCGTCGTCGAGCGAGATCAGGTTGACCTTGCGGCCATTGATGCCGCCGTGCTCGTTGAGCATCTTGAAATAGGCGACCTCGCCCTTGCCGAGCGCGCCGAACGCCGACACCGGCCCACTATAAGGCATGGTCTGGCCGATCCTGATTTCGGTCGCGGTGACGCCGCGCATCTCGGCCGCATCAGCGCCATGGGCCAGCGCCAGCACTGCAACCGCGCCCAGCGCGCCAAAGCCCCTGACCAAACGCATCGGCTTCCCCCCGTGTTGGCGTCGGCCCGCTCGGATGGCGGCCGTTGCAGGCGCAGGTTGTTCCCGCGCTCCCAGATGGAATCATGCCACGGCGCCGACACCGACGCCAATCCTAGAGCCTTATCGGTTCTGATGGAATCAGAACCGGGCTCTAGCTTCTTGTTTTGACGCGTTTTCTTGACGCGAACCGGAGTCCACTTCGCTCGAAAACGCTATAATCACCGGCCGGCACACGGGCAGCGCCTGATGACGGCATAAAAAAACGCGGCGTCTCCGCCGCGTTTTCGATTCAGTTGAGCGTGTCGTCAGGCCTGCGGCTGCGGCTCCAGGCCGGCGTCCGGATCGGAGCGTGGGCGCGACTTGCCGGCCGGCGGCACCGCCGAGGTGCGGGGTGCCGAGGGCTCCAGCACCGACTCGCGGTTCGGCTTCTTGCCCTTGAGCAGATCCTGAATCTCGTCGCCGGACAGCGTTTCGAATTCAAGCAGGCCCTTTGCCAGGGCTTCCAGGTCGGCGCGCTTTTCGGTGAGGATACGGGTCGCTTCGTTATAGCCTTCTTCGACGAAACGCCGGATCTCGATGTCGATCTTCTGCACCGTGGCTTCCGACGCGTTCTGGGTGCGCGAGACCGACATGCCGAGGAACACCTCATCCTGGTTTTCGCCGTAGGACACGGTGCCCAACTGTTCGGACAGGCCCCAGCGGGTCACCATCATCCGCGCCAGCCGCGTCGCCTGCTCGATGTCGGACGATGCGCCGGAGGTGACCTTCTCGCGGCCGAAGATCAGTTCTTCCGCGACACGGCCGCCCATCATGATCGCGAGCCGCGACGTCATCTGCTCCAGCGACATCGACAGCTTGTCGCGCTCCGGCAACTGCATCACCATGCCGAGCGCACGGCCGCGCGGAATGATGGTCGCCTTGTGGATCGGATCGGTGGCGACGACGTTGAGGCCGACGATGGCATGACCGCCTTCGTGATAGGCCGTCAGCATTTTCTCTTCCTCGGTCATGACGAGCGACTTGCGCTCGGCACCCATCATCACCTTGTCCTTGGCCTCTTCGAACTCGGCCTGCGTCACCATGCGCTTGTTGCGGCGCGCGGCGGTCAAGGCAGCCTCGTTGACGAGGTTCATCAGGTCGGCGCCGGAGAAACCGGGCGTACCGCGCGCGATGATCTTCAGGTTGATATCGGGGGCCAGCGGCACCTTGCGGACGTGAACTTTCAAAATCTGTTCGCGGCCGACGACATCCGGATTCGGCACCACCACCTGGCGGTCGAACCGGCCGGGACGCAGCAGCGCGGGATCCAGCACGTCGGGCCGGTTGGTCGCCGCGATCAGGATCACGCCCTCATTGGCTTCAAAACCGTCCATCTCGACCAGCAACTGGTTCAGCGTCTGCTCGCGCTCGTCATTGCCGCCGCCGAGACCGGCGCCGCGATGACGGCCGACCGCGTCGATTTCGTCGATGAAGATGATGCAAGGCGCATTCTTCTTGGCCTGCTCGAACATGTCGCGGACGCGGCTGGCGCCGACGCCGACGAACATTTCAACGAAATCCGAACCCGAAATGGTGAAGAACGGCACATTGGCTTCGCCCGCGACCGCACGCGCGATCAGCGTCTTGCCGGTGCCGGGAGGGCCGACCAGCAGCACGCCGCGCGGAATCCGTCCGCCGAGGCGCTGGAATTTTCCGGGGTCGCGCAGGAATTCGACGATCTCCTGCAAATCCTGCTTGGCTTCGTCGACGCCGGCGACATCCTCGAAGGTGACGCGGCCATGCGCCTCGGTCAGCATCTTGGCGCGCGACTTGCCGAAACCCATCGCCTTGCCGGCGCCGCCCTGCATCTGCCGCGACAGGAAGATCCACACCCCGATCAGGGCGATGAACGGCAACCATGAGACCAGCAGCGACACGAACCACGGCACGTTGTCGCCGGGCGGCTTCGCGGTGATCGAGACCTTGCCGTTATAGAGGCGCGAGACCAGCGTCGGATCGTTCGGCGCATAGGTCTGGAAGCTCGAGCCGTTGGTGAAGGTGCCGTGGATTTCCGGCCCCTGGATCACGACGTCGCGCACGTGACTGGCGTCGACTTCCGTCAACAATTGCGAAAACGAGATGTCCTGCGAGGAAGTACGCTGGCCAGGATTCTGGAAAAGCGTGAACAGTGCCAACAACAGCAAAACAATAATAACCCAGAGGGCGAAATTGCGCAGATTGGCGTTCATCGATCTTCCTTCGTGGTCGCGCGGATCGCGGCCTTTTATCCTTGGCAGTAGTCTTGGCAGTATCTTCGGCAGTCTGTCAGGCCAGCCACGAGGCAACCCCCCGCTCGACTGCTCTACAATCTAAGTGCCGCCCCGGTCGCTGCCAAGGGAACCACGCAGGACTATTTAACGCATCCTAGCGCGATTCCCGTTCAAATAATGGCGTTTAGGCCGGCGTTTTCGCGGGTGGTTAAGGCTTGGAGCGCGGTATAGGACGAAAGGCTGCCTTTCGACCCCCATCGCGGTAATTCCGAGCCCCCGATTTCAGCCCCGCCGACGCCGGGGTGGCGCCGGTTCGATGCAGAGCCGCCCCCCGACGAGGCTGATCATGGCGCCGGCGAGAGTCTGTTTCAGCCTTACACGGCGGGGATCGGCCTTTTTGGCGCCGGCCTGTTCCAGGGCCGAGAGCAACGCCTCCACCTTGCCGAGTTCGGCCGGCCCCTCATGGCCGAAACGATCGATCGCGCGCTGCAACAGCCGGACGCGGATTTCCTCGGGGATGGCGGCAAAGGCCGCAAAATCGAATACCCTCCTACCCGCACCCGCCTGCGAGATTTCGCGATCCCTCAAGGCGAGATAACGCTCGGCGCCGTCGGCCAGCACTTCGACCGCCGCGTTGGCGCGCGCAAGCCGCGCGGCCAGCCGCGACAGATTCCTGGCGTCGCCGCCCTCGGCCGCCAGCGCCGGCATCAGCGCGCGCAGCCGCGGCCGCGTGAAATGCGGGTCGCGATTGGTGGGATCGTCGGCGTAGGTAATCCTTGCCTTCTCGAGGGTCGCAACAAGCCGCGCTTTGGAAACCTGCAGCAACGGACGCGCCAGCACGACGCCATGACGCGGCGATTGCCGGGCCATCGCCGCGAGGCCGGCGATGCCGCTGCCGCGCAACAGCCGCATCAACAGCGTCTCGGCCTGATCGTCGCTGGTATGTGCGGTGAGGATATGGCCGGCGCCGTGATCCTGCGCGGCCTTTGCCAGCAGCCGGTAGCGCTCGGCCCGCGCCGCGGCCGGCAATCCGGTTTTCGGCTTGGCGCCTCGCCAGCGCAGGGTGTGGTGCGGCAGGCCAAGGCTCTGTGCCAGCCGTTTGACATCGCTCGCCTCGCGCGCCGAGGCCGGGCGCAAACCATGATCGACGGTGACCGCGATCAGGCGCGGGCCGCGCGCCAGTGCGCGGCGCCAGCGCGCCGCCAGCCACATCAGCGCGACGGAATCCGGACCGCCCGACACCGCCAGCACGATCGCGGGCACGGCTTTCCATTCCGCGAACAGGACTTTCGCATCGCTTGCCGAGATCGCGGAATGATCGTCGTCGGGCATGGAATCAGACTTGCGGGCAAACTTGACAGTCAGATCTGGCATCGCCGGGGTTATATCACCGACGTTTTAAGCCGAGATCCGCCGCGTTGCCATGGGCCGATCGGCGGCCCGGCCTCACGCCGTCAGCACTTGACCCGTTTCTGCTCGCGATCGACGGCGGCTTTCACCCCGCTGGAGGCGCGCGGATATTTCCGCGTCACTTCGCCGAAGGCGGCGCAGGCCGCCTCCTTCTCCTTCAGGGCGGCCAGCGACTGGCCAAGCCGCAGCAGCGCATCGGGCGCCTTGCCCGATTTGTCGAATTTGGTGGTCACCGCGAGGAAGGCTTCGGCGGCGTCGCGATATTGCTGGCGCTGGAAGAAGCTTTCGCCGAGCCAATATTGCGAATCCGCCACCAGCGGATCGTTTGGATATTTCTGGGAGAAGTTGCGCATCGTCTCTTCCGCCAGCGCATAATCCTTGCGCTGCATATAGCCGATGCCGAGATCGAACTCGTCCTTCGGCGAAGCCGACGGCGGCAACGTAGTCAGGCGAGGGCCGACGCCGGGCGCCTGCGGCGGCGGCGCGCCGCCATTGAGCTGGTTGGTGCTTTCGATGTTGAGCGGCTCACCGGCCGCGCGTCCGCCGGGCGCGCCGACCGGCGCCTCGACCGGCAACTGGCCGCCGCCGAGCGCACGCGGGGCGCCGGGAGCATTGGGATTCTGGCTGGGATCGAAGGCATCGCCGCGGCGTCCGCCCGCAGGCTCCTGCGCGATCGGCGCCGGAGCGGCGTTCTGCTGGTCGTAGCCCTGCTGGGACTGCGGCGGCCGATAGCCCGGATTCGCGTTCGGGTACGGCTGCGGCGAAGGAAGTGCCGCCACGTTCGGCTGAACCGCCGCGGGCTGGCCGGCGGGCGCGGCTTGCGCCCCACCCTGCATCGCGTTCAGGCGCTGCTGGAGCAGCTGGTTCTGGTGTTGCAGTTCCTCGTTCTGGCCGGTGAGCTGTCGCAGCTGTTCCTGAAGATGCTGAACCTGCATCTCCGGATCGCCGTCGTCGGACTGCGCCAGCGCCGGTGACGGCAGCATCGGCGAGCCGAGCGCCAGTATCGCGGCAAGCATCAGGGCGCGCGTGACCCCGCGGGGCATTCCGCTGATCGTTCGATGAGATCTGGATGACATGTTGGCCTGGCGACGCAATCTGCGTGATATCGGGAGCGAGACGAATACCATTGAGAGCGGGACTACGCCAAAAATGTGACTGATACAAACGGCCTGATATGAACGGCTTATATGGACTCGGCCGCTATCCGCCGCTGAAAACAAAACCGGCGCCCGAAGGCGCCGGCGATGAATATCTTCCGAACGGCGAACGCTTACGAACTGGCGTTCAGCACGGTGACCGCACGGCGGTTCTGCGACCAGCAAGAGATGTCGTTGCAAACCGCGACCGGGCGTTCCTTGCCGTAGGAGATGGTCCGCATCCGGCTCGGATCTATGCCCTTTGAGGCGAAGAAGGAGCGAACCGACTGGGCGCGCCGCGCACCGAGCGCGATGTTATATTCGCGGGTGCCGCGCTCGTCCGCATGGCCTTCGATGGTGAAGGAGTAGCGGTTATAGGTCTGCAGCCACTGCACCTGCTTGTCCAGCGTCGCAATCGCCTGCGGCGACAGATCGGTCTGGTCGCTTTCGAAGAACACGCGGTCGCCGACATTGACCACGAAATCCTGCTGGCTGCCCGGCGTCGCCGCACTGGCCATCGAATCGGCGCCGAGGTTCTTATTGGCGCAGGCGCCCATCGACAGCGCCACCGCAAGCACCGCGGCCAGCTTCAATCCCTGGAGGATACGCATTTGAGATTTCATTCCGGAGCCTCCACGCTCACGTTTTTCCAACTGTCATCCGGTCTACAGGGCGATGGTTAAGCGAACGTTCCGTCAACCTTGACGGGGTGTTGCCAGAGCCGATCAAATGCCCCCCAACGGCGAAAAGCAATTGCAATGGTTAATGGGTTGTAAATGTGGCGCGAGGGTGGAGGCAAGCGGCAACGCGGCCCGTCCTGACCGGTTTATGACACGGTCGAGGGCTTGGTTGAAGGCTCGGTCGAAGATCTGAACCCGCGCTGGCGCAACACGGAACCGGTTTCAACCGGAACCGCGCGATTCGCCGTCAGGCGCTCGGGACGATCGAAGCAAATTCGAGCGGCAGGATCTTGGCTTCGAATGCCGGTCCGGGACCCTCGCCGCCGCGCTGGAACAGCATCCGCCGTTCGAACGCGCTGGAGCGCATCATCGGATAACGCTCGAAAACCTTGGCGCGCTTGGCGGGGAAATCCGCCGCCATCAAACCGACCGGCTTGAGCAGGCCCGGGAAGAAACGCGGCTCGGCGATGGTTTCGTGCAGGAACACGCGGCGATAGAACGCCTGATGCTCGGCGCGAACGATCGCAAGGCCGAGGCTGGCGTTGAAATACTCGCACGCCAGATAGGCCAGCCGCAGCGTCACATAGGGCAATTCGGGATAGCCCTTGGCGCGGTCCGGGTCTGCGACAAATCTCGCGGGGTCGATGATGACCTCGCCGCGGTCGAGCTTCGGGTGCAGGATTTCGCCGAAGGCCTCCGCCGAACAGGATCGCCGCCATTCGGACGTCAGCACGCTGATGCGAACCGAACTGCAGAGCTCTCCGTGCAGATACACGCCGAACGTCCAGGTGTTCGGCAAATCCTCATACTGGTCGACGACGCGCTGCTCGGGAGACTCTTTCACGGCGCCTTCGCGGAGATAGGCCCGGTAGCGAAGATTGTAGATCGCTTCCTTTTCGGCCGGTGTCCGCGCGACTTGGTAATCAACACCGTCGAGCAGACCGGAGCTCCGTCCTGAGGTTGACGGGAGGGCTTCGACGCGGGACCTCATGCACTATTCCTAACAACTGCAACAACCTCTGCGGGTGCAAAGATTAACCGCTTGTTAACAGAATTGCAAAAGCATCGCGTCATTAGGGTTAATCAAAAGGCTCGAAATCGACGATTTGGGAGCAAAATTTTCCCCGTATACGCATTTGCAAAGAAGAAATGTTCAGGCGATCGATCGCGTGGCAACCGCCAGCGCCGGCTCGTCGGGCGAGCGGCGGCCATGCGAGGCGTTGAGAAGCTGGCGCACCCGCGCCGCCGGGACCGGCCGGCTGAACAGATAGCCCTGGCCCTCGTTCACGGTGCCGTCGGCGTTGATCAGTTCGAGCTGCTCGTTGGTCTCGATGCCTTCGACCACGACCGACATGCCGAGATCGGCGGACAACCGCGCCACCCCGCGCAGCAGCGTCAGCGGACGATCGGTATCGATTCCCTCGAGGAAGGAGCGATCGATCTTCACCTTCTGCAGCGGGAAATTATGCAGATAGCTCAGGCTCGAATAGCCGGTGCCGAAATCGTCCAGCGAGATCCGCACGCCGATCGCGCTCAATTGCGACAGCACGTCATGGGTCAGCTGCGTATTGCGCAACAGCGAGGATTCCGTGATCTCGATCTCGAGGCGATGCGCCGGCAGGCCGGAGACCTCGAGCGCGTAACGCACTTCGCTCAGCACGTCGCGCTGATGGAATTGCTGCGGCGAGAAATTGACGGCGACGCTGACGCCTTCCGGCCATTTCATGCATTCCATGCAGGCCTTGCGCAGAATCCAGCGGCCGAGATCGATAATGAGACCCATATCCTCGGCGACCGGGATGATGTCGATCGGCGAAACCGTGCCGCGCAGCGGATGATTCCAGCGCAACAACGCCTCGCACGTCGAAATCCGGCCCGACTTCAAATTGACCAGCGGCTGATAGAACAGCTCGAATTCCTCGTTGGCCAGCGCCTTGCGCAGGTCGAGTTCCATGTTGCGGCGGGCCTCGACGATTTGCGCCATTTCGTCGCGGAAGAAGCAGAAGGTGCCACGGCCGTCGGCCTTGGCGCGGTAGAGCGCCATGTCGGCGTTCTTCAGCAAGGTATCGGCGGTGACGCCCGGAGACGTCATCGCGATGCCGACGCTGGCGCCGATTTCGACCAGATGATTGTCGATCTTGTAGCGCTCGCTGAGGCGATCGACGATGCGCCGGGCCAGACCGGCCGCATCCTCATGCGATTCGATATCCTGCTGGAACACCACGAATTCGTCGCCGCCGAAGCGCGCGACAAAATCCTCCGGCCGCAGCATGCCGCGCAGCCGCTCGGCCACCGCGCACAGCAGTTCGTCGCCGCAGGGGTGGCCCAGCGTGTCATTGACCTGCTTGAACTGGTCGAGATCGACGAACAGCAGCGCCGACAGCCGGTCGGCGTGGTGTGAAACCGCAAGCAGACGGCCGATCTCGTCGCGGAAGTTGAGGCGGTTCGGCAGCGCGGTCAGGGCGTCATAGCGCGCCAGATGGCTGATCCTGGCTTCAGCGCTGCGCCGCTCGGTGATGTCCTCCACCAGCACGACCGTCCCGCCGCCGGTCATCGGCTGGAACGTCCATGACAGCGACCGGGCGCGAACCACGTCGGGATCGGTCGTGATGATGTCCCTGGCCTGGGTGTCGTCGATCTCGGCAAGGATCATCTTGCCGCTTGCCGACGAGATCGAGCAGGCGTTGACGCAAGCCGCGACGATATCGGCCGCGCTGGCTCCGCGCTGCACGAAATCGTCCGACAGATCCATCATTTCGCTGAAACGGTGATTCATCACCGCAAGCCGTCCGTCGGCGGCGAACATGCACAATCCGTGTGGCATGTTGTTCAGCGCGGTGTCGAACTGGCCGGCCAGCGCCGCCTCGCGAATACTCGAAGTCAGCGCCTTGACGAAAATGGCGTGCAGGCTGAGGTTGATGCCCTTCAGGCCGATGAAGAACAGGACCAGCAGCGCGGCAAGCCCGACGTAGTAGAAGCCGCCATGCAGCGCCAGCGCCAGCGACATCGGCCCGCATGCCAGCAGGATGTGATACTGAATGAGCTTGGGCTGACCGTAATTGCGGGCCGCACCGCCGGCGGTGTAGCCGATGGTCACGGCAACACAGACCATATGCGCGATCGCATCGTCACTGCCGACGATGGTGATGAAGCACCAGATGCCGAGTATGCCGGCATAGACCATGGCGCCGATCGCGTAGCGCGGTCCCAGATGCTTGGCCTGCTCGAACGTCAGCGTCGAAGTGCGCCGCTCGTATTTGCGGATACTCAAGGCGCGGATCGTGCCTATCCCCACGATCAGAACCGCGCATGGCCACAACAGCACATTGCCGGTCTTCATCGCCGTCATCACCGCCGCGACGGCGGCACAGACCGAGGCGAAGAACATCGGCCAGAAATTCTGGCACATGGAATCGACGAGCGCCGCATAAAGTTCAGGCTCGACTTCTTCCTGATAACTTCGCTTTTTCTGATCGACCAACTGCATCGGAACGCGCACACGTCCTTTTTCGGTGCGTACTTTTACCTGCTGCAGATGAAGTCTTTCTGAGGGAATATCGTTACCGAGTTATTGTTTTCTGCGCCGCAGAACGAAAATATGCCCGTTAAATCAGCACGCTAGGCAAGCTTTGCCGGGCGCGACGGCAACATACCGCGGCCCGCCCCGGCTGACGCACACCCGGCCGGTTCGATCGGGCGAAACTACGATAACAACGGCGACCAGGCAGGGTCCGAGGCGAAACCGGGGGTTGGAACCCGCAGTTCGTTGCGGCCGGAAATGTCCACCGTGAACAATGACGCGCCGTCATTGCCGCCGGGATCGCGGAAGAACATCAGCACGCGGCCATTCGGCGCAAAGGTCGGCCCTTCATTATGGAAGCCGGAGGTCAGAATCCGTTCGCCCGATCCGTCCGGCTTGATGATGCCGATCGAGAACTGGCCGCCGCCCTGCTTGGTGAACGCAATGTAGTCGCCGCGCGGCGACCATACCGGGGTCGAATAGGTACCGTCGCCGAACGAGATGCGCTGCGCCGGTCCACCGGTTGCCGGCATGATGTAGATCTGAGGCTTGCCGCCGCGGTCGGACTCGAAACACAGCCGGCTGCCGTCGGGAGCATAGGACGGCGAGGTATCGATCGCCGGCGTATCGGTCAGCCTCGTGGTGGATTTCGAACGCAGATCCATCACGAACAGGTTCGAATTGCCGCCCTGTTGCAGGCTCATGATGACGCGCTGGCCGTCCGGCGAGAATCGCGGCGAGAACGACATGCCGGGGAAGTTGCCGACGATCTCGCGCTGCCCGGTCTCGATGTTGAGCAGATAGACCCGCGGGTCGCCCTGCCCGAACTCCATGTAGGTGATTTCCTGGGTCGACGGCGAGAACCGCGGCGTCAGCACCAGATCGGTGCCCTTGGTCAGATAGCGCACGTTGGCGCCATCCTGGTCCATCAGCGCCAACCGCTTGACGCGGCGCTGCGCCGACCCGCTTTCGTCGACGAACACCACGCGGCTGTCGAAGTAGCCCTTTTCGCCGGTCAGACGTTCATAGATCTGGTCGGAAATGATGTGCGCGATCCGCCGCCAATATTCCGGCGAGGTGAAATATTGCTGGCCGGTCAGTTGCTGGCCGGTGGCGACGTCCCACAGACGGAACTCCGCCTTCAGGCGCCCGTCGCCCTGCCGGGTCATGCGGCCGGTCACCAGCGCCTGCGCGTTGATGGTCTTCCAGTTGGCGAATTGCGGCGCAGTGTCGATGTTGGTGATGCGCTCGATGTAGGCAGCCTGATCGATCGGCGCGAACAAGCCGCTGCGCTTGAGATTGTTGGTGATGACCTGGGTGACGCCGATGGCGACGTCGTTGTCCGCTGGCGTTCCCGCTACGAAATTCGGAATCGCGATCGGAAGCGGCGTGAACTCGCCTTCGGGAACCACGATCCGCTTCGGGCCGCCCTGCGCGAACGCGCGGCGCGCGCCGCCTAGCACGCCGAGTGTGGCGATTCCGGAAATGATCTGCCGGCGGCTTGGGCGGAGCAGCATCTGCCGCAATTCATCTTTGTCGGTCATGTCATTCAAGCGCTTCGTTTCACGTTGCCAGCCACAGGTTCGTGGCCGCTCTCAGGTCTTTCGCTCGGTGAACACCGGCGCGAAATATTTCCATTCGTCGAAAAAGGCCGCGGGCAGATTATAAGGCTGACACTCGATGATCGCGCGCATCGCGCTCTCTTGGTAGACGCGCAGATAAGGCGTCGACGGCGTGCCTTCCGGAACCGGCGTACTTTCCAGCGTACCGTCGCGCTTCAGCTTGATCTCGAACGCGATCTCGGGGTTCTGGCTCTCGATGCCGCCATAGGGCTTTTTCCAGCAGCGTTCGACCTGCTCCTTGAACATCGAGCCCCACGTCGCGGAGTTGTCGGCGGCCTTGCCGTGGGCGAGCCCGAGCGCGGCATTGGAATTCAGCGTCTCTCCGGTCAGCGCCGCCCGGGTCGGGTCGCGCTTGTCGAGCAGGGCTGCGATCTTCGCCTCGTCGAAGGGCCGCTCCGCCTTTGGCTTCGGCGGCTTCGGCGGGGCTGCCTGGGCCTGCGGCTTCGGCGGCGGCTTTTTCTCTTCCTTCTTCAAGGCTTCCGCGATCGGATCGATCTTGGGCGGATCCGGTTTCTTCTCGATCGGCTTCGGCTCTTCCTTCGGCTTGGCCTCGGCGACCGGCTTGGGCGGATCCGGCTTTTTCTCGACCGGCTTGTCCTCGACCTTCGGCACCGGCGGTGGCGACGTGTCAGTCACGACAGGCGGCTTTTCGCTGATCTTTCCGATGGCGTCGTCCACTGGCTTGGCTTCGGCGACCTTCTCGACCAGCGGCTTGGGATTTTCCTTCTTGCCGGTTTTCATGCCGGCGGTGACCTTGGCCAACTGGTCGGAGGAGATGATGTCAACCGGCAGCGTTTCTTCCGGAATGGATTCGAAGGCTTTGGACGAGAACGACACCAGTCCCCACCCGATCACGAGGACGTGCAGGGCCACAGACGCAACCAGTGTCTTGTCGACCTTCACATTCACGCTCTAGGACCCCTGCTCCACCTCGGTCACCAGTGCCAGCCGCTTGAAACCGGCGCCGGACAACAGCCCCATCACCTTGGCCACCGTGCCGTAATCGGCCTTCTTGTCGGCCCGCATGAAGATACGCTCATCCATGCCGCCACGGGCATCGGTGATCGCCTTCAGCTTCGGGATCAAGTCGGTCATCGCGACTTCGGTGTCGTTGATGAAGACCTTTCCCTTGATGTCGACCGACAGTTGCAGCGGCGTCTTGTCCTGCTCCAGGCTCTTGGCCTGGGTCTGCGGCAGATCCAGCGGCACGCCAACGGTCAGAAGCGGCGCCGACACCATGAAGATGATCAGCAGCACCAGCATAACGTCCACCATCGGGGTGACGTTGATCTCCGCCATCACGGCGCGGCGGCGACCACGGCGACCGCCGCGCGCCGGACCTGCCATGTTCATCGCCATGATCGGGTGCTCACAGGTGTACTCACCATATACCGCCTCTCACGCCCGCTCGTCGATCTGGCGCGACAGGATCGCTGAAAATTCATCGGCGAAACCCTCCAGGCGCTGGGCCTGCCGGTTCACCTCGGACGTGAACTTATTGTAGAAAATGGTCGCCGGAATGGCGGCGATAAGGCCGATTGCGGTGGCAAACAGCGCTTCCGCGATGCCCGGAGCCACTACCGCCAGCGAAGTGTTCTTGGAGGCGGCGATCGACTGGAAGCTCGACATGATGCCCCAGACCGTGCCGAACAGGCCGACGAATGGCCCCGCGGAGCCGACGGTCGCCAGCACCAGAAGCCGGCGCTCCAGCCGCTCGATCTCCCGGGAGATCGAGACGTTCATCACTTTTTCGATCCGCATCTGCAGACCTGCGAAGGAGCGCGCCTGGCTTTCGAACGAGCGCTTCCATTCGCGCATCGCGGCGACGAAACAAGCCGCCATCGACTGCGTCGGCTTGGTCGACAGCGCGCGGTAAAGTTCCTCGATCGACTGCCCGGACCAGAACGCCTGCTCGAAGCGGTCCATGGCGCGTTTGGTGCGCGCGTAGAGGAAAATCTTGTCGATCGCGATCGCCCACACCCACACCGAACAGGACAACAGCCCCAGCATGACGACCTTGACGATCCATGCGGCCTGCAGAAACAGCGCGATCAGCGATACGTCGCTGGAGGCGATCGGCAGGGCTGACTGAGCCACGTCGGCCGGGTTCATTAGCGGTATCCTCTCAACGTCCCAAATTTCTCCGGGGAGCGACCGGCTGCCCGTCCCACAGCCGCGCGTCGAACGCACTGGCCAAGCGCAAGCGCCATAGCCTTGTTGTGTCGCATGGGAAGGCCCGCCGAAGCCTCGGCCTGCATCCCCTGCCAACATGTCAAAACGAGGGCTATTGGCGCGTCTTTACGCCCCTAACCAGACGCTAACCATGGTTAAGGCGGAGTTACCAAGGAGGATTTTGGGTGCGTCAAAATGCCGGCAGGTCAGACCCTTAGAGGGCAGTTCCAGAAATGGAACGGGACCTTGCCTAAACAAAGCCGCCCGTCTGCGGTTGGCAAACGGGCGGCGCTGTGCCGTCAGACGGGTGGGGGCATTACGCCTGAGGCTGGACCTCGAGAGCGGGCCTCAGATCAAGACTGGGGCTGGCCATCCGTGGGCGAGGCCGGGCGCGGACGGTGCTGCGCCATGAACTGGTCGAACTCGTCCTTGTCCTTGGCGTGGCGCAGCCGGTCGAGGAAATCCCGGAATTCGGTCTGCTCCTCTTCGAGGCGGCGCAGCGTCTCCATGCGGTATTCGTCGAAGGCGCGGTTGCCGCTCGAGGCCGGCCCAAAGCCGCCGAAGCCGAAGCCGCGACGCTCCATCCGGCCGCGCATCCGCTCCATTTTGTACTGCATCCGCTCCATCTTGTTCTGCCAGCGATCCTGATGACTCCAGCAACCCATTTTCGTGCTCCTGAGTGTGAAAAACAGAAAGGCGAGACCAACCGGCCACCAGAACAGGAAGCCGAGAATGGTCGCGATCACCATGCCGGGGTGAATGTGCATATGCGGGCGATAGGGCTCTTCAACAGGACCGCGCCATTGATGGACATCTGCGGTGTAGGCCATTTCCCTCTCCATGACGGCAGGATGCCGTTGTGAATGTAAATAACATTTACATACGTAAACCGTCCGGTTTTTTTGTCAAGCCGGGCGCCAGCGGCGTACTCGAATTTATTTTTGGGTACCCCAGGGCCCGGACGGCGGGACCGGCGGCGGGCCTGAGGTCGGGCCGGCCGGCTTCGGCTCGGCTGTCGACGCAGAGGCCCCGCGCTCGGTCGAAAAGCCGAGACCGCGCAGATAGATCAGCACCTCGGCCTCCAGCAGGTCCTCGGCCGACATCGGCAGCTTGCGCCGCGCCGCGTCGCCGCGCGCAAACAGCGAAGCGACCCCGTGCGACATCGACCAGATATGCAGCGCCATCATCATCGCCGGCGGCCGCGGCGTGCCCGGCGGCGCCAGCGCGGCAAGCCGTTCGGCGGCGGCACGGATGATGCCGAAAGCGCGCTCGCTGGCTGCCAGCAAGGTCGGATTGAGATCGACCGGTAGCCCCGATTCGAACATCGCCGAATAGAACGCCGGCTCCTCGCGGGCAAACGCCAGATAGGCCTTGCCGACCCGCTCGAACGCGGTGACGGTATCGGGGCGGCCGTCGTCCCATGCCGAGGTGAGTTGCGCCTCGAATTGCTCGAAGCCGCGCTGCGCGATCGAGGACAGCAGTTCGTCGCGGTCGCGAAAATGCCGGTACGGTGCCGCCGGACTGACACCCGCCATCCGCGCGGCATCGGCGAAGGTAAAACCGGCCGCGCCCTTTTCGGCGATCAGGCCGAGCGCTGCTTGCAGCAGCGCCTCCTTCAGATTGCCGTGGTGATAGCCGCGCTCGGCGCGGCGTTGTTCCTTGCGCCAGCTCATGTGAAAGACTTTTACATGAGCCGGCCGCAAAGGTCACTAGCCGCGGCCACCCTTCTACCGCGCCGGCTTGCCCTGCAACTCGCCGAACCCGGCCGCAGCCTGCTGCAGATCGGGGGGAAAATCCGCCATCTCGTGGACCTGGCGGATCTCGATCACCTCATTATTGGACGCCGGGCATCGCTTGGCCCAGCCGATCGCCTCTTCCCGCGAAGCCACTTCGATCATCCAGTAACCGCCGATCACTTCCTTCGATTCGGTGAAGGGACCGTCGGTCACCACGGGCTTGCCGCCCGCGAACGAAACCCGCGCGCCCGTCGACGGCGGGAGCAGCCCATCGAGCGTGATCAGCACGCCGGCTTCCTTCAGCGCCTCGTTGTATTTCATCATCGCCGTGACCGCCTCCACCGAAGGCAACGCGTCGGGCGCGGCCGTCTCATAGCCGGCGGGGATCATCAGCATCATAAATCGCATGGTTCAGCGTCCTTGTTTCCTGTCATTCCGGGGGCGCGGAGCCGATCCGGAATGACGAAGTTGGATGGTTCTATTTTTTCTCGATCTGATCCCGCAAACGCGTTCCCCGCTCGCGCAGCTCCGGCGTCAGCGCCTCGCCGAAATCCTCGGGCGAAAACACCTGCCGGATCTCGATCTCGGCGCCACCGCCGAACGGCGCGCGCTTCATCCAGTCGATCGCCTCGTCCAGCGATTTGGTTTGAATAAGCCAAAAACCGGCGACGAGATCGCTGTTGAAGTTGAACGGGCCCCGGCTGACGGCGGGCTGACCGGCGGAATATTTCACCCGTGCGCCCTTCGCGGTCGGATGCAACCCCTCGCCGGCCTGCATGATTCCGGCCTTGACCATTTCCTCGTTGAACTTGCCCATCGCGGCCAGCAATTCCGTGCCCGGCATCACGCCGGCTTCCGTATCCTTGCTGGCCTTCACAATCACAATGAATCGCATCGTTATGCTCCGTTCGATCCGCTTTCCAGGCCGGTCGCTTGCCGGCGCTCGTCAACAGGACGAACAGGCTTTTGCCGCACCGACATCAAGGTGAAAATTATTTCCGGGGTAATTGTCATGCCTACACGGGCGCGACCCGGTCCCTGATCCCTCACGTCGGAAACATCTTGAAGTAAGGCTCTGCCTCCGCCAGCACGCGTGCGACCGACGGGCGCGCCTTCAGACGTTCCAGATAGGCCGTCGCGTGTTTGTGCTTTTCGCCCAGCGGCTCGACCATATTGCCGTAGAACAGCGCCGGCAACGCGGCGCAATCGGCGAGGCCGAACGCCTCCCCCATCGCCCAGGCGCCACCCGCCATCTGCCGATCGATCATGTCGTAGCACGACCGCAACCGTGCCCTCGCCTCTTCCACGCCGTGCGGATCCTTGGCCGCCTCGGGCCGCAAGCGGTCGCCGACGATCTTCTGCATCGAGAGGTGCGCATAGCAATCGTAAAACCGGTCGCGCAGCCGGGTCTGCCGTGCCAGATCGGGATCGTCGGGGATGAACCGCGTGCGGCCGGGGTAATGCCGGTCGAGATATTCGATGATGATGCTGGTCTCCGGGACGGTTTGGTCGCGCGCGTCGTCGCGCAGCACCGGAAATTTGCCGATTGGCCACAGTTTTAGCAGCGCCGCTCGCTCGGCCTCGTCGCCGAGATTGACCATATGCGGCGTGAATGGCGTGTCGTTCTCGTACAGCGCGATCAGCACCTTCCAGCAGAACGACGATAGCGGATGATAATGCAGCGTAAGCGACATGGAATCTCCCCGGTGAATTGATTGCCATTAAACCGATAGGCGGCGTCAGCCAGAATGAAGCGGCCCCGCCACTAGCGATCGCCGGACCAAGACTAAAGACGCGCATGGCCGTGGTTCCATCGCGCGACTCGAAGCAGCGGCGATGTCTGGATCGCGGAGAAGTCAGAACGGGCGACGTGGCGACGTCGCTCGGCGCCATCAAGACGGCGATCGGGAGCGTGAACGAGTTCATCACCTCAACCGCTGCTGCCGTCGAAGAGCAAAGCATCGTCACCAGCGACATGTCCACCAACATGCAGCGCGCCTCCGCCGAATTGGCATGAGTTCGGCCGAGGCGATCTGCATGGTTGCGTGAAGTCTTCGGCCGTGGCTCCGAAGAACTAGCGAGCCGGCGCCGCGATGCGACGAAGCATTGCGGCGCCGGTTGGTTTTCAGGCCTGCAGCGCAATCCGCGGTAACGCGCTATAACACCCGTCCGGCAATCAATGGGACGGATGCAATGACCGACAGACCTCAACCTTCGAAAGTCGCGCTGGTGACGGGCGCTGCGCGCGGCATCGGGCTTGCGGTGGCAAAACGCTTTCTGGCCGAAGGCTGGGACGTGGCGCTGCTCGACATCGAGCGCGAATTGCTGCGTGGCGCGGTCGACGCGCTGGCCGACCCCGACCATACGCTGGCGCTGCATTGCGACGTGTCCGATGCCGCCGCGGTAACGGCCGCCACGGAGGCGGTGCAGCGCCGCTTCGGCCGGCTCGATGCGCTGGTCAATAACGCCGGCGTTGCGGTGTTCGCTCCCTTGCTGGAAACCTCCGAGCGGGACTGGAACCGGGTGCTCGCGGTCAACCTGACCGGACCGTTCCTGTGCACCAAGGCGGCGGCTCCCCTGATGCGCGAACATGGCGGCGGCGCGGTCGTCAACATCACCTCGATCTCGGCGGTGCGCGCCTCGACGCTGCGTTCGGCCTACGGCACCAGCAAGGCCGGGCTGGCGCATTTGACAAAACAGCTCGCCGTCGAGCTCGCCTCGCTCGGCATCCGCGTCAACGGCGTGGCGCCCGGGCCGGTCGAGACCGCAATGGCCAAGGCGGTCCATACCCCGGAAATCCGCGCCGACTATCACGACGCGATCCCGCTGAATCGATACGGCCTCGAGGAGGAACTGGCGGAAGCGGTGTTTTTCCTGTGCAGCGAGCGCGCCAGCTACATCACCGGACAAATTCTCGCCGTCGATGGCGGTTTCGATGCCGCCGGCATCGGCCTGCCGACGCTGCGCGGCCAGCGGCGGAACGGGTAGCACATCCGGCCATTGACTGATTGGATTCCTGACCGGATCGAAGAGGCCCAATGCGGACAGCTCTCGCCAGACTGATGTTCCTCGCGGCACTGCTCGGCGCCGCCGGCCCGATGCCGGTGCATGCCGAAATACGCATCCTCGGCAGCCCGGGAGGACAGGTCGGCCCGTTCCTCGATCTGTTCGAGCGGGTTCGCGCCTCCGGTGAAGCCGTCGTGATCGATGGACCATGTCTGTCGGCCTGCACCCTGGTATTGAGCGTGGTCCCCAATGACCGCATCTGCGTGACGCGCCGCGCGGTGCTGGGATTCCATGCCGCGCGCTCGATCGATCGCCGCGGCCGGCTGTACGCCGAGCCCGAGGCTTCCGAAGCCGTGCTGGAAACCTATCCGGCCCCGGTGCGCGACTGGATCCGGCGCCGCGGCGGGTTGACGTCGCGGCTCCTGCTGTTGCGCGGCCGCGACCTCGCGGCGATCTATCCGAGATGCCGATGACTACATGCCCTCCGCCGGGCAATTGACCATCCAGGAAATGCCGAACTTGTCGACGCACATGCCAAAGCCCTTCGAGAAGAAGGTCTTGCCGAACGGCATGTGGGCGGCGCCGCCTTCGGACATCTCCTTGAATTTGCGCTCCGCTTCCGCGACGTCCTTTACGGTGATCGAGATCGCAAAACCCTGCGGCTTCTGGAAACGGTCCGGCGGCGCATCGGACGCCATCAGGACCTGGCCGTCGATCGACATCCTGGCATGCATGATGTACTTCGCCCGCTCCGGCGGCGCCGGCATGCCGGAGTCGGGCGGGGCTTCCTCGTTTCGCAGCATCATCTCGATCTTGCCGCCCAGGACCTTCTCGTAGAACTTGAACGCGGCTTCGCACTTGCTGTCGTAGAACAGATAAGGACTGATTTGCATCGTTGGCTCCTTGGGTTGAGAGTTTGAAAAACAGGTCTATTGCTCGGCGAGCTTCTTCAGATTGGACAGGCCGGTCTCGAAATCCTTGCCGATCATCCGGTCGAAATTCATGAACACCCGCATCAGTTTCGACATGAACGACGCGGGGCCGCGCATGACCCAGGTCAGACGGGTACCCGCGCCTTGCGGCAGCATCGTGAACTCGGCGGTGTTGTGGCCTTCGAACGGTTTTATGAAATCCAGTTTGATCAGGATTTTCGACGACGCCTGCGCCTCGAGAATTTCCATGCGGCCGGAGCCGACATTCTTGTTGCCCTCCCAGCCGTAGACCGCGCCCTTGCCGCTGGCGGACCCTTCATAGTTGCGTTGCATCGCCGGGTCCTTTTTCTCCCAGGGCGACCACGACACCCATTGATGGAAATCGCTGATGCGCGGAAATATCCGCTCCGCGGGCGCCGCGATGTCGATGGCACGCTCGACGCTGAACGTATCCGGCTTGGTGGCGGCGAGGATCAGCACGATCGCGATAACGATGGCGAGCACGACGGCGATGACGGCAATGACTTCGAGCATGAAGGCTCCTTATTTGGTATCAGCGATAAATGTCAGTTCGAAAACGGAATCAGGGTTCGAAAACCCCGGTTGTGCAACCACGGACCGCCCCACATCATCAATCCCAGATAAAACCCGAGCAGAATTTGGCTGAATTGCGGGAACAGGATGGCGAGGCCGTTGAGGATACGGCCGAGCCAGAGCGCGGAATTTGATCCCGGCGCGGTGTCGATCAGGGTCGGCATGGCTTGCTCCATAGTGATGCTTATTCACTGGACGAACGGGGCAGGCGCGATACGACATGGGCATGATTATTTTTTCGAGGTTTTTGACGACGGCGACTGGCTGTCGCGCATCAGGCGGTCGAGATGCATGCGGATGTGGGCGGCTTCCGCGGAAGTGTTGGCGAGCGCGATGGCACGGTCGAACGCCATCCGCGCCTCGTCGTTGCGGCCGAGCTGCATCAGATAGGCGCCGCGCACGCCGAAATAATGAAAATAATTCGACAACCGCTCGCCCAGCGGCTCGATCATCGCCAGTGCCGCCTCCGCGCCGCGCGCCTTCGACACGGCAACGGAACGATTGAGCGTCACCACCGGCGAGGGCTGCATCAGCTCGAGCGCGCCATAGAGCAGGTCGATCTGGGGCCAGTCGGTATCGTCGGACTTTGCCGCGCGGGCATGCAGCGCCGCGATCGCGGCCTGGACCTGGTAGGGACCGCTGCGGCGATGACGCATCGCCTTGTCGATCAAAGCCAGGCCCTCGGCGATCATCTTTGGATTCCAAAGGTTGCGGTCCTGATCCTCCAGCAGCACGAACGCGCCGTCGGCGTCGAAGCGCGCGGCGGCCCGGGCATGCTGCAGCAGCAACAGCGCCGTCAGCCCCATGATCTCCGGCTCGCTCTGGAACAGCCGCAGCAACAGCCGCGCCAGCCGGATCGCCTCCTCGGACAAGGTGCTGCGAAGCTCGGCGGTGTCGCCGCTGGCCGAATAGCCTTCGTTGAAGATCAGATAGACCATCGCGGCGACGCTGGAGAGGCGCTCGCTGCGCTCAACCGCGCCCGGCGTCTCGAACGGCACGTCGGCGTTGGCAACACGGGCCTTGGCGCGGGTGATGCGCTGTTCCATCGCGGCTTCCGTGACCAGGAACGCACGCGCGATCTGCTTCACGGTCAGGCCCGAGACGATGCGCAGCGCCAGCGCGATCTGCTGCGTCGCCGGCAGCTCGGGATGGCAGCAGATGAACAACAGCCGCAGGATGTCGTCGCGATAATGCGAGCCGTCGAGCCGTTCGGCGATCTGCTCCTCGGCATCGTCGAGATCGGAAATGGCATCGTCCTCCGGCAGCGGCTCCTGCTTCTTGCTTCGCCGGATGTCGTCGATCGCGACATTGCGCCCGACCATGATCAGCCATGCCGCCGGATCGCGCGGCGGCCCGTTCTGCGGCCAGCTTTTCAACGCACGCAGGCAGGCGTTCTGGAACGCCTCCTCGGCGGTATCGAGATTGCGGAAATAGCGCAGCAGCGCGCCGACGGCCTGGGGGCGTGCCGAGGTCAGCGCGGCATCGATCCAGGCGGTATCGGTCACGTGTTGGCGCTCCCCTTGGCATTCTCTTTGGCGATTCCGGGGAGGAACACACCGACCGGGCGGATCTCGTAGGCGCCGCCGGGATTGGCCTCGCCGAGATCGCGCGCGACGTCGACCGCCGCGTCGAGGTTGTCGCAGTCGACCAGATAGAAGCCGAGCAGCTGTTCCTTGGTCTCGGCATAAGGGCCGTCGAGCACAACCGGCGGATTTTCCTTGCGCAGCGTGGTCGCCGCCGTGGTCGGCAGCAGCCGGGCGACCGGGCCGAGCCGGCCCTGTTCTTTCAGTCTGTCGTGTACCACGGCGAGTTTTTCCATCACCGCGGCGTCATGTTCCCGGCTCCAGGAGCCGACGAGGTCTTCATCATGGTAGCAAAGGATGGCGTAGAGCATGGTTTTACGTTCCCGTTCGATCTAGGACGATTGAGTATGCCCGGAGCCGACAGCAAATCGGAAATTTTTGCTTTTCCCCTCCCCCTTGCGGGGTCCGAGGCGAGCGAAGCTCGCTCTCGAAGGTGAGGGGTGGGGGTCTCCAAGCATTGCTTTCATTGTGGTACCCCCACCCCCGACCTCTCCCCGCAAGGGGGACGGGAGCAGTAGGCCGCAGGGCAAATCGGATGAAAAAAGGCACGCTGGCGCTTCTGATCTACGGTCGGACCGACAATTGGTCGCCGGAGCGCTGGAAGCAGCGGTTCGACGACGTCTGCCGCGACCGGCCGGTGGTTTTGTTGCCGGATCCGGCGCTCGACCCGGCCGAGGTGCACTATGCCGCGGTCTGGAAGCCGGTTCCGGGGGCACTGGCGGCACTGCCAAAGTTGCGAGTCATTTTCAACCTCGGCGCCGGCGTCGACGCGCTGATGGCCGACGACACCCTGCCCGCCGTGCCGCTGGTCCGCGTCGCGGTCGACGATCTCACCGGGCGGATGACCGAATATGTCGTGTTACACGTGCTGATACATCACCGCCAGGAACCCTATCTGCGGGCGAGCCAGCGCGACAAGCGCTGGGCG
>Ga0208589_1000184_pt1 | contig 30136 bp, 22 predicted proteins | sample NGESurshal092012_2_FD_184486 | JGI IMG/M metagenome (GOLD analysis project Ga0208589, IMG submission 184486) | Arctic peat soil microbial communities from Barrow, Alaska - NGEE Surface sample F53-2 shallow-092012 (SPAdes) | ecosystem: Environmental > Terrestrial > Soil > Wetlands > Peat ...
CCTCAATCGGCCGGACAACACGGGCGTCAAGCAGCGGGCGAAAGACGAGTTGTGGAAAAAACTGGGGGTGTGAGTGCAGGGCGCTTCTGTCCGCGGAGGCGTCCGCCTTGATGCTGCGCGCATGCAACCGGGGAAAACCGGCTGAAACACTGGTCCGCATTCAAGCCGTCACGATTGGCGTGGCGGACCGCCGAATCCGTCTCGGAGGCAATGGGCGTGCCGAACGGGATTGGGATGTCACTCTTTCAGCGACACTCTTTCAGCGACCTGGATTCGCCGGTTGCATTTTTAGAAGTTATTGGGAAATAGTTTCCCTGCTGCGGTCTTCTATCATGCCTTCGTGAAGCGTGCAGATTAGTCCGTCCCAATTGCTGTTCTTGAACTGGATATCCACTGCGGCATATATGAAACTGCAATCTGTAGCGGAGAATGCGAGGAAAAATCGGAATTTTCCCGGAATCTTAATATCGGATGCTTTCCTAGGAATTCCCGTCCTAGAAAATATTTGAAACTGCTGATTACTAAAAGAACCACACAGGTTTATTCTGCGTTCCGCACGCGGCTCTAATGTGGCCTCTTCATCGGCGATTGCCCCTGATTTAGACCACGTTAGCACATCTGGTTCATCGAATTCTGTTGGCTTCCACTTTGAATCCTGATCCATTGTCCAAACAGAAATAAGGGTCGCCTTGCATCTATACACGGGAGATTCTGTCAGGCATCTTGGAATAATCTGCACGAAAATAGCTACTTCATTATTCCATGGGGTTCTCGATGTTCTGCAATCTGCAATTTCAAATTTCGGTAATAGTTTTTTGTATATTGAAGTCCAAGAGAAAAACCCGGCCAAGAAAGCGGCTATCACGAATATTATGAGATAGGCTCCGTGTGAGGGATTTCCTAGAAAATACCAGAGCGAAAAAGGCACGCTAATCACGCTAGCCTCGAAAAGCAAAAACTGCCAATGCGCAAGGATAGAAACGATATATTGAGGAAAATACCTGAATGGACCAATTTGCGCCGCGATCCACCCCAATTGTTTTCGCATCTAATTTCTCCAGCTTTCGGGGCAGCCCAGCACAGCGCCGCCGCTGAAGGCGTAACAACGCTGCGCCGGGATTCGGTGGGTAGCTACTTCCGCCGTTCCCAATAAGCTGGATTATGCCACGATGGATTGAGGGGTGATAGGACTGGACTACTTCTGGGGATTGTTCATCCCATTGGATAGTTTTCCCCCGATTACTGTCTCCACTGACGCCAGGGCGTTCTGGGCGAAGTCGGGGCGTGATGGGGGCTTGTGTTTCGATTTCTTCTTGGTCGTGGGAGTCTTTTTCGGCATGGAATTGATCCAGACAGGTGGGGAGGGTCACGCCAATGGCCCTCCGATCCAAAAGATACCAATACCCAATTTCAAGCAAGATTGCGGCTAGAAAAGGCTCCAAGGCCAACAATTGAGTATGCGGAACAATTGCCGGTCCGTGCGATCTGTGGCACCCAGTTTGAATTCTTTTTTTTGATGTTAAGCCATAGTTTGCTGATCGCCCCCTCGCGCAGTACCATCCCCCCTTCCGCCTCGGCAAGCGGCCGGGTGCGATGCAAGGGTCGGCTGTGAACCGGGTCAGGTCCGAAAGGAAGCAGCCCTAAACAGTACCGGTTCTGTGCCGTCGTCTCCCCGGCCGCTTTCCGCGGCGGAATTTTTTATCTTCCATTTTGCCTGGGTTCCGAATATCTGGCCCTGGGGATTTGCGGACGCGCGGCCCAAGGGCCGCCGCTAAGCGGCCGCTAACCGAGGGATGTTGGCGCGGAGGTCGCGCTCATGGCTTCTTGTCGGGTTTGTTTATCCAATCGCCTGCCACCTTCGCCCCATACCGCTAATAAATCGCTGCGGGTGATGATGCCTACCGCCTTGATTGGTCCGGCGCGATCGACCACGGCCAAGCGGCCGATGGCGTGGTTCACCATGTGGTCGGCGGCGTCGCGCAGCGTGCAATCGGAATAGACCACCACCGGCGGGCGCTTGATTAATTCCATCAGCGTAACCTCGGCGTCATGGCGCGGGTCGAGCAGGTTGCGGCGGGTGAGAACGCCGACGCAGACGCCGGCGGAATCGACAATCGGGTAGCCCTGATGCTCGGCATCGGGATCGCTTGAAGAGAGCATCTTTACGGCGTCGGCCAGCTTTTGATCGGATTTCAATGTAACGCAAGGGATGGTGGCCACGTCTTTCACAAGCAGGCTGTCGAGCGAATCGGCCGCGTAATCGGCGGGCACGCGCACGCCGCGGCGGGCGATCTTTTCGGTCATGATCGTGTTCCGCATCAGCAGGCTGGAGACCAGATACGCCGCGGCACAGCCGCTGAGCAATGGGAGAAGGCCCATGGGGTCGAGCGTGGTTTCAAATGCGAAGACGGCCGAGGCCAGAAACGCGCGGCTGGCTCCGGCGAACATGGCGGCCATGCCGACCAGTGCGGCGACGGCGGGGTCCACATGACCATAGGGCAATAGATGCGTCATCGCCACGCCGAGCAGAGCGCCCAGGCCGCTGCCGATGGTGAAGAGCGGGGCGAGCGTGCCGCCGGAGGTGCCGCTGGCGAGGGCGATGGCCCAGGAAATAAATTTCATGCCGGCGAGCAGGGCAATGGCCGTCAGCGTCAGGCGACCACAGAGGAAGTCGCTGATGTTTTCGTAGCCGACGCCGAGGGTGCGGGGGACGAAGTAGCCGATGACGCCGACCGGAATGGCCCCGATGACCGGCCACCACATCCAATGAACCGGCAGGTGCTCGAACATGTCTTCGAGAAAATAAACTGCGCGCGTGACGTAGACCGACGCGAGGCCGACGACTGCGCCGATGATGAGATAGGCGACCAGAGCCAACTGTGTCGGCTCGGAAAGTTTGGGCAATTCAAAGACCGGATAGTGCATGTGCAACGCGAAGCGCAGGCCGGCCGCGGTGGCGGCGGCGAGTCCGACGGGAATGAACGAGCGCGGCCGGAATTCAAAGAGCAACAGTTCCACGGCCAGCAAAACCGCCGAGACCGGCGAGCCGAATGTCGCCGCCATTCCCGCGGCGGCGCCGGCGGCGAGAAGGGTTTTACGCTCGCTGGCCGTGGTGCGAATAACCTGACCGATCAGCGAGCCGAGTGCGCCGCCGGTGGCGATGATGGGGCCTTCCGCGCCGAAGGGGCCGCCGGTGCCGATGGCGAAGGCGGCGCTCAGCGGCTTGAGAACCGTAAGGCGCATGGGGATGCGGCTTTCGTGCAGCAGCACGCGCTCCATGGCTTCGGGAATACCATGGCCGCGAATGCCGGCCGATCCGTAGCGGGCCATGATGCCGACGATGATGCCGCCGATGGGAGGGATCAGGATCACCCACAGGCCGAGGTGATTGTGGGACGGCGAAGAGAGTTGCGTGGAAACCGTGCCATAGAAAGAGAGGTTGGTAACCAGGCCGATGAGGTCCATCAGCCACTGCGCAATCAGTGCGGCGGCGGCGGCGAGGATCATGCTCAGCACGCAGATGAAAATGACACGCCTATCGACATTGGTTGAATGCGTCGGAGTTTTAACCAGCGCAAGGCTCGGCCCCAGCGACGGGGCGACCGGCAGGCCGTTGGTGGTGGAGGCTTGTTCGAGTTCTTTATCGGGCATGGGATTTTGGCTTTCGTTTTTTTTCTGGGTTGTTGTTGCGGTTTCCATGGCTGTGATCTTCAAAGAAAAGAGCCGCGGGGCTTTGGGAGAGTCCGGCGGCGGCGACGAGTTGTTCCAACATGCGGGCGAGATTGAGCCGATCCGGCTGCGCCAGGCGTCCGACGGCGGCGATGAGTTTGTCCTGAGCGGCTTCGGGGGCCTCTTTCAGAATACGCCGGCCGGCGGGGGTGATCGTCAGCCGCACCTGGCGGCGATCCTGGTCGCTGGTGACGCGGCGGGCGAAGCCATGATCGACGAGCCTGGTGACTACAACGGAGACGGAGCTTTGGTGGGTGCAGGTGCGGTCGGCCATTTCGTTCATGCTGGCCGCCCCACCGGCGTTTAGTCTTGAGAGGACGAACAATTGAGCCCCGCTAAGCCCGGCAGAGCGTTCGGCGGCGCGGTCGAAGACGCGCAGGCCGTGCACGAGGCGGCGAAGGGAGTTCATCACCGAAGCCGCCTCATTCATTCGCGGCGGGGATAATGTATGGGAACCCATATATTATTCAGTTTAGCACGTTCGCGCGGTGGGGGCAAATGGGGAGAGTGCTGAGTGCTGAGTGCTGAGTGCTGAGTGCTGAGGACTGAGAGGAAATACGGGAGGCAAATTCAATTTCAATTATCTTCTTGGCGTCCTTGGCGACTTGGCGGTTAAAACATTTTTTCTTTATTTCGTGTGCGAGAACCGGATTTTGATTTCGTACTGGCTGCCGCCGCCGTTTGCATCGGCGAAGTAGATGGCCACGCCTGAAGGAGTCTTCTCCATGACTGCGGTGTCGGGGGCGGTTCTGTCGACCACTTGCGCCGTCGAAAGGTCGGCGCCGGTCAATCCGATGTCATCGAGAACCGGCGCTGTCTGCACGTCCCAGGGGCGGTCATTGAGCAGCACGCTAGACGGCCAGTTGGAATCCGTGTGCTGCCACTGCGCGCCCTGTGGTGTGATGGTGAGCAGGTCGCAGCCGTCGATGAAGGCTTTGATGTCCAGGACGGTTGTGTCGGCCGAGGGAAGCGTTGTGGACGGCTGAGTCTGCACGACCGTAACGGGTGCGGGTGTCACCGCGGCGGTGGCGGCGACGGGGAGGAAGGCGATTTTAATTTCGTATGGAGCGGAGCCGGGTTCCGGATCGGAAAAATGAATGGCCGCGCCGACGTTGGTTTTGTCCAGCGCCACCGCGCCGCGGCCGCTGCGGGACAGGACGGTTGCCGTGGAGAGATCGGCATCGGAGAGGCCAATTTTCTCAAGGTTCAGCGGCGATTTTGTGGAGACGGGCGAGCCGTTGAAGGTGATACCCGAAGGCGCTTGATACGCGAGGTGTGTCCACGACACACCGGCGGGCGTGATGTTCAGGACATCGCTGCCGTCGATGGTAGCCGTGATGTCGAGCACGATTTTTGAAGGTGGCGGGTCAGCGGGCGCTGAAGGCGGGGTTGGGAAGGAACTGCCGGTCTGATCGAACCCGGCGAGCACGGCGAAGCCGGCGGCGCCGGCGAGGAGAATGGCTGCCGTCACGACGGCGATGGCGACTTTTGTTTTCGCGGTCATGGTAAATGCTCCATAAAGCATCGGCGCGGACGCGTTTCCCGCGGATGCGGCGGCGGCGTGCGCGAGAAGTTGCGCGGGGGCGGCTTCGACGGCGCGGCTGGCAAGCAATCTGCCCAGCGCGCCGACCGACAAGGCCGCCGGCGCCCCGCAGGCTGGGGCAAGCTGTTTGCGGAGACGCTCGATTGCCCGGCCGACGCGCTTCTGCACCGCCTGTTCGGTTGCGCCGGTCATCGCGGCGATTTCGCGCGTGGTCAGGCCGCGGAAGAATTTCAGGACGACCGCGGTCTGATCGGCGGCCGGCAGGCGCGAAATCGCCTCGTCCAGCACCGGCTCGACGGATTGCCAGTTGTGCTCGGATTGAACGGAGGGGTCGGATTGAGAATCCAGCTCGCGGCGAGAAGTGCATGCGGCCTGTTCATAATGACGCCGGCGGGCGCGAAGTTTGAGAGCATTCAGGGCGGCAAAGCGGGTGGTCTGCATAAGCCAGGCTCCCAAAACCGAGCCGGAACGAATGGATTTCGCCCGGCGCGTGAAGGCGATGAAGACACATTGCGACACATCCTCGGCAAGAGTTGCGTCACGGGTTTGCCGGCGGGCGGCGGAATAGACGATTGGGGCGTAACGCCGGAGCAATTCAGCCAGTGCCGCGCGGTCATCGCGGGCGGCGTAGCGCGCGAGCAATTCGTGGTCGGTATCAACGCCAGTGGTTGGTTGGGCCGGGGCTAACATCGTCACTTATATAATGTACAGCCGATGGTGGGAGCAGACGCTGTGGGGATTCTTTTCTGACGGCAGGCAAATGGCAAGAGAAGCCGCGATGACGGCATCGGCGGGAAAGCCTATAATTGGCCCATGGAGTTTAAGGGCGATAAAGATAAGTGGCGGGCTCAATATCGCGCGACAATCGAAGCACTTGAACGCATTCGACTTTCGGAATTGGCGAACTTGACCGAAGAAGAAGCGCGCAGACAGATTATGTCGCTCTGCGTGGCTGAGGAGCCTTGGTGCGAACGGCCCGATTGGTCGGGATTGGTTGAGCAGCAGGCGGCATTTCATGGACGGAGAAAGAAATGAAGGAGCTTGCGGGTGTGATGGCGGCCGCTTCACAGGTTGAGGCGTTCTGCCGCGGGAAGGGATGGCGGTTCTGCTTCATTGGCGGCATCGCAGTGCAGAGATGGGGCAGTCCGCGGTTTACGCAGGATGTTGACCTGACGCTGATGACGGGATTCGGGCCGGTGGAAGCATTTGTCGATTCCGTTCTGCATCAGTTCGCCGGAAGATTTCCTTACGCCAGGCAGTTCGCAATTGATCACCGCGTGCTGCTCGTCCGCACGGCGGAAGGCGTTCACATTGATTTTGCCCTGGGCGCATATCCCTTTGAGCAAGCAAGTATCGAACGCGCAACGCTGTGGAAATTCGATGAGATAATTTCCCTGACGATATGATCGGCGGAAGATTTACTCATCCACAAAGTCTTTGCATCGCGGGATCGCGACTGGGGCGATGTCGAGGGCATTCTTGCGAGGCAGCGTGGCCGCTTGAACCTGGCGCATATCCGCAGCGAGCTACCAGCTTTGCTCGAGTTGAAGGAAGACACGGATTCATTTAACAAACTCGAACGGCTGATATTGCAAGTGGACCAACGGATGAAATAGCGGCGGTCGATTCGAGGTGAATCGTATGTAGCTTGTGGCCTGCCCCTCCTAAACGTATTCTTCATCGCCAATGGGCAAGTTTTCTGCACAAATCTCGTCGGTATTGGTGGCGGTCTTTCTTTGCTCCACCGCGCATGGCCAGAGTACCTCGCAGCCCGCCGTCACCTGGGACAACTCCCGCTACATGCACGTCGCAGATGTTCACACCGGCATGACGGGCTATGGCCTGAGCGTCTTCAGCGGCACGAAGATCGAAAAGTTTGATGTGCAGATCATTGATGTCGTGAAGAACATGGTGAATCCCAAGCGGGATGTGATCATCGTCTCCTGTAATACCCCCCTACTCCAGCATGTTGGCCCTATCGAGGGGATGAGCGGCTCGCCGATTTTTCTTTATGGCGATGATGATCCGCAACATCTGCGTCCGCGCATGATCGGAGCCTTCGCGTACGGCTGGGAATGGGTGAAAGACCCGGTCGGCGGCGTGCAGCCGATTGAATACATGCTGGATATTCCGGCGGAAAAGCCGGTGCCGGAGGCGGGGGCAGCCGCGCCGGCAAACGCGCCGGCACATACGAATGTGCAGATCTCGCGGCCGCGCTGGTCGCTGCGGGATGTGGCCCCCCTGCCGGGATTTTCGGCCAATGCCGCGGGATTTTCGGAGAAAGATGCGCTGGACGGCCGGCCGCGGCTGCGGCCACTGGTTACGCCCCTGCTGGTGAGCGGGTTTTCCGCGGACGCGGCGAAGCGATTGGCGCCGATGTGGTCGGCCTGCGGGATGGACCTTTTGCAGGCCGGCTCAAGCAGCGCGGCGACGCGCGTGCCGGCGGGTCTGAAGCTGGAGCCGGGATCGACGCTGGTGGTGCCGATTGTCACGGGCGACATGGAAATGACGGCGCTGGGAACCTGCACCGAAGTGATCGGCAATCGCATTTACGGCTTCGGCCATGAATTCAACAATGAAGGCCCGATCCGGCTGCCGATGGGGACGGGGACGGTGGCCCTGGTTGTCGCGGAGCTGAGCTCCAGTTTCAAGCTGGGGTCGCTGGCGCACATCACCGGAACCCTGACGAATGATCAGACGGTGGGCGTGGCGGGAAATGTGGGAGAAGACCCGCCGCTGGTGCCGGTGGAGATGAAAGTTCATTACGCCGACGGGTCGCTGGATCAGACGTATCATTGCCTGGTGGCGTTGCATTCCAAATTCACGCCGATGGGGGCGGCCGCGACGCTGGTCGGCGCGCTGACGGGAGTGAAAAATATTCCGACGCATCATACGCTCGATTACCACCTGACCGTTGATTTTATTGGCGGGCGGTCGGTGACCATCGACAACGTGGATGTGGACGGCGAAGCCGGGGAAGTGGCCCAGGAGTTGGCGCTGCCGATTCAGGCGGCGGCGGAAAATCCGTACCAGGACGTGCTCGTGAAGCAGATCACCGGCACGATTAACGTGTCGGCCGAGCCGCGAGAATCGGATTTAACCTCGGTTACGCTGCCGAAGCTGAAATTCGAGCCGGGGGATCAGATCAAGGGGTTTGTGAACTATCGGCCGTGGCATCAGGGCGAGCAGACGCTGCCGTTTACCTTTGAAGTGCCGCGCGATCTGCCGGATGGGCAGTACCAGTTGGTGGTTTCAGACTGGCAGCGATATTTCACGGATCAACTGGCGACCGAGCCATTCCGATTTTCGGCCGAGAGCATCGATGAACTCTTTTCGGTGGTGAAGGATTTTGAATCAATCCGGCATAATGCATTATACCTGCGGCTGCTGCGCCAGGCCGATGGAGTTGCGGTTGGAAGAACAGCCCTGCCGCGATTGCCGTCGGGCATGCGTCAGGCGTTGCTTCAATCGGGCCGGAGCAATCTCACGGCGTTTGTCAGCTCGGATTTGAAGATCGTGCCGGAAGACCAGGTCTTCAGCGGAGCGGCGGAATTTGCGCTGACGATCAAGCGGGAATCATCGAAGCAGGGCAAGCCGACGACGCAGCCTTAGCCACGGAAAAGAGTTTTTGCCACCGATGCACACAGATGCACACAGATGCACACAGATAATTCGGAAAATGCGATTTCAAATTGGGCAATTTGAAATTTGAATTTGGTATTTCTTATCTGTGTGAATCTGTGTCCATCTGTGGCTAAATTGAATTTGTCTTGCTTTAGGCTCTTTGTAGAAATTCATTTATGCGAAAAACACTTGCGTTATTGTTCATGCTCGCGGTCGGCCTGCCCGCATTGGCGGTATCGACGAGCCACTGGGCGCAGCAGAATCAGGCGGACTTCAAAGGCGGCACGCTGAAGAATGTCGTGGCCACCAACCTCGGCGAGCTGAAGCTGTCGCGCGCCGTGAAGACGCTGCTGGATGAAGACCCGCGGATCAGCATGGTTACTTCGATGTGCCAGGCGAAGGACGGCAGCATCTTCGTCGGCACCGGTCCGCAGGGCGTGATCATGCAGGTCAAAGGCGACGGCGTCACAACCCTGACGACGATCGCCGACGCCGTGTCCATCACGGCGCTGGTGGCGGAATCGGATGGGTCACTCTTAATCGGCGCAAGCGGAGCCAAGGGGCGGGTGCTCCGGCTCGACAAGCCGGGCAACCAGCCGAAGGAACTGTTCAGCTCTGAAAACGTTCAATACATCTGGGGCTTGGCGCAGACGCCGGACGGCGAGATTTACGCGGCGACCGGACCCAACGGGCAGTTATTTGCGATTCATCCCGACGGCAAGAGCGAAGAGATTTACAAGTGCGATGAGAACAACCTGACGTCTCTGGTGAGCGACGCGAAAGACAACCTGTACGTCGGCACCGACCCCAACGCGTTGGTTATTCGCATCAACCGGAAGACGAAGGAAGCATTCGTACTTTACGACGCGGCGGAGGACGAGATCGCGGCGCTGGCACTGGACGAGAAGGGAAATCTGTACGCGGCGACCGGGGAAGCGCCCAGCGAGCCGCAGCCGCCCCAGCCGCCGCAACCGCCGAAGGAGCAGCCGGGCGGCCATCCGCTGTCGCAGCCGCAGACGCCGCTGCCCTCGCAACCGCCCAAGGCGCCCACTCCGCCCCCTCAGCCAGGCCCCGCGCCCGGTCAGCCGCCGGCGATTCCGAATCATACGGATACGCGGCAGTCGAGCACGGGGAAATTCCGAGTGGAAAGCCCCCGGATGGCAATCCGGGGGCTTCTTAGGGAGCCATTGAATCCGGTTCCGCAGGTTGATCCGTCGGGAGTTGTGCTACTCGACGTTGTCGCCGGAGCGGATGAGGACGCACCACCCGGCATTCCCGGTATGCCGGGGCTGCCGGGTGGCTCGGGCACGCCGCCGGCTGATGAAGCCAGCGCGCATCCAGACGCCAATGCGAAGAATGCAAATCCTGGTGAAGGCGAACCCAAGCAGCCGCATGGAAATGCCGTATACAAAATCGACGCCGACGGGTTTGTCACCGAAATCTTCCGCGAGCAGGTGGTGATTTATTCCATGCTCGCGGAGCACGGCGTCTTGCTCGTGGGCACCGGAAGCGACGGCGAGATTTACCAGATCAACCCCGATGCGCAGGAAACAGTCGTGCTGGCCAAGACCGACGCCAAGGAAGTCACCAGCCTGCTGGCCGCGGCCGACGGGCGAATCATGCTCGGCTTATCGAACACCGGCGGGCTGGCGGCGATGAGCGACGGCTACGCCGACTCCGGGACATTTGTCAGCCCGGTGATGGATGCCACGCAGGTCAGCCGGTTCGGCGTGATCCAGTTGCACGGGGCGCTGCCGAAGGGAACCTCGCTTACTTTGGCGACCCGATCGGGCAACGTGAAAGACTCCGCCACGCAAGGCTGGGGCAAGTGGTCGGACGAGGCTTCGGCGGTTCAGTTTATGAAGATTCCGTCGCCGCCGGCGCGATACTTGCAATACCGGATCAGTTTCAAGACAACCGATCCGGCGCAGACGCCGGTGATTAAGGATGTGGATGTTTCGTATCAGATGCCGCACCTGGCACCGGTGATTAAGTCAATTAAAATCGGCCAGGAGAGTGCGGCGGGGGCTTCGCCGCCGGCCGGCGCCAATGCGGGTAAGCCGGCCGACGCCAAATCGACCGGCACGGGAACGCAGACCATTACCTGGGACGCCAGCAGCCCGAATAGCGATACGCTGGTTTATTCGCTTTATTTCAGGACGACGAGTAACGGCGAATGGATCCTGATGAAGGACAAGCTGACCGACGAGACCTATTCCTGGGACACCAAGACGGTGGCAGATGGGAGATACGAGGTAAAAGTGGTGGCTTCCGACGGGGCGGCCAACCCCGTGGTGGATGGGAAGACTTCCAGCCGGGTCAGCGATGCGGTGGTTGTGGACAATACTCCGCCGCAAATTGGGGACTTAAAGACGGTTATGACGGGCCGGACGGCAAAGCTCACCCTGCGGGTGACGGACCAGACGAGCACCGTCGCGTCGATGGAATATGCGGTCGATTCGGGGGATGTCTGGCAAACTGTGCTTCCAGACGATAAGATTTTCGATCAGCCGGAGGAATCGGTATCCATCAGCATTGAGGGTCTGTCGCCAGGAGCGCATCAGATCACGCTGCGGGCGACGGATTCGCGTGGCAATGTGGCCTATCAGACCGTCATGGTGACGGTCCCGGCCGGCTGAAGACACAAGAAGCGAGCAATATGCATTACCCACACAGGATCAGCAAAGTAAAACGGGCCCGCGCCGTTGGTTTCCGAATCCGCATGAAGACCAAGAAGGGCCGGGCGATGATTAATCGTAAGCGCCGCGAGGGGCGAAGAGTGCAGGTGGTTTAATCGGGCGATTATGAGATGTGGTGATTGTTGATTGTTGATTGAGAAGAGGGAAGCCTCGCCGATCTTCTCTTCAATCACCAATCAACAATCACCACATCCTGAAAGGTGTTAATTGATGATTGAGGAAAAGATCAATCGGATCGGCCTCTTCTCAATCAACAATCAACAATCACCACTCCCATGCGTTCCTTCGAAAGCCTGAAAGAGAACGAGCTTCTGGCCCTGGCTATCTGGCAGGAAGAAGAAGACAGCCGAATCTACAACGAATTTGCCTCGCAGTTGAAGGAGACGTATCCCGCGACGGCGGCAGTCTTCCAGGGGATGTGCGCCGAGGAAGAAGACCACTGCAAGCGCCTGACTGAGTTGTACCACCAGAAATTTGGCGAGCATATTCCCCTTCTGCGACGGCAGGATGTGCGCGGCTTCACGCGCCGCCGGCCGGTATGGCTGACCAAGACGCTGGGGATGAAAACCGTGCGCCGCCAGGCCGAGACGATGGAAGCGGAGAATGCCCGCTTCTATACCCGTGCGGCGGCGCGGGCCGCCGATCCGGCGGTGAAAGCGCTGCTGACGCAACTGGCGACTGAAGAGCAGAAGCACGAGCAACTCGCCGAACAATTGGAAGAAAAACAACTGACGCCCACCGCCCGCCACCAGGAAGACGAGGCGGGGCGGAAGCTGTTCTTATTGCAGGTCGTCCAGCCGGGTCTGGCGGGGTTGATGGACGGCTCGGTCTCAACGCTGGCCCCGCTGTTTGCGGCGGCGTTTGCGACGCATTTAACCGGCGAGACGTTTAAGGTCGGTCTGGCCGCCAGCGTGGGGGCGGGGATCAGCATGGGCTTTGCCGAGGCGCTCAGCGATGACGGCAAACTCACCGGCCGCGGGCAGCCACTGGCGCGCGGCGTGGTTTGCGGGCTGATGACCACGGCGGGCGGGATCGGGCATACGCTGCCCTACCTGATTCCAACGTTTCGAACCGCCACGACCGTCGCCGGTATCGTGGTGGTGATCGAACTGGCCGTCATCTCCTGGATACGCAACCGTTACATGGACACGCCCCTGATGTCGGCGGCGTTTCAGGTGGGCGTAGGCGGCGCGCTGGTTTTTCTGGCGGGGATTCTCATCGGCAATGCGTGAACCTGTAGAATCAGGAAAATCAGACAACCGTGAGGTCCGGGCCTGTGGATTGCATGTTGCGCAAACTCACCTGAGCGGCGAGGTTGCGGGCAATGGTCTCCAGGGCGTCGCGCAGCCGGGGATTTCCCTCGAAGTTTTTGTGCGGCTGGCCCGCGTCGCAGTTCACGCGCAATTCAGTGAAGAGCGGCAGCGCCCCCAGGAAATTCAACGCCATGCGTTGGGCAGCCTTCTCCGCGCCGCCGCGGCCGAAGATGTCTATTTCCGTTCCTTCGGCGGTGACCATGTAGCTCATATTCTCCACGATCCCCAGGATCGGCGATTCCAACTGCTGGAACATGCGCACCGCCCGAACCGCATCATCAAGGGCCACCTGCTGCGGCGTGGCGACCACGACGGCCCCGGTGATCGGCAGCAACTGGCAGAGCGTCAGCGGCACGTCGCCGGTGCCGGGGGGCAGATCGACGATGAGGTAATCGAGTTCCGGCCACACGGTGTTGTCGATGAGCAATTGCTTGAATGCGCCGTGCGCCATCGGGCCGCGCCAGATGAGGGGCTTGTCGTCGGGGACTAGGTTTCCGATGGTGATGGCGTGAATTCCGTGGACATGGAAGGGGATGAGTTTCTGGCCGTCCATTTCGGGGCGCTGGCCTTTGATGCCGAGGAGAGTGGGCATGGAGGGGCCGTAAATGTCGCCGTCCATGAGACCGACCTGGGCGCCGTCGCGATGGAGGGCGACAGCCAGATTGATGGCGAGCGTGCTCTTGCCGACGCCGCCCTTGCCGGCTCCGACGGCGATAACGTTTTTAACCTGCGGCAGCGCATCGCTGCCATGGCCGCCGGCGCCTGCCGGGCCGGCAGCGGCTCCGCCTGCGGCGCCTTTGGCGGCCGGCCCGCGCGAGTTATTGGAGAAATCGACGGTGATATCCGACGCGCCGGCGGCCTTAAGCGCCGCTTCAACATCGCGGCGGATGACCTCCTTCAGCGCACCGGTCGGCGTGTTGAGTTCGATATGCACATAGACGCGTTCATCGGTGACGCGAAGGTCCTTGACCATGTTGAGTGTGACGAGGTCCTTGTGGATCTCAGGGTCTTTGACTGCTTTGAGGGCGTTCATGGCCTGTTCACGCGAAATCGACATTGATGGCTCCAATTGAGTTAGGAGGAGCATTATAGCGGGTGGGGGCGGATGGCAAGGGAAAGAAGAATGCGAATGAAAAGTGGCGTGGCTATATTTTGCGGCAGCACCTCTCTCCTGCCCCCTCGCCCTGTACTCAGGGAGAGGGTTGGGGTGGGGGTTCTTCACACGATGCCTCAAAAAATGGCCACGCACAAACGTTTGATGAAATCCTTGCTCCGGTGCAGGCGAATTCCCGCACCAGCGGCATGACGGAGGAGGAATTGGATGAAATTGTTGATCGAGCCAGAAGGCGACACCATTCGTCCGGCGCTTGATAGATCTGATATCATTTTCAAATTCGCAATCGGGCGCGCCGCCCAAGGGCGGCGGCTAAACGAGACTGCGCTATGTTTCCAGCACCACCACCTCATGATCCGCCACCGACGCCACCTCAAACCGCACCAATCCTCCATCGCTGGTTAGCGCGGCCTGCCCGCCGCTGACGAGCATCCGGGCCTGCTTGAAATTCATTCCCGCGGGCGGGCGGATACTCACTCGCAGCGGGCCGACGCTGATGAGTTCCTCGGCCGGCGCTCGCCATGTCCCGCTGCTGGTGAGATTCACCAGATGCAGAATCATTCGGCCTTCCTGCTGGTAGAGTTCGCAATTGATCAAACCCGGACCTTGAACGCCCAGCGGAAGGGTATCGCCCGCGGCCCAGCGGACGGTGTTGGCCAGCAGATCGCCGTGGTCGGGCATGTTGTCGGCGGCGAATCGCCGATCAATGTCGGCGGGCAGGAACGCCACGCGGCCGCCGCTGGATTCATTGATTACAAGTGCGGGGATATCCGTGCTCGCCTGGCGCATGATCACTTCCTCCGGCGGCGTGGAGACGAATTCCGGGATGAAAGTCAAAAGCACCTGCGAGCCGGGATTTACCTTGAGCGATGGGGTTAGAATCGAGCCGAAGGCCAGGATATCCGTGTCATCAAATCCCGCGAGGATCGGATGGCGCGGCCCGCCGGCGGCGGCCATGTCGGGCGATTTTGGCCCATACGCGGCGGCACGCATCGAGGGCGTGAGGCGCAGATAGGTATGCCGCTCGGTTGCAGCGCCGAGTCCGGCGCCGCCGCCACGGCCGATTCGCGGCGCAGAATTGATGGGTTTGCCGCCGGCGACGCCGAGCAGATCGGCCAGCGCGAAATCGGGGCGGGGTTCGCCCCATTCGTTGAAGAGAGTCGATTGGCCGGTGGCGATGAGCGATCCGCCGCGCTTCACGAAATCTCGGATGATCCCCGCTTGCGCATCGCTGATCGCGCCGTAGTTGGACAGCACTAATACCTTAAGCTGGCCGGCGTCGCGTTCGAGGTGGTCGATGTTCACGGGCAGGTACGGGATACGGGCGCGGACCATCGCCTGCGTGAAGCCGCGCCAGGGGGAATCGACCAGCTCACCCGCGTTGTCGCGGCCGTAGTAATCGGAATTTCGCTGCGACCAGAGCACGCCGACATTGGCGACCGGTTTGCGGTTGGCGAGATACGTTTCATTCGCCTTGTGCCATTGCAGCACCGGCTCGGCGATCTTGTATGCGCGGGCGTCTTCGACATTCGCGCCGACATGATGCCACCAAGGGCTGATTCCGCCGGCGATTCCCGCGATCATCCACTGCCGCGATTCGACGGCGGGCTTGGCGGAAAAGCGGTATTGCGGGCGGCCGTGCTGATACATGGCCATGCTTTCCGGGGTGATTTTGTCCCAGCCGAGCAGGCCGTGAATGATTTTCCCGTCCTCGGCATTTTCGTGGAAGGTTCCGGTCGCCGAGCGCGACTGGCTGTCGAGCAGGATCATTTCCGTGCGGGCGCAGATTTCCTTCATATCGCGGAAGCTGCCGCCGCCGTTGATGCCGGAGCCGTTCATGCCGACCCAGATGCAATCTTTTCCGCCGGCGGCGCGGGTGACCTTGTTGTTATTTTCCCATAGCTCGATGCGGCGGTCATAGTTCCACTGAATCCATTTGCGGTAGCCCGCGTCGTTCCAGTCGTGGGCGGTTGGAATCGTAAGGCCCGTGAGGTCTTTGAATTTTTTCGTGCAGTTGGCGCAGTAGCAGATTTGGGTGCGATCCAGGCCGTGCCAGATGTTATCGGTGACGCCGTCGGGATGGGAGCGCTCGATCACCTCGCGGAAAATGTCGGGCATGTACTGATCGTAATACGGGCTGTTGACGCAGGTGAGGTAATACTCGCCGCTGCGATAGGGCTGGCCGTTGGCGTTGACGGCGAACCAGTCGGGGTGAGCCTGATAAAACGGCTCGTAACATTTGCTGCTGTCCATGCGGGCGAAAACAAACAGCCCGTCGTCGTGGGCGGCTTTGGTGAGATCGCCGAAGAGGTCGCCGTTGCCGAGGCCGCTGGCGCGATGATGCAGGGGATATTTGCTCGGGTAATAAGCGACGATTCCGCCGGCGTTGGCGATGATGCCGTTGAGTGCGGTGCGCTTCCAGTGGGCGCGCCACCATTCGATGTCGTAATGAATGGGATCGATTTCGGTGATGTTGGTCTGGCCCCAGCGATGGGCGCGGCGATACCAGGGAACGGAGCCGCCCGCGCCCCCTGCCGCCGCGGGTTGTGCTGATTGCTGTTGTGCCTGAGCGCCAAGTGGCGCGAAGCTGATCATCGCCACCGCGCTAACGGCGGCGATCTCTTTGAGAAAATCACGGCGAGAAGTGCCTTGGGGCGAGGAGTTGGAGTCTGACATGATGAGCCACCGCCGTTGTTAATTTTCCGCCTGAACGGGACGCGACTGCGAGGGAGAGTATAACCGCGATCAAGCGCCGCCCAAGGGCGGCGGCTAACCGGGCGGGGTGAGAGTTGGGCAATCGCATAGGAGGAGGATTCCACTCTCTTATCCCCTCCCCTTGTACACAGGGGGAGGGTTAGGGTGGAGGTTGAGCACCAAGCAGCGCTCAGATGCGATTGCCTGGGGGCGAGAGAGCCGGCAAGGGATTCACCCGGCGCGATGAAGCATTTTTTCCGCGTTGGTGTATTGGGTGGTGACGGCCTGATTCCGGGGACGCGGCGGGCGCAGGCTCATGAGGGCGGGAACGGACATCAGGAATTCCCGGCGGATGCGGTCGATGGTCGCCACATCCACCGGCGTGGCGCGGTCCTGAGCCATGGCAAGCAGAGCTTCGTGAACCGAATAAGCCCATGCGGAGATGCGCCGGTCGGCAACGGCCGCGGCGCCGCCTGGACCGCGATGATGCCGCAGGGAGGGGTCGAGGAAGGCGTCGATGGATTGAGCAGAGGCCGGCGTGAAACTCGGCCATTGAATTCCGAGTTGCACCTCGACGCGCAACCCGACCTGCCGCCAATTACTGAACACCTGATCAAAATCGACGACAACCCGGCTGTGGCCGCGCGTTTGGAATTCCGCCTCGAGCATGTGGTCGAGCCAGATGAGCATGCACTGGTTGGCGTTGAGCGGATTGCGGTGCATCAGCGAGGCAATGACTTCATCGGGGTGGCGGGTCATCAGGACAAACTTCCGCGCCACTTTCATGCGATCGAGAATAAGTTGCCACAGCGGCAGGAGGCGGCAGACGCGCGGGTCCTTAAAGCCCCAGAGCGGCTTGCCCGCGAATTCCTTCAGGAAAACATTTTCGTAGATGTAATCGCGATACCAGAGCGCGTCTTCGGTGCGCTCCCAGCCTTCGCGCAGGGGACAGAAGTCGGCGAAGTACGAGCCAAGGACATCGAGCAGGCCGACATTGGCGCTGACGATGTGGCCGTGCTCCCAGAAGCCCTTGGGGTTATCGGGGCCGATGGGCATGAGGTCATTTCCGACGTACATGCCAAGATGATGGAACAGACCGGTGAGGGCGCTGGTGCCGCTGCGGTGCATGCCGAGCACACAGACGGCGGTTGAGCCGGGGGCTACCGCGGGGGTACCAAATGGGGAAACATTCATCGGTCGCACAAAATTACAAATAACCGTTGAATCGCGAAGGCCGTGCCGTAGCACAAAAAGGACCACCCGCTGTCCGCCAAACTCCTCGCGGTCAGCCGCACTTTCTTTTGCCCAGAGTGCGGCTATACAAAAAGTCCCTTGCGGGTGTGACACATCCAATACGCCACACCTCCGCGATTATTCCCGCCTGTTTGCAAAATTGTTAGCTCATGCAACAAATTGACTTAATCACATATTTTGCTCACTAGATTTGACGCAATTGCATATTGAATTCTGGCGGCATTTCTGCGGAAATAACGTCGTATCGAAACCGTTCAATATTTGGAAAGATTAGAATGACTGATACGAATCGATGAATTGGAGAACCGATGTGGGAACCACGTAAGACGATCGTAGTTTGCGCGATTGCGTTAGCAGAATTATTTTTATTTGCTGAATCTGGCTGGGGCGCCGAACCATTGCCGCAAACACAGCCCGCCACGCGGTTCGCCGGGGCCGGCGGGTTGATCGACCCGGTGGGAATCGTCGAGCGCCTTCGAAATCAGATCGAGCAATTGGAACTGCGGCCGGTGCAGAAGGCCGCGCTGGAAGAATTGTTCGACAAGTCGATGCAAGACGCGCAGGCGTTACAGCGCGAGGTTCGTGATCTGCGCCCGATGGAGCGAATGCAGCGCCTCCAGCCTTTCGTCGCCAACCTGCGGCAACGATTGGCCGAATTACTTGAGCAGCGTCAGTTGCAAATACTACGACAGCACGCCACGACCCAACCATTTGGAGGCGGTGTCCTGCCGGGAGCGCCGCAGGCTGAAGTGCAACGCTTGCGGCAGTCGCTCGATCGGCTTGATTTATCGGCGGATCAGAAAAAGCAGGTGGCCGATGATCTCGCCGCGGCGCAACAGAAGCTTCAGGCGTTTCAACAGAATCGAGTTGCCGCCGGCGCGGCCGGGCCTGGGCAGATATTAATTGAAGTGCGCCAGGAACTGCGGAATGTGCTGACGCCGGACCAACTGCAGCGGCTGCGCGAATCAATGGGAACGCCCGGCGGCGGCGTGCCGACTGATCCGGCCAAACCGTTGCCCAATCGACGGCCGCGCAATTCCGCCGCGGACGACGCCAGCGCCCCGGCATCGCGCAAGGCGTCTGCCACCACGCACCCGACGGTTGGCATGGACGCGCCGGAGTTTCATCTGCAATCGCTCGGCGGCGCGATGGTTGATCTGGCCAAATTTCATGGCCGGGTCGTGGTGATGGAATTCGGGTCCGCCGGCAGCCCGACATTTCGAGACCATGTCGCCGCGATGGAAAAACTCTATCAGCAATATGGCTCACGCTGCTCGATGCTGATTGTCTACACGCATGAGGCTCATCAGCCGGATAATTCAGCCGGTGCGGATAAGGATGACGGAATCGCCATCCAGCAGGCGGCCGATTACAGCAGCCGACGAAGTGCGGCGGAGAAAATGCGCGTGGCGTTGAACGTGAAGATCCCGATTCTAATTGACACGATGGATGACGCCGTAACCGACGCCTACGGCGGGTTTCCGAACGCCACCGTGGTCATCGGCAAGGATGGAAAGATCGCGGGGCGGCAGCAGTGGAATGATCCGAGTGGGCTGGGGAGGGTGATTGATGGGGCGATGGGGGACGCTCCTAAGATCTCGGAAGATGGAGTAAAATGATCGAGCGCGAACAATAATTTCGCAGCCGCGAAATCCAGAATGATAAAATGAAAAACAAATTAGCCACGCGCGCCGATCGCTCCAAGGCAAAGCCCTCGGCTGACGAGAGCAATTTTCCCGCTCTCGATTCGTGGGCGAGAAAGCTTGTTTTGAGCCATGGACGCCCGCTTACCGCCGCCGAACGAAGGGAAGAGAGTATTTCCCGCAGTGTGGGCCGGCCGCGAAAGCCGGAGTCTGCCAAATCTAAACGGCTAATGATCAGCATGGCTCCCGGCCTGATTACGGCCGCCAGCAATTATGCAAAGCGATCCGGCTATACGCTGTCTGGCCTTATCGCGGAAAGCCTCGCCGAGAAGATGAAGCGCAAGGCGTCTTGAAGGTCTCGATAGTCAAGAAGGGCAATCGATTATGGCCGAGCCGCTCTGATCCCCTCTCCCGGTACGCTGGGAGAGGGATAGGGTGAGGGTCTTTTTTCAAACTGAACGGCTTTTGATGTGCGGAAGAACCCTCACCCCTGCCCTCTCCCAGAGTACCGGGAGAGGGGGAAATGCCAAATCAGTCTCCGCGTAATAGCTCAATTTCATAAAATCACTTCAACATCCCCGCCGCCTTCGCATACGGGAACAATCCGCCGGCTTCAATAATCGGCAGCGCATCTCCCAGCGGCCGCAAATCATGGCGTTTGCCGGTGGTTAGATTTTTGATGTACGACTCGTCGAGATGAACTTCCAGTTCGTCGCCGGTGCGGATTTGCTCGACGAGGCGCTCGGTGCTTTCCAGGGGGATGAGATAGCCGCCGTTGACGGAATTGCGGAAGAAAATGCGGGCGTAAAACTCGGCGATCACGCAGGTGCCGCCGGCTTCGGCGATGGCCAGCGGCGCATGTTCGCGGCTGGAGCCGCAGCCGAAGTTTTTGCCGCCGATGATGATGGTGAAGTCGCTCTTGAATTCATTGGGGCGGACGTAGGGCGTGTTGCCGTCCGGCAGGCCGCGCTGGCCGTCGGGAACGCTGCTCATGCAGTACATGCCGAAGAATTTACGCTCGTCGGGAAGCGACGGATTAAACGAAAGGTACTGCGCGGGGATGATCTGATCGGTGTCGAGATTGTCGCCCAGCACATAGGCCCGGCCTTTTAAGATGGATTGCATGAGGAAAGATTAGAAGGCGAAGGGCGGTTTGTACAGTTCAATTAGAACTCATGACTGAGGACTGGGTACTGAGAGGGTGGAAATAGTTTGAAGTTTTCAGTTTTCAGTTTTCAGCTAAAGCCGGGCTGTCACCGGGCGAAAGCAGATTTCTGGGTTTATCGGCGAGCCTCGCCCCAACCCTGCCCTGAGTGCAAGGGGTGCCACAATAAATCCGGGACGGAAGAGTTTGAACCGCCAAGTTACAAATCCACCGTGACGGGCCCCTAAGATCTCACTGGAATTAATTGAATCCGGGTTTTGAATTGAATTCCTTTGCGCTCTTTGCGACTTTGCGGTTGAGAATCCGTCTTTGCAAGTTCGCAACAAACGACTACCGCGAAGGCGCAATGAGCGCGAAGAAAATCGGATTGGGAAAGCCTTGGCGTTCTTGGCTTCTTGGCGGTTATTTTTTCTTTGTTCGCTGAAGAATTGGCAGACCCTTGCAGTTGGGCAATGCAGGCAGCCGTTGCGTAAACCGCCCGCCGCGAGACAATCCTGAATATGGATAAAGACCCCTTTCGCCTCGACGGAGAAACGGCCCTCATCACCGGCGGCGGCACCGGGCTCGGCCTGGGGATGGCGAAGTCGCTCATCCGCCAGGGATCGCGCGTGGTGTTGGTCGGCCGGCGCGAGAAGGAACTCCGCGACGCCTGCCGCGAGTTGGGGCCGGCGGCGGGGTTTGTTTCGCATGATGTCACGCAGGTCGATAAGGCCGGCGAACTCATCGCCAGGGCGGAAGTCGTTGCTCAATCGCCCATTTCACTACTGATCAACAACGCCGGCATCCATCTCAAAAAGCCCGCGGTGCAGACGACCGCCGCGGAATTCAATTCGGTCTTGCAAACCCACGTCGTCGCGGCCCACGCGCTGACCGTGGCGGCCCTGCCGGGAATGATCGCGCGCAAGCATGGCGTGATTCTCTTCACCGCCTCCATGGCCTCGCTCTTTGGAATTCCCAACGTCGTCGCCTACGCGGCGGCCAAGAGCGCATATCTGGGCATGGTCCGCACGCTGGCTGTTGAAGTATCGCCGCATGGGGTACGCGTGAATGCAATCGCGCCGGGCTGGATTGAATCGCCGATGATGCGCAAGGCGTTGAACGACGATCTGCCGCGACAGCAGAAAATTCTTTCGCGCACGCCGATGAATCGTTTTGGCGAGGCCGCGGAGATCGGCTGGGCCGCGGCGTTTTTGTGTTCGCCGGCGGCGAAGTTCATTACGGGGGTGGTGCTCCCGGTGGATGGCGGAATCAGCATCGGGTTCTAGATTCGATTTATTGCGCCGAGCGACGGCGGCGCATCCAGCGCCGAACGCCCCAGCCGACCAAGGCGCAAGGCGCAACCAAAAGCACGCCGATCACAAGAATGTAAACGCCGGCTAGCAATGCGCGGATGGAAGTCGTCAGGCCCTGGCGAATCGTGGCCCAGAGTCCGTTTTCGCCCGACAGGATCGACGGCTCGGACTTAAATTGAATCTCCAGCCGCGCTCGCGCCACATCACCCGCCGGAGCTTCATCCGATTGGCTGGACGTATCACGCAATACGCTGCCCTGCCCGCGAGCGGCGGAGGCCTGGGCGTCGGCTTCTGACAGCGGCCCGACCAGCACCACCTTAACCGTCGTTACGCCGTTGCTGTCGGTGTCGCTGGAGCGCTCCATGACTTTGAATGTCTCGTGCGGCGCCGGCAGGCCCTGCACCTGCATCAACGCCGGGACCGCAAGCGCCGCTTGTTCCGGATTGGCCGTCTGGATTTCCAATTGATACGTCCGCCGCGGCGAAAGGCTGTCGTACGAAACGATATTCATCGACAATCGCACTTTCAAATCCGTCGTCGCGTCCGTTTCCGGCGAGCGCACAACTGATTTGCTGATCGTCGCACTTTCGCCGGCAATTACGCTTTCCAGCGACGCCAGCTTCTCGGCCGGCAGATCAAATTCCAGCAGGCCGCTCGCGCCGCTGCCGGGATTGACGTTCAGTTGAGCCGTGCGGACTTTAGCGCCGGCTTTTCTCGCCGCGTCGAGAATCGCCTGATACGCGGCGGGCGCGGCGTCGGCGGCCAGCGTGCGCGTGATCGTCTGTCTTGGCTCAAGCAAATCGACATTCACGAAGCTGAATTTCAGCAGCACTTTCGTATCGACGACGTTCACCGAATCCGGCTGCCGCGTCGCTTTGCGCGTCACGATCTTTCCCGCCGCGGCTATGGCGCGGTTGGCGTCGTCTAATTTCTGCCGCGTAACTTCCATGGCGATGCCGGCGCTGGTGAAGACGCCGTTCTGCTGCTGGAGGTCGTGATCGACGACGCGCACGCCGCTGCCGGGCTGCGCGGCGTAATCGAGCAGCGATTGGTACGCCGCCTGCAAATCTCCCGCGGCGGGCATCAGCGTTAGTTCATCCGTCTCCTGCGGCGCGATGCTGGCCAGCGGATTGATCGTTACGTTAAACGCCCGCTTGGAATTGGTGACATTCGCGGCGTCGGGGTTTTCCGTGACGTTGAGTTGCAGCGGAATTCCCGACGCCCGCAAAAACGCCAGCGCCGCGTCAGCGGATGATTCCTTCACTTCAAAGACCAGGCTGCCGACCGCGGTGTTCGGCTGCGGCCGATTCAAATTGGAACTGATCACATGTCCGCCGTCGGCGTGGTTCACAAAATCAATCGCCTGTTTGTAAACGCCTTCGACATCATCGCACGCCATCGTGAGATTGTCGGTGGTGCGAGCCGAATACGCGGCGACATTGAAGATGGAAAGATTAATGATCGCATCGCGCCGCTCGACGCGCACGCCCGGCAGGGCCGTGGGATCGGCTCCGCTCTGGCGCAATGCGCTCTCCCAGCGCGTGACGCGGCCGAGTTGGCGCAGCCGATCTTGCACGGCCCCCGCCGCGTCGGGTGGAACGGCGGCAACAATCGTCGCGGTAAACTGGCCGGCTTCCTGTTGGCGCAGATCTGCCTGCACGATTCGCCCCTTGGCGGCATCGACGGCTTTGATGAATTCATCGCGGGCTTTTTGCACGTCATCTGCTTCGAGGCCCGCGTTCACCGATTCGTTCTGCGTGGCCACCGCGGCCTGGCCGATGTCTTTTTCGGCGATGGTGATTTGCAGCGTCGAGAGTGCGACGAGATTGTTGTAATAATTGATCTGCCCCTGAGTCTGCTCGATCTTTTCGCGCCAGTTGCCAAGCTCCTTCTCGACGGCCAGCAAATCCTTCACTTCGCCCTTGCCGGTGCGGATGATTTCGAGCAGCCGATCCTGCATGGCCTGTGCGGCGCGGAGTTCGCTTTCGAGGTCGGTGTATTCCTTGGTGATGTCCTGAGCCGTGACCTGCTGGCTCTTGAGATCGCCCAGCGCCCGGAGCTTGAGAACAAGCGTGTCAAGATTCTCCGGCGCGACGCGCACGCTGACGACGCCGCGAACCTTGCCATTGGGCAGACGCTGGGAATCGGTGGAGCCGATGTATCCGCCGCTTTCGCGCACAATGTCGCGGAGGCGGGAATAAGCGGCGTCGAAGTTTTCGACTTCGACTTCCATCTGGCCGTTGCGAATGATTTTGCGGTCGGAGGCGGCGGCCTTGGTTGCGGCCCCCGCGTCCGAAGGTGGACCGGCAGGCGTGGCCGCCGCGTCTTTGGCCGCGTCGTCCACCTGAGCGGAAGCGAGTTGGATGCCGGCCTTAGCCGCCGCTGCCGCCGGCGCGGGCGGGCGATTCATCGGCTGGAGCGCATCCATACGGCCTGCAAGGTCAGGTTGCATGGGTGGTACAGCCGGCTGCGCCGTGCCGGCAGACGCAATCTGCCTGCTGCGATCGACGCTTGTGGAGCCAGCAGGCGGCGCACCCGGCGTTGTTTGCTGCGATCCCGAATTGACGCCCGGCGCTAAGGCTAATCCTGCGCGTCCACCGCCACCGAATCCACCGCCGCCACCTCCACCGCGTCCGCCACCACGGGAAGGATTCGCGTCTGCTAATGCCTGATTCTCGAGCGTCGCCTTTTCACGCTCCAATTCAGTCGCTACACTCGTGGCCCCTGGCGTCAAATCCCGCGTCTGTTCCCCAGGCGCAACCGACGCCACCGCATTTGGCGTCATCTGCAAATGCTTGATTTCGCCGGGGCCGAATTCAAGCGGCTGAGTGACGACAGGGCCGGCGTATCCGGCATCGGAGCCTTTGCCGGAAGAAACAACAGGCACATCCTTACGGCTCTCGCGTGAGTCCAGGGAATCAATAATCCCCGCGATTGCTTTCACATGACTGGCCGTGTCCGTGACCATGATGGAATTGCTGCCGGGATTGACGGTAAGATCGGTGTCCTTGTCCAGGAGCGGGGTCAGTTCGCTGCGCAGGCGCGATACGTCGGCTGTCTTGACCTGCATAACCTGCGTGCGCATTTCCTCCGACTCCGGAATGCTCGCAGTATCCGTGCCGTAATAAACGGGAATACCTTCTTTCTTAATCGCAGGCGCACCGGTCACCGTGATCGTCTTTCCATTCACGTTGGCGGCATAACCGTTGGCTTGGAGAGCACTTTCAAACAGGTCCAGAGCATTCTGCGGCGTGTTAGCCAGCATCTGCGATTGCAACATTTGGACACGACCCGTGATCGGCACCTGTGCCTTAATGTCATATCCGTAGGTATCAGACATGTAAGTAAGAACAGACGCTAGCGGCGCGTTCTGAAAATTGAACGGAGGCAGTGACGGTCTCGTCGCCGCCTCCGCCGAAGCAATCGCAGGTGGCGATACCGGCATCGCATTCCCGGCAGCAACCGGCTTAGACTTATCCGACAGAAAGTTCGAATAATGCAGCCCCCCATACCCCGCCGCCCCCACAATAATCGCCGCCGCGACCATCGCCGCGGCTCGCTGAATCATCGGATGCTCCGGCCCAATAAACCGACGCAGCCCCATTGATTTCGGCAGCCCCCGAATAATCCGCTCTTCCAAATCAGCCGGCGGCTGAAGGTCCGCCAGCGCATCATTCAACAATTGATCAGCCGTTTTGATTTCAGCAAGCAGCGCCTGGCACGAAGCGCACTCCGCGAGGTGGGCATCAAACCGCTGCCGGTCTTCCGGCGTCAGCCCCCCTGCCAGGGCGGTGGCGACCTGAGCATTGAACCAGTCATGAATATTTTCTGAGGAATTCATGTGTGCCTCACTCGCTTAAACGTTTGCGCAAAAGAGCCAGGCCGCGATGCAATAAGCCGCGCAGCGAGCCGTTGCTCAGAGCCAGTTGACGCGCGATGGTGTCGTAATCGGCCCCGGCCAGATACCTCAGCGTCAACGCCTGCCGGTAATCCTTCGGCAGCGAACGCAACGCCTCCAACGCCTTTTGCTTCTCTTCCGACGTTTCGGCGGCCGCTGCCGGGTCTATCGACGCATCGGAAACACGATCGAATAACTGGCTCGTCGGGCCGCCACGCTTTTTTCTTGATCCATGTCTCGCGTTATCGGCAACGACCGAAGAGGCGATGGCCATGAGCCAGCCGCGCAGGGCTTTCGGCTCGCCGAGGCTACGGATGGATCGCCACGCGATCAGGAACACTTCCTGCGTGAGGTCCTCGGCTTTGTGCCGATCAGAAACATCCAGCACAATCCGCGAATAGACCAGGCGTGCCGTGCGATGAACGATCTGCTCGAAGGCAGCGCGCTCGCCGCCTCGGCTTCGCTGAACCAGTACCTCGTCGGCCTCGGTCACTAATATTGCTCCAGTCAACAGGGTAGACGCTATTGCGACGCGCGGCGCGCGCGAAAGTTTCGGGAAAGGGGGATTTTATGGTGACTCGAGGGAAGAAGCGCCACCCAAGGGCGGCGGCTAACCAGGGGTTTTTGGGAAATTAACTGGGTCCGGGCCAGCGGAGTATGACCACTTCTTCGCGCAATTGCTCGCCTGTCGCGGTGGCAAGGCGGGTGCGGAAGAGGTCGATTCCGATCACTTCGTAGCCCAGATTTGAAGCGATGTCGGCCAGCAACTGGCCGGTGCGGATCATGATGCGGAGATAGCTGGCCTGGTCGCCGACCACATAAGCCAGCTTCGCGCCGGGCTTGACCACGCGCTTAAGTTGTTCCAGATGGCGGGCCATGCCGCCGAAGTAGAGCCTGGTCACGCGGGGGTAGAGGCGTTCAAATCCGCTGGTTTTGCCCAGCTCTATTCGCCGCGCTTCGATAGCCTCGGAGATGCGGCGGATTTCGCCGTGATTCTCGATCCAGCGGTCATCGTCGTCAGCCTTGTAGACATTGCGCGTGTTGGAGCGCATCAGGCCGTTTTTAAGCGATCGCAGATCGGCCTTATTTCGGAGGAAGCCAAGGATGACCGATTCCAGGCGGGTCGTGCGCGTGTAGTCCTTCTCGTTCGGATACGGTGGCGATGTGATGACGGCATCAACGGAATTGGCCGGAAGAAATTCCAGCGAGCGAGAATCGGCTTGATGCACGTTGGCCGAAACCTCTTTTTGAGTTTTTAATTCGGCGAGGTCGCCGGCCATGTCGCGGATGTTTTGCAGCCAGGCTTCCAAAACCGGCGCGTCTTCCTTTGGCGGCCCGACCCCGACTTCCGGGCCGAAGCGGAGATTGCCGATGGCAGTGACCAGGCCGCGGGCGAGGGCGAGACGATGGTAAGCGATTATGCTTGCAGGAGAATTTTTGTTGATCGCATCGAGAAGAACGAGCGTTTTGTGCAGCGGCAGCGGCGAAATCGAATTGGCCAGAAGTATCGCCTCGGCTTCTTCAGGCAGTTGCCACAACCCGCCGAAAGCTCCTTCCTTCCCCCTCTCCCGGTACGCTGGGAGAGGGCTGGGGTGAGGGTTCTTTTGTATTCCCTCGACGATCTTCTCCGCCGACCGCAAAAGCAAACCCCCATCAACATTCCAATCCGTCTTCACCCTCGCCGCGAAATGCGCCATCGGATTCGGCTCAACCCCGACCGATGCAATGCCGAGCTTTTTGCATTCGACGAGCGTGGTGCCGGTGCCGCAGAAGGGGTCGACGATGAGGGAATTTTTATTTGCGTTGAACTGAGTGAGATATTGCCGCACCAGATGCGGGGGGAAGGATAGGACGAAGCGATACCAGTCGTGAGCGGGCCTGTCGCTGGCGGCGAGTTTGTTGATTTGCGAGTTTTCAGGCAATTGGCGGGTTTGCGCCATCGTGAAGAGTCCTGGCTATTCCGCGTGAAGACCCTCACCCCAACCCTCTCCCAGATTACTGGGCGAGGGGGAAAGAGATTTACGACCGCGACGCAATCGCTGTCGAGATCGGCCTCAATATTCTTGGCACGACATGCCGCGTGCAAAGCTGATCGGCGCGCTCGGCCATTTCGGTCAGCAATTCATCCGTCGGCTGGCGCGGGCGGTCGCCCCAGTAGCGCCTTAATACCAAGTAGACACTAATCACGTCGTCGTTGTAATCGCCGGTGCGGATTTGATAGCTGTTGGTGCGGGTCACGACATCGATCCGCGCTTGCAGGCGGCAATCGTCCGTCAGCGCCACCGTCACGCTCGGCTGGAAATCCACCGGCCGGGTTCCCGGTTCCTCGGCGAGGCAATAAAGCGGCGAATCCGCCATCAGGCTCTCGGCGATGACCTCGTCATGATTGCCGTGATACGCGAGATCGAAGCCGAAGAGCACGTCCAGATGATCGATCTCCACCGGGCTGATGCCCAGGTGATATGGGGCCATGCCGAGCAGGAGCTTGTGGAGGCGGAGCGACTCTTCGATTGAAGCGGGATTGACATGTCCGCTGCTGAGGCGGCGGGTTTCCATGCTGATCCAGCGATACTCGCCGCCGCCGCGTTCTTCCTCGAGGGTGTACTCGCCGCTCTCGCATTTTCGGAAGCGGGTGAGCGAGGGGATTTCCTTTTGGATGCGCTCGAAGAAATGCAGCAGGGTTTCGCGCTGATGCGGGAGTGCCATCTGCGAACCGAGCCGCATGTTCACATAGAAGTCGTCGCAAAATGAGGCGTATGGATTGGTCATGCCATTCCCGAATAACAGCTTGATTGTCTGTTGGTTCGGTTTTTAAGTCTAGCGATTTTGGGGGCGGTGAAAAGGGGTGGGGATTGGAGGTGCGAAAGTGAGAAGGTAAGAAGGTGAGAAGGTGAGAAAGTAAGAAGGCCACAAGACGGTCAGCCCACCTTCTTACTTTCGCACCTTCTTACTTTCGCACCTCCTCATTTTTCAACTCATTTGACGCGGCGATTCAATGGACTTAAAAGACAACCACGCCCATGGCCAAGACCGAACAAAAAATTCCCGCGGTGGTCGCGCTCGTCGGCGACGATGTCTTTCTCCAGCTTGCCGCGCTGGCCCAGCTTCTGGCTTTGCTGCCCAAGGGGGCGCAGCGCATCGACTATGACGGCGAGACCGCCGAACTGGCCGATGTCCTGGATGAAGTGCGATCGTTCGCCATGTTCGGCGACGGCAAAGCAGTGGTCGTGCGCAACGGCGATGATTTCGTCAAAAAATATCGCGGCCAGCTTGAAGATTACATCGCGGCCCCGTGCGACACGGCCATGCTGATCCTCCGCATGGAGGGAATGAAAGCCACCGAGAAGGTTTACAAGTTGATCCAGAAGACCGGCAAAATTGAAAACTGCAACGCGCCCAAGGATGTATCGCGCTGGATCATCGATCGTGGGAAGAGCGCCTATAAGCTAAATGTCGCGCCCGACGCGGCGCGAATGATGGCCGATCTCGTCGGCAATGATCTCGGCCGGCTGGACAACGAGCTGGCCAAGCTGGCTCTGAACTGCGACGACGGATCGGTATTGCCGAAGCATGTGCAGCAGGTCGTCGCGTTCCAGCGTGAGCGCGAAATGTTTGACCTCACCAACGCCCTTGCCGCCGGAAATACCGCCGCGGCGATGGCTCGGTGGCGGCAGCTTCTGCAACTCGACCGCTCCAGCGAGTTCCGCGCCGTGACGTGGCTGGGAATCTGGCTGGAAAATGTGCGCAAAGCGCAGCCGATGATCAAGCGCGGCGAGAGCGCCGGCGCGGTCGGGGCGGCGCTGCGAATCTGGCCGCCGGAAATGCAACTGCCGTTTTTCCAGACCGCCAAGTCAATGGGATCGCGGGCGGCAAGCCGCGCCATCGATTCGCTGGCGGAGATCGACTATCAAATCAAGACCGGCGTCGGCGATGCCGCGGCGAATGTCGAACGGTTCATGCTTTCGCTTTTCCACCCATCTTGAGCAGCCAATCTGCAGGGCAATCGCATGTTCCCTCTTTCCCTCTCTCCCGGTACTCTGGGAGGGTTGGGGTGAGGGTCTTTCGTATCCTTAACCCAACTTCCGCAGTTCAATGACCAAAACGCCTTTGTCGACGGCGCCGCGGCGGTTTTTGCCAAAAAGTCTTCACTACAAATCCACCACCTCCA
>Ga0208589_1000186_pt1 | contig 29928 bp, 28 predicted proteins | sample NGESurshal092012_2_FD_184486 | JGI IMG/M metagenome (GOLD analysis project Ga0208589, IMG submission 184486) | Arctic peat soil microbial communities from Barrow, Alaska - NGEE Surface sample F53-2 shallow-092012 (SPAdes) | ecosystem: Environmental > Terrestrial > Soil > Wetlands > Peat ...
ATACGGATATTTTTGACTGCGCGCTGCGCAAAGTCGCCGCAGCGCGGCGCACGGCATCGACGCGCGAGCGGATGGTGGGGCTGGGGTCTATTGTGATCGTGCCGGCGGATGAGCAGTTGCCGCTGGCGGTGTGGCAGACGATCAGGCGGCCGAAGCTGGTGCACGCGCAGATCATCGCGGCGATCAGTCGGGCCAGACAGTAATTTTCCCGTCGATCCAGACGCAGAGGGGCAGCCAGTCGGTTTCAAGCAGGCGCGCCAGTGGATCGGCTCCATCGGCGCGGAAGGCGACCAGATCAGCGCGCTTGCCGGGCGTAAGGGAACCGATGTCGTTTTCCAGCCGCAAAGCGCGGGCGGCGCGGAGCGTTGCCATTTGCCATAATTCGGCGGCGGGGAAATCGGGGGCGAGCCGGTGGAGCAGGCGGAGATCATCCACGAGATTCAGGTCGGGCGAGCTGGCGCAACTGTCGGTGCCGACGGCGACATTGATTCCCTTGGCGAGCATGTCGCGCCAGCGGTGGGGGGTGTGGCCAAAAAAAGCATGGGTGCGCGGGCAGTAGACGACGCTGGCTTTGCCGGCGGCGAGAAGCGCCAGTTCGTCGTCGTCGCAGTAATTCACATGCGCGAGCAGCGAGGGGAAATCGAGCAGGCCGAGTTCGCGGGCGAAACGGATGGGGCCGCCTGGAAATTTGGGGACATCGTTGTCCCAGGCTTTGACGCCGGCTTCCCAGAGATGGTGGAAAGGCCCGCAGTGTTCGGCAAGAAACTCGGCTTCTTCGGGATTCTCGGCGAGGTGTGTGGCGAGTTGGCGATTTTCCTTCTGCGCATAGGAGAGGCTGCGGCGATAGCCCATTGGCTCAACCGTATAGGGCGCGTGCGGGGAGATGCCGACGATCAGGCGCCCGGATTCTTGTGATGCGTCCGTGGCGACGGCGAAGCGTTCGTCGAAAAGCACGCGGCGCTGGGCCATCGCTTGAAGCTCGCCGAAACTGATGACGCGGAGTGGATGGCCTTTTTCCGCGAGCGAGCGTAGCGCGGGCCGGGTGAACATGCACATTTTGCTGATGTCGCCGGCAGTGGTGACGCCGAAGCGAAGGCATTGCCTCACGCCGATTTCGACGGCCTGGGCGATTTTCTTGGCGGCGTCTTCGCCGAGGCGGGGGGTGCGGCCGAGGAGGCTAAGTATCCAATCGACGAAGCTGGCGGGCGGCTTGCCGGGCGTGAGATCGCTGAGTTCAAGATGAGTGTGGGGATTGACCAAGCCCGGCAGGAGGACGGCGTCGGATAATTCATGTTCAATTACGCCGGGATATTCGCTGAGAATGTGCCGGCGAGTGCCGACGGCGAGGATAAGCCCGCCGGCGATGGCGACCGCGCCGTCGGGAATGGCCGGTTGGTCCATCGGCGCCACCAGGGAGGCGGACAGAATTTCAGTCTTTCCGGCGCTCACGATTTCCGATCCTCGCCGAGTTGCTCGAATAACATCGCGTTGATCTGGCGTGCTTCCGCGAGGCGGAGGTGGGCGATTTGCCGGACCGGCTCAAAATGAAAGCCGTCCTTCAAGCGGGCCTCCCAATACCCGTATTGTTCGCGTTTTTCGGCCGCGACGGCGAGTTCGGCGATTCCTTCGCCTTGCAGGGAAAGTTGAATGGCTTGATTGAGCAGACCGATGACGCCGAAATCGTCGAGATTAACGGCGTCGGCGAGCAATCGCGCTTCGTCGAGCATGGGCGAACGCTGAGGGGCTTCGTGGAGCAGCCGGGCGGCGCGGTCGAGGAGGGTTTCATCGACATGATTGGCGAAGAGGCTGACCATCAGTTCGGCGGCTTGTTCGCAGCGATCGCGCAGACTCATGCGGACGAACTTGCCGGAACTTGAAATGCCGATCTGCCGGGAAGGGAGTTGCAGGGCATAGCAGGCCAGTTCCAGGGCGTCGGTGTCAATTTGCGGGCCGACGAGACGCATTTCAATGAAGGAAAAAAGGCGTTTGCAGAGCCGGCAGGCATCGCCACTCAGGCGTACACCGTGATGGGGCGCGGAGTGTTCATCGCTTTCCTTGAGGAGCTTTGCGAAGCGGTCAACGATGCCCTGTTTCAATGACATGACTCAGCCTCGATTCCGAACCCTATCGGGGCGATTGCCGTCAGCGACTGCCCTGAACCATACTGGATAAGATTATATCATGTTTCAGTTTACGATTTGCGCAGTATAAATGTCGCGGATTTTCGACTGATTTACATTTGAAATTGGGCTGGATACGATTGGGATGGTCAGAAAAACCGGCTTAAATGGGTTGCTCACATCGCCTTTTCATTTGGAGTTCCTATGAATAGTCGCATCTTTGTGCTGGTTTTGGGGATAGTTTTTTTGCTGGTTGGAGTTTTGGGATTTGTCGGGCCGTTTGTGGCGCCTTATAGCGGGCCGAAACTGATCGTCGAGAAGTCGCAAGGCGACTTGCTATCGCTTTTCCCGGTGAATGTTTTGCATGACGGGGTACATATCCTGTTTGGGATTCTGGGCATTGCGGCGTTTGCGGCCGGGGAAAAAGGGGGAAGGATTTTCGCGCAGGTTGTGGGTGTCGTCTATGTGGCGCTGGCGGTTCTGGGGGCGGTGCCGTTGGACTTGATTCGGACAGTTTTTGGATTGATCCCCATTCATGATAATGATATCTGGCTCCATGCGGTGATTGGGGTGGTGGCGTGCTATGTGGGGTTTGCCATGCCGGTGGGAGTTGAGCCGGCGATGTGAGGGGTATGCTTCGGGTTTGCAAAGGGGGCAATACCCGCGGGATCGCTATCCGGCGGCTTCTTAGGGGCCTGCCACAATGGCAACTGGTGGGGGGGTGTTCGATTTTATTCTGCCAGCCTGACAGACTGGGGTTGCTGTTGGTTGAGCGGGGTAATTTTCATAAAGTTATATTTTGTAATGACTTAATGGAATAATTGGAAGCCCTGTCGTTCGGCATCCGCTTTGTTCTAGGACTGATGTACCGATTCCCCCGGAAGATTGAACCTTAAAGGTTAAAAGGAGCTAAAGCATGGCGGCCAAGCTATTGTCATTTGACGCGGAAGCAAGGAAGTCTCTTTTGGCAGGTGTGACGAAGCTGGCGAAGGCCGTCAAAGTCACGCTCGGGCCGCGCGGCAGAAATGCCGTGCTCGATAAGGGTTGGGGAGCACCGACGATCACCAAGGACGGCGTGAGCGTCGCTGAGGAAATTGAACTCAAAGACAAGTTTGAAAACATCGGCGCCAAGCTGGTGAAGGAAGCCGCCAGCAAGACCAGCGATGTGGCCGGTGACGGAACCACCACCGCGACGGTTTTGACGGAAGCCATCTTTAAGGAAGGCTACCGCTCGCTGACGGCCGGTTCTGATGCCATGGCGCTTGCGCGCGGCATTCGCGCGGCTGTGACAGCCGTGACCGAAAATCTCAAGAAGCAATCTCGCCCGATCAGCGGCAAAGCCGACATTGCGTCGGTTGCCAGCATTTCGGCCAACAACGATACCGAGATCGGCAAGATCATGGCCGACGCATTTGAACGCGTTGGCAAAGACGGCGTCATCACCGTCGAAGAGGGCAAGAGCCTTGAGACGTTTGTCGATGTGGTCGAAGGCATGCAGTTTGACCGCGGCTATATCTCGCCGAATTTCATCACCAATCCCGACGAAATGATCTGCGAGCTGGAGAAGGTTTTCGTTCTCGTTTACGAGGACAAGATCAGTTCGGCCAGCAAGCTGCTGCCGTTGCTTGAGAAGGTACAGAAAGCCAAGCGACCGCTGCTGATTATCGCCGAGGACATTGACGGCGAAGCGCTGGCCACGCTGGTTGTGAACAAGCTGCGCGGCATTTTGAATGTCGCCGCGGTTAAGGCGCCCGGTTATGGTGATCGTCGCAAGGCGATGCTGGAAGATATTGCCATCCTGACCGGCGGCGACGCGATCATGAAAGACCTGGGCGTGGAGCTGGATAAAGTCGAGATCAGCCAGCTCGGTCAGGCCAAGTTGATCCGCATCGACAACGACAACACCACGATTATCGAAGGCGCGGGAGAGAGCGCGAGCATCAAGGGCCGCATCGACCAGATTCGCCGCGAGATTGAAATCACCACTTCGGATTACGACCGCGAGAAGCTGCAGGAACGCCTGGCCAAGCTGGCGGGCGGAGTTGCCCAGATCAATGTCGGCGCGGCGACGGAAGCGGAACTGAAGGAAAAGAAATCACGCATTGAAGACGCGCTCCATGCAACGCGAGCGGCGGTTGAAGAAGGCGTCGTCGCCGGCGGCGGCGTGGCATTTATTCGGGCGATGAAGTCGCTCAATGGCGGAAAGAATCTTGAATTGGAAGGCGACGCCTCGCAGGGCGTAAAGATCGTGCGCAAGGCGCTGGCCGCCCCGCTCTGGCAAATCGCGGAGAACGCGGGCGAGAGCGGTTCGGTGGTTGTGCGCCGCGTGATGGAGTCGAAGGATTCCGATGGCTTCAACGCCCTCACCGGCGAGTATGTGGATGTGATCAAAGCCGGCATTATCACGCCGACCAAGGTGGAGCGGACTGCTCTGCAGAACGCGGCGGAAGTCGCGATCCTTTTGCTTACCACCGATTGCATCATCGTCGAGAAGCCGAAGGCCAAGGACGACCACGCCGGCCATGGACACGGTGGAGAAGGCATGGGCGGAATGGGCGGGATGGGCGGCGGCATGGGTGGAATGGATGACATGATGTAGTTTTTGTGGCAAGCGTTGGTAGGCCGAGGTCGACAGATGGAATTCGAATGGGACGACCGCAAGGCGTCGGCGAATCTCCTTAAACACGGTGTTTCATTCGATGAGGCTGCAACGGCTTTTATAAATCCTCTTCGAATTGATTATGACGATTTCCATTCAACCTCAGAGGATCGGTATATTGCGATCGGAATATCGGATCGCCGGCGCAGGCTGTTTGTCAGCCATGTTTACCGAAACGGGAAAATTCGAATCATCATGGCGCGGATCATGAGTCCCCGGGAATGGAACCAATATGGCCAAGGCAACGCATAAGCATGTAAAGTTTTCTCCGGAAGAAATGGCCTATGAGCTTCCGAAGGAGATTGATGTTACCGGGCTGCGCCCGATTGGCCGCGGAATTGAAGCCGTTCGAAAACTGTCCGATCGCTCCAAATGCCTCGTCGGGCTTGATCCAGACGTGGCTAGAGTGTTTAAGAGTGCTGACCAGGTAAACAAAGTGTTGCGTGCCATCATTGCCACGGTTCCGTCTCTGGAAAAATCACGAAAAAAGATCGCATAGAACGCAAAATCTAGTTCGAACCAAAGGAGCAACTTATGAAACTTCGACCATTAGCGGATCGCATTATTGTCAAGCAGTCGGAAGCCGAGACGAAAACGGCGACCGGGATCGTGTTGCCGGATTCGGCCAAAGAAAGGCCCACGCGCGGGAAAGTGATTTCCGTCGGACCGGGCAAGCTTGACGAAAAGGGCAAGCACATGGAAATCGGCCTGCGCGCCGGCGACCATGTCTTCTACGGCAAATACAGCGGCACCGAGATCGAAGTAAACAGCGAGAAATTCGTGATTCTGCGCGAGAGCGATATTCTCGGCGTGGTTGAATGATCGTTGAATCCTCGCCGAATCGCTCGGCAGGCAGCGGATTTATCACGTTTCACGTCTTCACGTTTCATTAGTGATTGCGTGAAAACGTGAATACGTGAGAAGAAGAGAAATATTACGGAGCACCCATCCATGTCAGCCAAACAAATGATGTTCGAGACGGAAGCGCGGGCGGAGATCGCCAGCGGATTGTCGCAACTGGCCCGGGCCGTCAAGGCCACGCTTGGCCCACGCGGCAAAAACGTTGTCCTGCAGAAATCCTGGGGCAGCCCGCGGATCACCAAGGACGGCGTTACCGTCTCCAAGGAAGTTGAACTCACCCAGCCTTTCCAGAACATGGGGGCCAAGCTCATTAACATGGTCGCCAGCAAGACGGGCGATGTCGCCGGCGACGGCACCACCACCGCGGTTGTGCTGGCCGAAGCGATTTACCTCGAAGGCCTGCGCGCCGTGACCACGGGCGTGAACCCCGTCACCATTCAGCGCGGGATCATCAAGGCTGCGGAAATCGCGGCCGATGCGATCACCAAGCAATCGAAGGATGTGAAAGGTCGCGACGATTACAAGAAAGTCGCCACCATCAGCGCCAACGGCGATGAGAAGATCGGCGATCTCATGGCGGATGCGATGGAACGGGTCGGCAAGGAAGGCGTCATCACCGTCGATGAAGGCAAGAGCACCGACTCGGTTCTCGAATACACCGAAGGCATGCAGTTCGACAAGGGTTATTTGTCGCCCTATTTCCTGACCAACCCGACTTCGATGGAAGCGGTTCTGGAAAACGCCCTGATTCTGATTCACGAAAAGAAGATCAGCAATCTCGCGGAGATTCTGCCGCTGCTGAACAAAATCGCGACGGCGGGCAGGCCGCTGCTGATCATCGCGGAAGATGTCGAATCCGAAGCTCTGGCGGCCCTGGTCGTCAACAAGCTTCGCGGCGTATTGAAGGTTTGCGCGGTGAAGGCTCCGGGATTCGGCGACCGGCGCAAGGCGCTGCTCGGCGATATCGCGGCGGTTACAGCCGGCACTTTCATCAGCGAAGACCTCGGCCAGAAGCTCGAGAATATTGAGCTTTCGGATCTCGGCTCGGCCCAGCGCATCGTGGTCGATAAGGACAACACGCTATTGGTTCAGGGCGGCGGCAAGCGCAAGGATATCGAAGCCCGCACCGAACAGATTCGCAAGCAGATCGACGGAACCACCAGCGATTACGACCGTGAAAAGCTTCAGGAGCGTCTGGCCAAGCTCACCGGCGGCGTTGCGGTCATTCGCGCCGGAGCGGCGACCGAAACCGAAATGAAGGAGCGCAAGGACCTGATTGACGACGCGCTTCATGCCACCCGCGCCGCGGCTCAGGAAGGCATTATTCCCGGCGGCGGCGTTGCATTCCTGCGCGCCATCGCCGCGGTGGAAGCCGGCATTTCCAAGGCTCGTGGCGATGAAAAGCTCGGCTTTGAGATCGTTGCCCAGGCGCTTCGTGCCCCGTGCCGGCAGATCGCCGACAACGCGGGCGAGGATGGGCAGGTTGTGGTCGCCCAGATTTTGGAGAACAAGAATCCGTCGTATGGCTACAACGCCGCGACCGGCGAATATGGCGACATGTTCAAGATGGGCGTCATCGACCCGGCAAAGGTGGCCCGCACCGCGCTGCTGAACGCGGCGAGCGTGAGCGGATTGGCGCTGACGACGGATGTGATGGTGACCGAACTCAAGGAGAAGAAGGGCGAGGAGACGGAGCCGGTGGCGGGGGCGGTCGCGTAAGGTCGTTAATAGCCCGCCCGCGTTGACTTATGGCGGGCGGATGGTGTTTCAACGATGACGATGCACCCTTATCTCCAGGTCTTTCTTGCTATGGCCGGGGCGGTTGTTTCGGTTTGCGCCGTAGTTGTCGCCGTAATGCAGTGGAAACTAGCATCAAGTAAACTTCGATGGGATTTATTCGAAAAGCGATTGATCGCAAAGGACGCGATTCATGGCTTGGAAGATTCCTATATAAACTCCTCCTCGCATCCAAAGAGTGAGGCATGGGAGAAGTTTTACCGCAAGGCGTATTGTGCCCGCGGGATGTTTCCTCGTCCGGCGCGATCTTGGATTGAAGAAGTCTATAGGCAATTTCATCGAGTTTGGTTTGTTTTGGAGCCAGATTTAGATCACCAAAACAAATCGCCGGCCCCAGACGACGCACGCAGGGACAGGATCTCTGGCGAACTGCAGGGATTCTATAGGTTTGCCGGCGACGTTTATAAGCAGGCCGACAAGTTCCTGGATAAATACTTGACTGTATAGGTTTGAATCCTGCGTGCAGCATGCAACAGCCATTATCCATCACGACCTTGCGTGTGCCTGAGCCTACAAAGGCACGGGTAAAGAAGGATGCGTTATGCGTTGAACTGGCTGATGGGCGCACTATTTGTGCGCCTATCTCATGGTTTCCACGCCTAGTTCACGGCAATAGGGTCGAGCGATCAAATATCGAGCTGAGTAGGATGGGAATTCATTGGCCCGACCTGAATGAGGATATTTCTGTCGAAGGTCTCCTTCGGGGTTTCAAGTCGGGTGAATCGCCTCGGTCGATCAAGCGATGGCTAGGCTATCGCGCTCGCGGAGAGAACGAGCCCATTTTGGAACTGCCGCTGCGGCCGGATATGGAACGTGCGATTGCACGGGAAGAGCTACAAAGGAATAGATCGCGCCGGAAGCGGTGATTTGATGGTTCAATATGGAACTCGATTCGGATTCCCTCATCATCTTTGAGAATTGCAAATCGGTTTCCGCTGGCCAATGCTCATATAGCCGATAAGATCGATAAAATACCGCGTGGCATTGCCCGAGACATTGGAGCAGCATATGCGTTTTTCAATCACATTCGATCGCGACGAAGACGGCGTTTGGGTCGTTGAATGCCCTTCTATCCCCGGATGCATCAGCCAGGGCCGCACCAAAAAGCAGGCGGAGAAGAATATCAAGGAAGCGATCAAACTGTGTCTTGAGGTGAGGGCTGAGCGGGGGATGCCATTGACGGTTGAAACGGGTCAGGTTGAGGTCACTGTCTGATGGCGTCGGAGATTCCTGTTCTAAGTGGTCGAGCGGTCGTCAAGGCGTTTGAACGGCTTGGGTGGGAATTGGTGCGCCAGCGCGGCAGCCATATTATCATGGTAAAGCCGGGCGAGATCGTGACGATCTCCGTACCTGATCACAAAGAAGTCGCGCGCGGCACGTTGCGCGGGCTGATTCGTTCGGCCAATTTGACGGTTCAGGAATTTTTGGAAATAGTCCGGTGAAAGGTTGTATCCGTGGCCGCAGCCAAGCGAGATTATTACACGATCCTCGGCGTCGAGCGCAATGCATCCGACGAAGACATCAAGCGCGCTTATCGTCGCATGGCGATGAAGTTTCACCCCGACCGCAACGACGGGGATGGCAAGGTCGAAGCCGAAGTGAAGTTCAAGGAAGCGGCGGAGGCTTATGAAATACTCTCCGACGCGCAAAAACGGCAGCGCTATGATCAATTCGGCCATGAAGGCGTGCGCGGCCAGCATGATTTTTCGCACATGAACGTCACGGACATCTTTTCGATGTTCGACGAAATATTCGGCGCCGGACTCGGCGGCATGGGCGGCGCCCGCGGGGCCACGCAGACGGCGCGCGGGTTCGACCTGGAAACACGGGTTGAATTGACGCTGATTGACGTGGCCGACGGCTGCCAGAAGACCATTGAGTTTGAGCGGCAGGATTCGTGCGAGACATGCCACGGGTCGGGGGCCAAGCCGGGATCGGCGCCGGTGACTTGTCCGCAATGCCAGGGCCAGGGGCGCGTGGCGCAGCAGGGATTTGGCGGGATGTTTCGCATGGTGACCAATTGCCCGGCCTGCCGCGGGCGCGGGCAGGTGGTTCGCGATCGCTGTTCTGCCTGCGGCGGCGGCGGACGGCAACTCCGGCGGCGGTCGGTCATTGTGAAGATTCCGCCGGGTGTACAGGACGGGCAGGCCGTTCGCGTCATGGGTGAGGGTGAAGCCGGCGAGGCGGGCGCGCCGCCGGGGGATTTGCATGTTTACATTGCAGTGAAGGAACACCCGATTTTTAGCCGGCACAACAATGATCTGGTTTGCCAGGTGCCGGTGAGTTTTACGGAAGCGGCGATGGGAGCGACGGTGGATGTGCCGACGCTTCGCGGAACCGAGGCGATGGAAGTGCCGGCGGGAAGCCAGCACGGACAGGTCTTCAAGCTCAAGGGGCATGGCCTGCCGGATATTCGCAGCGCGCGCAAGGGCGATGAACTGGTTCAGATCGTCATCGAAGTTCCCAAAAAGCTTTCCGAGAAGCAGAAGCAAATTCTCCGCGAGTTTGCGGCGACTGAAGAGGCGGGAGTGCGGCAGAATCGCAAATCGATTCTGGACAAGTTGAAGGGGATATTCTCTGGACAGGAGAAAAATTGAACATGGCTGAAAACAACGCGGAAGAAACCGAACAGACTCCCGAAGACCAGGACATTGGCGATAGCGCCGGCGCCAGCGCCGACGAGGATATTCGGCGGTTCCAGAAGGAGCGCGATGATTTGTTTGAGCGTCTGGCCCGGCTGACGGCGGAATTCCAGAATTCCCGCCGCCGCCTGGAAGCCGACGCCGAGCAACGATTGCAGTTTGCCAATAGCCAGTTGATTAAGGGATTGCTGCCGGTGATCGACAATTTTGAGCGTGCGCTGGCGGTCGATCCGGGCAAGAGTGACGCGGCTTCAATCCTAAAGGGATTGCAGGTCGTCCATGATCAGTGGCTGGCTGTTCTCAAGAAGGAACGTGTTGAGGAGATCGCGCCGCAGCCGGGCGATGAGTTTGATCCTGCCCGGCATGAAGCGCTGATTCATCAGCCATCGGACAAATATCCGGGGGACACCGTGACTCAATTATTGACCAAAGGCTATTCGCTGCATGGCCGGACGCTTCGGCCGGCGGCGGTGGCGGTCAGCCAGGCAAGTTAACCGGGCAACTCCCGGCAACGAGCGATGGATTATTCATGCCAACCTACGATTACGTGTGCGAAGCCTGCGGGCACAAATTTGAGAAGTTTCAGTCGATGACGGCGCCGTCGATTCGCAAGTGTCCCAAATGCGGCAAGAGCAAGGTGAAGCGTCTGATTGGCACCGGCGCGGGCCTGATTTTCAAGGGGAGTGGGTTTTACATCACCGACTACCGCAGCGAGTCATATAAAAAGGATGCGAAGGGCGATAGCGCGCCGGCCGCCGCGCCGGCGGCTGAGTCGCCTAAAGCGGGGGAGACGAAGAACGCTGAAACGCCGGCGGCTGCGCCGAAAGAGTCAAAGCCGGCGGTTACGGAATCCAAGCCGAAGGGGAAGTCGGGAAAGGAAAAATCGTAGTTGTTCAGTCGTTGGATTGTAGTTGGGGGGTCTTGATTCAAATTGGAGCGGTCGGGACGCGACGCCCAAGGGCGCGGCTAACCGGGGAGCTTGCAATCATTAGTAATCTGACCTCAATTCCCGGTTCCGGTTCCGGCGCCGCCGCGGAGGAAATTCTTGACGGCGTTGCCGGCGGAATTGATTGCGCCGCCGGGGGAGTTGGTGGGGGCTTGATTGCCGGCGGAAGGATTGCCGGATCGGCTCTTGGGAGCGGCGGAGGGGGGTGGAGTTTGTGCCAGTTGCTCCAGCGCGGTGTTTCCAATCGTCAACTTTCGAAGTAATCCGCCGAGAATACTGTTGCTTGCGAAGCTGCTCGCGCTTTCCACTTTGGATCGGGGAACGTCGGCCGCCAACTCGCGGCCGCTGAGGTCGGCGACGGCGAATCGCTTGAACTCAATGAATGAATCATCCTTGAAGTGCATGGTTTTTTGCTTGTCGCCCGGCGGGGCCGGCTTCAGGTCGTCGTCGGAAATAGAGAACACAAAATCAATTGTTTGCTCTCCCTTGGCGGCGTCAGCCATGAGCGGATCATCCGGGCGGTTTCTCAGTAGAAGAGTTCCGCCAACCAGCGTGCCAATGGGGTAATAATCATGACTCCCGGCCTTGAGGCGCACGGAGGCCGGGCTGAAACGGATGATTCCGTCGGCGTCGGCGATGTCGGTGCTGTTGCCGGTGAGGCCGACCCGCACCACCACGAGCGGGCCGACAATGTCAGGGAACGCCATGTCGCCGCGAACGGAGCGGATTTCGTCATCCATCTTCTTTTCGGGCTTGGCGAGGCGAAAGGCGGATTTGACGCTGAAATTGGCGCCGGTGCTGGCGCCGACGGCCAGATGGCGCGTGCCGGTGGGCATGCCCAGGCGGTCGCCGTAGATTTCGGTGATGAAATCAGGATGGGCGGTATCCAGCGGCAGGCCGCTGGTCAACGCGCTGCCGGCAGCGCTGACGGCATTGGCCACGCCCATGGCAAACTCATCCTGATGGAACCAGAGATGCGCGAGATGGTTGGGATCGCCGAGCGTGTCGCCGATCAGTTCATCCGTGACCTGGGTATCGACGGGACGTGCGCCGGAATCGGAACTGGGAATGGTGATATTGGGGCGGTCGTGTAAATCCTGGCGGCTGTACCCGCCGATGGACGGGCCGAACGGCAGGCTTTGCGCCGCGACGGCAACAACTCCCGAGCCGAGCAATCCGGCGATCAAGCCCATGGCGCCGGCTCCGACCTTGTCCATCATCAGGGGAAACTGAACATTCCCGGGAACCACCTTGTCGAACAGGAAGCGCAGGATGCCGTAGGTGGCGGCGAAAAGTCCGATGATGCCGACCGCGTCGGCCTGTTCGGGCATTTTCATCAGGTAGGGCGTGATCAGGTCGTGGTAGCCCATCGTGACGGCGGTGGCGACAATCGCGATGATCGCCGACAGCGAAGCGCTGAAGAGGCCTTCGGTGTAATGAAAGTACGCGATCGCGGCGAAAAGCGCGAAGATTGCAAGGTTGAACAACATGATCGAATCGACCTCCTTTGGAGGACTGCTTTGCTCAGCGGCGTTTGGCGACAGCCTTGCCCGGGGCAGCAAGGGGGTTGCCGCCGCCTGACGATTCCGCCGGCTTCAGCACACGCTGCACTTCATTGACGCTGGTCTCGCCGGATTCAACGTATTCCAGCGCCATTTCCTGCAAGTACCGGCCCTTCTGCTCGCGGAAGGCTTTTTTGATTTCGTTGTCGGAAGCGTTGTTGAGAAGAAGCTGGCGAATGTTGTCGCTGATGACCAGCAATTCGAAGACGCCAATTCGGCCCTTGAAGGCCATGTCGCTGCACTTTTCGCAGGGAATGGGGTTGCCCTTGGGATCGCGCATGGGCTGGGTGCGGGCCTGGAAGAGTTTGCTGACTTTGGCCGGGTCCATGTTCAGTTTTTTCAGGAGCGTGGGATCAGGGGCATAGCCGACCTTGCAGTTTTCGCAAAGCCGCCGGAGCAGCCGGCCGGCGACAATCAACCGGAGGCTGCGGATGGCCATGGTGTCGTCGCCGACAAGTTTGCGCCATTGCTTGAGGGCGTCGAAGGTGTTGCCGGCTCGCATGCCGACGTAGGCGCGTTTGTTTTCGGTCTCCGTATACCCAGCCAGATCGCGGGCGGAATTGGAGTCGCTGATCTCAGCCATAAGGATGACATCCGGCTCCTGACTGACGACCCACTGGACCTGCTTGGCCTCTTCCTGCGCCGTCGCGGAGGCCGGCAGCGGGTTTTGCGTGACGCCTTCAATTTCCTGTTCGGGAGTCCGTTCGATGGTGAGGATGTGCTGCAGGAAGGCGTCATGGGCGCGGATGAAGGCGTATTCAAGTGCCGTCAATCCGTGGCCCGACGGGGCCGTCAGGATTACGAGGCCGGTGCGGTCGGCCACCAGCGCCTTGGCGACTTCAAACTGGTCGGGGGTGAAGCCAAGAGAGTCGAGGATGAAGGCGTGCCGCTTTTTCGGCTCGGCGGTCACGAGGATCGATTCGCTTGTGCTTGAGCCGCGGGCGTTGATATTCATGTCCTTCTTGGCGCCGTTGACGACAATCTTGAACGGCCCGATCTGCGGCTTGCGCTTTTCGTTTATATCGAGGGCGGCGGCGAACTTGAGGTAGGTCATGGCGGATGATGCGGAATTGCGGTCTAGCTTTGCACCCTCGTAGGAGAAACCATCGACCAGATAGTTGGAGGTGACGAATTCGCCGTTGATGGTGACTTCCACGCGCTCGGCGCCGCGTTTGAAGGGTTCGAGAACCTTCTGCATGGCGTCGAATTGATCGCGTTCGGGGGTTTGCGGGTCCGGCACCGGCATGGGGACGCCCGCCTTATTGACGACGCCCAGAAGGCCGGCGGCTACTTTCTTTTCCTTCTTTTCTCTTTTGTCCTTGGTCTGGAACATTTCCTTGATCTGCAAGGTCAGGTCGCTGAGACCGACCTTCTGGTGGCGCAGGCCCAGGTAGACGCCCAGCTCAACGACAAAGATTCCGCCGAAAATGGAGAGATCAACAGCCAGGCCAAGCGGGACAAAGAAAAAAAGAAAGACGGCGATTGCCATGCCGCCCCAAAGGCCGGCATTAAGAATATGCCTGGGTAGTCGGCAGGCGGGCGCGTCCTTGTCGATCCAGGTGAGCACCCTGGCCCAAAGCAGGAGCAGAACCAGGAAAGGCAAGAGCGCATAGCCATTTATGAACGGGCCAGTCGGGATTGCAGCCAACAACACTACCGCCATTCCGTCTCCTTTCGCGTCCTCCCTCGGCAGACACCAGACAAATCTTAACCGCCCGGCAATTGTAACGTATTGAGGCGGCGGCTTCAAAAGGGAATACAGGGTCTAACGCTGATTCTTGGCAATCTTCCTATATTCCCCCTCTTTCCGTGCTCAGGGGGCCTGCCCTGAGCCTGTCGAAGGTGAGGGTTGGGGTGGGGGTTCTTCCGTCGAGCCGCCAAGAAAATGCGTCAAACCCGGAATGCAAGGGGAAAGGCGGACTCTAGTCCAAAGTTGCGGCAGATTTCACACGCTCGCCCGATAACATCGCCTTGCGCCATTCTGCGGCAAACACTCGAACAATCCGCCAATTCGCTCGGAAAAGCGAGCCATCTAACCAACCGATGATGTCGGGTGCGAATTCCATTGAGAGGAATCTCGGTGCGCCCCAGCGTGCGTTCTGGCGTCATCCTGTCTTATCTGACGCCCGCCCTTCTCATTGGCGGCGTGGTGAGTCTGGTTTCCGTCTATCACCTCAACTGGCTCGCCCGCCCTTCCCGGCCGGAACTCAGCGCTTGCGCCCTCCTTATTCTCGCCAGCGCCTGCGCGGTTCTCTGGATCGCCACCGTGCGCAGGCAGTGCCGCGGGTTTGGCGTGCAACTCCGCGACATGGCCGCCAAGCAGACGCTGCATGAAATCGAATGCGCCAATCCGGTGATGAACAAGCTCACCGGCTCGATCAACGACCTGATCGATCTCGCCCAGAAATCCATGGAAAACGCCTCCCGCCGCGTTAAAGACCTGGAGATTCAGCTCAAAGTTGTCACTGTCGAACGCCAGGATGCCAAGGCGATCCTCCAAAGCATCTCCGACGCCGTGCTGGTGACCGACCCGTTCGATGAACTGGTCATGGCCAATGAATCCGCCGGCCGAATCTTTCAGTTTGACCCGGCCAAGGCGTGCGGAACGCCGGTCGACAAGATCCTCAAGGATCCGAAAATCATCGAGTTGATCCGCGACATGCGCCAGAGCCGCAGCCGCGGCGGACGCCGAATCATCGAGCACGCCTTTCCGCGCGGGGAAGACCCGCGTGATCAGGACCGCATCTTCAAGATCACGCTCTCCTGCGTGTGTGACCGCAATGACGGCGCGGCCGGCGTGGTCGCGGTCCTGCATGACATCTCGCGCGAGCGCGAAGTCGCGCAGATGAAAAACGATTTCGTTTCCAACGTCAGCCACGAGCTGCGCACGCCGCTGGCGAGCATCAAGGCGTACGTGGAAATGCTTCTTGACGGAGAAGCCGAGGATGAGAAGACCACGCGCGAGTTCTACGAGGTGATTCAGAGCGAAGCCAACCGCCTCTCGCGTTTGATCGACAACATTCTGAGCATTTCGCGCATCGAATCCGGGCTGGTGCAGATCAACAAACAGCCGCAGAGCCTGACCGTGATTTTGAAGGAAGCCATCGAAGTCATCACGCCGCAGGCGAAGAGCAAACGCATCACCATTGTTGAAAAACTAACGCCGGTTTTTTATCAGACCAAGGCCGACAAGGACATGCTCTATCAGGCGGTTCTGAATCTCCTGAGCAATGCCGTGAAGTATACGCCGGATGCAGGGACGGTAACGATTGAAACGATTGTCGATGAGCCGCAAAACCGGGTTTTAACGAAGGTCAGCGACAGCGGAGTGGGGATTCCACCCAAGGACTTGCCGTTTGTATTCGATAAGTTCTACAGGTCGGAGGCCAACAGCCGTATGGCCAAGGGTACGGGTCTGGGACTTTCACTGGTCAAGCACATTATCGAAAACGTGCACCAGGGGAAGTTGCTGGTTTCCAGTGAAGTAGGCAGGGGTAGTTGCTTCAGTTTCGATCTGGAGCTTGCCGCGTAGATGCAAAGATGGGCGTGACAGGGAATAGCGGCCCGGGACGAGGCCGCGGAAAGAGTGATGACCATGGCAGACAGAAAAATACTGGTCGCCGACGACGAATCGCACATCCTCCATGTCGTCTCGTTGAAACTGCGCAACGCGGGCTACACCGTGATCACCGCGTGCGACGGGCAGGAAGCGCTCGAATTGGCCCTGCAGGAGCTGCCCGACCTCATGATCATTGATTACCACATGCCCTACCTTTCGGGCCTGGAACTCTGCCAGCAACTTCGGCAGGACACGGCGACCAAGTCGATCCCGGCGATATTGCTGACCGCGCGGGGTTACGACCTGGACATGGCCAGCGCCGAAAGCAGCGGCATCGTGCGGATGCTAAGCAAGCCTTTCAGTCCGCGCCATCTGCTTGCCACCGTGAATGAAGTGCTCAATGAGGTTCTCACCGGATGACGTAGATGAAAAGCCGACACGCAGCAAATCCCACACGCTCCACTGCCCCCTCGGCGTTCCCCGGAACCGCGATGGCCAATCTCGCGCAGCGCGTGCGCGACGCCGGGCTGTGCCTGATCTTCGTCGCCGCGCCGCATGAAGCGCCCGAAAACAGCGGCCCGAAGCAAGTCATCTTCCACGACCCGCTAGCCGGCCCGTATTTCGAGAAGCTGATTCTCCCGCTGTTGCGCAATCCCTCGCCGCAACTGGCGGAGCAGATCCAGGGCATTCATGCCGCGTCGCCCGCCGTGGTTTGGCAGTGCGATTGCGGAGCGCTGCTTGCCGCCGTTCCGTGCGTCGAGCGGCGCCAACTTGCCGGCGTGTTTATCCTCGCCGCCAAGCGCGGCGATTTCATACCCGACGACGATTTCAATCAACAATGCGCCGCCCTGGGTGTTGAGGCCCAGTGGCTGGCGCAACAGGCTGATCTGATTCCCGGCCATTCACCGGCTTCTCTGCAGCGTCAGGCCGAATTGCTGCTAGCGATGGTCCGCGATCAATTTCAACTGGCCAATCTCCGCGGCGAGCTGAACTCGCTTTCAAATCAACTGGCCAACACCTACGAGGAATTGAGCCTGATTTATCAGGTCAGCAGCGGCATGCGCGTGAACCGCCGCGCCGGCGACTTTTTCAAGCAGGCGTGCCTCGAACTCATGGAAGTGATGGGTGTCAATGGCATGGGCATCGTTCTTTGCGGCGAGCACTCCGCGCGGCACGCGCCGGTGGTCTACGGCCGGCTCACCCTGCCCAACGGCACGATTGACCGGATGGCCGAGGAATTGATGCCCCGCGTCACCGAACGCGATACGCCCCTGCTCATCAACGACCTGCGAAAAGAGACCGGATTCAACTGGCTCAGCCCCTACGTCCGCCGCATCCTCGCGGTCCCCATGCAGCGACAGGACCAGATTCTCGGCTGTTATTTCGCCATCGACAAACTCGAAGGCGATTTCGATTCCCAGGACAGCAAGCTGCTTTCCTCCATCGCCAATGAGTCCGCCATCTATCTCGAAAACGCCATGCTCTTCGATGACGTACACGGCCTGATGATGGGACTGCTGCACAGCCTCACCAGCGCGGTTGACGCCAAGGACACCTATACCCTCGGCCACAGCGAGCGCGTCGCCGCCTTCGCACGGCAGCTTACGCTGGAGGCCGGATTTGATGAAGCCCTCGCCGAGCGCGTCTACCTTGCCGGCCTGCTGCACGATGTCGGAAAAATCGGCGTTCCCGAAAGTGTCCTGCAAAAGACCGGCCGCCTCACGCCCGAGGAATTCGACCAGATGAAAAAGCACCCGGAAATCGGGGCGCGCATTCTCGCCGACGTGAAGCAAATCCGCGACCTCATCCCCGGCGTGCTGCATCATCACGAACGTTACGACGGCAACGGCTATCCTCATGGCCTGGCCGGCGAAAAAATCCCCATGATGGGCCGCCTGATTTGCCTGGCCGATTGCTTCGACGCCATGACGAGCAACCGCACCTATCGCAAAGCCCTTCCCCTGGAAGTGGCGATGACCGAAATTCGCCGCTGCGGCGGCACTCAATTCGATCCGAAATTAACCGAGGCTTTCTTACGCATTGGCGTGGACCGCCTCCGCGAACTGGTCATCAGCCCCCGCAAGCTGGACGGTCTGGCAACCCAGGGACTGATCACAACCGGCACGGTTCCGCTGCTCCCGCAGGCAGCGGCTTGAATGAAGGGAAGAGGTGCAGGACTGAGGACTGAAACGAAGTTTGAAGTTTTCAGTGTTCAGTTTTCAGCTAAAGACAAGCGGTCCTAGCTGAAAACTGAACACTGAAAACTGAAAACTCCTTCTTCCCGTTCAGTCCTCCGTCCTTGGTTTTCATATGGGCATCAAGATCGACGAATACGACAAAATCTGCGTCATCGAAATCGATGGCGACTTCTCGGCTGACAATGCGCGCCTTGCCGCGCTGGCGCTGGAGGAAAAGAGCCAGCAGCGCAAGGTGGTGAACTTTGTCTTCGACATGGGCAAATGCTCCTTCGTCGATTCCGAGGGCCTGGAAATCCTGCTCTCCATGAAACGCCGCTGCGAAGACCTGTTCGGACAAATTAAGCTGGCCCGGCTGGATGAAAACTGCCGGACCATCCTGCAAATCACGCGCCTGGAGCACCGGTTTGAGGCCCATGCCGACCTGACCCAGGCGTTAAAGACAATGCGATGATTGCCACGGCTGAGCGAAAACCTCTCGGACAGTTTCTGGTCGACAAGGGATTAATCCGGCCGGAGCAGTTGGATCGCGCCCTCGACGAACAACGACGCAGCAACCACCAAAAGCTCCTCGGCGAAATCCTCGTCGAGCTGCGCATGTGTACCGAAGACCAGATCACCGAGGCGCTGGCCGTTGCCTACGGCGTACCCTACGCCCGCATCAATCCGCGCGTTGCCGACCCCAAGGTCATCAGCGTCCTGCCGCGTGAATTTCTGGAAAAGCATCAGATTCTGCCGCTATTCCTGGTGGAAGGCGTCCTCACCGTCGCGGTTGCCGAACCGGCGAATGTGTTTCTGCTTGAGGAAGTCGGCCGCCTCAGCGGCTACTCCGTCCAGGTCGTCGCCGCCACCGGCCGCGACATCAAGAGCACCCTGCAAGCCTATCTTCCCAGCGACAAAGTTTTCGTCATCGATGACATCATCGATGAAACCGATTCCGGCCAGTTCACCGTGCTCGATGCGCCGGTGCAGGATATCGCCGACCTCGAGGCGGCCGCCGGCGATTCGCCCGTCGTGAAGCTGGTGAATTACCTGATCTATTCCGCGTCAAAGGAGGGAGCCAGCGACATTCACATCGAGCCGTTTGACGGCATGTTGAAGGTGCGCTATCGCATCGACGGCCGCCTGGTCGAAAAGCTCCGGCCGCCCCAGCAGATGCACGCCGCCGTGGCCAGCCGGGTCAAAATCATGGCCGGCCTCGACATCGCCGAGCGCCGATTGCCGCAGGATGGCGCCATTCATGTGATGATGGACAAGCGCCCCATCGACCTGCGCGTCAGCACCATTCCCGGAAAATTTGGCGAGAAGGTCGTCATTCGCATCATCGATAACGACAAGACCAGCGTGAATCTTGAAAAGCTCGGCTTCGGCTACGAAACACTCAAGGCCTGGCGCCGCTTGATCGTCATGCCCAACGGCATTCTGCTTGTGACCGGTCCCACCGGCAGCGGCAAGAGCACCACGCTCTACGCCGTCCTTCAGGAGATCAACCGCGAGGACGTGAATATCTGCACCGTGGAAGACCCGATCGAATTTCATCTGTCCGGAATCAACCAGTTCCAGGTGAACGAAAAGGCCGGGTTCACATTTTCCGCCGCGCTTCGGTCGCTGCTGCGCCAAGACCCGGACATCATGATGATCGGAGAAATCCGCGACGGCGACACCGCCCGCCTGGCCACCCAGGCCGCCCTTACCGGCCACCTCGTTTTAAGCACCCTGCACACCAACGACGCCCCCGGCGCCATCACGCGACTGTTCAATCTTGGCATTGAGCCTTATCTCGTGGGCGCAACGCTCTCGGGCGTCATGGCGCAGCGCCTGGTGCGAAAACTCTGCCAGCATTGCAAGGAGCCGTACGAGGCCAGCATCAACGAGCGCCGCCAGATTGAAAAATTCGCCGGGCCTGTGCAGGGGCCGCTCTTCCGTTCGCGCGGCTGTGATCGCTGCCGCAACATCGGCTTCGCCGGGCGCCTTGGAATTTACGAACTGTTGGTTCCCGACGACGCGATGATCGACCGCATCAGCCAGGGCGCCAACCTCAACGAAATCCGCGAAATGGCCCGCAACGGCGGCATGCGCGCCCTCCGCTGCGACGGCATGGAAAAGGTAAAGGCAGGCATCACCACTTTAGAAGAGGTCTATCGCGTAACCGCCTGATTGGTTAGCCGCCGTCCTTGGGCGGCGCGGCCGGAGCGATCCTCCGCGAGCCGCATTTTTTGGAAGCCACAATGCCCACGTTCGTCTTCACAGCCCGCGACAGTTCCGGAGCCTTGTCCACTGGCTCGATCATGGCGGATTCCATCGCCGCCGCCGTCGAGTCCCTCCGTTCCGACGGCAGGTATCCCACGTCGGTGCTCCCCTCCGTGGAGGCCGCGCAAAAAAAGACCTGGTTCCTCACTCAACCCCGCCTGAGTCGGAAGGATTTGATCCAGTTCGTCAGCCAGCTCCAGATCATGATTGAAACCGGCGTCACGCTCAGCGAGGCCATGGAAAGCATCGCCTCGCAGGCGCAGAAGCCCGCCGTGCGCGAAGTGATCGGCGATCTCGGCCGGCGCATCTCGGGCGGCGAAAGCCTCAGCGCCTCGCTCGCCCGCCACCCCGGCAGTTTTCCGCGGATTTTGATCGCGTTGGTCTCCGCCAGCGAAAAGAGCGGGCTGCTCAACAAAATGATGGGCCGCGCCGTCGCCTACCTGCGCGATGAGCAGGACACCCTCCGCCGCGTGCGCGGCGCGATGATATATCCCGCCATCATGATGGCCTTCGCCCTCTCCACCACCACCTTTTTGATGACCTTCGTTCTGCCGAAATTCACCGCCATCTACGCGACCAAGGGCGCCACGCTTCCGATGGCCACGCGCGTCCTCATGGCTGTCAGTCAGTTCATGATCCACGACTGGTATTGGATTTTGATCATCCTGGCGACGATCCTGATCAGCGGCTGGCGCTATTCCAAAACCACCGGCGGGCACCGCCTGTTCAATTACATTCAGCTTCGATTCCCGCTCATCGGCCCGGTGTTTCAGAAGCTTCATTTGTCGCGCGGGCTTCGCATGATCGGCACAACCGCATCCAGCGGCATCAGCCTGCCCGATTGCGTGCGCACCGCCAAGGACCTTTGCCCCAACATTTACTATCAGGATTTGTGGGATGAGGTCGCCCGGCAGATTCACGCCGGCAAACAATTCTCCGAAGCCCTTTTCCACAGCCCGCTGGTTCCGCGCTCAACGGCCCAAATGCTCCATAGCGCGGAAAAAGGCGGCAAGCTTGCCGTGGTCATGGAACAGATCGCCGGCTTCGCCGAAGCCGAACTAAAAGAACGCATCGTGGAGATGACGCGATACATCGAGCCGGCCATGATCGTTGTCATGGGCGCGATCATCGGCACGGTAGCCCTGGCGCTGATGCTGCCGATCTTCTCGATCAGTAAAGTCATCGCCAGCTAGTGCCAGTACGCTCGCATGGAATGGATCGAAATCATTCCACCCATCGCGTTCCGGCAATCCACGCCCCCGGAGATGTGCCGCTGAAAACAACAGGACGCGAACCGGTGCGCGAATGGAATTCTCCGCAAATTTCGACCAACGCCGCGCCGGCTCTCTCGTCCCGGCGGCACAGAACCGCGACAACCCCCCCGGAACCAATCGCGGTCAGCCGCGCTCCAAAGAAGCCGTCCTGCTCGCGGCGGCGGATCATCGATATCAGCAAATCGCATTCCTCCGAGCCGATCAGCGCGTCGTTGGCATAGGCAATATTCGACGCATACATGAGATGGCCGGCCATGTTCAGCAAATGCACGCAGGGTCTTGAATCGCCCGGCAGCGCCGAGGCCTTATGCAAAAAATCGACGAATTTGCGGATTCGACGGGAGTCCAGAACGAAATGATCCGCCGCCTGCTGAACGCGGTAGGTTTTTTTCGCCTCGATGTGCTGCGCAAGTTCCAACTCGCCGGCAAATTGCGCGAGAATCGCATGGCCGCTGATTTCCTCCGGAAGATACGGGCGGAAAAACCGCCTGTAGTCGTCGGCGTCCAGATGGGCCAGATATCCGTGCATCGGGTCTTGCGTGAGGATTTTACCCGCGGCGTCGCCGAGATCGCGCATCTTTTCCAATATCAGCCGATGGGCGATTTTCGCGGCGGTGCGAGTGCGTTCATGCCGTTTCAATCGTGCCGGTCGGCGCACGCCGGTGTCGATAGCGACAAATCCAACGCCTTCCGGCAGCCCAATTGTCGCGGGCGCTTCATGGTTCGCCCCATCTACTCGCAGCAGACCGCCCGCCTCCCCCAGCCAGCAGGCGAGCTGATCGCTCACCCGGCTTTCTGATCCGATTAAGCGAGTCTCCACATCGACGCACATCGCGGCCGCAATGTGCGGAGCCACCGCGTCGCGTGATACGCCAAAATGATCGAGCAGATTCATCAGCGTCGCGGCTTCAACCGCCGCGCCGGCCCGCAATCCCGCGCCGGAGGGAATCGTGCTTAAAACCGCGATGTTCAAACCCCTGACTGAATTGTGCTTGAGATCGACAAATCCGCGTTCGTGCAGCATTTTCAGGCAGCCCGCAATGCGTCCCGCCCACAACCGGCCGGGCTGATTGAACTCGGCCCGAAGCGATTCCATACCGGCGTCGGCCAATGCGTCCAACGACATCCCGAGCGTAAACGGAAATCCCGCGTCGTACTGATTGAACGAAAAGACCTGCACCAGCCGGTCATCGCGAGCGCTGGTGGCGGCGGCGGCGGCGCAGTCAAGCGATTGCTGGCACACCACTCCGCCCGCTTCATCGGCGATCCCGCCCATCACATCCAGCCGTCCCGGCGCGCGGCTCACGCGAAACGCGCCGCTAAAATCCGCGCGAAGTTCCGACCGGAGCCGCGACACCAACGCAGGAACCGGCTCAAAATTCAGGAGATTGCAGGGCAATGAATCCACTTGAGTCATCTAACGAATGAGACCACGAAGGATCGGCTCGAGCCGCTTCCAGAGCGCTGGATTGGCCGCCGCCAGTTGCACATTGGCGATGAGCCAGTCGGCGGGATCGCCAATGTCATGACGCTTGGCGCTGAGCACCACCCCATGGATTGGCGTGCGCTTGAGCAGAAGCTTCATCGCATCGGTCAGTTGAATCTCCCCGCCGGCGCCGGGGGGCGTTTGATCGATGCAATCAAAGATCGCGGGCGTGAAGACATATCGGGCGGCGATCGCCAGTCGGCTGGGGGCGGCCGTCGGCGCTGGCTTTTCCACCAGCGATTCAATGCGAATCAGACCCGGCCGGATCATTGTGCCGCCCACAATTCCATAACGATGAACTTTTTCCAGCGGCACTTCCTCCAGCCCGATCAGCGGCGTCTGCAATTCCGCGAACGCCGCCGCGAGCTGAACGCAGGGCGGCTCGCCGCTGAATAGCGCGTCGCCCAACAGACAGACAAATGGATCATCCCCGCAGAAGCCGCGAGCATGATTCACCGCATCACCCAACCCGCGCTGTTCCGCCTGCCGGGTTGAATGGATGCGAATTTTCTTCGTCAACTCATGAATGGAGGCGAGCAGGTTCTCCCGCCCCGAATCGGCAAGCCGCGTTTCCAGCTCTCCGTCGCGGTCGAAATGATCCTCGATCGCCCGTTTATGGCGGCTGGTGATCAGCAGGGCCTCGCCGATGCCGGCGGCGGCCGCTTCTTCAACGACGTATTGAATCGCCGGCCGATCCAACACCGGCAGCATCTCCTTGGGGATGCTCTTGGCCGCGGGCAACATGCGTGTCCCCAAACCAGCCGCCGGAATGATACATTTATTAAGCCGCACTCTTGTTTCACTCACTCAAAAATAAGCGGCCGCAGCACGCTGCAACCGATCGCCCCCAGGGCGTCGACCAGGTCCTGGTACTGCGCGCCCCCGTGGAACAGGCCCACGATCGCCCCGCCGCTGCCGGCGAAATGCGCGCTGGCGCCCACCCCTCGCGCCACGTCAACCATGCGCAGATTCTCCGGCGCGATGTTCATGATCAGCCGTCGCATCTCAAAGTTTTCGTTGTTGACGCGATGCAGCTCTTCCCAGTCGCCGCCCAGCAGTGCCGCACGGCCGCGATCAACCAGACCGCGGAATTGCTTCATGGTGTCAACCACCGTCTTATCACCGCTCTCGTACAGCGAACGCAGATTGCGGTGCGGCACATCACTTACCTCCGCGCGCCGCGGATCATAAGCCAGATACAGCGGCGGCATCTTCTTGGGCCGCAGTTCCTCGTATTCGCCAAAGCCGCGTGATTCGATCAGGGATTGTTCAAAATCCATGCAGACCATGCCCTCGTAGACCTGGATCACGCGGTCCTGGAGGCCGGCGCTGATGCCGAGTTCTTCCTTTTCAACCGAAAGAATCAGCGTGGGCAGATAGGCCTTGGGAACCTCAACGCCATAAAACTGAAGCAGCGCCCGCATGGTGGCCGTGATGATGGCGCTGCTGCCGGACATGCCCACGAGGCGGGGAATGTCGGTGTCAAATTCGATGGTGAAGCTGCGATCGGGCAGTTCCACGCCCTGCTGGCGGAAATAATCATGGAACCGTTTGACCGATGCTTTAATCAGCCGCATCCCGCCGTAGTAGCCATGCAGGCGAATATCGCGGATGAATTCATTGACGGTTTCAAATTTCCCAAAATCGCCGTGTGACGGCACGATTTCAAAATGCGGGCTTTCCCACAGATGCACCGTCGCTTTGAAATTGCGGATCACAAAGGAGATGGTCTTGCCGAAATAACCATCCGACGGGTTGCCCACCAACCCCGCCCGTGCAAATGCGTGTGTCGTGATAATCATGATGATTGCTGAACGGGAGGGATTTAGCCTCCGCCTGTCCCCCTGATCCTTTCGATATACGCCGTCACCGCCTCCAGCTTCGCCTGGGGAAGCCGATTGTCATCGAAAGCCGGCATCGCGCCCAGCCCCGACCGCACCTGAAACCGCACATACCACGCCGGCAACGCCCGATCAAAAAGGCTAGGCCCATAGCCGGCATTGCCGCCGGGATGGCAGACATTGCAATTCTCATAAAAAACACGCTGGCCAAGGGATAGTTTCACATCGCCGGAAAAATTGGGTTCGTGCTGGAATGGTTCGCCATGGCGAGAGGTCGCGCAAGCGCACAGCAGTGCGCAGGCGGCGGCGAGGGCGAACGCGGATTTGAGGCGTTTCCGGGGCATCCAGGAAATATCGTAACGAAGGCGGGGCGGCAGGTCCAAAATGGATCCGGTCGTTGCCGGCGTTGCCGAAGACCTTGATGGCTGAAACGCCCCTGAATGGCGAGCCAGTGGGCGCGACGCCTTTGACTGTGGTGCTTACGGAGACGTTGGGGTCAATGGTGACAGGAGTCACGTTAACGTCAGTTGTACCTGCGCCATGGACGACGCCATTGGAAAAGCCCGTGGCGACGGACAAAAGCCTGCGGGCTTCCAACGATTCGATACGGAAGTGGCCCGTGGGCATACCAGCCTCCAATTGATGAACGGAAGAACCCTCACGCCTGCCCTCGCCCGGAGGATCGAGAAAGGGGGAGATGACTCCGTGTTGGGCCGATACGAGGCAATTCTTTTGCCGCCGCGCTTGGCAATCGTCCCAATCCGCAGTATTGATGGCATTGATGCATGAGTGACGCAATCCCGCCAACATCCACCGCCATTGTCGTATTGGGGATGCATCGGAGCGGTACTTCGGCCCTCACCCGGGCGCTGAATCTGGCCGGCGTGGATCTCGGCAAGCATCTCATGGTCGCGGCCGGCGATAATCCCACGGGGTTTTGGGAACAGAAACAGATCGTTGATTGCCACACTGAATTACTCCAGTCGCTCGGCTCCTATTTCGATGATTTCATTCCGCTTCCTCAAGACTGGGAAAAACGGGCCGAGGTTCAGCCAATCAGGCATCGGCTTCTGGATATCCTGCGCGGGGAATTTGGCGACAAGCCGCTATGGGGATTCAAAGACCCGCGAGCGTGCCGCCTGTTGCCGCTGTGGCATCAAATTATTTCCGACAATGGTGCGGCGGCCTGCTTTGTGCTGATGCTGCGCGACCCGTCGGAAATCGCGGCGTCGCTGGCGCAACGAAGCGGGCAGTCCTGGAATAAATCGCTTCTGATGACGCTCGACCACCTGCTGGAAGCCGAACGACAGACGCGGGGCTGCCGGCGGGCGATTGTTTCGTATGATCAATTACTGGGCGATTGGCGAGGAACCCTGAGCACAATCGGGCAGGCGCTGAAAATCGAATGGCCCAAGCCGCTCGATTCGGTGGCAGAGGAATTCACGCGATTCCTGGACGGTGGATTGTGGCATCATCACGCACCGCCGGCCGGCGACGCCAATGCCGCCGTTCGGGATCATGGCGCCGACGAGCGCATCGCGCGATGGACGTTTGCCGCCCATCGGATTTTACTCAGCGGCGGGGCGTTCAATGAACTTGACGCGCTTTCCGCGGAAGTCGAGGCGGCGCGCCAGGAATTGGTGGGTTGGCGGCCGAATTGGTCCATCGACGAGGAATTCCTGAGGCTGCTGGAACGGAATCGCAGTGCCGGCGAAGAGATGGAGAGCATCCTGGCCGCCAATCGGGATGCGCGGGAGGTCGCGGCGTCGCGGGCGCGGGCGGCAGTGGCCGAGAAGCTGAGCGCCGAAGCGGAGATTCGAGCCATGGCGGCTGAGCGGCGATCAGCCGAGGCCGAAGCGCGCGCCTCCGAAGCTGAACGCCGGGCCGCCGGGTCCGAACGCCGGGTGACCGAGGCCCTTGATCAGGCTATGAATCTGCAAAAGCTGCTGCATGCGTTGGAAAAGAGTAGCGCGGAGAGTGGCGCGTCGAAGGATGCGCATGCGGCATCCTTGGACGCCCGTGCGCGGGCGGCGGAGGAGACCATCAGTCGCATGATTGCCTCGCGGAGCTGGAACCTCACGCGGCCGATCCGATACCTGCGGGGTCTTTTCCGATAAACTTCCGTTATGCGCCTTTCCGTCGCGCTTTGCACCTGCAACGGCCAAAAGCATCTTCCGCGGCAACTGCGCAGTCTTTTAGACCAGCAGCGCCGGCCGGATGAACTGGTCGTCCATGACGACGCCTCCACCGATGACACGGTGGGTATGCTCCAATCCTTTGCCGCGGTTGCGCCGTTTGAAGTTCGGCTGCAATTGAATGAAGTGCGGGTGGGAGTCCATTCCAATTTTCAATCAGCCATGAACGCAGCCGATGGTGACATCATCGCCTGCTGCGATCAGGACGATGTGTGGTATCCCGAAAAACTCAAGCGGCTGGAGGCGGCAATCGTGGAGGAGGGGGCGGACCTGGCGTTTGGCGATGCGGATTTGGTGGATGAGAATCTGCGGCCGCTGGGACGGCGCCATTGGGACACGATCGGCTTTGGAATGTCGCAGCGCCAGGCGGCCCGCGCCGGGCGGCTGTGGACGACGCTGGTGCGGTTCAACGCGGTAACGGGCGCGGGGATGGCCTTTCGATCGCACTGGCGGGAGTTTTTGCTGCCGATTCCGGCGGGGTGGACGCACGATGGATGGATTGGGCTGCTTTTGTCGCTGGTGGGGAAGTGCCGGGCGCTGGGGGAGCCGCTGTGGGCGTATCGAAGACATGAGGGTCAGCAGATTGGCCCGGGGCCGGCGACGTTTGGGCAGAAAATCGCCAAGGCCCGCAATATGGACCGGGCGTATTTTGAATTGCTGGCGGGGAATTTCGCGGCGGTGGTGGAGCGGATTGGAGTGCGGGCCATCGACCTGGCGGCGGCGCGGGCCTTGCGCGATAAGATTGTTCATTGCCGCAATCGCGCGGCGATGCGGACAGCGGGGGCCATTCGTACGCCGCTGATTCTGGAGGAGGTCGTCAGCGGGCGGTATCGAAGGTGCTCGCTGGGGTGGAAGAGTTTGGCACAGGATATGATTTTGGCGAGAGAAGAATAAGCGAGGGCGAACCATGAGTTATTGTCTGTTATGGGTTTCTGCATTGGCGGCGTGTTTGCTTTGGGTGGCGATGTTCGCGGCCTGGATGGCGCGCATCGGCACGGCGTGGGCACGGCGCTCGCTCATGGTGGTCATCGTATTGATTCCATTTTTCGAGTTGTGCTGGATTGGAGTCTTTCCTGCCATTTTGAAGTTTGCAATGGGATTGGAGGATGGGTGGTTTGGATTTGTGGCGTCGCTGATTGCGGCCTATGTGATCGGATGCGCCGTGATCTTGCGACAGGCATCGCGGCGAATGACGGATTCGGATGAGGCGGCGGCCCAGCGCTGGCCGGCAATCGCCCTGACGGTATTTTTCGGCGCGGCGATCGGCGCGACGGATTTGATTTATCAGCGGATGGACCGCGGCGTTCAAGCGCGCATGGCCCCGATCATTGTGCAGAATGCCCAACGCTATGCCGCCGCGCTGGGGCCCGCTCGGATTCCGCCGGACCAAAACGCGGGACCGCTTTACGAAGCGGCGATTGCGAAGATTGGAACGGATCCGTTGCTTGGGGCTGGAGATTACCAGAGTGAACAGTTGCCGGCGGCGGCTGACCCGGCGGCAGCGGAATTGTTGGCGCGACGGGCGGACGCCCTTGCGCTGTTTCGCCGCGCGGCGGCGCTGCCGGAGTGCCGATTTTCTGATGTCGATGTGAATCATGTGCCCGGGATGAAGGGAATGTTTCCGGATTTGAAATTACAGCGCAGACTGGCTGACCTGGCTGCGTTGAATGTCGGATATGAGTTGGCGCACGGCCGGACTGAACTGGCCGTTGCCGATGACATTGCATTACGCCGGATGGGACAACAGATGGCGCAAGGCCCGAGTCTGGTTGCGTGGCTGGTGGGGGCGTCGATCAACAATATGGCCTTGATGAAACTTCAGGACGTATTGGCGGCGGTGAAATCCGCGGATCAATTGCAGATCCTGGAGCCGGAGGCTTCCGGGGCCGGTCGTGAATCTTTGAAGAGAGACCTCCAGGCCGAGGAATGCTGCGTTGTGTCGATGATGATGGGGTTTGCCGGCATCGGCGATTGGCAGGACGATTCGTTGTCCCAATTGCCGGAATCCACAAAAGTTTTGCTGAGCGCCACGGCGAGAATGCGATACCGCGTCTGTTATTTGGATCAGGATGTCGAGGTCTATCTGGAAGTCACCCGCGCGTGGCGTGCGGCTTTGGAGCAGCCCTTTTTTCAGTCGCAGGCGGCCCTGTCGGAACTGGATCGACTGCGGGGGTCGGCGGTTGCCAGTCGCGGCGTGATGGCGCGTGTGCTGCTTCCGCCGACGAAGTCGGTGGTCGTCAAGGCGGCTAATGATGAAGCGATCGACTCCTGTTCCATCGCGGCGATCGCGGCGACGCGGTATCGGCTGGCCAACGGGGTTCTTCCGAGCGATCTCGATCAGCTCGTGCCGGCTTACCTGAGCGCGGTTCCACTTGATCCGTTTGATGGCAAGCCATTGCGGCTGGCCCGGCATAATGGACAGTGGATCGTGTATAGCATCGGACAGGATTTGACCGATGACGGTGGGGGGCCGACGCAGGGGAATAAGGGCGATATTCCGTTCGTTCTGCGCGAGTCGGCGGCGACCACCCAAGGAAATTG
>Ga0208589_1000187_pt1 | contig 29835 bp, 26 predicted proteins | sample NGESurshal092012_2_FD_184486 | JGI IMG/M metagenome (GOLD analysis project Ga0208589, IMG submission 184486) | Arctic peat soil microbial communities from Barrow, Alaska - NGEE Surface sample F53-2 shallow-092012 (SPAdes) | ecosystem: Environmental > Terrestrial > Soil > Wetlands > Peat ...
GAGCGCCCAGCCGAAGCCGGTGGCGGCACTGCGCTCATTCCAGCCGGCATACGTGCCGAGGGGGACTTGCACCACGACTGGCCGCAGACCAGCAGAGTCTGTGCCATCGGTATCCGGTGTCGGCACCAGGACCGTGTACGCCTCACCGTGGACCGGCGGCAGTCGATCAATGATGCCGAGGGAGGCGAAGCGAGGCCCGAAATCGAGGCGCTCCGGGATAAAAGGATTGTCCGGCGGGGTCAAGCCAATCCCCTTGGGGAACAGTTGTCGATATCGCGCGGCGGATACCAACGTACCGCTCGCCAGCGTCGGGTAGGCACTGCCTGGTTCGACGACTCAGCCGGCCGATCTCGCCATTGCCGTAACAGGAGCATGGCCGACTGCATGGTTCGACGCGATCGTTTGCGACGTGAGCATGGCGCCCAAGGTCAGCAGGCAGATCAGCAGGCAGACGGTGAAAAGGCCCTGCAGCATGACGGTTTCGAATTTCATGTCGGTTCTCCGCGAGTGAGGAAATGAATCCTGCGATAAAAACCGAGCAAAGCCCGTGCCAAAGATTCGAATTCCCGGAAAATCGCGCTTCCAGGCCATTTCGCCCGTCGTCCCTCGAGTAGGCCATTGTCCGCGGACGGTTTCGGTGTTGTCCGGACAGGCACACACCAACGCAAAGCAGGTGTCAGGGAGGGACACCACCGCGACTAACCGGGAAAATGACCTTCATGTTTGGACCCCCTGCGTGGGAATACGACCGAAAGCGCGTGTCGTCATGAGCACTTGTGCGCTTCGGGATGGTTCAAAACGGCCCGATTGAACCAGAATGGCCACGCAGGGTATTGACGTGTATGCGATGGCACTGGGTTTCGGGAGCAGCCATGCACGACAGGCAAGCTGATACAGCAAAGCGCAGCGATAGCGTCTCGGCTGACCAAGAGGTCGACCTGCTGAGTCGCGTGGCAGCGGAGGAAATGGATGCCTTCGAGATGCTCTACCGTATCTACAGACCGCGTCTGCAACGCTTTGTCCACAACATGACGAAGCAACCGGCACTGGTCGAGGAGATCCTCGATGACACCATGATGGTGGTATGGCGCAAGGCGTATACCTTCAATCACACCGCGAAGGTATCAACCTGGATCCTGGCGATCGCCTATCGCCAGTCGTTGAAGGCGCTCAAAAGGTTTGGCGAAGCGGCAGATCTGGATGCCGACGAGCGCGCAGATGCGCCCACTGCCGGCCCCGACGACGAATTGCAGCACCAGGAATTGCGCCAACACCTGGATGACGCTCTCGGCACACTGTCGGCCGAGCAGCGCGCGGTGATGGAGCTCACGTACTACTTTGGCTATGCCTGTCGTGAAATCGCCCAGATCATGGGCTGCCCGGTCGATACCGTAAAGACGCGAATGTTCTATGCACGCCGCAAACTCAAAGCGTGGCTGGCATCGCGCAGGGAGGCCATATGAATGGCCGGATCATCAAGTTCGAAGGATCGGTGCATGCGGAAGCCGACCGCCTCCTGCCTTGGTGGGTCAATGGAACCCTCGCGGAAGCCGAGCGACTGCAGGTAGAGCAACACCTGGCCGAATGCATGCAATGCCAGCGTGAAGTCGCATGGCTGCGCACGCTGCAGGACGAGTACATCGGCGATAAACCCGCTTCCGGCGCCGTATCGCACACGACGCGGCGACTGCGTCGTCGCATGGAAACCGAGAGTGCCAAGTCCGTGCTGCCATCGACGTCTTCTTCCGTGTGGAAGCGGCGCGGACGGCGGCTTTCCTGGCTGGTCGCTGCGCAGGCAGCGCTGATCCTCGTGCTTGGTGTGGCGCTATTCCACGATCGGCATCCCGCCTATCACACGCTGAGCGCCCCCGCCGTCAAGGGATCTCTGCTGGTTGTCGTGTTCGATCCGCGCATCAGCGAAGCGCAATTGCGCCAGCTGGTACGTGCCGGCGACGCACGCATCGTGGGCGGCCCCACCGCAGCTGGCGCCTATCTGCTCAGGGTTCCGGACGAGCGCGCAATCACCGTGCGGAAGATGCTGCATGACTCCTCCGAAGTCACCATGGTGGAAAACCTGGAAGCGGGCGGCGGCCAATGACCCGATCCTGGCCAAGCGTTATTGCGCTGTGTGCGCTCGGCATCGGGGGCTGTGCGTCGATGAAATCGACGGCGCCCGTGGCGACACACGCGCCAGGTACCGAGCTGTCGCAGGTCCTGGTCATGTTGCGTGTGGCGCCGCCCCATCTTCGAGCTGCAGATGACTACATCGGCGATTATGCGGCGACACCCGATGAAACCGCACGGCGAAACGTTGCGCGACGGCTTGCGCATGAATATGCGCTGCAGGTCGTCAGCGACTGGCCGATGCCGGCACTGGGGCTCGACTGCTTCGTCATGCAGGTTGCTCCAGGATTGTCGACACAACAGGTGGCGCAGACCCTGTCCCGGGACGCACGTGTGGAATCGGTCGAACCGATGCAGCTGTTTCATGTGCTGGCAAAGAGCGACCCGCTTTACCCGTTGCAGCCGACGGCCACACAATGGCATCTGGCTGAACTTCATGCAGTAACTACAGGCAGGAACGTCACCATCGCCGAGCTGGACAGCGGCGTGGACGCCACGAATCCGGATCTGACGGGTCAGGTGGCTCAGACACGAAACTTTGTCGACGACGGCGCTTATCGTGCCGAGATGCACGGCACGGAGGTCGCGGGCATTATCGTCGCCCGCGAAGGTAACGGCGTGGGCATCGCAGGTGTTGCACCCAATGCGCGCCTGCTGGCCCTGCGCGCCTGCTGGCAAGAATCGGCAGATGATGCCGCAGCGACATGCAGCAGCTTCACGCTTGCGAAAGCCATGCAATACGCCATGGAAAGTCGCGCAAAAATACTCAACCTGAGTCTTGCCGGCCCCCATGATCGCCTGCTTGGACGTCTGTTGGATATCGCTTTGTCGCGCAATATCACGGTAGTCAGCGCGGTGGATGACGCAGCAGCTGATGGCGGATTCCCGGCATCCTATCCTGGCGTGTTGGCGATCGCGGATGAGCGCGCCGAGCAACTGGTCATCAGTGGGACGCTGCGCGCGCCGGGTGAAGAGATCCCGACCACCGAGCCCGGAACGAGATGGAACTTTGTGACGGGCTCGTCGTTCTCGGCGGCTGAAGTCAGCGGTTTGGTCGCCCTGGTTCGGGAACTGTCACCCGATATCAAGCCTGCGCAATTACGCGACGCGTTGAATGCAAGAACTACGCTAGGCTTGGCAGCAATGCGGCCAACAGTGATCGATGCATGTACGGCCGTGGCGCGAGTGCGCGGAAGTTGCACGTGCGACTGCGCTACGGCAAATGCATCCCCATCGGTGCCGCGCCGATGAGAACGTTCCGTGTTACGAGCCGTCGCGGCAATCGCTCTCACCTTGTTCATGGTGCAGGCCCGGGCGCAGGTCACGGGCAGTGCGGCCCTGGATTCCGACTACCGTTTTCGTGGTGTTTCCCTCAGCGATGATCGGCCCGCTGCTCAATTGGCGTTTGGTTACGACCTGCCATCAAGCGGTTGGTATGCGGGAGGTGTGATGTCGACCGTGCGACTCGATCCAACGCAGGCTGTCCAGCTTCTTGGTTACGCGGGTTTCGCCCAGCGCGTACTCCAGGATCTGAGCTGGGAGGCGGGTGTGAGGTATACCCGCTTCACGGGGCAGGAGTCCTACGCCTATGCGGAAACCTACATGGGTCTCACCTACAAACAGCTTGTTGCCCGCGTGTACTACGCGCCGGATTACTTCAACTTTGGCTATCCCGTGATGTACGCCGAACTCGACGACAGCCTTGCGCTTTCGGAGAAATGGTCCGTATTCGGGCACGTGGGCTATCTGCGCCGCAGTGGCAATGTGGCGGACTACCACACCAGCCGCTTTCGTTCCGACATCCGGATGGGTCTTGATTTGGCGCTTGCGCCGTGCGACATCCGGCTGAGCTGGTCGACTGTTCATGGCGCAAACAACGATGTCTTTGGCTATCCGGCAAGCGCAGGCGTGACCCGCGATGCCTGGATTCTCGGCATCTCTTATGCGTGGTGATGACATCGACGCTTACGCCTGTTACAGGCAGCACTCGTAACCAAGCGTTTGAACAACCCATCCCATTGACTTGATGAAGATGGGGGTTTGCAAGCTGGTAAGGAACGGAAGCTGCACTCGCGGCCTGACGTCGCACGCCCGGGAAAAGCTTCCTGAAAACTCGCGCCACTCTGTGATGCGCAACTCGCGTGCCGCTCGTGACGCCAATGGACTTGCTTCCTCGCTCAACCTGAATGGAGGAGTCTCCAATGAAACGTGCCCTGCATGAAAAACCGATCGTCCGCCATATCCTGATGGCCATGGTCATGACTGGCATGGCTGGCAGTGTCTTGTATACACACTCGGCGGCTGCGCAAGACAACGGTCATATTCTCATTTCCGATCAGTTCAACAATCGCGTCATCGAGGTCAATCGCCAAACGCACCGAGTGGTCTGGCATTTCGGCAATAGCTCCGATCTTCCAGGGCCGCACAGTGTGGTTGGCGTAAACGACGCTGAGCGTTTCGGACCATTCACGCTGATTTCGGGCACCGGCACGCCACCAGGGCTGCCGGGTTGCTCCGACACCGTCAATGGCTGCCCAGACAACCGGGTGTTCATCGTCGACCTCAATGGCAACATCATCTGGCAATACGGCCAGGCAGGTGTTACGGGGGATGGACCGAATCAATTGAATACGCCGGTGCAAGCGCTGTTCCTGACCAGCTTTCCGCAACACCCGGGACCGCACGTGTTGATTGCCGACCAGGCCAATCAACGCATCATTCTCGTCAACCTCAATCATCGGATTAAGTGGCAATACGGCACTACCGGCGTGAGTGGCGACGGTCCAAACCAGCTCAATAACCCCAATAGCGCCGAGGTGCTGAAAAACGGCCACATCCTCATTGCCGATGAAAACAACAACCGGGTCATCGAAGTCAAACCCGACTTGCAGATCGTCAAGCAATTCACGGCACAAGGCACCGTGAGCGGCGCGGCATTTGCCAGCCGCCTTCCCAATGGCGACACGCTGATCAGCGACTCGAACAACAACCGCATCGTGGAGGTGAATGGCAACGACCAGGTGGTCTGGCAGTACGTCACCAACACGCAGCCTGGCAGCAACCCCAACCCGCTACCAACACGAGGCGTTCGACTGCAAAACGGCGACACCCTGATCAGCGACCAGTTCAATAACCGCGTGATCGAGGTCAACAAAGCAGGAAAAATCGTGTTCCAACAAGGTGCGCTTAACTCGCCAGGCGATGAATTCAACGAGCTCAACGGCCCCTACGATGCCAAAAAGATTGGTGATTTCACCGGACTGACTCCACCATACGATTTCTAATGCAGCCATTCATCGCCTGATCCTTGTTACCCAAAGCCTCACTTCACCCGTGGGGCTTTGTTTTGCGGCTCTCCGCAGGCTCAGCGCTATCTCCGCCTAGCGGATCAGCAGAATGTCGGCATCTGGCTGTGGATTCAGCGGATCGATTTCAACTCCCACCAAGAAAGCGGTAGCCCACTCCTGACTCCGTCTTCAACCAGCGCGGCGCGGCGGGATCGTCACCGAGTTTCTGTCGCAGCTTGCCCAGCACGATGCGCAGATACTGGCTGTCGCTGGTGTGCGTGGGACCCCACACTTCGCGCAGCAGTTGCTGCTGGGTGACCACGCGGCCGGCGTGGCGCAGCAGCAGTGCCAGCACGGCGTATTCCTTGCGGGTAAGCGCGAGCGACGCACCATCCAGCGTCACTTCGCGTCGCGCCAGATCGACCCCGAGACGCCCATCGTCGTAACGTGGCGGCAGCTCGGGTTCGTCCGGACGATTGCGCAGCAGCGCGCGCAGGCGCGCCATCAGTTCCTGGATGCCGAACGGCTTGGTCATGTAGTCGTTGGCACCGTGATCGAGCGTATGCACCTTCTCGCTCTCGGCGTCACGCACCGACAGCATCAGCACCGGCACCTGGCTCCACTGGCGCAGCTCGGCCAGCACCGCATGGCCTTCCATGTCGGGCAGGCCAATGTCGAGGATCACCAGATCCGGCATGCGCGTGGCCGCCAATGCCAAGCCTTCGCCGCCGCTGACAGCCAGCAGCACTTCGTAGCCTTCGGCACGCAGGCCGATATCGAGAAAGCGGCGGATCTGCGCCTCGTCGTCGATCACCAGCACGCGAGGTGATGAGTTCATGGCGGTCGGCTCAAGGGTGCGGATTCAAGGCAGTATCTTCCGGCGGTGACGGCAGCGGCAGGGTAATACGGATCGTGGTGCCGCCGCCGTCGCGAGGCAAGGCTTCCACGCTGCCGCCGTGGGCGCCGATCATGCCGCGACAGATCGCCAGGCCCAGGCCGTTGCCCTGGGTCGCGCGATCACCGCGCGATACGGAATAGAACATATCGAAGATCAGCGCACGTTCCGCCTCCGGAATGCCGGGGCCGTGATCGCTGACGTCGATCTGCAACCGCCCGTTGAAAGTGCGTACTGCCACCTGCACTGCTTCGTCGGGCGGCGAGAAGCGTGCCGCATTCTCCAGGATATTGAACAATGCCTGCTCGATCAGCGCCGGATGCACGAGCAGCAGCACGGTGTCGTGCGGCAATGCGGTCTCGACGCGCAGTGAGGGGAACAACTTGCGCAAGCGGGTGACCGCGGCGGCCACGATCTCGGCCGCATCGGTCCAGTCGCGATTGAGCTTGAGCGTGCCGTGGCCGAGCCGGGTCATGTCGAGCAGATTCTGGATATAGCGATCCAGTCGCTGGCCTTCACCGAGGATCGCCTCCAGCAACTCGCGGCGCTCGCCAGGCGGCAGCTGATCGCCGTAACTGGCCAGCGTGCCGGCGGAGCCGATCATCGAGGCCAGCGGCGAGCGCAGGTCGTGCGATACCGAGGACAACAGCGCATTGCGCAGGCGTTCGGTTTCGCCCTGCACGCGGGCGCCTTCCAGTTCGTCGGCGAGCCGGGCGCGTTCCAGCGCCTGGCCGATATCCTGCACCATCGCCAGCGCAAGGCTGCGCAGGTCCTGATCAGGCTCGGCGCTGCCGGCAGCAAACCGCAGGGCGGCTACGCCGAGCCGGTTTTCCTCGCTGCCGAATGGCAAGGTCCAGCACGGGGCGGCATTCAGCGTATCGGTGTAGCGACCGGCCTGCTCCGCGTGCCGCTCGCACCAGTCGGCCGCAGCCAGATCCTGCGCCTGCAGTGCCAGTTCGCGCGATGCGGAGGCGGCCACGTGCAGGTTGCCATCGGCAGCGCGGGCGAGGATCGCCACTTCGCAGCGCATCGCCTGCGCCAGTGCGGCCGCGCCCACCTTGCGGATGCCATTGGCATCGGTACTGGTGGCCAACCGCTGGCCCAGCGCGAGCAACGCGCGCGCATGCACGTGCGCGCCGCGCAGCGACTCCACCTGGCTGGCCAGCCGAGTCGCCAGCCGGCTGCAGACCAGCGCAGCGACCAGGAACAGCGTGACCGCCAGCACGTCGTCGAAGCTGGCGATCTCCAGCGTGTAGCGTGGCGGCGCGAAGAAGTAGTTGTAGCCGAGAAAGCACAGAATGGCGGTATAGACGGCTACCGCCATGCGCGTGCGCACCGCCACCACCAGCACCGCGGTGAGGAAGATCAGCGACAGGTTGGCCACCGAGAGGTAGCGATCGGCGACAAACGCCAGCGCGAACGCAACCAGCGTGGTGACCGTGGCGTAGATGTATTCGCCACGACGCCCCGCACCGCCCGGCATGCTGAGCAGGCGTAATCGTCGCCGCGACTGCGCGCGCGCGGCCGGCGTGGCGATGATGGTCAGTTCGAGATGGACGCCACGACGCAGCAACAACTGGGTCAGCGAACGGCCCAGCATGCGCGCCACCACCCGTTCGCGGGTACGCCCGAGAATGATCTGACCGATACCCTCGCGATCCGCATACGCGATCAACTCGTCGGCGATCGCGTGACCACGCAGCACCACCGTGTCGCCACCAAGCCGACGCGCCAGCCGCATGGCGGCATCCAGCCGTTCGTGGCGGCCCTTGTCCATGCTCGCGCCAGTGTCGACGAAGGCAATGCTCCATGGCGCGCCGCGCCGTTCGGCGATGCGCCGCGCCACGCGTACCAGGTATTCGCTCTGCGCGTAGCCATCGATCGCGGCGAGCACGCGCCGGCGCACCGGCATCACGCCACCGCGCGCCAGCATGTGCTCGCGCAGGTCGCTGTCGACATGGCCGGCGATGGTGTCCAGCGCCAGTTCGCGCAAGGCGGCTAGGTTGGTCGGCGAGAAGAATGCGTCCAGCGCCGCCGCCGCCGTTTCCGGCACGTAGACCTTGCCCTGCTTGAGCCGCGCGATCAGCTCGCGCGGCGGCAGGTCGACCAGCACGATGTCACGCGCGCGGTCGAGGAAGGCATCCGGCACGGTTTCGTGCACGGTGACGCCGGTGATCCGGCGCACCTGATCGTTGAGGCTTTCCAGATGCTGCACGTTGAGCGCGGTGTACACCTCGATGCCGGCATCGAGCAGTTCGGCAATGTCCTGCCAGCGCCGCTCGTGACGTCCACCCGGCAGGTTGCGATGCGCCAGCTCGTCGACCAGCAGCATGGCCGGCTTGCGTGCCAGTGCGGCGTCCAGATCGAATTCGCTGAAGTCATGTGTACCGCCATCGCGACCACGATAGTTCACCGGCCGGCGCGGCAGTTGCTCCAGCCCGTCCAGCAGCGCCGCGGTCTCCGCACGGCCGTGGGTCTCGACCAGCCCCACCACCACGTCCACGCCCTGGCGCTTCAGCTCGCGCGCGGCCGACAACATCGCGTAGGTCTTGCCGACGCCGGGAGCGGCGCCGAGGAAGACCTTCAGCCGGTGATTGCGCTCGTCGTGCCCGGTGCTCAACAGGGCATCGGCACGTGCTTCTCGGGAAGGTTCGCTCATGCGTGATCGCGCGGGTTGTGTATGCCTACGTTAGCGCTTTTGCAGCCCGTCCAGCGCGAGATTGAGGGCAAGCACATTGACCCTTGGCTCGCCCAGCAAGCCGAACTGGCGACCGGATGTGGCCTGCGCGACCAGTGCCTGTACCTGCGCCAGCGGCAGCCCACGCACCCGCGCAACGCGCGCGAGCTGATATTGCGCCGCCGCCGGCGAGATATCCGGATCCAGTCCGCTGGCGGATGCCGTGACCAGATCCACCGGCACCGGCGCGGTGTTTTGTGGGTCGGCCACGTGCAGCGCCGCGATGCGCTGCTTCACCGCATCGGTCAGTGCCGGATTGGTCGGGCCGAGATTGGAACCACCGGACGACGCGCCGTTGTCGGCCTGCGGCGTGGTGGCTGATGGCCGGCTCCAGAAATACTTCGGCGCGGTGAACGACTGGCCGATCAGCGTGGAACCGATCGGCTTGCCGTCACGCATGACCAGACTGCCGTCGGCCTGTGCCGGAAACAGCAGTCGCGCCGCACCGGACACCACCAGCGGATACAGCACGCCGGTGATGACAGTCATCAGCAGCAACATCGTCAGTGCATTGCGAATCAACCGGCTCATGGCGGCTACCTCAGTAATGGATGATCGCGTCGATCAAGGCGACGGCCTGATAGTCTTTCTTGCCGCCGTCGTAGGCGTTCTCGTCGTACGAGTGCTCGTAGCGCAGCTCCGGCTGGATCTCCAGATCCTGCGTCACCCAGTGCGTGATGCCGATGGTGTGGCTGCTGTAGCGCGTGGCGTAACCGGTGCGCTGGCCCTTTTCATCGTTGTAGAACTCGTTGCGGATCGACAACATGTTGCCCGGATCCAGCTCGATGTTCAGATAATCGACGACACCGAACTCGCCGGCCTCACCGGGCAACGGGGAAGATCCGGCGACGCCGGGCGTACCGCCCGGACCGTAGCCGGGAATGCCGCGGCCATACATCCGATAGGCCTCGGTGAGGATGTGCACGCGCTGACTGAAGCGGTGGCCCCAGGTCATCACATACATCTGCACGTTGTTGTAGTTGTAATTGTTGCCATTCAAGCTGTTTACGCAGGGGTAAAGCATGTCGTTGTTGCTGGCGGATACCCAGCGCACGCACGCCTGCAGTGTCGGCCGCGCCCCGGAATTCCACAGCGCCGTGTCATTGCTGCCATTCACACCCAGCTGCACCGTCCACTGGTTGTTGAGCCTGGTCGTCGTCATCACACCCATCTGGGTGTACGGATCGACCGTGTACAGGATCGAATGGGTCACCAGGTAGTTCTCCGGCGAGAACTGCGCCTCGATGTCCGGCAACGACAGCCAGCGACCAACGCGGATATCCATGCCCTGGGCAACCCATGGGATATACAGGTCGTAATAGAACAGCATCGGATCGTCGCCGTAGAGCTTGCCCTGCAGTGGCTCGTTCGAACCTGCTGGTGTGTTCAGCAGCTGATTGCTGAAGACACCTTTCATGGTGGTGAAGTGGTAGTCGTAGCCCCACAGATTGGAGATGTTGAATCCCCAGTCGACATGGTCGGTCTGCAAGGTATTGGGAACGCGCTCGATATTCAGCACGAACTGATCGAACTCCACCCGGTTCGGTCGTGTCGCATATGACAGCGGATAGTTGGTGAAGCTCGACGAACTCAGGTTGGCCGAAGGATTGATCCAGCCGAAAACCTCGATGTGATTACTTTGCATCCACTGGCCAAGCGCGGTGCAGCTCAATGCCTTCTCGAGCGGGTACTGCGAGTTCGTGTCCGGCACGCCGATCGGAGCATCGACGCCGCCAAGCTGCCATTCGGAGTTCGGGAAAGGTGGCGAATCCAGCGGCGCCGCCATCGCACGGCGCGCGGGCGCCGGCGCGTTCGGATCGGCCGGCTGCGCGTCCTCGCGATACGCAGCGGCGAGGCGCGAGAAGATGCCGGTGGAGCAGTCGCTGCTCGCCAACAGCGTTGGCGTTGTCGCGACGGCAGCTGTCTGGTCCGCCACAACGGGCGACGCGGCAGTAGCCATGGCTGCCAATGCTTCCCCTGCTGGCACCAATGCCAGCACCAGCAGCAGCGCGAGCGAATGTTTCTTCATGTGCGGCATGTCTTTCCCGGTTGCTCCGGCCCGCAACGGCCGTACTGTCTGTGTTGATTGGCTGATCGAGGCGCGAGGCGCCCCCGCATCAGATCCCGGCGTAACCGCCGAGCACGTAGTCGTCGTATTCCCGGTTTGTCGCTGCCACACCGGCGGTGGCTGGCGTCACGTCGCGTGGACGCGAGGGCAGCGCAATCACCACGTCGCAGGATGAGTCGTTCGACGAGAGCCGCAGCTCCATGTCCGGATGGGCTGACCAGCCATTCGGCTGTTGAGAGCCGTCGGGCAGCGATACCGAAAGCTTGAGCGTTTGCATGGTGTTGCTCCTCACGCCAGTCCGCACAGGACCAGCAACATGTCGATCAACTTGATGCCGAGGAACGGCACCAACACGCCACCGAGGCCGTAGACCAGCAGGTTGCGGCGCAGCAGTGCGCCGGCGCCGAGCGCGCGGTACGCCACGCCTTTGAGTGCCAGCGGGATCAGGAAAATGATGATCAGCGCATTGAAGATCACCGCGGACAGGATCGCGCTCTGCGGTGTGGCCAGGTGCATCACGTTGAGCGAGTTGAGCGCCGGATAGGTGGTCGCGAACGCGGCCGGAATGATCGCGAAGTACTTCGCGATGTCGTTGGCGATCGAGAAGGTGGTGAGCGAGCCGCGAGTGATCAGCATCTGCTTGCCGATCTCGACCACCTCGATCAGCTTGGTCGGATTGGAATCCAGGTCGACCATGTTGCCGGCTTCCTTGGCCGCCTGCGTGCCGGTGTTCATCGCCACCGCCACGTCGGCCTGGGCCAGCGCCGGCGCGTCGTTGGTACCGTCGCCGCACATCGCCACCAGCCGGCCTTCGGCCTGGATATCGCGGATCAGCTTGAGCTTGGCCTCGGGCGTGGCCTCGGCGAGGAAATCGTCGACGCCCGACTCGGCCGCGATCGCTGCTGCCGTGAGCGGGTTGTCGCCGGTGACCATTACCGTCTTGATGCCCATCCGGCGCATCTCGGCGAAACGCTCCTTGATGCCGCCCTTGACGATGTCCTTTAGCTCGATCACGCCCAGCGCCCGCACGTCTTCGGTCACGATCAGCGGCGTGGCGCCACGGCGCGCCACGTCTTCGGCCATGTGCTTGACCAGTGGCGGCAGGTGGCTGCCGGAGACGTCGAGGTATTTTTCCACGGCATCCAGCGCACCTTTGCGGATGCGGCGGTCGGCCATGTCGACGCCGCTCATGCGGGTCTGCGCGGTAAACGGCACGAATTGCGCGCCCGTTGCCTCCAGCTCGCGTTCGCGCAGCCCGAAGCGTTCCTTCGCCAGCACCACGATGCTGCGGCCTTCCGGCGTTTCATCGGCCAGCGAGGCCAGCTGCGCGGCATCCGCGAGGGCGCTCTCCTCGATGCCGGGCGCAGGCAGGAAGGCCACCGCCTGGCGATTGCCCAGCGTGATCGTGCCGGTCTTGTCCAGCAGCAGTACGTCGACGTCGCCGGCCGCCTCCACCGCACGACCCGAGGTGGCGATCACGTTGGCGCGGATCATCCGGTCCATGCCGGCGATGCCGATCGCCGAAAGCAGCGCGCCGATCGTGGTGGGTATAAGGCATACCAGCAGCGCGACCAGCACGGTCAACGTGATCGGATGGCCGACGCCCGCAGCCCGCACGCTGTAGATCGAGTACGGCAGCAAGGTGGCGCAGGCAAGCAGGAAGATCAGGGTGAACTTCGCCAGCAGGATTGTCAGCGCGATCTCGTTCGGCGTCTTGCGCCGCGAGGCGCCTTCCACCATCGCGATCATGCGATCGAGAAAGCTCTCGCCGGGATTGCTGGTGATGCGCACGACGAGCCAGTCCGACAATACGCGGGTGCCGCCGGTAACCGCGCTGCGATCACCGCCGGATTCACGGATCACCGGTGCGGATTCGCCAGTGATCGCGCTCTCATCGACGCTGGCCGCGCCGACCACCACCTCGCCGTCGCCAGGCAGCAGTTCACCCGCATCGACCAGTACGTGATGGCCGGTGCGCAGTTCACTGGATGGCACGAAGGTGATCGCGGCGTCGTGCTGCGGCTGCGCCAGCTTCTTGGCCACCACGTCCTTGCGCGAGCCGCGCAGCGCGGCTGCCTGTGCCTTGCCGCGACCCTCGGCCAGTGCTTCGGCGAAGTTCGCAAACAGCAGGGTGAACCACAGCCACAGGCTGACCCAGAAAATGAAGGCGGTCGGCGCCTCGCCGTGGCCAGCCAGCGCCTGCACCCATAGCAGCGTGGTCAATACGCTGCACACGAACACCACGAACATCACCGGGTTGCGGAACTGCAGCCGCGGCGACAGCTTGCGGAACGAATCGGCGATGGCTTGCAGAACCAGCGCACGATCGAAACCGGCTACCGCGTGGGCACGCACGCTCGGAACATTTACCGCCTGGGAAATGGAAGTGCTCATAGATCAATGTCCAGCCATCAGGGATTCAGCGATGGGTCCGAGCGCCAGCGCAGGCAGGAAGGTCAACGCACCCACCACGATCACCACACAGGCAAGCAGCACCACGAACAGCGGGGTGTGGGTCGGCAGCGTGCCGGCCGAGACGGGCACGCGCTTTTTCGCCGCCAGCGAACCGGCCAGCGCCAGCATCGCGATCGCCAGGGTGTAGCGGGAGATGAACATGCAGATGCCGAGCAGCACATCCCAGAACGGCGTGTTCACGGACAAGCCGTCGAATGCACTGCCGTTGTTGTTCGACGCCGAACTGAGCGCGTAGAGGATCTCGCTGAAACCGTGCGCGCCGGGATTGGCCACACCCGCCACACCGGCCGGTACCGTCACCGCAATCGCGGTGCCGACCACCACCAGCATGCACGGGATCAGCACGGCCAGGCTGGCCATCTTCATCTCGTGCGCCTCGATCTTCTTGCCGAGGTATTCGGGAGTGCGGCCCACCATCAGGCCGGCGATGAACACCGCGACCACAGCGAACGCGAGCATGCCGTACAGGCCGCAACCGACGCCGCCGAAGACCACCTCGCCCAGCTGCATCAGCCACATCGGAATCAGGCCGCCGAGTGGAGTGAACGAGTCGTGCATCGAGTTCGCCGAGCCATTCGAGGCCGCGGTGGTGGCGGTGGCCCACAGCGTGGAATTGACGATGCCGAAGCGGGTTTCCTTGCCCTCCATGTTGCCGCCGGCCTGCAACGGCGAAGCGTGTTGGTCGACGCCCAACCCGGACAACGCAGGATTGCCGGCCTGCTCCGCACTCGTGCAGGCGATCAGCAGCGGCACGAAGATCAGCAACATCACCATCAGCAAGGCCCAGCCCTGCCGACGGTCGCCGATCATCGAGCCGAACGTGTAGCAGAGCGCCGCCGGTATCAGCAGGATCGACAACAGTTCGAGGAAATCGCTGAACGGCGTCGGATTCTCGTACGGATGCGCCGAGTTGGCGTTGAAGAAACCGCCGCCATTGGTGCCGAGTTGCTTGATCGCAATCTGCGAGGCCGCCGGCCCCATCGGCAAGGTCTGCGTGGTCACCGGGGTGTCTTTGGTAACCGGCTTGCCGGCCGCATCCAGCTGCGGATTGCCGGCCGCGTCCTTGACCGTCTCGGTCATGCTGGTGGTCTGCACCACCGGCACGTCGACGTAATTCCTGAAGTTCTGCACCACGCCCTGCGATACCAGCAGCAGCGACAGCAGGAACGACAGCGGCAACAGCACGTACAGCGTGCTGCGCGTCATGTCGACCCAGAAATTACCCAGCGTCTTCGCGCTGCGCCGGGTGAAGCCGCGCATCACTGCCAGCAGGATCGCGATGCCGGTGGCGGCGGACAGGAAATTCTGCACGGCCAGCGCCAGCATCTGGGTCAGGTAGCTCATGCTCGACTCGCCGCCATAGCCCTGCCAGTTGGTATTGGTGGCAAAGCTGATCGCGGTGTTCATCGCCGAGTCCGGCGTGATCGGGGCAAAGTGCTGCGGGTTCAGCGGCAGCCATGGCTGCACACGCTGCAGCAGATACACCACCAGCAGGCCGGCCAGGTTGAAGGCCAGCATCGCGAACGCGTAATGGCGCCAGCCCATGTCCTCGTCGCTGCGGATGCCGCAGAGCCGGTACAGCAGTTGCTCGACACCACGGCCGCAGCGGGTGACCCGGTTCGGCGTCTCCGCGAAGACCAGCGCCATGTAGCTGCCCAGCGGCTTCACCAGCAACAGCAGGACACCCATGCAGAGCGCCATCTGGATCCAGTCATTGGCGCTCATTCGAACCACTCCGGCTTGAGCAGGGCGACGCACAGGTAGCCGGTCAGGGCCAACGCAATCAGGGCAGCGAGGACATACAGGACATTCATGGCTGAAAACTCATGTAACGGCAGAAAATCGCGCAGGCGGGCACGCTCACTTGCGCGGACTCAACCGATCGCAGATCAGCAGAAAGCCGAAGGTGGCTGCGCACAGCACCAGCAGGAACAGCAGGCAGACGAAATCCATGGGCGCCGACTCGATGAAAGTACGACGCGCACTGTAGGAAGTGCCGTATAAGAACGGGGTAGCGAATCGGTCGGGTCGCGTATACAACGCGTAAAATTTTCCGGGCAACTGCCCGCAATGGCGATCAGGCCGCCGCCCGCTCCGCCCCAGCATCGGCCGCAGCGGATGCCGACGGCAAGCGCTCGACCGCGTAACCCGCGGCGTCCCACGCATCCAGCCCGCCCAGCAGCGGGCGCACGTGTCGGTAGCCCTGCTTCATCAGGATCTTCGCCGCCATCGCGGCGGACACCTCGTTCGGACAGTTGCAGTAGATCACCAATTCGTGCTCGAACGGGATGTCATGCACGGCCCGATCGATGCCAGCGGAATCCACCAGAAGTGCACCGGGAATGATCCGCGAGTCGAGCAGCCGCGACGACTCCGAACGCACATCCACCACCAGCGGCGCCTGTCCGGCTGCGACGACCTGGTTCAGTTCCTGCACCGTGATGCGCGCCATGCGCAACGTCACCAGCAGGCGCCGGCGCTGCCACCATTTGCCCATGATGTAGAGCGCCAGCAGGCACAGCACCAGCTCGAACGCGAACGTGCCGGCACTGGCCAATGCCGCCAGCACGTCGTCGATCTGGGCGGCAAACACATAGCCGAGCCCGACCGCCACGCCGAGCCAGAGCAGCGAACCGAGCCCGTCGAACAGCACGAATGCAGGCAGCCGCAATCCCATCGCACCGACCAGCGGCGGCGCCACGGTCGACAGCCCCGGCACGAATTTCGCGATCAGCAGCACCTTCCCGCGCCAGCGCTCGAAACGCAGCTCGGATTGCCGCACGCACGAATCGGGCGACAGCGAGATGCGACACAGCATGCGCATCACGCCCGCGCCGAAGTGCCGGCCGGCCCAGTACCACAACAGATCGCTGAGCAGGCACGCGATGAATGCAACGAGCAGGATGCTGGCGAGCGTCAACTGTCCGCTCGCCGCCAGCGCGCCGGCCACCACCAGTGTCGGCACCGCCGGCACCGGCGCGCCCGCCTGCTCCACCAGCACGTTGAGGAAGATCAGCAGCAAGCCGTACTGCGTGATCAGCGCGATGATTTCATGTGCCATCGGATCGGTACTCGATGCACGGTTCCACGTAACCGCAGATATCCATGATTGGGCCGGCTTGCGTCTATTGCAAACCCGGCAGATGCTCTCTGCGGCCAGACAGTGGTTTGCGGCGACATGTCGCGACGCAATGGGCTGTGCGGCCCTATAATCGCGCGATACGCCGCCTTGAAGACCCCATGAACCCGATGCCAGCCGACGCCAGCCGACCGACCGACTTCGCCCATGTACGCGATCTCGCCGCTGCCGACATGCAGCGCGTCGATGCGTTGATCCGCCAGCGGCTGTCCTCCGAGGTCGTGCTGATCAACCAGATCGCCGACCACATCATCGCCAGCGGTGGCAAGCGGTTGCGACCGATGCTGCACGTGCTGGCCGCCGGTGCTGCGCATTACCGTGGCGAGCAGCACATCAAGCTGGCCGCGGTGATCGAATTCATCCACACCTCGACGCTGCTGCACGACGACGTCGTCGACGAATCCGACCTGCGCCGTGGCCGCAAGACCGCCAACGCGCTGTGGGGCAACGCCGCCAGCGTGCTGGTCGGTGACTTCCTGTATTCGCGCTCGTTCCAGCTGATGGTGGAACTGGACGACATGCGCATCATGCGCATCCTCGCCGACACCACCAACACGATCGCCGAGGGTGAGGTGCTGCAGCTGCTCAACATCGGCAACGCCGATGTGAGCGAAGCGGCCTACCTGGCGGTGATCGAACGCAAGACCGCGGTGCTGTTCGCCGCCGCCACCGAACTCGGCGGCCTGCTTGGCGGCTTGCCGGAAGCACAGGTGGAAGCGCTGCGCGAATACGGCATGCAGCTCGGCTACGCGTTCCAGATCGCCGACGACCTGCTCGACTACGTCAGCGACGCCGGCACGCTGGGCAAGAACATCGGCGACGACCTGGCCGAAGGGAAGCCGACCTTGCCCCTAATCTATGCGCTGGAACGCGCCCAATCAAATCCGGCCGATCCGACGCAGGCGCAATCGCTGCGCCACGCGATCGAGCATGGCGGACTGGATTCGCTCGATCACATCATCGCCGCGATCCGCGATTCCGGCGCGCTTGAACGCACGCACCAACGTGCCGTGGCGCACGCCGAGGCCGCGCGTGCCGCACTGGACAATCTGCCTGACTCGGTCTATCGCGAGGCACTGCTCGCGCTCGCTTCGTACGCGGTCAACCGCTCGTACTGAACATCGCCCGGAATCAATGCGCGCCTGCAAGGTGTGCAGCTGGCCGATCGCAAGACCCGATCAACGATCGCCTTGCAGCACGTACTTGCGGCAGTGCTCCAGATAACCGCGCTCATGCGCGGCCATCAGATCAAGCACACTCGACCATAGCCATGACGGTGCATCCAGCGACTTCGAGCGATTGCGCTGCAACTCCTTGCGCCAGGTGCGGCGCGCCGCGGCATCCATCTGCCGGCAATGCGCATGTCCCACCACCATGGCCAGGAAGCGCGCCACCTTGAGCGCCTGACCATGGTCCACACGCTCGATCTCCAGCTTCAGGTCCTGCGGCAGCAACTCGCGGATGAACACCGGGCGACCCAGCAGAGTCGCCACCCGCATGCGATCGCCCAGCGCCGGTGAAAGATGCCGGGCCCCCTCCAGCACGCGCTTCGCCTGATCACGCGGCATGGCAACCCGCGGTGCATGCGGCGCGGCAGCCACGGTGGCTTCCTTGATGTCGATCAGGCACAGGTCGGCATCTTTTTTCGCATCCCCATTCACTTCCAGCAGCGCCGCATAACGCAAGCGCCCCAGGGAACTGCAGCCCTTGCGCCAGTAGGCTGCGTCGACCACCTTGATGCGGGCATCGTCGGCGCGACTCTTGAGCTGGGTCACCAGTTCGCTAAGGTCCGATGTGCTGAACAGTCCCTCGATCGCCTCGCGCTCCCGAGCTGCCAATGGCCAGAAACGCTTGCCCAGCGGAATGGATGGATCGACGCCGTCGATGCGCTCGCGGGCCAGATGCTTCCAGGTTCGCTCCAGCGCCTTCTTCATCACCAGCGTGACCGCGCGCGGCTTCTCCGGTGCCGGTTCGTCGGCCGCGGGGAATGCCGATTCGTAGCCCTCCATCAGCGCTTCGATCATCTGCACCGTGGTGACTCCGGGAAGATCGGAACCGCGCGCCGCCGTCGCCAGCGACAGTGCCAGCCGGATCAGGTCATGCGCGGGATTGCCGATCACGGTCTGGTCCAGATCGCGAATCTGCACCTGCACACGACCCTTGTCATCGGCCAGCGGACCCAGATTGCCGAGATGACAGTCACCGCAGATCCATATGGCCGGCCCCTGCGGAATCGTCCAGCCGTGCTTCGTCTGCAGCCATTCGTAGAACTGCACGGTGTTGCCGCGCATGTAGGCATGCGCGGATCGCGCCATCTTCGAATTCTGCATGGCACGCAGCAACTCGGCCCGGTCCTGCACGCGCACTGCGCCTCGGCTGGTTTTCATGGTTGTCCCACAGGATCGTCTCAAAACATCGCGGCGACTGTCCGCGATGACATGTGCAGCGTCAGAGCTCTCGCTACGGACGTGCGACAGGCAGTTTGATCATCCGGCTGTGACGAAGTCGCGAGTGCACGCACCGGGACAAGGTCCGCCCCTTCGCCTGGGCGACGGACCGTCCACGATGCACCGCAAAGGCCAGCACACACTCAGGCCCGTGAACCGGCATCAAGGCGCATTGGCGAACGCGTGATCCAGCCAATCGTGCATCAAGCGATAGCTGCGCGCGGCTGCGCGTGCGTCGTAACGGCAACCGGCGGAGTTCTCACCCACTTCCGTGAAGCAGTGCACCGCGTGGCCGATCACCACGAAATCCCAGTCGGCCGGACTGCCGCGCATCTCGTCCATGAACTTGTCCGCATCCGGCATGGTGCCCTTGTCGTCGGCGCCGTTCATCGCCAGCACGCGTGCCTTGATGTTCCTGGCCAGCGCCGGGTCGTCGGTGGTCAGCCCACCGTGGAACGACACTACCGCCGCCACATCGGCGCCGCTGCGCGCCAGGTCGAGTACAGCGGAGCCGCCGAAGCAAAAACCAATTGCGGCCAGCTTGCTGCTGTCGATCGGCGCCGTCGTGGCCTGTGCCTTCAGCTGGGCCAGCGCTTCGTTCACTCGTTTGCGCATGAGCGCACGATCGCCGTACAACGGCTTCACGGCAGCCTGTGCCTGGGCGGCATTGCCTTGCTGCGGACGCACGCTGGCGCCATACATGTCGGTGAGCAGGATCACGTAATCCCCGCCGGCGATCATCTCGGCCTTCTGCACGGCCGCATCGTTGATGCCGTACCAGTTCGGCACCATCACCAGGCCGGGGCGCTTTGCGCTCGTCGCGTCGTCGTACACCAGCACGCTGTGGAAGCGCGTGCCGTCCTGCGTCCATTCGACCGGGCGCTGCACCATCTTCGCCTGCGCGGCGAACGGGGAGCCTGCAAGCAACAACAGACAGCAAAGGCGGGCGATGCGCATGATGAATTCTCCGGTGGGTCTGCAGGCTCCTCCTCTGCTCGCAGGGGAGGAGAAAATTCAAAGTCCGGCGGCGTGCTCCGCGATGCGCCGCTTCAGCGGTGCGAGACGATCCAGCAGTCGCACACCCAGACCGCGTGCCGCCACCAGCGCCGGCGACTGCCACGCATAAATGCGCGCCAGTGCGTCGAATCCCAGCGCATCGAGCGTATCGGCGCTGCGCCGGCGCCGCGCGTAGCGGCGCAGCACATGCGCGGCGCCGATGTCGCGACCGGCATCGCGCGCAGCGACCAGCGTGTCGCGCAGCTCGGCCACGTCGCGCAATCCCAAGTTGACGCCCTGCCCGGCCAGCGGATGCACCGCATGCGCGGCGTCGCCCAGCAGCACCAGGCGCTCGGCCTGATAGCGCTCGGCCAGTTGCAGCTTCAACGGAAACGTCGCACGCGGCGTGGTGGCGATGATCCGGCCCAGACGAAAGTCACTGGCCAGACCCAGCTCATCGAGAAAGGCCTGTTCACTCAGCGCCAGCACGCGCTGTGCCTCGGCCTCCGGCAACGACCAAACCAGCGAGCTGCGACCGTCGGCCAGCGGCAGCAACGCCAATGGCCCGGTCGACAGGAAGCGTTGCCATGCGGTGCCTCCGTGCGGCCGTTCGGTGCTGACGTGCGCCACCACCGCTTGTTGCGCATAGTCGCGACCGCGCGTGCCGATGCCGGCCAGCTGGCGCAGCGGTGAAGCGGCGCCATCGGCAGCTACCAGCAAGCGTGCGGCCAATGTCTCGCCATCCGCCAATTCGAGCTGGATGCGATCTGCACGCCCATCGAAGGCAGGCGTCTCGAAAGCACGCACTTCGGCCGGGCACAACCGACGCACACCGGCTGCTTCCAGCGCTTGCCATAGCGTCCATTGCACCAGGTTGTTCTCGACGATGTAGCCGAGCAGCTCGCGTCCTTCACTGGCGGCATCGAAATCGATCGCGGCACCGCTCTCGGCATCCCATACATGCATGTGCGCATACGGCCCGACACGTGCTGCGCGGATGGACGGCCAGACGCCCAATTCATCCAGCAGCGCGAGCGACGACGGCGCCAGCCCGACCACGCGCAGATCCACTTCGTCGTGCACGCTCCACGCCTTCGGCGCGCGCGCTTCCAGCAACGCGGTGGCGAAACCGGCACGCGCCAGCGCCAGCGCCGCGGCGGCACCAACCATGCCACCGCCAACCACGGCCACATCCAGTGCCGGAGCGCGACGGCGGATCGAGGCTTCCTGCGTCGAGGCACTCATGGCAGTCGCTCCCGTACCGCCAGCGGCGGCTCGCCGCGAAACCCCATGCCGCGCCGCGCCAGTGCGCGTTGCAGCGGCGGCACACGGTCGCAGGCCAGCAACGCCAGCGAGCGCAACGGTGCCAGCAGCGGTTGCGGCAGGCAGGCCAGACGCACCAGACCATGACTCATCGCCATGGTGCCTTCGCGATCCGGCGCGCGGCGCGTGGCATAGCGTTCCAGCAGATCGGCTGCGCCCGGATCGGTCGCGGCGGCCACCAGCTCGGCCAACGTGAGCGCATCGCGCAGACCGAGATTGAATCCCTGCGCGCCGATCGGATGCACGGTCTGTGCGGCATTGCCGACCAGCACCGCGCGCGGTCCGGTCAACTGCGCCGCGGCCACGCGATGGATCGCGTACGGATGACGCTTGCCGGGTCGGCTCAGGCGACCCAGGCGCCAGCCGAAACGCCGCTGCGCCAGCTCGATGAAAGCGGCATCGCCCAGCGCGGCGACCGCGTCCGCTTCCTCGGCCGCGACCGTAAGCACCAGTCCGCAGCGACGCTCGGCCAGCGGCAGCAGCGCGATCGGACCATTGTCGGCGAAGCGCTCATACGCACGGTTGGCGTGATCGCGTTCCGGGGTGACCGTGCAGACGAACAGGGTCTGCCGGTAATCCTGCCGTCCGGCCTCGATGCCGAGTTGCGCGCGCACGAACGACTCGGTGCCGTCCGCACCCACCAGCAACGCGGTGTCGATGCTGCGCATGCCTTCGACCGTGTTGATCTGCGCACGCCAGCCAGCGGTCAGCGGCTGCAGCGCTGCCAGCGTGGCGGGCGCGAGCCGGGTCAGCCGGGTGCATTCGTCCAGCCGGCGCAGCAGGGCCGCGCCGAGTTCGCGCGCGGGCAAGGTCCAGCCCAGCGCATCGACGCCGTGTTTGCCGGCATCGATGCGCGTCGTGCCGAATTCGCCGGCGCGGCTGACATGGATATGCCGGATCGGCGTGGCCTGCGCGGCGACATGCCTCCATACGCCAATCGCATCGAGACCATTGACGGTGGCACGCGCCAGCGCCAGGTTGCGTTCGTCATAGCTGGGCTGGGCGTCAATGCACGGCGCGGCGGTTTCGACCAGAGTGGCGGCAATGCTGGCGGCGTCCAGCGCAATCGCCAGGCTGGCGCCGACCAGGCCACCGCCGATGATCAGTACGCCATGCTCGTTCAAGTCAGGGGACCGTAGGCATTCATATGTCGATAATACGCGTTGACTGTGCCGGCGTTGATGAGGGCGGCCATGCATTCGGCTAGACTAGCGGTCTATCCGGACGTTCACATGGAGTACCTCATGGCCAAGACACAAACCCAGCGCCTGGGCATCTTTCTGATGCTTGCCGTGGTGATGGCGGCCACCCGTCTGCATCATTTCGGCGCAGTGCCCGATGCCTCCTGGGGCGTGTTCTTCCTCGCCGGCTTCTGGCTGCGCGGCTCCGCGCGCTGGGCATTTCCATTGTTGATCGCCGTAGCGGTGCTGGTCGATTTCTTTGCGATCACCAGTCAGGGCATCGATTTCTGGAGCCACTACTGCGTGTCGCCGGCCTACTGGTGCATGCCGGTGTATTTCGGCGCCCTGTGGCTTGGCGGCAGCTGGCTGGCACGCCGTCAGCCCGGCCTGCGTCTGCCCACGTTGGGTCTGGCCGTGGCGGCGCTGCTGGTCAGCGAAGCAACGTGTTACCTGATCTCCAACGGCAGTTTCTACTGGCTCAGCAGCAGCGTGCCGCTGCCGCGCAATTTCGCCAGCTGGTTCGTCAATCTCGGTGACTGGTATCTGCCGTTCCTCGAAACCACCGCGCTGTATGTCGGCATCGGTGCCGTACTGCATGTGCTGGTGATCCAGCTTGCGCACATGTTGCGTCAGTCGGATCGGTCCGGCCTGCATCACTGAGGCACCTGCAGCAGCATGGGCAACCGGCTCTCGAAGATCTACACCCGCACCGGTGACGACGGCAGCACCGGTCTCGGCGACGGTTCGCGTGTAGCCAAGGATTCGCTGCGCGTGACAGCCTATGGCACGGTGGACGAGCTCAACTGCACGATCGGCATGGTGCTGGCTGCCGAGGGCGTCGATACCGCGGTGGCCGACGTGCTCGGCCAGGTGCAGCACGCCCTGTTCGATCTCGGCGGCGAGTTGTGCATACCCGGGATGGCGCTGATCGAGGACGCCGACATCGAGCGGCTGGAGCAGGTGCTGGACGGCTTCAACGATCCGTTGCCGCCGCTGAAGGATTTCATCCTGCCGGGTGGCGGCATGGCCGCAGCCTGCTGCCATCTGGCACGCACGGTATGCCGCCGCGCCGAACGCGAAGTGATTGCGCTGGCGCGTGTCGAGGCAGTGCGACCACAGGCACAGCATTATCTCAACCGACTGTCCGACCTGCTGTTCGTGATCTCCCGCGTACTGGCACGCACCAGCGGCCACGGCGAAGTGCTGTGGCAGCATGAGCGCCGGCGCAAACCCCGGCCTGCGGAATAACCCGTCGCATGCTGCGGCTGTACACCCATACCGCCTGCCTGCGGCATGATCCGGGCCCGGGCCATGTCGAACGTCCCGCGCGGCTGCGCGCGGTGCTGCAGGCGCTGGATCACGATCGCTACGCCGCGCTCGAGCGCGTCGAGGCACCGCTGGCCACGCGCGAACAGCTGTTGCGGGTGCACAGTGCGGCCCACGTCGAGCACATCCTGGCCAGTGCCCCGAATGAGGGTACGCACCAGCTGGATGCAGACACCTGGATGTCGCCCGACTCGGTCGAGGCTGCATTGCGCGCCGCCGGCGCCGCGGTGGCCGCGGTGGATGCCGTCATGGCCGGCGAGAATCAACGCGCGTTCTGCGCCGTGCGCCCACCCGGCCACCATGCCACCCGCGATCAGGCGATGGGTTTCTGCCTGTTCAACAATATCGCGGTGGCCGCCGCCCATGCGCTGGCCGCGCATGGCCTGAAACGGGTCGCGATTGCCGATTTCGACGTGCATCACGGCAACGGCACGCAGGCCATTTTCGAGCGCGAGCCGCGCGTGCTGTTTGTTTCCAGCCACCAATCGCCGCTGTATCCGGACAGCGGCTACGAGGACGAACGCGGCGTCGGCAATATCGTCAACGGCACGCTGTCGCCCGGTGCCGGCTCGCACGAGTTCCGTGAACTGTGGGATGGCCAGCTGCTGCCGCGACTGCACGCCTTCAAGCCGCAGCTGGTGCTGGTGTCGGCCGGCTTCGATGCACATCGCAGCGATCCGCTGGCGGATATCCGGCTGGGCCACGAAGACTACGCCTGGATCACCGAACGGCTGGTGGCACTGGCCCGCGCGCACGCAGGCGGCCGACTGGTCTCCACGCTGGAAGGGGGCTACGACCTCACCGCGCTGGCCGCCTGTGCGAGCGCACATGCAAGCGCTCTTATGGATTGAATCCGCGCGTAGCTCGCCCGTTCGCCTCCTCTCCCCTCGGGAGAGGATTGAGCTGAGGGTTCGGGGTTTGCCCCGCATATTCAATCGAAGTTGGCTCCCAAACCAGTTTGTCGCGAACACGACCCTCATCCAGCCCTGTGGCTCACTCATGCTGAATCCTCGCGCCGGCCGGAAAACGTTTGCCTGCCTTTACACGGGGTGTTTCTGCTAGCTTAACGAGCTTCCAAAGCCGGCAGATTTCATTGTGACGCCAAAGCTACCTCCGCGCCGCCTGCTGGCGGTCGCTGCAGCCCTTGCCTTGATTGGCGGCAACGCCGATGCCTCGGGCGGCCATAATCAGCCCAAAAACGGCCCCGAACAGGTCTGTCCCTTGGGCTCTTTTCACTGCACGATGCGCCCTTACAACTATTCGATGTGCCGGCCCAATGCACTGCTGGAATTCTACGATCCGTTCCTGAGCAAGGACAGCACGGTGCGTGATACCAGCCCCGCTTTCGCGCGGGCAAAACACGTGGACATGACCAACCAGACGGTTTATCACCTGTCGGGTAACGTGAACCTGCAACGTGCCGATCAGGAGTTGCGCTCCGACACTGCCGATTACAACACCGACACCACCGACTACGACGCGCGCGGCCATGTGCGCTATCAGGACGCCGGATCGATGCTTGCCGCCGCCCACATGCGTGGCAACAACGATGCCAGCCGCGGCATTGCCGATGGAAACCTGCGCTACCAGATGCTGAAGTCACGCGGCAACGGCATCGCCCGGCGCGGCGAAATGTTCGACTCGGACCATCGCCTGTACAGCATGGCAACCTACTCGACCTGCGATCTCGGTCATCACATCTGGGAGTTCGACGCCAAATCCATCTTTCAGGACTACGTCAAGGAACGTGCCGTGGTCCGCAACGCCACATTCCGGGTATACGACGTACCCATCATGTACTTCCCCTACTTCAGTTTTCCGCTCACCAACGACCGCCAGAGCGGCTTCCTCACGCCGATCCTCAGCAACACCAGCCGCGCCGGTTTTCAAGTAACGGCACCGTACTACCTGAACCTGGCGCCCAATTACGATGCCACCCTGATACCGAGTATCTACACCAGCCGCGGTCCGATGCTGGGCGGTCAGACCCGCTACCTGTTCCCCGGTTACACCGGCCAGCTCGATTTCCAATATCTCCCCAGTGACCTCGGCAACGACCCCGAAACCGTGGCTCAAACGAAGGGCGACCCGCGTTACCTGATCAAATACGTCAGCAACTCGCACCTTTGGGATAGCTGGTCCCTCGGCATCAACTACAACCATGCTTCGGACCGGAATTACCTGTACGACTTCGGCAGCCTGCTGGACAACACCGCGATCGGCACCTTGGCCTCCAGCGTGTATGCCCATGGCGGTGGAACCTGGTGGAATGCCTCGATCGGTGGCGATCGCTACCAGAACATGAACCCGTTCCTGCCCGATGACGTGGAGCCCTACAACCGGTTACCACGCGCCACCCTGAATCTAAATATTCCGTTGACGCGCTGGCTCGAGTTCGGCATGAACAACGAAGCCGTCGCCTTCAGCAAGCCCGACTATCTGTTTGTGCCTGAGAACGGCGTCCTCTCCCATCAGCACCAGTACCTGGAGGGCGACCGCCTCGACCTTTACCCGTACCTCGCCGCCGATTTCCAGGGTTCGTACTGGTTCGTCAAGCCCAAGCTGGCCTACCGCTACACCGATTACGAGCTCGATAACAACCATGCCAGCTACGGTTACTACGGGCTGTTGGCGACCGGCCAAGGCTCGCCATTCACGGAGCAATCGCCCAGTCGTGCGCTGCCGATCGCCAGCATCGACAGTGGCCTGATCTTCGATCGCAGCATCTCGCTGTTCGGCGACAGCTATACGCAGACGCTGGAACCGCGCCTGTACTACCTGTACGTGCCGTATCGCAACCAGAACAACCTGCCGCTGTTCGACACCAGCTTGCTGACGTTCGACTACTGGCAGCTGTTCTCGCCAAACCTTTATTCCGGCGCGGATCGGCAGATGAATGCGAACGACCTCACCGGCGCGATTACCACCCGCATCCTCGACTCCGATGGTGTGGAGCGGCTGTCGGCCAGCTTCGGGCAGATCACCTATTTCACTCCGCAAAGAGTGCAGTTGCCGACCGGACCAAATACCGTGGCGGCCTCGACCGACTGGTCGGGCTCGGACTACGTGGCCCAGCTCAACCTGCAACTCAGCGACCAGTGGCGCTTGAACACCTCGTATCAGTGGAGCCCGAATACCGATCACACCGACATCGCCACGGTGGAACTGCAGCACCGCCTGGGCACCGATGGCGTTCTCAATTTCTCGTACCACTATCTTGACGGGCTGCTGGAACAATACAGCGTTTCCGCGGTCTACCAGCTGTCCGAGCGCTGGCGCCTGATGGGGTCGTGGACCTACGCCGAGCCGATCAAAGGCCTTGCCACATCACTCAGAGGCACGATCGAGGCACTCGCCGGCGTCGAGTACGACAACTGCTGCGTTACGCTGGAGCTGGTCGATCGCAGCTACGTGAATCAGACTTACTACGGTGAGGCTCCGTTGCCCGCCGGCGGTAATACCAACCTTCGCGACAATGCCATCATGTTTGAAGTGATCTTCAAGGGGATCGGCGCGTCGAGCAGCCAAATCGATCCACTACTGCGCCGTGATATTCTTGGCTATCAATAATTCGCATTCGCCCACGGCGATTCAGGCTCTCCACTGATGAAGCAACCCCTTGCACTCCTCCTGCTCGCTTTCGCGATCATTCTCCCTGTCCATGCCCAGCTGCTGGCGCCAGCAGCGCCTGCAAGCCAGCCGCTGGATCGTATCGATGCCATCGTCAACGATGACGTCATCCTGCAGAGCGAGCTGGACAACGCCGTGCACTCGGTACAGCAGCAATACGCCAGCCAGCCCGGGCAGCTGCCGCCGATGAACGTGCTGCAGAAGCAGGTGCTCGATCGACTGGTTCTGATGAAGCTGCAGATCCAGAGGGCGCAGGATCAAGGCATTCACATCTCGGACGCCGACGTCGATCAGGCGGTCGCTGGCGTGGCCCAGCAGAACAAGATGACGCCCGACCAGTTGCGCGCCGCAGTGGAACGCAACGGCGACAGCTTTGCAGGGTTCCGTGAGCAGCTCGCCGACCAACTCACCGTGCAGCGCCTACATCAAAGCGTGGTGCGCGACTCGGTTTCGGTCACCGACAGCGAGATCGACAACCTGCTCAGCAGCCCGACCTACAAGGCCGGCGAAGTGCACCTGGCGCATATCCAGATCAGCACACCCGCCGGTGCCGACGCCGCCGCCATCCAGGCCAGCCAGGCCAAGGCCGAACAGGCGATTGCCGCGATCAAGGGCGGCATGGATTTCAATGCCGCGGCGATCCGCTACTCCGATGCCCCCGATGCCCTGGACGGTGGCGACCTTGGCTGGCGGCGCATGGACGAGATCCCGCCCGCCTTCGCCGAGACGATCGAATCGATGAAGCCCGGTGATGTCAGCGCAGCGCTGCGTGGCCCGACGGGTTTCCATATCCTCAAGCTGATCGGCCAGCGTCAGCCCAGCAAGCAAATGGTCACCGAATTCCATGCGCGGCAGATCCTGATCAAACCCGGCGATCTGGTCACCCCGGCGCAAGCCGAGCAGAAAGCACAGGATCTGTACAACCGCATCGTCAACAAGCACGAGGACTTCGCCACCCTGGCGAAGGAAAACTCCAAGGACGACACCACCGCCAATGCGGGCGGCGACATGGGCTGGTTCCAGCAGCAGGCCTGGGGCAGCACAATCGCGCAGCAATTGGATCAGCTCAAGGACGGTGAGGTATCGAAACCGTTCCAGAGCGAGGCCGGCTGGCACATCCTGCAGCTGGAAGGGAAACGCCAGAACGATCTCACCAACCAGATCGCACGCGATCAGGCGCGCGAAGCGATCGGCAATCGCAAGGCCGATCAGGTCTACGACGATTATCTGCGCGAGCTGCGTTCCAGCGCCTACGTCAAGATTCTGGTACCGGACCTGCGCGACGCGGACGAACAGGCTGCCGCCGGCGCCTCGCAGTAAGCTGACTTGAACGGGACGCCACTTCCCCGGCTCGCCATCACGGCAGGTGAGCCGGCAGGAATCGGCCCGGAACTGCTGATCCGACTGGCCGCCACGCCGCTGGCGGCCAGTCTCGTTGCGATAACCGATCGCGGCTTGCTTGAACGCGCGGCGATACGTTGCGGCACAGCCATCGAGCTGATCGACGACGATGGCAGCCCGCAGACCCTGCGCCACCCTGGCACGCTGCGTCTGCGGCAGGTGCCGCTGGCGTTCGAGGAGGTACCCGGTCAGCCGGATCCACGCAATGCCCGGCACGTGCTGACTGCGCTGGCCGAGGCTGCCGATGGCTGCATGTCCGCTCGCTATGCTGCCGTGGTCACCGCGCCGCTGCAGAAGTCATCGATCAACGAGGCCGGCATTCGCTTCAGCGGGCACACCGAGTTCTTCGCCGAACGCGCGCACGCCGACGTGGTGATGCTGCTGGCCAGCCCGGAATTGCGCGTGGCGCTGGCGACCACTCACCTGCCGCTGGCCGCGGTATCTGCGGCGATCACCCGTGAATCACTGACCCGCACGCTGCGCGTCGTGCACGCCGAACTGCAACACAAGTTCGGCATCGTCGAACCGCGCATTGCCGTGCTGGGACTCAATCCGCACGCCGGTGAAAACGGCCACCTCGGCCGCGAGGAAATCGACACGCTGATCCCGGTGCTGGACGCGTTGCGCAAGGAGGGCATGCAGTTGCTCGGCCCGCTGCCGGCCGACACCGCATTCGTGCCGGCGCAGCGCCAGCACTACGACGCGGTGCTGGCGATGTATCACGACCAGGCGTTGCCGGTGCTGAAAAGCGAAGCATTCGACCGTACCGTGAACCTCACTCTCGGCTTGCCGTTCATCCGCACCTC
>Ga0208589_1000188_pt1 | contig 29709 bp, 25 predicted proteins | sample NGESurshal092012_2_FD_184486 | JGI IMG/M metagenome (GOLD analysis project Ga0208589, IMG submission 184486) | Arctic peat soil microbial communities from Barrow, Alaska - NGEE Surface sample F53-2 shallow-092012 (SPAdes) | ecosystem: Environmental > Terrestrial > Soil > Wetlands > Peat ...
CCGGCCGCTTTTTCAGTCGCATGCCGTCCCGCGCCAGGCGTTTGAGTTGCTTGCTGAAAAACGCCCATTCCACGGCCCCGTTGTATTCATCGACCTTGGAAACTGCAAAGGTGACATCCACCTTTGATTGAGTATCGCGTGTGGAAAACGGGATGGGTTCGAATGCCATTCGTTACCGTCACATTTATTTCTCGTCGTGGACGAATCGCCCGCGATTACCATCGCTAACTCGACAATCTTCACTTCAGGCGCATCCGGCAAATTTACCATCAAAACCACCGGCTTCCCTGTCGCCGCCATTTCCGAGTCAGGAACTCTCCCTCACGGCGTTACCTTGGTTGACAAAGGCAACGGCAAAACGGTCCTGAGCGGCATGCCAGCCTCCGGTGTAAACCAAACAATTACATTAAAGCTCAAAGCTAAAAACGCGATTTCAAAAGTAACTCAGACTTTTGCATTGGTCATGCAAAAGCCTGCGATGACGCCGTCCTTCGAATACGCCAAAGCGACGATTGCTGCCCTTCATAACGATGACACAATTACCGGAGTTTCGGAAAGCGAGATCCTCACCGGCACTTTCGTATCCGACTCGCTGCTTCGTGAGGGATAGGGCTTCCCTTACACCCGCTTCGCCTGCAGGATAATCTCCGCCTTCATTAACTCCGAAACCGGGCAGCCCGAGGTGGCCATTGCGGTACACAAAGAAGAACCCCCACCCCAACTCTCCCCCCAGTACCAAGGGAGGGGGCGATGTAGGGGCGGCCACTGCAAAGCATTGCCTGCCCAATTCCAATACACGCTGAAATTTTCCCCCACCCGGCGCAACTAACCATTATACGCCCCACATGGGGCCGCCAAAACAAGGTCAAGACCCTTCTGAAAGGAGAATCATATGCTCTGGAAAGCCATCAAGTTATCCGCCATTACGGCGGCCGCCGCGGGCGTCGTCGGGTTTGTCGTATTCGGCACCGACTTCGTCAGCTACGCCCATAGCTCGTGGCACGCGGTCGCGTCGTCGGTGAAGCAGAATATTCCCCTCGATTTCCAAATCCGCCGTGCCCGCGACCTGCTGGAGCAGACCGGGCCGGAGATGCGAAAAAATGTGCGTCTCATCGCCGAGGAAGAGGTGGATATCGCCTCCCTGCGAACGGCTCTGGCCGATGCCCAGCAATCGGTTGATGGGCAGAAAGTCCGCCTCGCGGCTTATCGCGATAACCTGACTACCAACCAGGCGGCGTTTGTCATCGGCGAATTCACCTACACCCGCCCCCAACTGACGCGGCAACTCGCCGAGCAACTCCAGAGTTACACCGAAGCCCAGACGGCGCTCGACCAGAAGCAGCAGTTGCTTCAAAACCGGCAGACCGCCCTGGCCGCCGCCGAACAGGCGATGCAGCGCGCGGGCGCGCAGCGCGCCGAACTTCAATCGGAGATCGACACGCTCGAAGCCCGCTACCGGCTCGTGCAGGCCACTTCGGCCGGCACCGATATGCAGATGGACAACAGCAAGCTCAGCCAGGCCGAGCAGGTCGTCGCCGGCGTGCAACATGAGCTGGCCGTTTCCGAACGCATGTTGGCCCGCGAAGCCAAATTCGCCCCGGTTCCCGCCAGCCCGGAGATCAATGAGAAGGATCTGCTCACGAAAGTGGACGCACAATTGTCCGCGCCGCACGACGGGCTGAGCGACGCCACGGGAGCCACGGTTTCAAACGGAAAATGAGAAATGCGTTTTAGCTACAGATGAACACGGATTCACACAGATGAATTCGAATACAAGCCATCAATCAATCGCGGGGCTTAGCTGAAAACTGAAAACTGAAAACTTCAAACTCTTTGTCTTATCTGTGTGCATCTGTGTCCATCTGTGGCTAAACCTCTTCCGTGGCTAAACCTCTTCGGAGCTTCCCATGCTATCCGCCACTTACACTCTCGATCCTATTACGCCCCGCCTTATCGCGGTAGAATGCGATGGAAGCGGGCGGCTGCCGGAGGACAAGGCCGCCCAAATGGTGCGGGATTTGGAGCTTTTTCTCAGTTCTGAACTGGCCAATCCGCACGACGGCCGGCGCATTTCGTTTCGCTCGCGTCATCCTGGTTTTGCCGTTCGTCCTCTGAACCCCGTGTTACTCGCCAAGGAATGAAGCCGTGTTGATTGTCCGCCTCAAACAATGCGAGCGAGCACTAGCCGACGGGCGGCTCGACGAGGCCTACGACCTCGCCCGCCAGTCGGACTTTCGAGGCCATCGCCGCGGACAAGAACTGATTAACGAACTGGTCCCCGCCCTGGTTGAGCGCGGGCGGCGGCATCTCGCTCAGGGGCGATTTGTGCCCGCCTCCGCTGACGCCGACAAGGCGGTTTACCTCGGCGGCAATCTGCCCGACGCGGTTCAACTCCGCGACGCCGTCAGCGCCGCGATGCGCAGCGGCGAAAAGGTCCGCCAGCAAGCCGCGCAGGCTGTCGCACTGGCTCGACGCCACGCCGATCAAGGCCAGCTTACGGTGGGGGAGCATTTGCTTGATCATTCGCCTGCCCAGGACGACCGGATCGACTGGCTGAAGCAAGACCTCGCGGCCCGCCGCGCGGGCTTGGAATCGGCTTTGAAGAAAGCCACCGCCGCCTTCGACGCCGGCGACTGGGAAACCGCCATCGACCAGCTCAATTCCGCCGGCCGCGGCGCGGCGCAGGATGCTTCAATCAGACAGTTATCCGTTCGCATTGCCGATCATGTCGCGGATGAAGCGTGTAGCCACATTGAGTCCGGAAGACTGGATTCCGCCGCCGCTTTAATGGCGCGAATTGATCGGCTGCCCGCACAGAGCAACGCCGCCGATCAAATGCGGGCCGCGCTGGATAACTGCCGCTCGGCTTACGCGGCGATTTCCGCCGGCGATCAGCAATCCGCCGAACAATCGCTGCGCCGCCTGCAAACCTGCTGGCCCAAAGCCGCCTGGATCAACCCGCTTGCCGATCAAGTGAGACAACTGGGCCAACTCGTGACGACCGTTCACGCCAGCCCGATCTCGCTCTTGACCGCAAATGGCTCGGCCCCGCGCTCGCAGCCCAACCGCGCCGCAGCAGCAGTACCACAAGCCGTCGCACCAGCCGCTAGTTCGGGCGAATCCATGGTTCTCCACATCGACGGCATAGGCAGCTTCCTCATTCTGACCGGCTCGAAGATATCCATCGGGCCGGTCAGTTCTTCCCGCACGCTCGACCTGCCGCTGACAATTGATCCCTCCGTCCCGACCATCAACATCGCCCGCATGGATGGCGATTATTTTCTTTCCAGCGACCAGCCGACGCCGGTGAACGACGTGCCCGTCGCAAAGAGAATGCTTGCCGACGCCGACCGGATCAGTCTGGGTTCACGCTGCCGTGTTAACTTCCGCCGCCCCAGCGCCGCCAGTGGCACCGCCGTGCTCGACGTATCCGGCTCGCGTCTTCCCGCCCCCGGCGTGCGCCAGGCAATTCTTCTCGACCGCGAAATCATCATCGGCCCGGGTTCCGCGGCGCATGTCCGGGCCGATACTTTATCCGCGCCCGTGGTGCTGCGGCGCACGCCGACCGGCCTGGCCTGCCGCAGCGCCACGCCCATTACCATCGACGACCGCCCCGCGGGGAATGCCGCGGATTTGCCGGCCGGCGCGGCAATTAGTATTGCATCACTTCGTTTCGTGATCAGTGGGGAGCAGCGATCATGACCACCCAAAAAAGCATCCTCGATCGCGCCGACATGAAATTTCCCCCTCTCCCGGTACTCTGGGAGAGGGTTGGGGTGAGGGTCTTCGCATCCCTCTTATCCCCCTCTCCCTGTACTCAGGGGGAGGGCTGGGGTGGGGGTTCCTTCCTCGCGCGGCCAGACTGCGAGGTGCAACCATGACCTCCCAAGACGACATCGCCAAAACTTACCAGTACAAGCACGGCGACCGCCCCCTCGACGGATACACCATCCAGCGCGCCGCCGGCCGCGGCGGGTTCGGCGAGGTCTACTACGCCATCAGCGACAGCCAGAAGGAAGTCGCCCTCAAAGTCGTCAACACCTATGAGCAGATCGAGCTGCGCGGCACCGCCCAGTGCATCAACCTGAAAAGCCCGCACCTGGTGACGATCTTCGACGTGAAGTACGGACAAGATCAGCGCCCCTGGATCATCATGGAGTTCGTCAACGGACCCTCACTTCAGGAACTGCTCAAAGCCGCACCGGCGGGTTTGGAGCCGGCCAAGGCCGCTTTCTTCATCCGCGAAATCGCCAAAGGCCTCAGCTATCTCCATCAGTGCGGCGTCGTCCATCGTGATCTCAAGCCGGGCAACATTTTCTACGAAAACGGCTATGTGAAAATCGGCGACTACGGCCTCAGCAAATCCATCAGCACCACCGCCTTCAGCGGCCAGACCATCGCCGTCGGCACGCTCCATTACATGGCCCCGGAAATCGGCGACGGCCGTTACGGGCCGGGCATTGATATCTACGCGCTCGGCGCCATTCTCTATGAAATGCTCACCGGCCGCGTTCCCTTCGCCGGCTCCAGTTGGGGCGAAGTCATCATCAAGCACGCCCGCGGCGAGATAAATCTCGACGGCATCAACGAGCCGTTCGCGTCGGTGATCGCCAAGGCGATGGCCAAAGACCCGAAGGACCGATATCAAACCGCCACCGAAATGGCCGAGGCATTATGCGGGCCGCAGCCGGTGCAGGAGACGGTTTCGCAGTTTGCGGCTCCGATGCCGCGCGCGGATTCCAAGATGGCGCCGATTCCTAAACCAGAATGGCCCACCAAATTTGAACCTCGCCCGCTTCTGGATCCCGCCACCCGAGAGAATCGCGCGTGGATTAAGTTCGCCGCAATCGTCGCGGGGACGGTCGCCAGCTTAGTCATTGTCGCGGTGTTCTTCGGCTTTCAGTCGCCCTCGCCAATGGTCGCTGCGCAAATGTCCGCCACCCCCACGCCCGGCGGTGATCCCCTGCAGGTACTCAACGTCAATGCCGCTTCCGGCGATTCAACCGCGATGCTGCAACTGGGCGACCACTACAAAAACGGCATCCTTGTCCCACAGAATTTTCAAATTGCCATGTTCTGGTACCAAAAGGCCACTGCCGCCGGCAACGATCTGGCCATGTGTTCCATCGGCCAGCTCTACGACCTCGGTTTGGGCGTTCCCAAAAATGAAACCCTGGCCGCAACCTGGTACCGCAAGGCCGCCGAAGCCCACGGCCCCAATCAAAACGCAGCCATCCAATGGCTGAGTGATCACCACGAGGCCCTGCCATGACTCTCGAATCTGACATCGCCGCCAGAACCTACCAATACAAGCACGGCGACCGCCCGCTTGAAGGCTTTACCATTCAGCGCGCCGCCGGCCGCGGCGGCTTCGGCGAAGTCTACTACGCCGTCAGCGACAGCGGCCGCGAGGTCGCGCTCAAATTAGTTCTCACTTACGAGCAGATCGAGCTGCGCGGCATCAGCCAGTGCATGAATCTGAAGAATCCCCACCTCGTTTCCATCTTCGATGTGAAGTACGGCAACGACAGCCGGCCGTGGGTCATCATGGAATTTGTCTCCGGGCCGTCGCTGAAGGATTTGCTCGACGCGTCGCCATCCGGTTTGGGCGAAGCGAAGGCCGCCTTCTTCCTCCGCGAAATCGGCAAGGGCCTCATCTATCTCCACGACTGCGGCATCGTTCACCGCGATCTCAAGCCCGGCAACATTTTCTACGAGGACGGTTACGTCAAGATCGGCGACTACGGCCTCAGCAAAGCCATGAGCATGACCCGCCACAGCGGCCAGACCGTCGCCGTCGGCACGCTGCATTACATGGCCCCGGAAATCGGCGAAGGCAATTACGACCGCACCATCGACATTTACGCCATGGGCGCGTTGCTCTACGAAATGATTACCGGCCAGGTTCCCTTCCACGGCTCCAGCCCCGCCGAGGTGCTGATGAAACACCTCACCAGTGCCGTCGATCTCACCGGCATCGCCGAACCGTTTCAATCCGTCATTCGCAAAGCGATGGCCAAAAATCCCGAAGAGCGCTTCCAGAGCGCGCAGGAAATGGTCGAAGCCGTCTTCGGCTCCGAACAGGTCCGCAACAGCGTCTCGCAGTTTTCGCCGGCGAGTCTGACGCAGGTTGCGGGGCGCGCGGCGCGAAATGTTGGGGCCGCTCCCGGCGCATTCACTCCGCCGCCGCAGCAGGGGGGGCAGGCCGGACAGAATTGGCAGTGGGGCCAGGGAGGGCCGGGGGCACACGCCGGCCAAGCGCCGCGCCCGGACAACGTCGCCGATCGCTGGGAAGCCGCTGCCGATCGCTTCGCCGCCAAGATGCACAGTGCCGGCGAGCGCATGCAACGCGCCGGCGAACGTTTCGCGGAGCGCATGACCGGCAAAAAGAGGGATGGGCCTTTCCTGTATCCAAGAGCCGACTCCCCCGATAACCGGCAGGCTCCGATGTTGGGTCGAGAAGTCAACGACTCCTTTTCCCCGCCCATTCGCACGCTGCTCGCGCTTTCGGCAGCCGTGCTGGCCGCGTTTTTTGCCTCAGTCAATGCTGATTCACAGCACGGTATGGCTGTCCTCTGCATGGTGTTTCTCGGCGTTTGCGGCGCGGAGATGGGCGCCCGGTTCGCGTGGCGCCAGATTACTCCCGCCATGAGCGGCGAATCCAAATGGTTCCAGCGAATCGCACTGGGCGCGCCCGCCGCGTTTGGCGCCGCGATTCTCAGCTTTCCGATCTGGGCGTTCGCTCGGGAGCGTTCGTTCAACCCACTGATGCCGATGGAGGCGAGCTTTGTTGCGCTATTACTCCTGGAATGGAATCAGCGCATCGCGCCCTCGCGCAAGGAGCGTTTCTCCATCGGCCACCTCTTCACCTCGGCCATTCTCGCCGCGATTCTCAGCGGTATGTTCGGCGTCAGCGATGCGGAGATCGTTGTCGGCATCGTCGTCGGCGCGTCGCTCGCCGCCAGCCTGCGCTCGCCGTGGAACCGCTTCAATCGCTTCGGGCCGCCGATCGCGCAGAGGAATGCCAACCGCAACGCGCCGCCCATCGACTTGCCCACCGATCCGCATATCCATCGTCCTGACGCACCGCCGCAATCGCCGGGTCAGCCGTCCGCGCCGCCGATTCCGGGCGCACAACCCGCGCCATTCGCCCCCAATCCACAGACCCAAAAGCGAGGCCGTGCAATACTCGGAGGGGTGCTGGGCGCCAGTCTCTCTCTCATCTTCATTTCCGTCGCGCTGGGCAACCATAACGGAAAGGGCGTGTCAATCGTGCTACCCATCATGATCGCGGTGGGTGTCGTCCTTTACGCTCGCGGAGGTTCCATGTTTTCCAGCAGCGCAGCTTCCCGCCGCGGTTATGCCGATTCCATGGTTACCGTCGGCGGTGTCGCGTCGAGCGTCGCCCACGGCATCCTGTCCTTTGTCGGCAGCATTCTGCTCATCGTCTCGCTTGTGCTTGTCGTTGCCATCACGAGCAATTTGCCCGGCCTGTTTTCTTCCGGGGCCCTCGATCCGCGCATGCCCGCCGAACTCACCCGAAATTTCGGCACCCCCAACTGGCCGGATTTGTGCATTGAAATCGGGTCGCTGGTCAGCTTTGTCACCGCGGCGGTGGCGATTGTGCTGCTGACCTTCGCGCGCCGTCGCCGCGGCGGGCTGCACATCGTCCGCGGCATCGTCGCCATGCCCATGCTCTTTTTCGCTGCCCTGATCCTCGGCCACGCTCTTCCGGATTGGCAGTATTTCATCCACGACGCGACCCCCGGCGCGGCCGCCGACTGGTTCTTCAAGAACCTCGATTCCAAGGCCGCCATTGCCTGCACTATGATCGCGTCGATTGGATACACCCTGCTGCTCTGGCCTCCGCGCCGTCGTCAGGCGTTGGCTCCGATTGCCAATGCCAACACCAATGCCAATATTAATGGGAGCGCGGGCCAGTAACCCGCAGACGCCATGGCGATCCGCCTGCCTCTCATTCTCATCTTTGTCATCACCGTGGCGATCGCGCTGCAGCACCGGCGTTCCGTCCGCCACGAATCAACGCTGAGCTTCGTCGCGCCGCCAACGGCCGACGTTCCCGATACCGCCGCCGCGCTGCGCTCGCTCACGGCGACTCCATCGCCCGACAAACTCTGGCTCACCGACTTCGCTGCATTCAATACAAAAACCCCCGGCGACTGGCTCATCGCCCGCTGCTCCGGCCCCTTCGCGTCGCAAACCGAAGCCGAGCAATCCGCCCGCTCCAACGCGGCCCGCTCAATCTATGACCTCATCGTCAAACGCTTCGGCGAATCTTCCCGATCCTTGGCATCGGCCGCCATGCAGGATATCAAAGCCGGCCAATTTCAATTCGACCAACTCGCCGAACATTTCGACCGTCCGTACGGCACGGTCTGGACCGATTCGATTTTGTTTGATGCCTCGGCGCAAAACCTCGACCGCCTCGTTGAACCGCATCGCCGCCAACTCGGCGCCCAGCAGCATCTCGCCACCCTCATCCAGATCGCCGCTTTCCTGCTCGTCGCCACCACTTGGATGGTCTGCCTCGTTGTAAACTGGCTCACCAAGGGCTATTTCACCTTGCGTCTGGAGGTGCTTGCAGCGACGATCACGGTATTGGCCGTGTTTCTCGTGCTCGGTGGACCATGAACCAGTGGACCGAAGCTGAAATTTACATGATGGACCAGATTCGCCGCGGCGAGGGCGAGGGCTGGTCTCAATTGGTGCAGCGCTATCAGGGCCGGCTGATCGCCTACGCCCGCCGCCGCGCCCCGGCCGACGCCGAAGACCTCGTCCAGGATACCTTCCTCCAATTCCTCCGCGGCGTTGCCAATTTCCGCGAAGAATCGAGCGTCGAAACATTTCTGTTCGTGATTCTTCGCCGTCGTCTTGCTGAAAAACGCCGCGGCAAAAAAATTATGGCCTGTGAGCTTCCGCAATCCGACGATTCCCCCGACGCCGCTCAGACGCTCGCCGCGCCAGACCCCTCCGCAAGCTGGTACGTCCGCCGCGATGAACAGCGCGAAGTCGCCCGCAGCGCGTTGGCTTCGGCGTTGATGTCGATTGTCCATGAGATGAAGGAGGATTTGCAGCTCAGCAACCTGCAGATTCTGGAGATGCTCTTCTATGCCCAGCGCCCCAATCAGGAAATCGCCCGCGAGTTGAACATCGACGCCAATTATGTCGCCGTCCACAAACACCGCTGGCTCAAGCAGCTTCAGGACCGCGTCGGCACATCAGTTCAATCGGAAGCGCTCGACAGTCTTCTAACCGAAGTCTGGGAAGACCAGCGGCCAAGCTGCCCCAAACGCAGCACGGTAGGGGCCTACGTTCTGGAAACACTCGATGACCCCTGGCGGCAATACGTCGATTTCCACATCAATCGCCTCGGCTGCACCTTCTGCCGTGCCAATCTGGAAGATTTGCAGCTTCCCGCCAATGAGGATTCAGCGCCGCTGCGCGAACGGATCATGCAATCGACCGTGGGGTTTTTGAAGAAGTGAGCTTGTTACGAAACGTAATATCTCAAGCACAACAACACCGCCACATACACACTAAATCCCGCCGAAAACCCGCCCATCACCAGCCCCCGATCGCGCACACGCGACCGCGGCGAAGGGCAGATCAACAGAAACACCAGCGGCGTCAGCGGAATCAGGTATCGGCCCTGAAGGCTGGAGATGCCTTCGTTTCCGGCGTGCGTGAATGCCAGGTCGGCAACCAGGAAAACCGCCAGCCATATGCCGATGGCCGCGATGCCGATGATCAATTTCTGTCCCGCTCCGAGCATCACCGGCGAATCTTCCCCGCGGCGGCCCATGCGCGTTGTCCAGGCCAGCATCGCAACATACACCGCCACCATCGGCCGCGCCAGGCGCGTATCATACCAACCGAGTTTTCCGACGATTGAACACAAAAACGCGATCGAAAAAAGCTGTCCGACATACGCCCGCAACACGCCCACCGGATGATGCAATCGCATAACCAGTTGCGTCATCGGCGACGCATCAGAATGAAGGAAATCCCGATAGGTATATTCCGTCCAGCCGAAATTGATGGCAAAGACCGCCGCGACAAACCCGACGAAAACCAGTACATACCTTCCCCGCCCGCCGAATTTCGCCGGCGGGATCAGCAGCAGGAGCAATGTGATCGGCAGGTAGGCCGTCTTCGCCAGTGCCACGGCCGCGCCCAGCGTCAGCAGCGCCGCCAACCGCCGCCGCGTAATTGGCTCCGGCCGCAATGCAAACCGCAACGTCACTGCCACGAACAAAAAGCAGGCCCCATTCACCGTCGCGTCGGCCGACAGCGAAGACGCCAGCCACAGCGACATCGGCATGAGCGCGAGCAAAAAGAATGTCCATTGCAGCAGCGGCGTAAGTGAGATCGCCGTATAAATCAGTGCGCTCCACAACAGCAAATTCCCCAGCCGTCCGGCGTAAATCAGCGCCAGCGGGCCGCCGCCAAAGAGGCGCGCCACCGCGATTCCCGCAGCCGACGCAAAATAATTCGTCGGCGAATACCACGGAAACTGCACAAACGCCCGATCGTCCGTCCGCAGCGGCATCTTTCTCATCGCCAGCAGCGTTGGAATGCTCTGCTTGACCGACGGATGAAACCGCAGGTCCTGCGAGACCTGCGCCTGAAACGCGAGCAGACTTTTCGGCTGAAACCCACCGGTCTGATTGCCCAGCCAGGTTTGCGTTAAATGACCCTCGGATACCTGGTAAGCCCGGAAAAAGTGATCATCCTCATCCGGTACCTGCAATGGCGGCGTGATAAACGTGAAGAGCGTTCCGAACGGCAGTGCCAACAGCAGGAACATCAAGCCCGGCCGCCGTAGATCGCTCATTTGCATGTGAACGCAAGCATAGCCCCCAAATATTTTACGTCAATTTGTTCCACGAATCCCGCGCTCCTCCGATCCCCTCAGATTCCCTCTCCCGGTACTCTGCGAGAGGGCCGTCAATCTGACCAAATGATTCCCCCCGCCCGCAAACTCCAACCTGTTCCTAATCTTAATCCTAATCCTCATCCTAATCTTTCTCATTCCCCCACTCTTTCTCCTTCTGGCCCTTTCCCGCATAATCTGCACCAGCGGCAACACAGGAGCGACGCTTTGAAAATCCTCGACATTCGAGAAATCACCCGTCCCATCAGTTCCCCCATTCGCAACGCCTACATCGACTTTTCCAAGATGAACCTCAGCCTCGTGGTGGTGGTGACCGACGTCTTCAAAGACGGGCATCGTGTCATCGGCTACGGATTCAACTCCAATGGCCGCTATGGCCAGGGCGCTCTCATCCGCGACCGCTTCCGCCCGCGAATTCTCGAAGCCCGGGCCGAATCCCTTCTCGACGAGACCAGCGAAAATCTCGACCCCCACAAAATCTGGTCGTGTATGATGACCAACGAGAAACCCGGCGGCCACGGCGAACGCTCCGTCGCCGTCGGCACCATCGACATGGCTGTCTGGGACGCCGTCGCCAAAATCGCCGGCAAGCCGCTCTTCGAGCTTCTTGCCCAAAAATACGGCAACGGCAAAACCAACCCCCGCATCTTCGTCTACGCCGCCGGCGGCTACTATTATCCCGGCAAAGACCTCGAAGCCCTCAAACGCGAAATGCGCAGTTATCTCGATCGCGGGTACACCGTCGTCAAATGCAAAATCGGCGGTGCAAGCCTCGACGAAGACAAAGCCCGCATCGAAGCGATTCTCAGTATTCTAAAACCCAACCAGCGCCTCGCGGTCGACGCCAACGGCCGGTTTGATTTGAAGACCGCCATCGCCTACGCCAAGGCGCTGACGCCCTACAATTTATTTTGGTACGAAGAAGCCGGCGACCCGCTCGATTACCAACTGCAAGCCGAACTTTCCAAACACTACGCCCTCCCCATGGCCACAGGCGAAAACCTCTTCTCCATGCAGGACGCCCGCAATCTCATCCGTCACGGCGGAATGCGCCCCGACCGCGACTGGCTGCAATTTGATTGTGCCCTCAGCTACGGCCTAGTCGAATATCTTCGCACGCTGAACATGCTGAAGGAATACAACTGGTCCCCCAGCCGCTGCATCCCCCACGGCGGCCATCAAATGTCATTGAACATCGCCGCCGGTTTAGGCCTGGGCGGCAACGAATCCTACCCCGACCTCTTCCAGCCCTTCGGCGGATTTCCGGATGGCGTGGAAGTGAAAGAAGGCTATGTGAATCTGCCCCCGCTGGTGGGAATTGGATTTGAGGGGAAGAGTGATTTGTATCAGGAGATGAAGGCAATGGCGGAATGAATCCAACGCGAACCAGCACGCCGCAGTCAGTCCCCGTTACCCCCTGGCCCTGTACGCAGGGAGAGGGTTGGGGTGAGGGTTCCCCCCGTCTTCAATTCCAAGAATGTTCATGCCATTCACAACAAAGTGTGTGAAAGGCGAACCTCCATGCTCCGACTCCTCTCCCGCCTCTACATCCAACTCCTCATCGCGCTGGCGATCGGCGTCCTCGTCGGAATGTGCTTCCCCCACTTCGCCGCCCATCTCAAACCCCTCGCCGATCTTTTCATCCGCCTCATCCGCATGTTGCTGGCCCCCATCGTCTTCGCCGCCATCGTCGTCGGCATCGCGAAAATGGGCGACATCAAATCCGTCGGCCGCGTGGGCCTCAAATCCCTCTTCCTTTTCGAGATTCTCTCGGGCCTCGCCCTTCTCCTCGGCCTGGCGGTCGTCAATATCTTCCACCCCGGCTCCGGCATGCACATCAATCCCGCCTCGCTCGATGCCGCCGCCGTTTCCAGCTATACCCAGCAGGCGAAAACTCACACCGTGCTGGAATTCTTTCTCAACATAGTGCCCACCAGCTTCGCCGGCGCGTTCACCGATGGCAACATGCTTCAGGTCGTTTTCATTTCCGTCCTCTTCGGCATCGCCCTCGCCCGCGTCGGGGCCAAAGCCCGCGAGCTTGTCAGTCTCATCGATCAATTCCTTCACGTCATGTTCGCCATCGTCAGGATCGTCATGTGGCTTGCCCCGCTCGCCGCATTCGGCTCAATGGCCTACATCGTCGGCACCTTCGGCGTCGATAAACTCCGCGGCTACGCGGTGCTGGTCGCCTGCCTCTATCTCACCAGTCTCCTCTTCATCATCGCCGTCCTCGGGCCGCTTGCGCATTTCGCCGGCTTCTCGCTCGCCAAATTCCTCCGCTACATCAGGGAAGAAATTCTCATCACCTTCGGCACCTGCTCCACGGAGAGCGTCTTGCCGCAGATGATGACCAAGCTCGAAGAACTCGGCTGTCCCGCTCCGCTGGTCGGCATGGTTTTACCCGCAGGCTACACCTTCAACGCCTGCGGCACCTCCATCTACCTCACCATGGCCGCCGTTTTCCTCGCCCAGGCGATGGACATTCCGATGAGCCTCCCCGACCAACTTTTCCTTCTGATGGTGTTGCTTCTCACCAGCAAAGGCTCCGCCGGAGTAGCCGGCTCCGGCTTCGTGATCCTCGCCGCCACGCTGAGTTCGACAGGCCGCCTGCCGGTGGCGGGATTGGTGTTGCTTCTGGGGGCGGAGAGTTTCCTCAATCAGGCTCGCGCCGTGACGAACGTGATCGGCAATGGAGTGGCGACGATCGTGATCGCGAAATGGGAAGGGGGGTTCAATCCCAATGCCCCGCAGCGCACCATTGAAATCAATTAGCCCGGCGTGAATACACGCTGGGCTTGCCGGACTGCTCAAGATAAGGCATTGCCATGAATCTACCCAACGCCACTTCCGCCCTGGTCGAACAGCGAAAGGTCCTCGATTACCTGCTCAACCTCACCCATCCTGAAGGCGCAGGCAAGGCCGGCTTCTTCATTGCCCTGGGCTTTACCGCCGATAATTGGGAGGCATTGGCGTCCGCGCTTCGTCAATTGGCGATTGGCGAGACAGTCACTCAGCGCCTACAATCCATCCACGGTGACAAATTTGTGATGATAGGTTCGATCAAATCGCCATCGGGGAAGATTGGCGGTTGTAAAAGCGATTTGGATTGCTGATCCTGTAAGGCAAATACCGAGGCTGGTAACCGCCTATCCGGCATAATAAAGAAAGGTCCGTCATGATCCGCGAGCACGACCGAATCGTCCTGAAAACCGACATTCCCGCCGAATCCCTCGTCGCCGGCGATGTCGGCGCGATTGTTCACATCTACGACGATGGCAAGGCGTATGAAGTGGAATTTGTCACCCTCGATGGCAACACCGCCGCAGTCGTGACGCTGGAAAGTGATCAAATTCGTCCCGTGAATCCCCGCGAGATTACTCACGCCCGCACACTCGCAACCGCATGAGGACGAATAAGTGGGACGGGAGCCCTTATGGTTCCAACAATATTTTTAGGCGCCGCGGAATGACCCCCACCCCTGCCCTCCCCCTAAGTACATGGGCAGGGAGATAAGAGTGCTGACCCGCTGCAAAACCTAGCCACTTATCAATTCATCATCTGTGTCCATCTACCCTTTTCATCCGTGGCTAAAACAAATCCTACGCCCCCACAGCCCACTCCGCCCCGGCCGTCGTCTCCTTCAACATCTCCGTCGCCCCCGCGCAATCCAGCGGCCGCGACAGAAAATACCCCTGCGCATTTTCGCAACTCAGCGACTCAATCTTCTCCATCTGCTCCAGCGTCTCGATTCCCTCAGCCGTTACTTTCATATTCAAATTATGAGCCAGCGCCACAATCGTCCGCACAATCTCCGCGTTCTCCGCCCCCTGGCCGATGCGCGAGACAAACGAGCGGTCAATCTTCATTGTGTCGACTGGGAATCGCTGCAAATACGCCAGCGAGGAATACCCCGTGCCGAAGTCGTCAATATTAATTTGAATCCCCAGCGCCTTCAGCCGTTGCAGCATGGCCACGGTCGCTTCGGGATTGTCCATGATTACGCTCTCGGTGATCTCCAGTGTCAGGTGCCGCGGCGGCAGTTTGCTCTGGTGCAACGCCGACATGACCTGCTCGACCAGATCGCTTTGCGAAAACTGCCGCCCCGACAGGTTCACGTTCATGTCCATCGGATTTGATGGGAACTGCTGCATCCACGCCGCCGCCTGACGACAGGCCTCCTGCAAAACCCACTTGCCCATCGGGATAATCAGGCCCGTCTCCTCGGCCACCGGAATAAAATCGGCCGGCGAGATCAGGCCTTTCTCCGGATGCCGCCAGCGCAACAGCGCCTCGAACCCCTTGATGCGCTTGCTCTTCACCTGCAAAATCGGCTGATAAAATAACTCAAACTCGCCGCGATCGATTGCACGGCGAAGATCGTTTTCCACATGCAGCAGATTCACGGCCCGCGCATGCATGGATTTGTCGAATACCTGATACCGCGCCTTCCCCTGCGCCTTGGCCCGGTACATCGCGGTGTCGCTGTCGCGCAATACATCCTGCGGGCGGGTATAGCCGCCGGTGCTCAGCGCGATGCCGATGCTCGCGGTGATGAAAATCTCATGCCCTTCCAGATTAAACGGCTGCTTGAGCGAAGCCAGCACGCGCTCCGCCACGCCGATGGCATCATCGGGAATCTGCGGGTCTTCCAGCAGCACCGTAAATTCATCCCCGCCCAACCGCGCCACCGTATCGCTCGGCCGCACGCACGCGCTCAGCCGCTGCGCGAAGGACAACAACAATTGATCGCCTGCCTGATGCCCGAGGCTGTCGTTGATTACCTTGAACCGGTCCAGATCAATGAACAGCGACGCAAAGCAATGCCGGCTGTCGCGCGCCAGCCGCGTGATCGATCTTTCCAGCCGATCCAGATACAGCGCCCGATTCGGCAGGCCCGTCAAACCGTCATGCAACGCATCCCGCAGCAGTTGTTCTTCCGCCTCCTTCCGCGCCGTGATATCCGAAAGCGAGCCGGCCATTCGCGTCGCGTTGCCGGCTTCATCACGAATCGCGATGCCCCGCACCAGCATCCAGCGATACCGCCCATCGACATGGCACATCCGATGTTCGATCTCCAGATGCGGCGTGGTTTGTTCGCGATGAGCGGCAATCGCCGATTTCAGCGTGTCAACATCCTCCATGTGTACGCGGCTGAACCACGCCTCGGGAAGTTCCTCGGCGTGCTCCGAACCCAACCCCAGCATCTCCCACCAGCGCTGCGAGTAATAAACCTGGCCCGTGCGCAGATTCCAGTCCCATAGTCCGTCATTGGCGCCGCACAGGGCCAGTGCATACCGCTCTTCGCTGTCGCGCAGCCCCTCTTCCGCGGTTTTGCGCGCGGTGATATCCGTGACAAATCCCTCGTAGTACAGCAGGTTTCCCGCGTCGCCGCGCACCATGCGGGCGCTTTCGCTGATCCAGATGATCGAGCCGTCCTTGCGGTAAATGCGCGCCTCGAAATCGCTCACGAAACCATCGCGTTTCATCAGGTCGATGAACCGCTGGCGGATTCCGTCCTCAACATAAAGCTGTCGCTTGATGTCGCGAACACTGTTCTTAAGTTCCTCGGGACTTTCATAGCCGTAGATTTGCGCCAGCGCCGGGTTGCATCCAAGATAATGCCCGCCGCTGGTGGTCTGAAATATACCGACCGTCGCGCTCTGAAACATCAGCCGGTATTTTTCTTCGGCGCGCCGCAACGCCTCCTCGGCCTGCTGGCGCTGATTGATATCAACCAGGAGTTGCTGATTGGCGGCCGTGAGTTCGCTGGTGCGCTCGGCCACCTTGAGTTCCAGCCGCTCGGCGATCTGCCGCAGGCTTTCATGCGCCGCCTGAAGTTCCTCATGTCGCTGCTGAGCCTCGCGCGTGCGCTCGGCCAGTTCGCGCGATGAGATCGCCATGGCCCGCTCAGTGAGGTCATGATCGGCGTCAAAGCCGCGATAGGCTTCGTCGATGGAGTCGAACAGCGCGACAAGAGATTCGGGAATCTGCCCGTCGGCAAGATGACGCTTGATCTGGCGAGCCAGCAAAGTATGCATTTTTCGCTCTTTTACAAAAACATCCTGACGAACCGTGACCCAACGCCGGCGTAATCCATGTCATCCATTCCCTTTCGGGCTTTGTAGCGATCGAATTAAATGCCAGTCAGCGCACGAGTTAGTGCAAACTAAATGAAATGTTATCGCTGATGAAATATCGCGCAGCCGACCAACGTTTGGCGCGAGTGGAGAATCGATTGCCTAATGGAGCGTCAGGTTTATCGGTCCAGATTTAGCTACCCCCAGTTATCGTCCCCGCCCCCGGTTAGCGGCCGCCCTTCCTGCCCCAGGGCAATCGCTTATGGCCGTTTCCGCTCTGGTCCCCTCTCCCGGTACTCTGGGAGAGGGATAGGGTGAGGGTCTTTCTCCCATGTTCAACTGCTTTTGACATAGGGAAGAACCCTCACCCCTGCCCGCTCCCAGAGTACCGGGAGAGGGGGAATTACCAAAAGCGATTTCCCAGCTTCCTGTCCTGAGCGAAGTCGAACGGGGGGGGCGGCGCGTCTTCCCTTCCATTACAAACAATCACCGACTTCCCCTCAGCGCCTTCCTCACCATAGGCGCCGCAACCTCCACCCACTTCCCATACATCTGCCCCGATGGATGAAGCCCATCGTCCGCAATCAAATCCCGGCGCTCCCGCGACACCGGCGTGATATCCACATAAGCCGCCCCCGCTTTCTCCGTGATCTCACGATTGATCGCGTTAAATTGATCAATCTCTCCCGCGACTGAATTCGCATCCGCCCCACGCGCCGCGCATACGGCGTTACCCCCCAATCAGGAATCGAGATCACAAACACCCGCCCGGCCCGGTTCCCCGCCAGGCCGACCGCGCGTGCCAACAATTCCGAAAACTGGATGCGATACTCCGCCTGCGTGCGACCCTGATATTGATTATTCACCCCGATAAGCAGCCCCACCAAATCATACGGCCCACGCAAATCAGCCCCATCCATCGCCCCGGATAAATCAGCGGTCGTCCAGCCGGTTCGGGCAATAATCGTCGGCTCCCCGACATCCATTCCCTCCCGCCGCAGTTCCGCCGCCAACTGCACCGGCCAGCGCTGTGATTCATCCACGCTCTCGCCAATTGTGTACGAATCGCCCAGCGCCAAAAACCGCAGCGCATTCGCCCCCGCCGCAGGCGCCGAACCGGCCGGCGCCGCAACCCGGGCCTTCTGGCATCCGCCCAGCAAAATGGAAATTCCCATGATCGCCGATCCGATCCAACGCGCCCGCGGCATTTCCATTTTCCCCTCCATACTTTTCACACTTTTCACACTTTTCACACACTCTTTAAGACAACAGCAACTCCAAATCCTCCCGCTTCAGCGTCGCCAGCGTCCGATTGTCCGCGGTAATAATCGCGTCGGCCAGATCGCGCTTGGTCTTTTGCAATTCCAGCACTTTCTGTTCGACGGTATCCCGCGTGATCAGCCGATACGCAAACACCCGCTGGGTCTGACCGATGCGATGGGCCCGGTCGATGGCCTGCGCCTCCACCGCGGGATTCCACCACGGATCGAGCAGAAATACATATTCCGCCGCCGTGAGATTCAGCCCCAGACCGCCGGCTTTCAGGCTGATTAGGAACAGCTTGCATTCAGGATCAGTCTGGAACCTTTCCACGCGTTCCTGCCGGTCTTGCGTCTTACCGTCGAGGTATTCATAGGGGATTTTGTCGGCATCCAGCCGGTCGCGCACGATGCTCAACAGGCTCGTGAATTGCGAGAAGACCAATACCTTGTGCCCCTCCTCGTGAATCTCCTCCAGCCGGCTCATCAGCGTATCGAGCTTGGCACTCGATTCGCCCAGGCGCGTCTTATCGACGAGGCCCGGATGACACGCCACCTGCCGCAGCCGCAGCAGGGCTTCGAGCACCATGATTTTACTCTTGCCCAAACCATCCTGCTCGATTTTCGTCCACAGCGCCTGCCGGTAATGATCGCGCAGCTCGTCGTAAAGTTTCCGCTGGGCCGGATCAAGGTCGCAGAAGATCGTCTGCTCCAGCCTTTCGGGAAGTTCCCGCGCCACTTCGCCCTTGGTGCGCCGCAATATAAATGGCCGCAACGCCCGCCCCAGCGCCGCCGCCGCTTCCGGATCAACCGTGCGATTTACCGCCGCCCCGGCCAGCGCCGTGCTCGCCCCCAGCATCCCCGGATTCAAGAATTCAAACAAGCTCCACAACTCGCCCAGATGATTCTGCACCGGCGTTCCGCTCAGCGCCAGCCGGTGTTTTCCATTCAACAAACGCACGGCCTTCGCCGATTCACTCGACGAATTCTTCACCGCCTGCGCCTCGTCGAGCACGATGTAATCGAATTCACGTTCCATCAAAAACGGCGCGTCATTTCGCACCGTGCCGTAGGTCGTCAGGATGAAATCGTAATCTGCAAAATGTTCGGTATTGCGTGATCGCGTCGCCCCGGTGTGATCCAATACGCGCAGCGTCGGCGCGAATTTCGCGGCCTCCGCCTTCCAATTGAAGATCAGCGAGCGCGGCACCACCACCAGCGACGGCCCGCATTTCCGTTCCTTCCGATCCTGCAACCCCGCCAGCACCTGTACCGTCTTGCCCAGGCCCATGTCGTCGGCAAGACAACCGCCAAATCCAAACTCGCGCAAAAATTCCATCCACCCCAACCCCTCTTTCTGGTAATGGCGCAGCTCGCCAATAAACCCGGCCGGCGGCTCCACCGCGCGCACGCCTTCAAACTCGCGCAGCGCCTCGCGCGCCTCGCTGAATTTCTCATCGACGCTGACATCCTCCTGCGACGCCAGCAACGCATCGAGCAGCCCCGCCTGCGTTTTCTTGAACACCAGGTGATCGAGCTTCTCCTCGCCCACGCCCGCAAGCAGGCCGTACTTGTTCAGCCAGTCTTCCGGCAATATCCCCAGCGCCCCATCATCCAGCACGATGGTATTTTCTCCCTTGCGCAGCGCCGCCAGTAATCGCGGCAGCGGCACGAGCGTGCCGCCAAAATCCGCAGTCGCGTGAACTTCAAACCAGTCGATCCCGCTCCGCACTTCGATCTTGATTTTCCCCGCGCTGCGGTACAGTTTCCCGTCGGCTTCGATTCGCCAGCCCTCCTTGGTCAGTTCCCGCACCGCCGGCGGCAGCGCCCGCGGCAGAATCATCAGCGTCGGCCGACGATCCAAAAAGTCATGCTGACGCCGGAACATCAGCGAATGCAGCCGTTCACCCGCCTGCCGCTCGAAGAGTGAATCGCGGTGAATCAGTATTCCCTTTTCCGACAGAAATATCGCCGACCCCGCCTGATCCGGCGCCACCCAATGGCCGTCGTACTCAAAATCCAGTTCCGCCCGCAGCGCGTTGGGATGCGGATATTGGCCTTCCTTCGGCGAGCGAATCTTCAATCGCGGCCGCGGCGACGGACGAATCTGAGATATCCCCATCTCCTCCGGCAATTCAATGTCCGGCAGATGCGGCAGGCTGAACAGTTCCGCCAGCAACTCCCGCTCCTGCCCCGGTGGGGCGGCCAGCTTTTGATCCCGCCGCAGCATCGTGATCAGTTCCATTGCCCCGCTGTCTTCCATCATCGCCAGCTTGCCGCGCGCAAACAGCAATCCGCCGGCGACAATCATGTCCGGCTCCGACAAATCCATCTCTTCTTCACCTCGCCGCAGAATGCCGCGCACCTTGCAGGCGCTGCCCGCGTCCCACTTCAACCCCACCGCAAACCGCCACGCCCCCGCATCGTCCCAGGTCATGATCGTTGGCTGCGCGTCATCGCGGTGCCGCCGCAACCGGCAGCGCCCACTCTGGCACATCAGCTTCAGCGCCGTTTCCAGCGCCACGCCTTTCAGCCTGTAGCTGCAAGGCAATTCACGATGAGTCCACGGCGAATAGCCCCACGCCGATTCACCCGTCTCCGACCCCGCGAGCATTTGCAGGATTTGCCGGTCTATCACTTCCGGCAGAAGAATCAGTTGCTCGCGTTTTAACTGCCGCAGTTTTCGCAACCGCTCGGAATCGGGATTGCGCCGGGAATTTTCCCGTCGCGGCCGCCGCACCATCAGATCAACCAGGATTCCCCCGCCATCCAGACTCGCCGCCAGATCAATGACATAAACCAGTTCCTGCCCCGTCGGCCACGGCTCCGGCACTTCCGTCTGATGCAGCGTCATCTGCTCCTTGATCGCGGCCAGCCGCTGCTTCCAGGCGGGCGGACGCCGAGATTTGGCGCCCACGGATGCGCCGCTCAGCTCATCAAACGCCAGTTCGTTGGGAAGTTTGCCTTTGTTCTGGGCCGCCAGCAGGGTCGCCCAGATGTGCTTGCAACCCTGCCCGCGTAACTGGTAATCGTCGCAATCACATTGATAATCGAAATAACCGCTGTCCCAGTCGATCTCCACTTCGAAGCGGCGCTCGCCGAGCACCGCCGCGGAGACCGATCGATGGGTCTGACGGGTAAGTGTGACCGCGCCGCGCTGGAAAAAATTCCGGCCGCGAACACGTGTGGTTTCGTCGAATTCCTCGCTCAGTCGTTCCAAAGACGCCATTTGGCGATTGTAACATAAAAAAAGGTGGCGTGGGCCTCTCGGCGCCCACGCCACCCAGGGAAGGAGGATTGTTCATACTTCAAAGTGTATTACGATCAGCGCCCGCCGTCGGTTCGCGCCCCAGGTTCAATATCCGTCCCAAAAAATTTCCTTCCCAATAAGAAGCCTCCGGATAACAATCCGGATGCTTTTTCACGGTTTTCAAACAATCAACGATTGCCCACCATCATTATTGCCCACTATCATCATTCTCCCCCGCCAACCCCGGCTGCCTTCGATAAAAGCTCAATGCCCCTTCATACCAGTCCCGCACGGTCTGGCGGCATCGGAACAGCGTGCAATTGGCCCGAATCGTCTGCCCATCCGGCCCCGGCAATTCCACCACGCCGCCATATCCCAGCGGCAGCCGGTGGGGCGTAATAAACCCCACGCTCCGCGAACTGATATCGCGTGTATATAATTTCCACGCCGGCGCCCCATCCGGGTCGCTGAACAGGCGCAACGAGGCCTTCACCTGATACAGCGTGCGCGGCTGCCCGCGCCGATTCGCCGCCGGCGAGACGTCTCCGGCCTCCAGTGCCGATAAAATCATCCGCGCCTCCGGCGGCCAGTATGACGGGGCTTCGCTCCCCACCTCTTCATCCGTTGCGATGTCGCCTTCTTCATTGATCATGGCTGCAATCCTTCTTCCCCGGGGTGAAATCTCTCCCCGGCTATCCATAGGTACAATACACCTCCCTTCGGCGGCAAACCCCGCGATAAAAAGTGTCCACAAAGTCCGATAATGTCCCCACGACCCCAAAATTCCCCTTTCAAGATACTCCGGCACAAGGACAATCCCATATGAGCAGAACTCCCCCCTCTTATCCCCTCCCTTGGTACCCCGGGGGAGGGCTAGGGTGGGGGCTGAAGACCAATCAGCTCCCATATGCGATTCCCGCCACTCCGCCTTCGCACCTTTCACATTTTTCAAACTTTTCACACCCTACACACCTTCAAACGCCCTTGCCCTCCGCCCACTTTCGGTATAAGATGCTCCGCTCGAAATCACCAGGAGTCGCTTCGTGAAAGCAAAGATACATCCCCGTTACCAGACCTGCACCGCAAAATGCGCTTGTGGCAACACTTTCGTCACGCGCAGCACCCAGCCCAAGATCAACGTGGACATTTGCAATATGTGCCACCCCTTCTTCACGGGCAAGCAGAAGTTTGTTGATACCGCCGGCCGCGTCGAGCGGTTCAGCAAGAAATTCGGCGGCACCTACAGCTTCCAAAAGACGGCGCCGCCCAAAGGGGCCAAGGCTGCTGAGGTTGCTGCCAAGTAAACCCTATCACCCGCGCGGGGCTGCAATGGATCGTCGATCCGCGCTGATCCTGACATTAACCTTCGCCTTGCTCGCCGGTTGCGCTTCGCAGCCGCCGAACCTGGTCTTCGCGCCCGATCCGCCCCCCGCGCCCACCGCAAAATCACAACTCACGATCGATCAAATTCTTCCGCCCGTGGCCCTTCCCGCCGCGCGACCGGCCACCCGCCCCGGCGTGGCGCCTCCGGTTGAATCGCTCGCTCTTTACGCCGCCGCCCGCGACGCTCTCATTGACAACCAAACCCTCGGCGCCGTCGGCCTCCTCGAACAGGCCATCACCTTTGACCCCGACAGTTTCGAGCTTTACCGCACGCTCGGCGAGGCTCATCTGGCCGTTGATAAGCATCCCACGCAAGCCGAACTCGATGCCTTTGAAAAAGCCCTCGCCCTTCGCCCCGACGACCTCCGCCTTCAGGCGCTCGTCGGCTCGCAGTACGCCGCGATGCAGCAGGCCGACAAGTCGCTGCTTCATCTTCGTCTTGCCCTGCTGACCCACGATTACGCAATCGACGAGGTTCCCGCCGCCGCCGTGGATTTACTCCTCGGCCATCTTCTCCAGGACCTCGGCTACGACCGCGCCGCCGAAGATCGCTACACCAGCCTCATGCACCGCCTGGAAAACCCCGGCTATTCGCTTCGCGTCGATGCCGAAATGGGTCCTCTCATCGATGACCCCCAACCCGTGCTTCTTGAAATCGGACTGCTCCGCGAAAAGCGCGGCGACTGGAACGGCGCTTTGGAGATTTATCAAAAGCTCGCCAAGGCCGACAACGCCAGCTTTGAGTTGCAGGAAAAAGTCGTTCTAATGCTCGCCGCCGCCGGACGAACCTCCGACGCCGTGCGCCAGGCCGCCGACATCGTGCTGCGCTTCGACGCCAGCACCGATTCGCTGAAGCTCCTCAAGGCCGTCTGCTCCGATCACAAGCTCGATCCCCTCCAGACCATTCGTCGCCTGCGCCAGGGCAACGCTTCCGATCAGAGCCTCCTGCTCACCGAAGCCGAGCTACTGAGCGACCAGGGCAAGCCCAAAGACGCCGAATCGCTGCTCGCCGCCGATGTGCAATCGTCGGCCGGGAAATTCGCCGAAAAATTCGATCGCCGCGTCGTCACGCAACTCTTCAGCCTCTATCTGCATGACGACGACGTTCCCTCCGCCACGAAATTGTTCATGGCCTATTTCGCCAAAAACCCCGAGGCGCTCGGCGAAATCGAGTCCTGGTGGGAGCAACTGCTCCGCGATTCCCGCCCGAATCCGCTCAGTCTTGCCATGCTGCAAGGCATAAAGGTTGACCCCTCCGCCGAAGCCGTCAAGGCGTTTCTCGTCTGGCGGCTTGCCGATCTCTGGAAGCGCGACGAACTCGCCCGCACCAGCCTTCAAGCCGCCGTTCATAGCCCACATCCCTTCGCCCCCGCGTATCGCCAGTTGGTCGCCGAATACTGGTCTCGCTCCGACTGGACCGAAGCCCAAAAGCAGCACGCCTCCGATGCCCTCGCCGACTCCGCCGAAAAAGCCGGCGACGCCGCCCTCGCTTACGAAGTTCGCGGCCTCGCTTCCCTCGCCGAAAAGCAACCGGAAGACGCCGTCACCTATTTCGAGCAGGCCCTCACTAACGGCGGCGATTCCCCGGAGCTTATGCTCACCTATTCGAGGGCGCTGTTTGAATCCAAGGAAGACGTGAAGGCCGAGCAATTGCTCCAGAAGCTCGTCGTTCAGCAGCCGCAGTTCGATGACGCCTGGGAATCTCTCTTCGGCCTCTATGTCCAACGCAAACAGACCGACGACTCGCGCAAGGTGCTGTCGCAGTGGCTCGCCGCCAATCCCGCCAGCGTCCGGGCGCGGATTCTCCAATCCAATTTCGCCGCCGATGCCGGCGCCTTCGACGAGGCAGAAGCCATTCTGCTCAGAATCTTCGCCGACCACGACGACGATCCCGACGTGATCTCCGCGCTCCTCGCCGTCGGCCAGCGCACCGGCCATCAGGACCAGTTCATCAAGCGCCTCGACGATCTGCGCCTCCGCGAACCGCGTAACGCCACCGCTCTGGAATGGCTGGTCGAGATTTACACCGCCCAAAACCGTACCGCCGACGCGATTCGTATTCTCGGCGAAGCCCGCGCCGCCTCCGCCAAAGACCCCGATCTTCTTTACCGCATCGCGCATCTTTACGAGCACGTCAATCAATCGCAAACCACCGAAGAGGTGCTCGCCCAAGTCGTCAAGCTCGACCCCCATCACGCCTCGGCCTCCAATGACCTCGGCTACTCCTGGGCGGATGAAGGCAAGAATCTCGATCAGGCCGAAACCATGATCCGCGTCGCCGTCGATCAGGAACCCGACAACCAGAGCTTCCTCGACAGCCTCGGCTGGGTGCTCTACAAACGCGGCAAGTTTGACGAAGCCGCCTCCTATCTCACCAAGGCCCTTGCCCCCGCGCTCGAACCCGATCCCGTTGTGCTTGATCATTTCGGCGATACGCTCTACCGCCTCGGTCGCGGCGCTGACGCCGCCGGTCTCTGGGAGCGTTCACTCGCCGGCCTCGACCAGGAATCCCCCGATCGCCCCGACCTCAAGGCCCTGCGCGACCACCTCACCGAAAAACTCCAGGAACAAAAAAACGGCCAGACCGTCTCCGTCGCCCCAACGGTTGCTCCTGCGGCGCAAACCGGGGATAAATGAGCCATGGCCGGACACAGTCACTGGGCTAAAATCAAACGCGCAAAAGGGGCCACCGACGTAAAGCGCGGCCGCGTCTGGAGCAAAATCGCCCGCAAAATCATCATTGCCGCCCGCAACGGCGGCGACCCCCGCGACAACCTGAATCTTCGCTACACCATCGAGGAGGCCCGCGCCTCCAACATGCCCAAAGACACCATCGAAAAAGCCATTCTTAAAGGCACCGGCGAGCTGGGCGGCGAAAACTACGAAGCCGCCCTCTACGAGGGCTACGCCCCCGGCGGCGTTGCCCTCATCATTGACGTCCTCACCAACAACCGTACCCGCACCGCGGCTGAAATTCGTTCCCTCTTCGAGAAGAACGGCGGCTCATTCGCCGTCACTGGCTCCGTCGCCTACCAGTTCAACAAGCGCGGCATCATCACGATCAAAAGCGACGCCATCGCCGAGGAAAAGCTCATGGAAGCTGCCCTCGAAGCCGGCGCCGACGATGTCACCAGTGAAGGCGAGTTTTTTGAGGTCATCACCTCCGCCGCGACCATGCACAAAGTAAAAGACGCGCTCGCCGCCGCCAAAATCCCCGTTGAGGCTTCCGAGATTACCTACATGCCGAACTCCACCGTCCCGATAGACGCCGAACGCGCCCAGAAGCTATTGAAATTCATCGACGCCCTGGAAGAAAGCGAGGATGTTCAGTCCGTCAGCCACAACGCGGAATTCCCCGACAGCCTGGCGCTGTAACTCGCGATGGTGTTACCAATTGCTAACAAAACACGCGTTCGAGTGCTCGCTCTTTCTTACCCCCTCTCCCTGTACTCAGGGGGAGGGTTGGGGTGGGGGTTCTTTTTCGCCTGGGTCGCCGTGCTTCCCCGATTTCCGAAACGGATCAGTCCCATACCCCGTCATCGCCGCGATTTTCCAGCAAAATCCGCGCGGATCCGATCCACTGTACGGATAAAACCTCTTCCCCGAGACCAGTTCGATCATTGCGTCGCTGCCGCCTTCGCCGCCAGTCTCCACATGAATATAGCGAATCTCGTTGAATGGGTGCGTCGCCCGCCTGCCGCGAATGGCGACCAGCCATCGCTCCTCAACCGTAAAAGTTCGGCTTTGTTTGTCGAACACAAAAGTCCGTACTTGAACCGTGGACGCGACAGCCGCCAGAACCGCCAAAAACACCACCAGGAAAATCAGCAGCGACCAGGAAAACCGCACATGCCCCAGGCTCAGCCACAGGCAGAATCCCCCAGCCAATAAACCGCTCGCCGCTCCCACCAGCCTGCCCACGACCCCGGATATGCGCGTCGTTACCACCTCCGGCTCAACCTCATCGGCCCGCCGGGAATGCCCCGCGCCGATCAACCTGCCAATGAATTTCCACAATGTTCTCGGCATCCGTGGTTCACCTCGTCATCGACCCGATCATCAACTTTTGAAATCGCCAATCGCCAATCGCCATTCCCCAATCCCCAATCTCAAATCCGTATTCATTTGCCCGACCTCCTCACCGCTCAACCGCCTCGGACCATTCGCCGCCAGCCGTCATTTAATCGACCCGAATATATCATTCTCTTGCCAAAAACCCACGCGGGACACTTTTAGTTGCGATTTCTCGCCCGCCCGCATACTCCAACCGCAACCCATGTATAAATAAGCTCTTACACTATATTGCAAAAATAGTGAAATTTTGAGATTTGCTCAAAGTGTCCCGTTTTGTCAGCTTTGCCTTTTAAGTAACAAAAACAGGTGAATTTATGGGCAACCAAACGAATTTATGGGCAGACGGTCAGACCGTGGGTAGCGCGTAGACGGCATCTAACAGGTATTTCGCTGTCTGCATGGCTTTTCGGCCTTCGGCTTCTGTGGCGAACGAGACTTTGTGATTGGCGTCGTTGGCAATTCTTTTCATACCGTCCAACGAAGCCTTTGCAGCGGGATATGTGAGTATTGTGCTGGACAGGTAATCAACGTAGTGCGCGAATGACTGGCCATCGGTGTCACCTTTGTCCACGGCGCAGACCATCAGGATTTTTCTGCAAAGCATGGCTGTCGCTGTAAAGCTACTGGATGCGAAGCAAACAGCCGCCTCATTAAACAATCGCGCAAGTTCATCTGGCCAACGGGAGTCCGCCGCGAACTCAATCACAAGTGGCCACTGCTCTAATCGTTGAGGATTGTCGAAGACGCGCACCACGGCTGGTTGTCCACACGAATTACAATAAGTCCAATGGACTTCGCCCATCATTTTCGGGCCTATAAAAAACGGCGCGAACGCGACCACCGTACCGGATATTCGCTTGCCGCAACTACCGCAAACATAGTCTACAGTCGGGTTGGACAACTGAGAGTGGGACAAATCACGAAGGGCAAATGGGCTGCGAATTGGCAGTGTAACTTTTTCGATGCGATACATTCAGAATCCTCGCCCCACACTGTATCAGCTACATTAGGTGAGACAATCCGATGTCTACGCCACCTTCCCCAACATCGGTTCAAGCCCTAATTCATACATGGCTGAAATCAGGCAGCAAATATTGTGGCAAAGCATCTTGCACAGGACTTCATTGCGCGCCGCCACATCCGACTTGCTGCGAACGATGCGAACACGAATGGGTTCCACGGGAAGGTCCACCACCTCGCGTATGCCCCAAGTGCAAATCGCCTTACTGGGACCGGCCTAGACGGTCAGACCATGCAATCATGCCGGTCCTGCGAAGCATACTGCGAACGCCGGGCGTGCGATCCATTAGGATCAGCGGAAACTATCTCAATAAAAGGGGATTGGTTCGCTTTGATCGGCTGTATAACGCGAAGAAAATCATTGAGGGCGGTGAGACGTTGGAAATTCCTCTCACTTTGACGGGGACCGTTTCAATCCATGGGGCGTACTCACACGGCGTCAAACCAACCGTTAAAAACGCAGTTGAGGAGATTAACTATTTGCGCAGAGCCGACGGGCTTGAACCTTTGCCTGCCGACGTTGTTTGCGAACGAGTGGACGCGCGAGCGTTTCCGCCTGATTACTGGATAACCCTTTCGGCCCTTCCCAAGGTTGACCAATCCACATCCCCCGACCTTTAAGATGCGTGTATATTTCGTCTGGGGTTGCATTGTCCCAGTCAATTGGAGCCGGTTGGCTTTTGGTAGTCCTGCTCATGTCGCCAGTGGTAATGGATAAAAACCTGTGGCGTAACGTACAAATCAACCGACTGCGGAAGCCAGATGGTCTTGAGCCTTTGCCCGAAGGCGTCGTTTGCGAGGAGGTGTATCCGAAGGGTTCGCCACCAGCATACAAGCTGGCCCTTTCGGTCCTTCCCACGGAGGACGACCCCACATCCCACGGCTCTTGAGGTACTGATAAACCTCATCATCGTTGGCGTTGTCCCAGTCGAACGGCTTTTCTGTTGCTTGTTTGTTGGCCATGCCGCCGAGGATGACGAACAGGCTGTTTAGTTGAGAATGATGAAAACTTTTTTGTTGCGGGCCGTGCAGGCTTGGATATGATGCCTGTGGTGGGCAATGAGCATCATCCGATTCACTTGCGGCAACTGTGGGAAGGCCATCGAAGTCGATGGCCAGTTCATCGGCAGACAAGGCAAATGTCCTCAGTGCCAAACACCGTTTACGGTTCCGACTGTTTCAATTGCCAGTGAATCGCCGAGTCCTGACTTACTAGGCATCGCAGACGCTGTTATGGCTTCAAGCAAAACGGAATCGCCTGTAGCTGCGCTGTTCTTATCACCACCGCTGCCACCACCACCACCAAACGCGGGCGCGCACAGTGGTGGCGAATCTACAAATGGGCCAAAGCTACTACAAGACCCAAATGTATTGGCAAGACTTAGAAAACACAAAAAACTTCGCAATTGCACCTGTCTTGAATGCGGTTACTCTGGACTCGTGGGTTTTATCGGAGAAAGCAGACCTTGGTACGCCAGTGGATGGCTGGTTTACCCGCCGTTGATATTGGTGTGTCTACTCACACCAATAGGGTGGCCTTTTATACTGTGTGTTGTTGGTTTTGCGCTGTGGCGGGGAAGTGGAACTAAGACCTATTTGGAATGCCCGAACTGCGGAAAAACCCTCATGGTTCGCTAAGGGGCTGTTCAAAAATAACCTGTTCAATTACTTCGCCGTGGAGCAATCGTATAATTCCAGTCTCCATGAAACGCGTGCGGCGTCAAACGCACA